>Ga0272448_1000361_pt1 | contig 70398 bp, 59 predicted proteins | sample YNPCB0191_FD_202220 | JGI IMG/M metagenome (GOLD analysis project Ga0272448, IMG submission 202220) | Hot spring sediment microbial communities from Yellowstone National Park, WY, United States - YNP-CB-019-1 | ecosystem: Environmental > Aquatic > Thermal springs > Hot (42-90C) > Sediment...
CTGTGGAAAAGGTGAAAATATTTGTGGGAGAAAACCTCTCCTTCACCCGTTCCCCCGGTGATTTCATCGTGGTCTTCACCCCTTATGAGACGGGTGAGCTCAGGGAAAAGGCTGACCTGCTCATTCCCATCCCCGGATACCTGGAGGATGAGGGGACCTTTGTCACCCTGGAAGGAAGAAGGGTTCACCGCCAGAAAGTGATCACTCCCGCTGAGGGCGTTTTAACAGTGGAGGAGGTCTCCTCCCGGCTGGAGAAAATTTAAGGGTTAAAGGAGGAAACCATGAAGAGAGTAACTTTAGCGAGCGACTGGCTGGAAAGCTGCTCGGGATGTCATATGTCCCTTCTGGATATGGATGAGAGGCTGGTGGAGCTTGTGCAGATGGGATTGGTGATCACCGCTACACCCATAACCGACCTCAAAGTCCCGGCTCCGGGAACCGATATTGGAGTGCTGGAGGGAGCGGTGTCCACCGATCACCATGAGGAAGTAGTTAGGCTCTTCCGCGAGCGCTGCAAAATCCTGGTCGCTTTAGGTGACTGCGCCGTCTTCGGCGGGATTCACACCATGAGGAACTATATTCCCATTGAGGAGCTTTTGAAAAGAGGATACGTGACTACCGAGAGCACCGTGGGAGGAAAGATTCCCCAGGGCCCCGGCATCGGCAAACACCTGAAAAAGTGCATGGCCTTAAACGAGGTGGTCAAGGTGGACTTCTACATTCCCGGTTGTCCACCCCCCGCCGACGCCATTTATCAGGTGCTAAAAGACATCCTGGAGGGAAAGACCCCTGAGCTCAAAGAAGAGCTCCTGAAATACGATTAGGAGGAACTATGGGAGAAAAGATAACCATAAATCCAGTCACCAGAATTGAAGGGCATGCCCGCGTTTCCATCTTCCTGGACGATCAGGGAAAGGTGGAAAAAACCTACTTCCACGTGGACCAGTACCGTGGGTATGAAAAATTCACAGAGGGCAGGCATTTCTCGGAAATGCCCATGATCACTGAGCGCATTTGCGGAATCTGTCCCATTTCCCACCATCTGGCTTCGGCTAAAGCCTGCGATGTGATCATAGGAGTGGAAATCCCTCGCCCCGCCAAGCTCCTCCGGGAGCTGGTGCACATGGGACAGATCATCCAGTCCCACTCCATGCATTTCTTCGAGCTGGCTGGTCCCGACCTCCTTTTGGGATGGGATGCGGACCCCGCCGTGCGCAACGTGGTGGGACTGATTCAGGCAAACCCGGATATAGCTTTAAAGGCCGTGAAGCTGCGCAAGTTCGGGCAGAGAATCATTGAGCTTACAGCAGGTAGAAGGATTCATCCCACCTTCGCCGTTCCCGGAGGAGTGAACTCCGCCCTGGATGAAGCTCGCAGGGATGAGATGCTCTCTTTCCTGGAGGAGGGAATCCCCTACATCCAGGAAGGAATCGAGATCGCCAAAAAATGGATTTCCCAGCACAAGGATGAGTGCGATCAATTTGCTTCCTTCCCCTCCGGGTATATGGGGCTTGTGAAAAAGGACGGTTCCTTAGAGCTCTATGACGGCATTGTGCGCTTCATGGATAAGGAGGGAAAGATCGTCAGGGAGTTCGAGGGCCGAGATTACCTGAAATACATCGGGGAGAAAGTTGAAGACTGGAGCTACCTCAAATTCCCCTTCTTCAAGGAGTTCGGTCCGGAAGAGGGATTCTACCGTGTAGGACCGCTGGGGCGCCTGAATGTGGCCGATTCCATCTCCACCCCCCTAGCTCAGAAGGAATTTTTGGAATTCAAGAGCTTAAGCGGAGGAAAACCTCAGGAGAGCTCACTCTACTACCATTATGCCCGTTTGATCGAGACCCTCTACGCTGCGGAGCGGGCTATGGAAATTTTGAAAGACCCCGACGTCCTCTCCCTGGATGTCTTGCATTTTGGCACTCCCCAGAATGAGGAAGGAATCGGGGTGATTGAGGCACCCCGGGGGACGCTAATCCATCATTATTTCGTGGATACCGCTTCTGGGGCCATGAAGAAGTCCAATTTGATTGTAGCTACAGGTCACAACAACTGGGCGATGTGCAAAGCTGTGGACCTCGTGGCCAAAGGATTCGTGGACGGCAAAAACCTCAAGGAAGGGATGCTCAACCGCGTGGAAGGAGCCATCCGCTGTTACGATCCCTGTCTCTCCTGCTCCACTCATGCTGTGGGGAAGATGCCCCTGATCGTAGAAATCTACAACCAGGAGGGGAAACTGGAAAAAAGGATTCAGAGAGATTAAGCTCCTTTTAATCGCCTACGGCAATCCTTATCGTCAGGACGACGGGATCGGCCATTATCTCGTCCAGAAAGCGGAAATTTCCGCCCAGAAGTTGTTCCTCCAGGAGCTTTCTTTAGACCTCCTGGAGGAATTGGCGCTCTGCGATTGTGCTGTATTCGTAGATGCGGCTTTGGAAGGGGAGGAAGTGCAGGTGAGGGAAATTTTCCCGGAAAATAAGCCCTCCTTCCTCTCCCACCACCTCCTTCCGGAGCAATTCCTGTTCTGGCTCGAGGAACTTTATCATCGCCGACCTCGAGCCTTTCTTCTTTCTTTAAGAGGGTACAATTTTGATTTTGGCCAGGGCCTCTCACCTGAAGCCCTGGCTTCTGCCGAAAAGGGAATTAAAATACTGGAAAACCTGATAAAAGAAGTGCAAGAAAGAGAGGAAGAGAATGAGCGACCCCAGAATTGATAAGCTGGCTCATTTGCTTGTGGATTATTCCGTGGAAGTAAAACCGGGGGAGGTTGTGGTGATTAACTCCACCCCTGAAGCCGCGGACCTGGTGCGCGCAGTTTTCAGGGAGGTTTTACTCCACGGAGGCCATCCCCTGTTGCGCCTGGGACTGGACGGACTGGACGAGATCTTCTTCCGTTATGCCTCGGAGGAACAGCTGGATTTTGTCCCGGAAATCAGGAGATTTGAGGTGGAGCACATGGATGCCCAGATCGGGATCGGAGCCCCGGCAAATTTGAGGGAGCTTGCCGGAATTGACCCCAAAAGGATTACAAGAAGGCGCAAGGTCCTGGAACCACTTATGAAGAGGTTCATGAAGTCCAGGGAAGAAGGGGGCATCAAATGGGTGGGCTTTGATTACCCCACGAATGCCCTGGCTCAGGAGGCCGGGATGTCCCTTTCCGATTATACCGATTTCGTTTTTAAAGCCTGCATGCCTGATTTGGAAGACCCCGTGAGTTACTGGAAGAAAGTACACGAGGAGCAGGAGCGTTTGGCTGAGTTTCTGGGTCAAGTGGAGGAACTGCACTTTGAGGGCCCCAATCTCGATTTAAAAATGAAGGTTAAAGGAAGAAAGTGGATCAACTGCGACGGCAAAATCAACATGCCGGACGGGGAGATCTTCACGGGACCAATTGAGGATTCCGCCCAGGGATTCATTTACTTCGAATACCCCAGCGAGTTTTTCGGGAAACCCGTGGAGGGAATTCGCTTGGAGTTCGAGCGCGGGGAAGTGGTAAAATTTTCGGCAGAAAAGGGAGAGGAGAGCCTTAAAGCTGCTTTGGAAATTGATCCCGGGGCCAGAAGGATCGGCGAAATCTCCTTCGGCACGAACTTCGGCATCCAGATCTGCACCAAAAATACCCTTTTCGACGAAAAGATCGGGGGCACCGTGCATCTCGCTTTGGGAAACTCCTATTCGGAATCTGGAGGAGTGAATGAGTCAGCCATCCACTGGGATATAGTGCGGGAGATGAAGAACGGCTCAAGGGTGAAAGCGGACGGAAAGGTGATCTACGAGAACGGAAAATTTTTAAATTTTTAAAATACTTTTTTTGTGAATTTAAACAGGTTATAATCTGGGATAAGGTAAACCAATCACATCCTGCTCAGAAGTCAAATCAGAAAAATAAGGAGGTATAAATTTATGCTGGGAAAGTTAAAGGTGGTCCTGAGCTGGTTGCTCGTTTTCTCCCTGATTTCCTTCGTCTATCTGCCCTCTTCCACATCAGGGTACAACGAGGAATGGACCTGTTCCGCCGATTTCGGCACCACCCCCAAAATCGACGGTCAGGTTGATCCCGCAAACGAGTGGGCGGATGCCAATCACATTTCCTTTGGTGCAGTTGACGGGCCGCAAATTGAGGTTTACATGAAGGCCATCCCCGGGGATTATCCCGGCGGGGGAAGACTTTACCTGTATTACTCCGTTCCAGGTGTTTACCACCCATTAAGCTTTGAATGGTGCTCCCAGCACAATCTGGGGCCTGCGCCCCAGACTGACGACCGACAAATCCTCATCAGGCAACAATATCCAGCGGGAGAAACACCCTTCATCTTCGCCACAGGAACAGGAACTGGCTGGCAAACGATCCCTGAACCCTCTGGATTCGCGGGAGCAATCAGCGGCGTAGGCACGGAACTCTGGCTTGTAGAGATGGCTATTCCCTATGACTTTTTAGGGATTAAAATCTGTGATCCCTCCCCTAAGGGCTGCCTCTTTGATGCTATAGCCCTGGATCGCGAGGGCAAACCCACCAATTACTATTACTGGCCCCCTGAAAGCGCCACAAAAGCTAACTGGATGGTTCCCAATACCTGGGGAAACATGGTGCCCTCGGACTGCTGGGGCGCCCCCCGCGGTCGACTGCTCATCTTCAAGAGCGAGAATTCCCCGCTCGATCATAACTACGATCCGGCAAACAAGTTTAACGAGATGATGGAGCTTGTGCTCACTGCCGACAAGGAACAGACCCAGGACGTGGCCCCCGAGGACGTTTATTTGAACGACCTGACCATCACCGCCACCGGCACCGGCAACGACCAGAGCGACATTGATAGAGTGCTTTTAATTGAGGATACCAATCAGGACGCTCTTTACGACGGCACAGAGCCCGTTCTGGCTTCCGGGACCTACCCCTCGGACAATGGTTCAATTACTTTCACATTGACCGCACCCGGGCTTTTGATCAAATTGGGAGAGCCGAAATACCTGCTCGTGGTCTACGTGATGAAGCCCTCCCCACCGGTGGGTGCCACCTATCAGTTCTTTGTTTCCGGTGTCAACGCTACCGGAGCGGTATCGGGTTCGCCGGTTCCCGTTTCAGGTTATCGGGAACAGCTCCGGGCTGCGGTGGCAGTTGCCTGGCGCTACCTTCTCTTTTCTGCAATTAAGACTGTGCCAGGACCTTCGGGCAAGCCCTCTTTGTCCATTCAAAAGAAGGCCACGGCAGACACCGTGATGGCCGGGGAAAACATCACCTTCTTTATCCTCATCAAAAACACAGGGGACAGTACCCTTTATTATGTTTCCGTTACGGACACCATTCCCGCCAGCACCACCTTTGTGGAGGCGCCTGCTACTCCCTGGGGTCCGGCCGGGACATTCTCTTCGGGCGTAGTAACTTGGTCTTTAGGAAACTTGGCTCCGGGAGATTGGAGGGTCTTAAAATTGATCGTGAAGGTTGATTCAAGTACCCCCGATGGGACTTTAATCCGGAACAGAGCTGTGGGGCACTCCACTCGACCCCCATTGACCGTGGAATCCGAGGACGAGGTGGTGGTAGTAGGGGGGAAAATTCACGAAGCCTACATCAAGGGTTATACCGGTGACCTGGGGAACATCTTCGGTCCTCAGAGGAACGTCACCCGGGCGGAGATTGCGGCCATCATCGCCCGGCTGCTCCACCTGGAAAGCACGGTGACCGGAGAACAATTTTATTCCGATGTACCTTCCACTCACTGGAGCTTTAAATACGTGGAAGCTGTGACCAAAGCGGGAATAATGACCGGTTTTCCAGACGGGACCTTCCGCCCGGATGTCCCTGCAACCCGTGCCAATGTGGCAGTGGCCATGATCCGGGCCAGGGGGATTGACCCTGTGGTCTTTCTACCTTCTCCCCCATTCCCTGATATTTCCGGACACTGGGCCATAAAGGAGATCGAGACCGCCTACGTGCTCGGGATTGTGGAGGGACTCCCCGACGGTACTTTCCACCCCGATGATCCTATCATCCGCGCGGAAACCGTAACCCTGATTGACAGAGCCTTAGGAAGAGGACCTCTGCTTGAAGGACCGGTTGTGCAGCACTTCCCGGACTGCAATCCCACGGACTGGTTCTACGGCTGGGGAGAGGAATCCTTCGCTTCCCATAAAGGTGTGCGGTTGCCCTCAGGCAACGAGCAATTGATCGAGTATGTGGATACGGGGCCGGTCTGGTAGGGTGGAAGTTATTTTGGAGAAGCTAAGCCTTTAATTGGGCTGATTGAGGGGGAACGAAAGCTCCACCAGGGTTCCTTTACCCTCCTCGCTTTTTAGGGCGATCGTTCCCCCCATCAGTTCTACCAGGGACTTGGTAATATAAAGACCCAGACCACTACCTCCAGCTCTTCTTCCCCTCTCTCCCTGGGAGAAGCGCTGGAAGACAAAGTTTAATTCCTCTTTGGGGATGCCGCAGCCGGTATCCTGAAAGCTGATTTTGATCTGAGCTCCCGTGTTCCTGGCGCTGATTAAAATTAAACCATCAGGGGGAGTGTGCTTGATGGAATTGGAGATCAAATTGGAGAAGATCTCCTCCAGACGCACAGGATCGGCATAAAGGGGTGGAAGACCGGGAGGGCAGTTTACGGCAAGGCTCAGCCTGCGCGACTGGATCAAGGGTTGGAACATTGTGCGGATCCTTTCCAGATAAGGACAGAGATCGAGGGAGACTTTCTCCAATCTTATGGCTCCTGCTTCCAGACGGTTCAAATTGACCAGATTTTGCACCAGGTTTTTTAAGAGGATGAGGTTGTTCTCCATGCTATTGAGGTAACCAAGCTCTCTGGGGGAAGCGCAGTTCCTTTTTAAGAGCTCCACTGCGGCCAGAAGGGAAGTAATGGGCGAACCTAAATCGTGAGTTACCCCTTCCAGAAGGTTGCGGCGCTCCAGCTCCAATTTTCTCAGGGCTGTGACGTCCTTGAGGGAAAGGATTACCCCTTTGAGCTCTTTTTCCAAGAAGAGCGGGAGAAAGCTTACGATTACCTCCTTATTCAGGGCTTCAAAAAAACCCTCGTAGACTGTCTCCTTTCCCGAGGAAAACGCTTCTTTCAAACCTTCCCAGAATCTGGGGCTGAGCGTTTGAGGATCGATATTCAATCTCTCCAAGGCCTCTTCGGGCGTCATGCCCAAAAGCTCCTTTTTGGAGGCGGAGAAAAACCTTTCTGCAGCCAAGTTAGCATCCTGAAACTTGCCCTGGGAATCGAACACCAAAATCACATCCTGGGAGGAATCCAGGATTCCCCGGAAAAGAACTTTCTCGTTCTCCGCCTTTTGTAGCGCTTCCTGAGAGCTCTGATACAGGTTTATAAATGACCCGGCAAGTTCGCCTATCTGGTCCCCGGGCCACTTCCTCTTCTCCACTTTCTTCCCCCCAGAGAGGTCCTGAACGTCCTGGCTCAAAGCGTTTAGGGGAGCGAGAAGCCATCTGCGCAAGAATCCTGAGGCCAGCAAGACCAAGCCCAGGAACCCCACTGCTACGATAAGGGAAAAGATTAGGGTGTTTTGCTTGGCCTGCACTACCTCCCGGGATAGATCCAGCAAGCCCAGATAGCCGAGGGTTTTTCCCTGAGGGTTGAGGATGGCCTTAGAGACAAAAATCGCCCCGTTAGAAAGGAAAAGGGAGAAGCTTTCGGCGGATTCTCCCTCGACCTTTTTCCTCAGCTCTTCAATCTCAGGGATAGAAGCCCGATCCTGAGGCACCTGAAGCTCTTTCCCCACAAGGAGAAGGGGGAAGGAATTCTCGCTCTGAAACAAGGAAAAATCCTCCGGTTTAAGGGAACGAACGAAGAGGAGGGCACCGGCTGGAGCCCCTTTTCCCTCATTGGAAAGCACGGGTCCGGCGGAGAAAAGGGCTAAGGAGGAGCCCATGAGCTCAAATCCAGAGAAAAACTGGTGATCTTCCAGGGCTCTTTTTAAGGCCAGGTCCTGGATGTCTGAATTGAAAGAGGTCAGATCTCCGGCGGATGCGAACTTCTTTCCCGTCCGATCCCAGAGGACGACTAAGTCCATGCCGAAGTGCTCAGGAACCCAGGAGATGATATTTTCTTCAATCCAGCTCTCATTGCCCTCAAGAAGAGCTTGATAATGGTCACTCCAGATAGTGTAGTCTTGAAGGGTACTATCCAGAGAGGTTTTCTCTTGATTGAGAAGGGACTCCAGGCTGGCAAGGGAGCTCCACAGATGTTGGATTTTATTGTCCAGGAGAAAACGGGCGTTCAAGTTGTAAAATAGAAGAGCCAGAGCGACGATGGGAATCACGCCAATCAGGAAAAAGCTTAGGGAAATCTTCTGCCCGAACCTCATGTTTTTAAAAAATTTTAAATTTTAATAAACAAAAATTTAGAATGGATTTCCCTCCCCGGGATGGTTGCTTGATATTATAGCAAAAAAGCGGGAAAAAAGAGGAGAAAATCTTATTTTTAATTCTGGTCCAAATGTTGACATGTTTTGAAAGAAATTTATAATAAAAGGGTCCTGAAGATGAACAGCAAACGCGGTGATCTCTGGGAATTTCAACTTAAAGCATTTGTCGAAGGAAGCAAAATTCTTTTCGAGGTTCCTGGGTAATGGTCTATCTCACTTTGGGTTTTCTCCTCTTTTTTGCTCTTCTGGCTATCCTCTTGAGGGACACTCTGCTTTCTGTTCTCTCCCTGGCTGCGGTCTCTGCTCTGCTCTCCATAGCGTTTTACCAGCTCCAGGCTCCAGTTGCCGGTGCTTTCGAACTTTCAGTGGGGGCAGGATTGATTACTGTTTTAGCCGTGCTTACGATCTCCTTTCTCCAGAAAAGGAAAGAAAGAAGGCAACCTGGATACGCTCTCTGGATGGCTTTTTCCTTGGCCTTGGTAGCCTTGCTTTTCTTTCTCTTCCAGGCACTCTGGCCACAGGCCCTGGCCAACCTTATCCCTCAAACCAGCTGGGGAGAAGTAGGGGATGTCCTCTGGAGGGTAAGGATCTTTGATCTTGTTCCCCAGATTCTGGTGATCCTTTCCGCAGTTCTGGGAATTTTAGCCCTGTTAAGGAAGGAGGGGGAAAGGAAAGAGAAATGAACCTCTGGCCCTTTGTTTTCGTCCTCTTTGCCCTGGGAATTTTCTGTCTTCTCACCAGGCGCAACCTGATTAAAATTCTGATTGGATTGGAGCTTTTGAGCAAGGGTGCCACGCTTGCTCTGATTTGGAGCGGAATTTTGCGCAATTCTTTATCTTACACTCAGAGCCTGACAGTGATCGCCATTGCCATTGAAGTTATGGTGGTAGCTGTATTTCTGGCCTTAGTTTACGCCTTCCATGAAAAGTCCAGCTCCCTGGATACTGACGACATGAAGAGGTTGAAAGGGTGATGAATCTGCAGGCAATTCCTCTCTATCTTCTGCTCGTGCCCCTTGCCGGTGCCGCTATAGTCCCTCTTCTGAATTTCTTCGCTTCCCGGGCAGTTCCTCTTTTTTCAGTCCTCGTGGGACTGGTGACAGCGGTAATCGGCTTTTTTCTTCCTGGAGAAATTGGGGCTAAAACGTTCTCCATTGAATGGTTACCGGGGCTTTTAAAAACCGGTTTTCAGCTGGATACCCTCTCGGTAGTTCCTGCCCTTATTGCCACCTGGATAGGGTTTCTTACTTTAATCTATTCCCTGGGTTACATGAAGCATGAGGAGAACCTTTCCCGATATTATTCCCTGACCCTGCTCTTCATCGCTTCCATGATCGGGATGTCCCTGGCCGATAATTTTCTGACGCTCTTTTTCTTCTGGGAGGTGATGGGGGTTTGTTCTTATGCCCTGATTGGCTTTTTCTACAAGGACCCCAAAGCGGCTTCGGCCGGAGTTAAGGCTTTCCTCACGACCAGAATCGGGGATATCGGGCTTTTGGCTGCCATCCTTACAATTTATGCCTTCACGGGGACTTTCTCCATCAGCCAGGGACTGGCAGAAGGCAGCAAAATTGCCCTTCCCTTTTTGAACTTCATCGCTTTTGGCTTCATCCTGGGAGCAGTGGGAAAATCGGCTCAACTTCCGCTGCACGTCTGGCTACCGGACGCCATGGAAGCTCCCACCACGATCTCCGCTTTGATTCACGCCGCCACCATGGTGAACGCCGGAGTCTACCTTTTGGCTCGGGTTTATCCCCTTCTCTCCCTTGCTCCGTCCTGGCTTGTGGTCATCCAGTGGATTGGCGCTCTGACAGCGCTTTTAGGTTCCCTGCTGGCCTCTTTCCACAACGATCTCAAACGGATCCTGGCTTATTCCACTATTTCTCAATTGGGATACATGGTTCTGGCTGTGGGAGTTGGGGGAGTTTTTGCTTCCCAGTTCCATCTCTTCTCTCACGCTATCTTTAAGGCCTTGCTCTTCCTGTGCGCCGGGGCGGTGATTCACGAGCTTAAAACCAGGGATATACGGGAAATGGGCGGGCTTTGGAAGTTCATGCCCGTGACCGGAACGACCTTCCTGATTGGTGCTCTGGCCTTGATGGGCCTTCCCGTGCTTAACGGCTTTTTCTCCAAGGACATGATTTTGGAAGAGGCCCTCTTAAGTGGTTCCTGGGCCCCTCTGGTCGTTGCCTCCCTGGCCGCCCTCCTTACCGCTTATTACTCCCTGCGCACCACGGCCGTTGTCTTCTGGGGAAAGAGGAGAACCAGCGCTCACGTCAAGGAGGCGCCCGCAGTGATGACCGGCCCACTTACTGTTCTCGCTCTGGGTTCCCTGGTCTCCTGGGCGCTTGTAGGTCCTTTAACTTCTTCTTGGATTAGAACAGGTCTGGGCGCTCCGCAAATTAATTGGCTGGAGCTCCTGAAAGAAACCTTTTCCTCCACGGCTTTCCTGATCACTGTCTGCGTGATCGTATTAGGATTTTTAATCTTTTACTACCGCCGAAGCTTGAGCTGGGTGAAGGAAAAAATCCCGGGATTCTTCAAAGCAGTTGCAGTGGGATTGGGATTTGACATTTTCTATGGATGGCTATCCCAGCAGATCTATTCCACCTCAGGCTTCCTGAACAGCTTTTTTGAGGAAAGGGTGATGGAGGGAATAAACAAGGCTACAGGAAAAGGCAGTGTGGCCTTGAGTACCTCGAGCAGGAAGATGCAAACCGGTGATTTACACTGGAACCTGCTTTACATAGTAATTGCCTTAATCGTTATTCTGGGGTTGATCCTATGGTAGAGTTATTAATTTTACAATTTCTTCCCCTTCTGGGAGCACTGATTGTCCTTTTACTGCCCAGGGAGAAAAAGGAACTGGCAGCCGTTCTTGCTCTCTTGACTTCCCTTGCAGAACTTGTGCTGGTTTTTTTCCTTCCAGAAAAGCTCACGGTTTATTTGGGTCTGGGATTAGGGGTAACCATGGTGCTGGCTTTCGATCAGCTGACCGCTATCGCCTTGATCACCCTTTCCGGGGCCAGCGTTTTTTCCATCCTTTACTCTTTGAGGAAGCCCCTGGGACACGAGAGAACTCCCTCCTTCTACTCCTTAATCCTTCTCGTTTTGTTCGGTACTGTGGGGGTTTCCTTAGCGCGGGATTTAATCCAGTTCTATGTTTTCTGGGAGACCATGCTGATTCCGGCCTGGGCACTAGTGGTGAACTGGAACGATGATCCCCAAAAAGTGCGCTATACGGGATTGAAGTTTTTCATCATTACCCACATTGGAGCTGTGCTCACCCTGATCTCCATCCTCTGGATATATTCCCTCCTGGGGACCACCAACATGTTCGTGCTTCAGGGCCTTCTCCCCGGTCTGCCCTTATCGACCCTGATTGCTATGGCGGCCCTCTTCTTCATGGCCTTTATCGTGAAATTAGCCATTTTTCCTTTTCATACCTGGCTTCCAGACGCTTACACCACCTCCAGCATGCCCGTGACGCTGGTGCTTGTGGGAATGATGACCGCGGTGGGAATTTACGGGTTTGCCAGGTTTATTCCTTTTTTCCCTAGGGAAGCTGTGAGCCAGCTCTCTTTGCCTTTTTTGATTGCCAGCCTGGTGAACATGTTCTACGGAGGAGCGATGGCTCTTCAGGAAAAGAACGTCAAGCGTTTGATCGCTTATTCCTCTATGAGCCAGATGGGATACGTGCTTTTCGGATTTGCCACCCTGGTTCCCCTGGGAATTTCCGGCTCGGTCTTCAACATTGTGAACCAGGCAGTAACCAAGCTCGTGCTTTTTACCTCCGTGGGATTAGTTGCGGAGAGCGCTTCTACTTGGCGCATAGATGAATTGGGGGGCTGGGCCAAGAGGCATCCCTTTGCGGCAGTCTGCGCCTCAGCCTCCATGCTCTCACTGCTTGGAGCCCCGCCAGTGCTGGGATTCTGGCCCGAGTTTCTCACTTTCTCCGGAGGTTTTTCTTTCGGCAATTATGTTGTCGCTTCCCTGGCTTTGGTGGGTTCCGTGCTCACGGCTGCTTATGGTTTGCGTCTGGTGAGGTTCGTTTTCTTTGGACCTTTAAGAAAGGAAAACGAGGGGCCAGTGATCAGGCCGTCCTGGAACGCCTCTTTAGCTTTGGCGGCTGGTCTATTAATTTTGATTGTCTTCGGAATTTACCCTGCTCCAGCTTTCCAATTGGTCAGGGGAGCCCTTAATCTACTGGGTATTCCTATAGGAGGCTAAAGGTGAGCGCATCCTTCGTGGAATTTATAAAGGTGGGCGATTCCTTCCTGGAAACCACAATTTCTTTGCTTTTTTTAGGAGCTGTTTTGAGCTATTTAGGAGGGGCTCTCTTCCGGGAAAGAGAGAGGTTGATCTCCGGCGTGATTGCTTTTCTTGCGCTTTTAGGGAGCCTGATTTGTTTTTCCTTCCTCTTTAGCGGGTTAGGGGCAAGTCAGAGGATTTTGCTCTTTGGGGTCCTGCCCTGGCAGATCGACCTTCTGGGATGGATTGTGGGCGAGGTGGGGCTGCTTTTAGGCACCATAGTGGCCCTCTACTCCCTCATTTACATGGAAGAGGATACCGGCACAAGCAAGTATTTTCCCCTTCTCATTCTCATGGTCTTTTCCGTGATGGGGCTGGCTTTTGCCTACGACCTCTTTAACCTTTATCTCTTCTTCGAGTTGCTCTCCATAACCTCTTTCTCCTTGGTGGCTTTCCGAAAGGAAAAATGGGAACCGGTGGAAGCGGGCATCAAGTTCATGGTCATGTCCGTCACGGGATCAGCCCTGATCCTCCTGGGTATCGCTCTGGTTTACGCCCAATTTGGAAATTTAGACCTGAACTATCTTTTCACCGCTTCCGGAGGCAGCTCCATCTGGTTGCCGATAACGCTTTTCCTGATTGGCTTTGGGATCAAGGCAGCCATGTTTCCGCTCCATACCTGGCTTCCTGATGCTCACCCGGAAGCTCCTTCTGGAATTTCCGCTATGCTTTCGGGAATTATTATTCAGGCTGGACTATTTGCCATGCTCAGGATCATGCTTTCTTTGGGTGCCAGTTTAAACTGGGGCCAGATCCTTATCTGGTTTGCACTCTTGACCATGACTGCCGGAAACATCATGGCCCTGACCCAGAGGCAGCTCAAGCGGATGCTGGCTTATTCCTCCATTGCTCAAATGGGTTACATCCTCTTGGGGATTGGTATGGGAGCTACCTATGGTGTGGCCAGCGGGTTCACCGGAGGAGTATTTCACATTGTGACCCACGCTTTTATGAAAGGGCTGGCTTTCCTCTGCGCCGGCGCGCTGATCTTTCGTTTGAATTCTGGATTCCTGGAAGATATGAGGGGTGCTGGATGGAGGATGCCCGTAACGGCCTTCACTTTCTCCGTTGCTGCTTTATCCCTGGCCGGAGTTCCTCCCTTTTCTGGATTTATGAGCAAGCTCTTAATCTATCAAAGCGGTATCCAGAGCGGGACTGCCTTGGGATGGACGGGTTCCATTCTGGCCATTTTGAATTCCGTCCTCTCCCTGGGATATTATCTTCCGGCTATCGGAACCCTTTACAGCAAGGAAAGGGCTAAAGGGGTTTCCGCAATAAAGGAGGTTCCCTGGGCTATGAGCGCTGCTTTAGTGATTTTGTGTTTGATAACGATTTACCTGGGGATTCAGCCTGATCCCGTAAGAAGCTGGGTTGCTCAGGCTTTTGCCCTGCTCAAAGGAGGGTTTTAAATGTACCTGGTTCCTCCCTTAGCTTTTATCCTTTTTCTCCTGCTGGCGCTGATTTTAGGGTATGGGGGGAAAAGGATGGCGCCCAAGACGCCTCCTGATCCTGAAGCCACTACTTCCTATGCCGGAGGGGAGGATATTCCCGGAGAGAAGAAATTCATCGGATATCGGGTATTCTTTCCCATAGCGCTTTTTTTTACCGTGCTCCACGTCCTGGCCTTGCTTCTCGGTCTTTTACCTCAGGGCTTAGCCTGGGTGGGGCTTGTCTATGCAGGAATAATTCTATTGGCGCTTCTGTCCTTAATATTGAGGTGATGAAATGTCCAAAATTGTTGATTGGTCAAGAAGAGCATCTCCCTGGATCATCCACTTCAATGCTGGTGGCTGCAACGGGTGCGATATTGAGGTTTTAGCTGCCCTTACCCCCCGCTTCGATGTGGAGCGCTTTGGTATCCTCCTCAAAGGGACTCCCAGGCACGCTGATGTTCTGGTCTGCACAGGTCCGGTGAACGAACAGATCAAAAGCAGATTAAAACGCATTTACGAGCAGATGCCCTATCCCAAGTTCGTGATAGCCGTGGGGGCCTGCGCTATCTCAGGAGGAGTCTTCCGGGGCTGTTATAACACTCTGGGAGGGATGGATGATGTGATCCCGGTCACAGCCTATGTCCCTGGCTGCCCACCCCGCCCTGATGCTATCATCCAGGGAGTTTACGCCCTGCTCCAGAAGCTCAAGAAAGGAGGATAAAAAGGTGGACAAGTGGGTTGAGGTCAATTCCTCCGAAATCCGGAAATGGGTGGAGGAGTTCTTAAAGAGCGGAAAATTCCGCCTGCTTTCTACGATTAGCGGCTACGAAGCAGGGGAAAATTTCTACATCGTCTATCACTTTGTGGATACGGAGGGAGAAGTGAACGTGCGTACTTCCGTTTCAAAGGAAAACCCTGTTCTTCCCTCCATCACCCCGGTTTTACCTGGAGGTGTCCTCTACGAAAGGGAGATCCAGGACCTTCTGGGGGTAAAATTTGAGGGGATCATAGATGGCAGGAGATTGATTTTGCCTGAACAATGGCCTGATGGCGTCTATCCTTTGCGCAAGGATTTCAAACCAGGGGAGGTAAAGAACAATGAGTGAAAGGTTGACTTTGCCGATTGGCCCTCAACACCCGTTATTGAAGGAGCCCATCAATTTCAGCTTCACCCTTGATGGGGAGACCATTGTGGATGCGGACATCCGCATGGGCTACAACCACCGGGGAATTGAAAAGGCCGCTGAGGAAAGAACTTACATCCAGGATCTCTACATGATTGAGAGGGTCTGCGGCATTTGCTCCCATACGCACGCTACTAACTTCGTGCAGGCTGTGGAGAAGATCCTGAACGTGGAAGTCCCGCCCAGGGCCAAATTCCTACGGGTAGTAGTGGGAGAATTGGAGAGGATTCACAGCCATCTCCTCTGGTTAGGTGTCGCCGGCCACGAAGTTGGATTTGATACCCTCTTCATGGTTTCCTGGAGGGATCGGGAAGTGGTTATGGATCTTTTGGAGATCATCACGGGAAACAGGGTAAACTATGGCATGAACACCTTTGGCGGTGTGCGCAAGGACATGTCCCCAGAGGAGATCGACGAGACCCTGAAGGGGATAAAGCTTTTAGAGGAGCGCACTCTTTATTACGAGAAGGTGGCTAAAGAGGAGAGCACCTTTATCGCCAGAGTATCGGGGGTAGGCTTCCTTCCCAGGGAAATTGCCATTTCTCACTGTGCTGTCGGTCCCACCGCCAGGGGTTCCGGTGTAGATTACGATGTGAGGAGGGATTTTCCTTACGCGGCCTACGATCAAATCCCCTTCAATGTGGTCACTTCCGATCGAGGGGATGTCTTGGGCAGGACCTTGGTGCGAGTGGGAGAGATTATCGAGGCGGTGAAAATTGTGCGCTATGCCTTAGAGCACCTTCCAGATGGTCCCATTGCTGTGCGCGTTCCTCGCAAGGTCCCTCAAGGAGAGGCCACCTCCCGCTACGAAGCTCCTCGGGGAGAGTGCATTCACTACGTGCGTTCCAACGGGAGTGAAAAACCCGACAGGGTAAAGATACGCGCCCCTACTTTAGCCAATTTAGTTTCTATCAGACATTGCCTTCTGAACCAGCAGGTGGCTGATATTCCCATCATTATTGCTGCCATAGATCCTTGTCTCTCCTGCACGGACCGCTTGATCCTTTTGAAGCAAGCGGGGGCCAAAGAGGGAGAGATATTAACCTGGGAAGAATTGAGGAGGAGGAGCATCGCCAAGAAACCACTATGAACGAACTACTTTTTATCCTGAAAATTTTAATATTTCCTGGTTTCCTGTTTCTGGTAATCTATGCCATTTTCGCAGAATGGTTAGACCGTAAGCTTTACGCCCGTATGCAGAACAGGGTTGGTCCTCCCTACTGGCAACCACTGGCCGATTTGATCAAACTTTTTTCCAAGCAGGTGGTTGTCCCTCGCTCCGCTGGATATTATTTTTACATCCTTCTTCCCTATTTTGCCTTTGCCAGCGTGGTAACAGCTTTCCTCTTCATTCCAGTTTGGTCCTCCCGGGCTCTTTACTCTTACCAGGGAGACTTAGTGATTGTGGCCTATCTCTTGACTATCCCCACTTTGGTGCTTTCCCTTTCCGGATGGAATTCGGCTACCGCTTATAGCATTCTGGGAGGAATCCGCTGCTTGACCCAGCTCTTCGCCTACGAGGTCCCCTTTTTTCTGGCCCTCCTTACCCCTGCCTTGCTTCTGGGAACCTGGAATATCTCGGAGATCTCCCAGAATTTGCCTGCATTTTTGCTGGCTCATCCCTTCTATTTCATCCCCGTAATTTTGGCTTTCATTGTGGGGGTCATTGCCCTTCAGGGCAAATTAGAACGCAAACCCTTTGACATCCCTGATGCGGAGACGGAGTTGGTCGCTGGTCCCTTCACGGAATATTCGGGAAGGCTTCTGGCCATTTTCCGGCTTTCTTTAGACATGGAAATGGTGGTGGGGGCTTCCCTCCTTTCTGCCGTTTTCTTGGGGGGAGCAACCTCCCTTCTGGGCATTCCTGGCTTTATCGCTTATTTGATCAAGACCTTGATTCTGATTTTCATTCTGGCCTACATCAAGGCTGCGGTAGCCAGGATCAGGATTGATCAGATGATCGGCTTTGGGTGGAAAATCCTGGCCCCCTTAAGCCTTTTGGGGATGTTGCTCGTGGTCCTCTTTCAGAAAGGAGGCATCCTGTGACTCGTCCGGGCGCTATCTGGCGTGAGATTACCAAAAACTTGGGGCGTAAGCCGGCTACAGTTCTTTACCCCAAAGAGCGCTTGCCACTTCCTCCTAACTTCCGCGGCCGTCCTGTTTTTGACCCAGAAAAATGCGTGGGGTGCAAGATCTGCGAGAGGGACTGTCCCTCCGGGGTGATTACCATTGAGAAGGTGGCGGAGAAGACTTTTGCCTGCACTTTCGCCCTGGATCGCTGCATTTTCTGCGGGCAATGTGCCGATTCCTGTCCGCGCAAAGCCATTACCATGAGTCAAATTTTCGAGCTGGCTACCTTTGAACGGAAGAGCTTGATTGATCGAAAGGCAGGAAATCCCCCGGAATTAAAAACGGAAGTTCCTTCAGAGGAGAAAGAGGAAAAGAAGGACGAAGGAGAAGGAAGCCCAGCTTGAAGAAATTTTGAAGCGGAGCCCGCTCGTCATTTTAGGCGCTGGTTCTACTCTGCGAGGAGATGATGGGTGGGCCTACTATTTCTTAGAAAAGCTGAAGGGCGTGGTTTCCCCCCGGATTTTCCTCTTATGGGGGGAGACTACACCGGAAAACCTGCTGCGCTCCATAGAGAAAATAAAACCCCAAGAGGTTTTAATCCTGGATGCGGGAGAATTTCCTGCATCACCGGGGGAATTCCAGATTTTTTCTCCAGATGAGCTTCCTCCGGAACCCCTTCTCTCCCATCGCTTTCCCTTGAAGATTTTAGCCGAGGAGATTTCAAGGAGGGTCTCCGCAGAAGTTCATTTCCTGCTCTTAAAACCGGAGCAAATAGAACTGGGAATGGGACTTTCCCCTAACGTTCAATTGGCGATAGAAAAGCTATTTCACCTCTTTTCTTCTCTCTGCTTGAAACCGAAGCCATCCTAAAACTTGACAAAGTTTTGACAAAATTGCTCCAATAAGAAAATATTAATTCATGCTATCTCAATTAGTGGAGGGCAGAGAGGGAAAGATGAGCGAAAAAGGCTACACCATTGAAGAGGCGGCCTCAAAGGTGGGGATTTCTCCCCGCATGTTGAGGTACTGGGAGGATTTGGGGCTCATTTTTCCTAAACGTACTCCAGGAAACCAGAGGAGGTTTTCCGAGGAAGAAATCCGCATTCTTTCCCTAATCAAGAGGTTGATTAAGGAATACGAGCTCTCTACAGCAGAGATCAGGGTGATTCAGAAATTAGGATGCAAGGAGCTGGCTTTGAGCAAGTTGAAAAGTGGAAAAATTCAGGAAGAGGACGACCCCGTTTGGCTGATGATCCTCTTGGAAAGCCTTTATGCCAAGCTCGTGGGCGATAGAACTCTGGAGCTCTTGGAGTGGACGGTAAAAAAAGGAGCAAAGAATGGAGAAAATAGAGAGCACATATAGCTTAAAAAGGGGAGGAAAGGTCACAATTCGTCTCTCCTCAGCCGATGTCTTCGTCAGGGGCACAGATGAGGATCAGGTGAGAGTGATAATGATTAAGCACAGGCCGGAATCCTCAATTCCCCTGATTGAGGCCTCGGAAAAAGAACTGATTATCAGAAGTGGGAGCAAAACCACAGAAGAAATCCACAAAGAAGCGGACAGGGGTTTGGGACAGTCGCTTTGGGAAACTATCTGGGACGCAGTCTCTTCCAGCTTGAAAGAGGTGGGCATCAGCTTGAGCCTGGAATTCGATCAAAGGATCAAAGACGAAGTTGACCTGGAAATTGATTTGCCCAGGGGCCTGATCCTTGATCTCTTTACTGTTTCCGGAGACCTGAGCGCTCAGGATTGGGAGGGCGAGCTGTATTTTCGTAGCGCTTCCGGAGATTGTCGGCTGAGGAATATTAAAGGTCAAGCAAAAACGCGCACCAGCTCAGGAGATGTCAGAGTAGAGAGCTTTGAGGGCCCCCTGAGCGTGAGTACTACCTCCGGGGATGTGGAGATAGAAGAGGTTAAAGGGGATTTAAAGTGCGAAACCCTTTCCGGTGATCTGGAATTGGGGAAAATCAAGGGTAACGGCAACTTCTCCCTGATTTCGGGTGATTTACACCTGGAGGAGATCGAAGGTCAGCTTCAAGCCTCAACCACTTCTGGTGACCTTCAGGTCAGGGCTTTAAATGCTGCTTCTTTGAAATTAAGCACGGTATCTGGAGATCTCTCCCTAACTTTAATCCCGGTATCCGGGGGAAAGTATGAGCTTCACACCACTTCAGGGGATATCAGCTTAAGGGTTCCGGAAAGTGCCCGGTTGGAGATCAAAGTAGCCACTATTTCCGGAAGTTTCTTCTCCAATTTGCCTTTGACTTCAGAACAGGTTTCTGAGGAAACCCTGAACAAGGTAAAAGGAGCGGGCCCAATTTGGTTGGAGAAGGACTGGATCAGGATCGGACACAAATTCACAGCTGTTTTAAATGCCAGGGATGCTGTTTTGGAAATTAAGACAGTTTCCGGTGATATCAATTTGAGGTCCCTTTCCTGAAACTGTAAAGCAGTTTTTGTTATAAACTATTGTCGTGTATCGTCCTCATTTTGAAATTACACCCCGACTGTTAAACCTGGTTGCGGAAATCTCCAGCGTCCGGGAGCTGATCAATTCTGCCTACATTCTGCCTCAATGGGATTTCAGGCTCAGGAGGCAGGCTATGCTCCAGATGGCACACCATTCTACGGCTATCGAAGGAAACCCTCTTTCCAGCGAGCAAGTGTCTCACCTTTTTCGAGGTGAGGACGTAGCGGCCAGGGAAAAAGATAAACAGGAAATCCTGAATTATCTTGGAGCCCTAAGGTTAGTGGATGAGCTGGGAAGCAAAGGGCTTTCTTCCATCGAGAGAGAAACCGTTATGGAGCTTCACTCTCTCCTGATGAAAGGGCTTCTTCCTCCAGAGGAGTTGGGGACCATTCGCAGGAAACAGGTTGCCGTTTTGGACCATTTAGGAAGGATTGTCTTTCAGGCTCCTCCACATGATGAAGTCCCCGGGCTTCTGGAGAGCCTTCTGGAGTGGATCAATGGACCATCCCTTGATTTTCACCCCGTAATCGTCTCCGGGATTTCTCACTATGAGCTGGTGCGCATTCACCCCTTTACTGATGGCAATGGAAGGACGGCCAGGCTTTTAGCAACCCTGATCCTCTATCTGCGCGGTTTCGATACCAAGCGCTTCTTTGCCTTAGACGAGTATTATAACCTGGACCTTCAAGGCTATTATTCGGCCCTGGCCTCCGCTGACCGTACCGGGGAACTCACGGGATGGTTGGAATATTTTGCCGAAGGCGTGGCTGTTTCCCTGAAAAAGGTGAAGGAAGCTATAAACGAGCTCTCTCTGGAATCCAGGCTCAAGGAGAAAAAGGGCCAGGTTTACTTAGATGAAAGGCAAAGGGAAATCATCAGGGTTTTAAAGCGCGAGGGGCGCCTGCGCATCTCCGATATCCAGAGGATGTTTCAGGTTTCCCGAGAAATGGCCAACAGGATTTTGGACCCTCTTCTGGAAAATGGCCTGATCGTGCGTCGGGGGCTGGGCAGAGCTACCTATTACGAGCTTGCTTGAGCTTTGAGGAATATCAGGAAGCCGTTTCCTGTCTAATTTAAAAACAAAAGCCGAGGAGGTAAAAATGTATAAAAGACCAATTAGCGAAGGAGTGAGTTTCCTTCCCTCCATTGATTGGGATAGGAGACTTTTCGATTCCTTGATTCCCCTTCCGGATGGAACAAGCTACAACGCTTTCCTTATAGAGGGCTCAGAGAGAACTGCTCTCCTGGATACCTCTGATTTCAGGATGAGGGAGGAGTTCCTTGCTGCTTTAAAAGGAGTCCAAAGGATTGATTACCTTGTGGCTCATCATGGGGAGCAAGACCATTCCGGCTTGATTCCAGAAGTGATGGAGCTCTATCCGGAAAGCAAACTTTTAGTTTCTACCAAGGGCAAGGAAATCCTTATGATTCATCACAGGATTCCTGAGGACCGGATTCAGGTAGTAAGCGACGGTGAGACCCTGAGCCTGGGCGGTAAAACGCTTCAATTCATTTACACTCCCTGGGTACATTGGCCGGAGACCATGGTCACTTATTTGAAGGAGGACAAGATTCTCTTTACCTGCGACTTTTTTGGTTCACACCTGGCGACTTCCGACGTTTTTGCTAAGGGCGATGAGCATTCTCTGGATGGCGCCAAGCGCTACTTCGCAGAGATTATGATGCCTTTCCGCGCCACAATCCTCAAAAATATTGAGAAACTCTCATCCCTTTCAATTTCCATCATTGCTCCCAGTCATGGACCATTGTGGGATAAGCCCGAGGTGATCATGGACAAGTACAGAGAATGGTCCAGCGAGATGCCAAAAAACATTGCCCTGTTGCCCTTCGTCTCCATGCACGACTCCACAAGGCTCATGGTGAATCATTTCACTGACGCTTTAATGCAAAGGGGAATCCAGGTGGAGAGGTTCGAGTTGCCTCAAACCGACTTAGGGAAAATCGCCATGGCTTTGGTGGACGCCTGCACCCTGGTTTTGGGCACACCCACGGTTCTGGCTGGCGCTCATCCCTATGCTGCTTTTGCGGCCTTCCTGGCCAACGCTCTTCGTCCCAAACTGCGCTATGTTTCCCTTATTGGTTCCTTCGGTTGGGGAGGGAAAACCGTGGAGCAGGTTTCCGGCTTGCTTTCCAATTTAAAAGCGGAAATTCTGCCCCCGGTTCTGGCCAAAGGCCTGCCTAAAGATGAGGACTTTCAAGCACTGGAGCATTTGGCTGACCAGATCAAGGAGAAACATCAGCAGGAGGGCTTGCTTTAAATTCAAGCGGATAAAAGGTATCTCCTAATTAAATAAGGCCCATGCAGAGGTTCTGGAAGTATATTTTCAAAAACTGGAAAAAATATCTCTGGGTTATTCTGGCTTTAATCGCTGTGGATGGCCTGCAGCTTTTGCTTCCTTTGGTTTTTGGGTTCTTCATTGACGCTGTGGGAAGACGTGCCCCAGAAACCTATTTCTACGGCCTCTATTTTCTGGGCCTGGCCATTTTAATCACCGTCCTGCGCTACGCCTACCGGTGGCAGATGGGGAAGCTGGCTCTGATCTTCGATCGCAACCTGAGAGGGGATTTTTTTGGGGAAATTTTGAAACTCCCTCTGGATTTCCTTCAGCGGGAAGACATCGGCGATATCATGGCCAGAGCCACTAACGATATGCAGGCGGTGCGACAGTTCCTGATCATGGGTCTGATTGGATTTACTGATGTGGTTGTTCTAGGCATATCCACAGTAATTTTAATGGTATCCCTGAATTGGAAGCTTTTTTTGACTACGGTTGGTCCCATCTCGGTAATCGCTATCCTGGCCCTCTTTTTCAGCCGCTACGTCTTCGGCCTTTTCAAAGTGGTTCAAGATGTTTTTGGAAAGCTTACGGAGAAGGCCCAGGAGTTTATCTCTGGAATTCGCGTGCTCAGGGCCTTTGCTAAAGAATCCCGGGTACTGGAGATCTTTCAACAGGTCAACCAGGAATATTATCGGACCAACATGCGCCTGGTAAAGCTGGAAGGGATATTCGAACCTTCCATGGGCTTTCTGGTGACTATTTCCGTAGTTTTGGCCTTTTACTTCGGAAGCAATTTTGTTTTGAAAGGGGAGCTCTCCCTGGGTTTGCTCGTGGCCTTCGTCAACTACATTAATACCCTTTCCTGGCCTATGATGGCCCTGGGCTTTACCACTACCACTTTCCAGCGCTCGCGTGCCTCTTTAAAGAGAATTGAGGAAATCATCTATGCGGAAAAGGAAAAAAATTACGAGGAACCGCTTTGCGATCCGGGAAGGGAATTCCAGAGCCTGGAAGTCCGGAACCTTTCTTTTTCCCTGGAAGATCGGGCCCTTCTGGATAGGGTTTCCTTCCGCCTGGAAAGGGGCCAGATTTTGGGAATTGTGGGGCCGGTGGGAGCAGGGAAAAGCACCCTTTTTCGCTTGATTTTGAGGCTGACGGAGCCCGAAAAGGGCAGCGTTTTCCTCAACGGAATGGATATAAGGAATATCCCCCTTTCCGAACTGCGCCATTTTTTTGCTCTTGTTCCTCAGGACAACTACCTTTTCTCGGCAACGCTGCTCGAGAACATTCGCTATTCTCGCCCTCAAGCGGACCTGAAAGAGGTAGAGGAAGCAATCTGGCTTTCCTGTCTGGATGAGGACCTTGAACAATTCCCCGAAGGGCTAAACACCATGGTGGGAGAAAGGGGGGTGACCCTTTCTGGGGGGCAGAAGCAGAGAGTGGCCATAGCTCGAGCGCTGATTTCCCGGAGGCCGGTGCTTCTTTTGGATGACGCTTTATCCTCCGTGGATACCGTGACTGAGGAGAAGCTGGTGAATAATCTCCGAGAGCACTCCAAGGAAAAGGGAAAGAGTGTAATCGCCATCTCTCATAGAGTCTCCACCCTGCTTTGGGCCGATATGGTGCTTGTGCTTTGGGAGGGGAAGGTGAAGGAACTGGGCTCCCCTCAAGAACTTTTGGAGAAGGATGGCTATTTTGCTCACCTTTACCACGCCCAGATGCTCGAAGGGAGAACTTATGGAACAGGAATTAGAGCGTAAAAGAAAGGACTCCCAGCTACTTTACTTCTTTTGGAAGTATTTGAAGCGTTACCCCTTTCTCCTTGCTATTACCTTGCTTACCATCCTTTTGGCTTCCTTGTCCAATATCGCTCTGCCTTACCTCTTTAAGTTGGGAATAGACCAGTACATCGTCCCGGGAAATTTCCAGGGAGTGCCCCTCGTTACGGCGCTGATTCTGGGCTTTGCCTTTCTCTCCTTCCTTTTAGGATGGAGCAGGGCCTTGATTTCCAATTCCCTGGGCCAGAAATTAATGTGGGGGATGCGCTCTGATCTTATGGAACATCTGCTTTCCCTTTCCATTCGCTTTTACAACCAAAATCCTGTGGGGAAAATAATTACCAGGCTGACCAACGATATTCAGAACCTGAATGAGCTTCTCACTGCTGGTATCTCCGCTCTGGTTGCCGATTTCGCCATGCTTCTGGGAATATTGGTGATGATGCTTATCATGGATTGGAGGTTAACTCTGATTACCATGTTCGTTGCTCTTCCCGTAGCTTTCATGCTTCAGCGTGTGGGGATCAAAATGAGGATTATTTTCCGTAAGGTGAGAAAGATTGTTGCCGAAATGAACATTTATCTTCAGGAGAACCTTTCCGGATTTCAGATTATAAAGGCTTTCAATCGGGAAGGGAGAAATATGGAGGAATTCAAGGAGATCAATCAGCGTTTCCTGGAGGAGAACCTCAAGGCCTACCGCCTGAGAACTCTCTTTTATCCTTCCATTAACTTTCTCAAGCAATTCAGCCGTGCCGTGGTGCTGCTTTACGGTGGATGGGCTACTTATCAGGGATATACTACCATGGGAGTTCTGGTAGCGTTTTTTATCTACCTGGACATGTTTTTCGAACCAATTGCCGATTTCTCAGACAAGTACTCCATTTTTCAGACTGCTTTTGCCTCTTTGGAAAAAATCATGGATTTCTTCGAGGAGGATGACCGAGAATACAGGGAAGGAGAAATCAAGGTTCCAATTAAGGGAGAAGTCGAGTTTCGCCAAGTGAACTTTTCCTATAATGGAACCCCTGTCTTGAAAAACGTTTCCTTCCACGTTTTGCCCGGAGAATCCTTGGCCATCGTGGGGCCTACTGGAGCAGGAAAGACCACCATTTTTAACCTGCTTCTGGGATTCTGGTGGGATTATCAGGGGGAGATCCTGGTCGATGGAGTGGAACTTCGTTCTCTTGATCTCAGGAGCCTGCGAGAAAAAATGGCTCTTGTGCTTCAGGATGTAACCCTTTTCCGGGACACAATTCTGAATAATATCACCCTTTGGGAAGACGAGAAAGAAAGAGCTCGAGAAGCCTCGCTTTACGTTAACGCTGGTTTTGTGGAACAACTACCAGAAAAATATGAAACCATGCTCGCTCCAGGCGGAGCAAACCTCTCTTGTGGCCAGAGGCAGCTTCTGTCTTTTGCCAGGGCTATTTACCGTCGTCCGGCAATCTTGCTTCTGGATGAGGCTACCTCCAATATTGATTCCGATACCGAGAGCCTGATTCAAGAAGCTGTAGCTAAAATCATGGAAGGCAGAACTTCCATAGTCATCGCCCATCGCCTCTCCACGATTAGAAATGCCACCAAAATTCTGGTATTGGACGGGGGTCAAGTGGTGGAAGAGGGAAATCACGAGTCCTTGATGGAGAAGAAAGGCCTTTATTATCTTCTCTATACCGCTCAAGCCACTCCGGGTCCAGGCCTTACCAACAAACATTTAACTCCCGATTGACCTCCTTCACTTTAGGCCCCTTTAGATATTGAGGACAGTTGGGAAAAAATCACAGAAAACCGGATATGATGTAAATCCTTGACCAAAAGGCTGGCTTTTTGTATAAAAAGGTGATATGAAAAGAATAATCTTCGCCCTATTTTTTCTGGCCATTTTTCTCTCCGCCTGCACTTCGGCCTCAGGATACAAAATTTATAATCAAGGGCACTGGGAGAACCTGGAACGAGAGGCAATTGATAAGTTAGTGAGCTCTGAACCTCAAGGGTTCTCTACCCTTGGTAAAAATTGGGCTTATGATCCCTTGAACTCTGCCTTGTATTTCACCTCCGATCTTTTGCAACTTAAGCCCGAGGAAAAAGTTGACCTTTTGGCCTCAGGAAAAGGGGTCACGGTTTTAGGAAAAGATCATGAGTTGCTCGCTTACTATGAGGGGGAGGATACGGACCAGAATTCCAAAACCACATACGTTAAGCTCATAGTCCAGAATAAAGGAGTCTGGGTGATCGAGCTGAGCCGGCTCTGGGAAAAAGGGCCCTGGCTCGTAACCGGGCTGAGTAAAAGCAAGTAAGAATCGTCAACATATCGTCAATTTAGCGTCAATGAGGTGGAAAGGAAGATTTCATGAAGGAATTTACGGAATTTTTAGAATTATTGGGGGAGGGACTTGAGGAAAGTAAAGCTTTATCCCAATTAGCTTCCTTCATCGTTAAGAAACTTCCCACTACCTTCTGCCGCATTCTTCTCAAGGAAGACGACAGCCTTAAAGTGAGGGCGGCCGAACCAATCAGAGAGACAAACTGGAATCCCGCCTTAGATCAGGTATATTCTGAAGAGCCCCGGATTTTCTGGTCTGTTTTAAAGGAAGGGAAGCCCCTGATTCTCATTAAAGGTGAGTCGGATCCGGATGTCTTCCAGAGCCTGGTGGCAGATTTTGGAGTGGAACTGGGAGCCATAGCCATTTTCCCCTTAATTTCTCAGGATAAGGCCTACGGGATTTTGCTTCTAGGCGAACAACGCTCCCCCCCTCGTGTTCCCTACGGCCCGGATTCGTATCACTATGCGCTTTTAGCCCAGGCCTTGATCTCGGAGCTGGAAAGGAGAAAAGCGGAGAGAGAACTGCGCCAGGTGGGAGAACTTTTAGACTACCAAATGGCCAAAGCAGAGATCATTTTATTAAAGCTGGATCCTTCTTTAAATCTCATCTATTTCTCTCCTGGAGCTTCCGCTCAGGGTATTGATTGGGAGCGCCACTTAAACAGCCAGGGATGGCTCGAACTCCTGCCCCAGGATTTTCGTGAAAGCCTGAAGCTAAAATTAGAAAGCTGGATTAGCTCTCCCACACAGGATATGGAGGTCGAGTTCCCCTTGCAGATGGGTAAAACCGCAAAATGGGTCAGAGCTTTTTTCTGGAGACAGCCCTCTCGCCCTGAAAGTGAGATCGCAGTCATTCTAATGGATATCACTGAGATTGTGCGCCAAAGGCAGGCTCTGGAATCCTCTTACCAGTTCCTTTCAGCCATAATCGACCAGTCTCCGGAAGGGATCCTGGTGTTTGATCGATTGGGCACGGCTATTCGCTTAAACCAGGCTCTCATGCAGCTTTTTGCTCTGGAAAAGGACACGGTTCTTTTGGGGAAATACAACATTTTCCGGGACGAGGTGCTGAGTGCCAGGGGTTTGACTAAGGAAGTGATGAAAGTCTTCGATGAAGGTCTCCCCTTTCAGACAGAAGTGGAGTACGATTTCTCCTTACTGCGTCATGTGCTCCTTCCAGGCAGACCCAAAAAATGGTTTAGAATCACAATTTTTCCTGTTCAGAGCCCAGGAGCAAAGCCAGAGTTTGCCATTGGCCTCTATGCTGATATTTCCCAGGAGAAGAAAATTGCTCAGGAAAGAGAGGAAAGGGCCGCCCAGCTTTCCCTTTTGTTCGATGTTTCCCGAGATATTGGACGTATGCTGGATCTTCAAGGAGCGGATCAGCTTCTTCGCGACCTTCTGGAAAGGCTGGTCTCCTACTTCCACGCCGAAGGAGGAGCCCTTATTTTTTACGGAGAGAAAGGGGAGAAGCTTTCCTTTAAAACCGTTCTTCCCCCAAACTGGGAGAAAATGTCCGCCTCAAAAAAAGAGTACTTGCTTTTTCAGCCCATTCACGAAGTCCAGTCCAGCGTGCTCCTTGAGGGGGAAGGACAGTTCTTCTCCAGATGGGCTAAAGAGGGGATTAAAATTGGATCTTATTTAGGTCTTCCTCTGATCCAGGCCGGGGACTTAATAGGGATGCTGTGCTTGCTCTCCTCAGAAAGGGGTGCGTTTAAGGAGGAGGACAGAGCTTTTCTGAGCACAGTTTCTCAATACCTGAGCATGGGTTTAGCTCGTCTCCGTCTGGAAGAGCTCTTGAGGCAACGCTTGCGAGATCTGGAGTTTATTCACCGTTCCTCTCTGGATCTGGTCTCTGGGCTGGACATCAATTTGGCATTGGAGCAAGCTGTAAGCACACTGCGTCAACTTCTGGACGCTCAGGGAGTGATCATCTATGGAGTGAATGAGGGAGAAATGGCCCCCCTTTACTGGCGCTATCGTCCAGAATATCTAAGCTTTCCTGAAGAAGAGCTTCCCAAGAGGCTCCCCAAAAAAGTAGGGCAGGGGTTAGCTGGTTTGGTGGCCCAAACGGGAGAGCCTCTGCTATTGAATGATGCGGACCGTGATCCTCGGGGGCATCACATCCAGGGCACTCCCGTGATCGATGAATCCTTCATGGCAGTTCCTTTGAAAATTAAAAACCGGCTAATAGGAGTGATCTCGGTAGTAAAAATGGGCTTAAACCAGTTCGGAGAAAAGGACCTGGAAATGCTTTCTACCTTCGCATCCAGCGTGGCCATTGCCCTGGAAAATAACAGGCTTTACCTGGAAGTAGAGAAAAGAAGGAAATTGATGGAGAGCCTAAACAATGCTTTACGGAGCATTTCTCAGAAAATCGAAATCGAGGAGTTACTTAAGGAACTCTTAAGATACGCGGTTCAGGTTGTCCCTGGGGCTCAAACCGGGTCAATTCTGGTTAAAGAAAACGAGCATTTCCTTTACAAGGAAGCCGTGGGATATGACTTTCAGAAACTCAAGGAGATCAAATTGCCCCAGAACGTGGTTTCTCGCAAGCTATCGCCACGAGGTGCGGTCCTTACTTTGCGAGAGGAAATCCTAAACCAGGACCTCCCTGAGGCCGTGAAGAAACAGTTAGAGGAGGCCGGGGGGCAAAATACTATCAAGGTAATCCTTTCTGCTCCAATTTACGCTCACGAGCAACTTTTTGCCTATTTCAATTTGGAAAACCACGAAAGGGAGGATGCTTTCGGACCCGATTCCCAGGAAGCCTTGTGGCTTTTTGCCCAGCAAGCCTCAATTGCTGTGGAAAACGCCCTTCTCTTTAAAGAAAAGGAAGAAATGGTGAAACAACTGGAACGGGATGTTGTCGCTATTAGAGAATTAGCCCAAGCCAAGGAGGATTTTCTCTACACTGTTTCCCATGAGTTTAAGACTCCCCTGATGGTTTCCATGTCAGCTTTAGAGTTTATGCGCTCCGGGAAACAAACAAGAGAAAAAATGGCAGAGTACGCCTTTATTCTGGAGCGAAACCTGAAAAGGTTAGGAACCCTGGTGGATAATCTCCTTATCGCCTCCAAGAAAGAATCCCTCACCTCGCTGGAGCTACGCAAAGAGGATTTAAAAAGGATGGTGGAAGAAGAGGTCAGCTTCATAGAACCTCCCTGCCGGGAAAAAGGAATTAAGATGGAAGTGAATCTTCCCCAGGACCCTGTCTTTGTCAACGCAGACCAATTTCTCATGCGCCTGGCTTTAACCAATATCCTATCCAACGCAGTAAAGTACTCACTGGGATCAGGGACGCTCAGGGTGCAGCTGAGCAAAGAGGAGGGTAGGGCCATATTGAGGGTCCAGGATGAGGGAATGGGTATCCCCGCCGAGGACCTTCCTCATATTTTTGAAAAGTTCTATCGCTCCAAGCAGGGCCCCAGGGCTGCCATTTCCGGAACCGGACTGGGGCTGCACATTACCAAGCTGATAGTTGATGCCCACAAGGGGGAGATCAGTGTGAGCAGTCAAACGGGCAGAGGGACTACAGTATCCCTCGTTCTTCCTATTTCCTCCTAAAGTTTTACTTTTTATATGATATAATTTAAAAAATGGTCAGGTTACGCATCAGGGCCGAAGGTGTGGTCCAGGGAGTGGGCTTTCGTCCTTTTGTCCACAATTTGGCCTTGAAATATAATTTAAAAGGGTGGGTGCTGAACTCGCCCTCTGGCGTCTTAATTGAGGTGGAAGGAGAAGAGGCCCCTCTTTTCTTGAGGGAACTCCAGTCTAATCCTCCCCCGCTTGCTGTGCTGGAAAGTTTAAAAGTAGAAGAGTTAGAGCCAGCGGGTTATTCTGAATTTCAAATCCGTTCCTCTCAAACTGAAGAGGAGCCCATTACCCTGATACCCCCGGATGTGGCGACATGTGAGGACTGCTTACGGGAAATGAAGGACCCCTCAGACCGCAGGTATCGCTATCCCTTCATAAACTGCACCAATTGTGGGCCTCGATTCACGATTATTGAGTCCTTACCTTATGATCGATCTCGGACCACCATGAAAGAATTTGTCATGTGTCCGGACTGCGAGCGAGAATATCACGATATTCAGGATCGCCGCTATCATGCTCAGCCAGTAGCCTGTCCTCGATGCGGTCCCAGGCTCTCCTTGAAGGAAAAAGAGAGGATCCTTTGGGAAGAGGAGGCCTTAAATCGAGCAAAGGACCTTCTAAAGCAGGGCAAAATAATTGCAATTAAGGGGCTTGGAGGTTTCCATCTGGCTTGCGATGCTACTCAGGAACAGGCTGTAGTGGAATTAAGGAAAAGAAAAGGCAGGCCCAGTAAAGCCTTGGCCATCATGGTTCCTTCAGTGGAAATGGCTCAAAATTTAGCTCGGGTTTCTGAGGAAGCTCAGAGAGAGTTGACCTCCTGGAGAAGGCCCATCGTGATTCTTCCCAAAAGGGAGGATGCTCCATTGGCTCCCTCCCTTTCCCCTGACAATAATCGGATCGGAATCATGCTTCCCTATACTCCTCTGCACCACTTGCTTCTTGAGGATTTTCAAGCACTGGTTATGACCTCGGCCAACGAGAGCGGCGAACCATTGGTAGCCTCAAACAATGAGGCCCTGGAGAAACTTTCTCATGTAGCTGACGCCTTCCTCTGGCATGATAGGGAAATAGCGCAGCGGCTGGATGATTCCGTGGTAGCCTCTTATCCTGGAGGGATCCAAATGATAAGAAGGGCCAGAGGATATGCGCCATCGCCCTTTAAGCTCTGGGCGGATTTTCCCTCGGTTTTAGCCACCGGAGCAGAAATGAAAAGCACTTTTTCCCTCACCAAGAGAAACAATCTTTTTCTCTCCCACCACATTGGGGATCTGGAAAACTGGGAAAGCTTTGATCATTTCCTCCAATCCCTCTCCCATCTCAAAAAGCTTTACCAGATAGACCCGGAAATTGTAGCCTATGACCTGCACCCTCAGTATCTGGCCACTCAGTACGCCCTTTCCCTCAAAGTTTCGGAAAAATTTCCCGTGCAACATCACCATGCTCATATCGCATCCGTGCTGTTCGAGAACCAAATTTTCCATCCCGTGATCGGAATTGCCTGCGATGGCACAGGATACGGAGATGATGGCGCTATCTGGGGAATGGAATTCTTCATTGCTGACCTGCGATCCTACCAAAGGTTTGGCCATCTCGATTACCTTCCCCTTTTAGGAGGGGAGAAGGCCATCATATTTCCCTGGAGAATGGCGGTAAGCCATCTTCTGAATGCCGAGGGAGGTTCCCTGGCCCTCCCTTTGAAAGTTTTCCCCCAAATTAGGAGGGATAAATTGGAAATTCTGGAAGCTCAGTGGCGCAAAGGCTTTGGTTCCCCTCCCACTTCCTCCGCTGGTCGCCTCTTTGATGCCGTTTCCGCCATTTTAGGATTTAAAACGGAGATTTCCTATGAGGGACAAGCCGCTATAATTTTAGAGAAAGAAGCAGAAAAGGGGAGCAAAATCGTTCCTTTGAATTTCCCCAACAAGGAACAGGACCGTTTTTTGCTGGATCCAGCACCCCTGATCAGGGAACTGGCTTATCGCCGGCTTAAAGGAGAAGATCCTCGGGATTTGGCCCTTTCCTTCCACGAGGCTTTTGCTCAAGGTATACTGGAGGGGTGCAGATGGGGTAGAGAAAGATACGGTATTAATCAAGTAGCTCTTTCGGGAGGGGTTTTTCAGAATGTCTTGCTTCTTACCCGCCTTTTAGAGATGCTTGACAAGGACGGTTTCAAGGTGCTATTGCCTCGGAAATTGCCCGTGAACGACGGGGCTATTTCCGTAGGGCAAGTAGCTGTAGCCTGTGCTAAATTGGAGGAGAAAAAATGTGCTTAGGAGTACCAGTAAAGATTGTGGAAATTGAAGGACAGGATGCTCTGGTGGAGTCAGGAGGTTTGAGGCAAAAAATTCGCTTGGATTTTGTCCCCGAGGCCCAAATTGGTGATTACGTGATTGTGCATGCCGGATTCGCCATTGCCTTGCTTGAGAAGGAAGAAGCCCTGGAGACCCTGGAACTTTTAAAGGATGCCGATGTTATCCCTTGAAACGAACAAGGTCTTAGAATCCATAGCAAAAATGGACGTGAGCGCTCACTTCATGGAGGTTTGCGGTACTCACACGGTGAGCATTGCGCGCTCTGGCCTGAAAAAGCTCCTGCCTGAATCCATCAAGCTCATTTCCGGACCTGGATGCCCGGTTTGTGTGACCTCTCAGTCCGATATCGATTATGCTATAGCTTTAGCCCGCCAGCCAGGCGTGATCGTGGCTACCTTCGGAGATATGGTTAGAGTTCCTGGAACGGAAACCAGCCTTCTGGAAACCAAAGCCTCGGGGGGCAAGGTAGAGGTTGTGTATTCACCTTTGGATTCATTGAACCTGGCTGAGGCGCACCCCAGAGAGCAAGTGGTTTTTTTAGCTGTGGGCTTCGAGACCACCGCCCCTTTAATCGCCCGCACCGTGCAGTTAGCAAAGGCGAAAGGCATTTCTAACCTTTCTTTCTTAATAATGCACAAATTGATTCCTCCCGCCATGCGCCAGCTTTTGCAGATGAAGGAGGTTAAACTTGATGGTTTTCTGCTTCCCGGCCATGTTTGTGCCGTGATTGGATCCAGACCCTTTCTCTTCCTGAAGGAAGAATTTGGTTTGCCCGGTGTAGTGGCAGGATTTGAAGCGGAGGACATCCTTCTCGCTCTTTTCATGCTTGCCCAGCAAAAAAAGGAAGGGCGAGCAGAGATTGAAATCCAATACCGCAGAGTTGTCCGGCAGGAGGGAAACCCTAACGCCCTCAAGGCCATGGAAGAGGTATTTGAAGTCGGGGAGGCTGAATGGAGGGGATTAGGGATCATTCCACACAGCGGTTTGGTTCTTCGTCAGTCCTTTTCTGATTTTGATGCACGAAACAGGTTTTCCTTAGAAATTAAGGACTCCAGAGAGTATCCGCTATGCGGTTGCGGGGAAGTTTTGAGAGGAGTTCTCGCTCCTCAAGAATGTCCTCTTTTTGGCACAGTTTGTACTCCAGATTCTCCGGTTGGTCCTTGCATGGTCTCCTCCGAAGGCTCCTGCGCTGCCGCTTTTCATTATGAGAGGGAGACATGAAGAAGGAAATCATTACTTTAGCTCACGGAAGCGGAGGGAAGCCCACTCAGGATTTAATCGAAAACCATATTCTGCCAAGGTTTGGTAATCCAGCTCTAAAACAGCTTTTGGACAGCGCCTTGTTAGAGTGTCCCGGAAGGATAGCCTTTACCTCAGATGCTTTCACGGTGCGTCCCATTTTCTTCCCCGGAGGGGATATAGGAAAATTGGCTGTATCGGGTTCGGTGAATGACCTGGCAGCCCTGGCTGCGGAACCACTTTTTCTTTCTGCCTCCTTCATTCTGGAAGAAGGGCTGGAAATCGGGGAACTGGACGAAGTTTTGGAGTCGATGAGCAAAACTTGTGCAGAGACGGGAATAGCCCTGGTGACAGGAGACACTAAGGTGGTGGAGAAAGGGGCGGGAGATAAGCTTTATATCGCCTCAAGTGCAATTGGTATCAGAAGGCAAAATCCAGATCCTCACCCTTCGTTGATCTCCCCCGGCGATGCCATCCTTATTACTGGACCTGTGGGAGACCACGAAATAGCTGTGCTTCAGGCCAGGGAACATTTCTTCCGGGAGCTGGAGCTGGAAAGCGATTGTGCTCCGCTCTGGCCCTTAATTAAATCCCTGCTTGCAGCTGGATTGAAAGTAAAAGCTATGAGGGATCCTACCAGAGGGGGGTTGGCCACTGTCCTTGCTGAACTGGCTCGAGCTTCCCGGTTGTGCCTTCAAATAGAGGAAAGCAGGGTTCCTGTTAAAAGTTCAGTCTTGGCAGCCTGTGAGATGTTAGGGCTCGATCCCCTTTATTTAGCGTGCGAGGGCCGGATGGTAATAATAGTTTCGGAGGAATCCGCGCAGGAAGCTCTTACCATATTAAGAGCACATCCCTTAGGCGCTCAGGCTGCGATTATTGGAGAGGTTCTGGAAAAACCGGAAGGAAGGGCCCTGCTCTCCACCCGCATCGGAGGAAGAAGGATATTAGCGCCTCTCTCTGGAGAACAACTGCCGAGAATTTGTTAAACGGAAAGAAACGAGAGTCCAGATTTTTTAATCAGGGCGTTTGGATTCCTCTACGTCAGGATGCTACTGTGGACAAGCTCATCCGCCCTTCCTCCTTGCCGCAGAAGGTCTGTTTACCCCTTCAGGAAAGAGCTGGGGATGTTCCTTTGAAGCCATTAGTGCGCCCCGGGAGTACGGTGAGAAGAGGGCAACAGGTGGCTGCCCCTTTGGGGAAGGGAACCCTTCCCCTTTTTTCTCCTGTATGGGGAGAGGTCGTTGCTTTAGAGAAATCCCTGATGCCATGGTCTACCGAACCGGTGGAAGTGATCGTGATCATGGCTGGAAAGGATGAATCCCTTTTGCCCGTGACCATGGCCAAGAAAGAGTTTACCCCGGATGAACTCCGCTCTCTTCTCTATAATTTGGGCGTCTTAAACCTTGACCTATCCCTGGCCGGCAAGAATAAGCCCCTTACTTTGATAGTGAATGGGTGTGAGTTAGAACCATACTTAACCTCAACTCAACGCCTCTTGGAAGAGAAAACTAAGGAGCTTTTCTGGGGAATTGAGCTTATAGTCCAAGCAACTGAAGCAGAAAAAGCAATCTTGGTGATCTCTACAGAAAAAAGGGGCGTCCTGGAAGACCTGCAAGACCTGATTTTTACCAAAAAGAACATATCCTTGGAAATTTTTCCTCCCCGTTATCCTCTGGATCACCCCGTGCTGATTAGAAGGATGTTAAATATACCCCAGGAGAACTCCTTAGTCGTTGATCTTCCCCTCGCGGTTTCTGCTTATGAAGCTGTGGCTTTGCGCCAGCCCTTCATGGAAAAGGTGGTGACGATCACCGGGCCTGCCATCAGGAACCCCCAGAATATCAGGGCTAGGATTGGGACAATGCTGGAAGAATTAGTCACACAGTGCGATGGTTTTGCAGTGGAGCCTGGGTTAATCATTATGGGTGGTCCTTTGAGAGGGCAGGTAATCACTTCTCTGGAAGTGCCCATCACCAGGTTTGCTACGGGATTTGTTTTCCTTCCAGAAAGGAGCCCCTTTCTGGAAGGAAATTGTCTTTTCTGCGGATCCTGCATTGATTCCTGTCCTATGGGATTATACCCCATTTTTATCTGTGAAGCTGTCAAGTCTCGCAATTGGCAGGCTCTGGAAGATCTGGAAGCGGAAAATTGTATTTTTTGCGGCACCTGCTCCTACGTTTGCCCAGCACATATTCCCCATCAAAGATATTTGAGGAGAGCGCAAGAGCGAGGAGCAAAATGAGGAAAAGGTCTACTGCTTTCCCCCCGCATATTTTTGGGAAAAATTATTATAAAAATAATTGGGATCTTATCGTGGCTTTGATCCCTACTTTAGTAGCGGGAGCGCTCTCTTGCGGTGTGGGCTCCACTCTTCTGTTTCTTTTAATTTCTATTATGGGAGCAGCCCTGGCCGAGATAATTTTTTCCTTTGCCCTCTCTCAGAGTTTTTCCCTTGACGATGGTTGGTCTGTATCCCTGGGTCTGCTTACTGCTCTTCTCCTTCCTCCGTCCTCTCCCCTTTACATTCCAGCTCTTGTAGCTGCTCTTGGCGTTCTTTTCGGGAAAGCGATACCAGGCGGATTAGGAAAGAGTGTTTTCTCCCCCTTGCCTTTAGCCTTTATCCTGGCCTTCTTTCTCTTTCCTGGAATTCTAAGCTACAGCTGGCCTTCTCTGGAGGAAGGAGCCCAGACTGTAATTAGGGCGAAGTCCTGGCTGGAGCTTTTTCTCATGAGTTCTGGAAACCAGGCTCTGGGGAGCTATTCCCTTCTGGCTATTCTTTTGGGAACAGTCTATTTAATCTTGAGAAACAGCCTCAGCCTGCCAGTTACCCTTTCCTATCTCTTGGGCGCCTCCTTGCTCCTCTTTTTCCCCAGGATCCCTCTGGCCCAGCAGCTTTTTGCCAACGACGCCCTTTTCTTCGCTGTGTTTCTCGTTCCCTTAGCCGGAACCGCTCCTCTCACCATCAGGGGCAAACTTATTTACGGATTCATAGCAGGTCTTTTTTCTGTACCGTTGAGGCTTTATTTGGGTCCGGTTTTGGGTTTAATTTTTTCTTTGCCTTTTGCTAACGCCCTTGTGCCGCTTTTGAACTTTGTCTTGCTTCCCAAGGCGCGCAAATACCTGTTCCAAAAAGTTGAATTTTCCTTTAAAAGGGTCCAAATTCCCGGCTTAAAGGGTCTTTCCTTTTCTCTTCCCCCCTTCCTGAGAAAGAAAGAGAAATCGCAAGATATGCCAAGCGGAGAAGAGAAGGGAAAGGAAGCAGGGATTCAGGAGTACAAAGGCGATGTAGCTGAATTTTGCTCTTTTTGCACGGAAGTCCTTCCAGAATGTGGGGATTACTTGCGAAAATCCCGCCAAAAAGGATGGCAATTCTTTCACTTTGTCGATCCCGAGGGAACTCAGGGAGGGATGATTTTAGCTCCTCTTGAGGAGACTCCCTTTCCCGTGGAAGGAAAAAAGTTTATGCATCTTTCCTGTCTCATGGTCAGGAAAGAAAGAAGGAAGCAGGGGATCGGGCGGGCGCTCGTCGATTTAGCCCTAAAAAGAGCAGGAGGATTGGGCATCTCCGTCTTAGGTCATAAAGACCTGATTCCTCCCAGCTTCTTGGAACACCTGGGGTTTAAAAACGTAGCTAAAAGAGGTCCGTTTGTCCTCTTTTCTTACGGTTCAAGCGAGGCTCAGGTGGGATTTTCACCCTCTCCTCCCAAAACAGAAGAAAGGAGGGAGAAAGCAGTTCTGGAAGTGGTCCTTCCTCCTTATTGTTCCTTTCTTATTAGGGAATATCGCAAGGTTTTGAGCAGCCTGAACCTTGGGGGAGAGCGGGTGGAGATTAGCGAACGCCTTATTTTAACTAAGGAGGAAATGGCTGATTTTCCTTATTGGGGGATTTACCTCAATCGGAAGCCGCTTGCCACTGGCTTGATGGAAAGCGAGAGACTGAAAGAGAAAGTTTTAAAGAGGCTGAAGGCCGAAAAGGCGGAGGGTTAATTATATTTTTAAAAAGGTTAGATAGTTTGTTGACTTTTACGGATTTATTTTAATAACTTTAAAAAACAGAACAATGGAATCGGACAAAGATAAATTAAAACTGGATAATCGCCCCCTTTATTTGCTTGTGGAGGAAAAATTGCTCCAGCTTCTGGAAAAGGGATACTTCAAACCCGGAGAAAAGCTCCCCTCAGAACCGGCTTTAGCAAAAGAGTTAGGAGTCTCGCGCTCCACCTTGAGGGAAGCTTTACTCGTTTTTGAGGAAGAGGGCTTGATCTTGAAGAAAAGGGGTGTGGGCACCTTTGTTGCAGGAAATCGTCCCCGCATTATGGAAAGCGGGTTGGAAACACTGGAGAGCCTTGACACTTTAGCGCAAAAGCACGGACTTGAAGCGGGTACCAAGGACCTGAAAATTGCTCATGTTAAGGCAGACAAAGCAATTCAGGAAAAATTAGGGATTCCCCGGAACCAAACGGTGATTACGATCTCTCGAGTAAAGACAACAGGGAATCGCCCCATAGCTTACATGTTCGATGTTCTCCTGGAGAAGTTTGTGGATTGGGAAGATTTGAAGGCCAATTTTCGGGGTTCAGCTCTGGATTACATTTTAGAGAAAAAAGTTCCGGTGGCTTATGCCTGGGCCAATATCATTCCCGTTAATTGCCCTCGAAATCTGGCGCGCAAGCTGAAAGTTTCTTTTCAGACTCCTATTCTGCTCCTGGAAGAGACGCTTTTTACTAAAGAGGGGGAGAAGATTGGGTATTCCTTGAACTATTTTGTGCGTGAATTCTTTAAATTTCATGTGATCCGTCGTCCTCCGCCCGGGAGTTGAATTGTTGACACGGTTTGGGCCTATTTGTATGATGTCTGACAAAGGTTCGAATGAACCGGAAGAAAATAGCAGCAAAAGGAGAGCAAGAAATGAAGACTGATTCTTTTAGGGGAAGGGATTGGATCACGGATTTAGAGTACACCAGGGAGGAGCTGGAGACCATCCTTGAGGTTGCTTTTGACCTGAAGCGCAAGTTCGCAGTAGGAGAACCCCATGAGCTTTTAAAGAACAAGACCTTATTCATGATTTTCTACAATCAATCCCTGCGCACGCGGAATTCCTTCGAAGCTGGCATGACCCAGCTGGGAGGGCACGCTCACTTCCTGGACCCCTCCAAGATTTATTCCCCGGCCCTTGTGGGAATGGAGAAAGCCTACTCCACGGAACGGGTTTCCGATGTTGCCCGCACCCTCTCCCGCATGGGACACGGGATTGCTATTCGCTGCTATGGAGAGCCTGTGGGCTGGGTCTACGGAAAGGCGGACTACATGATCCGGGAATTTGCACACTGGGCATCCATTCCCGTGATCAACATGGAGGATGACATTTATCACCCCTGTCAGGGGATGGCGGACATTATGACCATGATGGAAAAGCTGGGAGATTTAAGAGGAAAGAAATTCGTGATGTCCTGGGCTTACTCACCATCAGTGGAAAAGCCCCTGGCTGTCCCTCACTCTGCGATTTCCGTAGCTTCCAAGTTTGGGTTGGACATTGTTCTGGCGCATCCCAAAGGGCTGGAGCTGGATGATAACATCCTGGACGCTGTCAGGGAAAATGTGCGCAAATACGGTGGCTCCTTCCAGATTTCCAATGATATGGCGGAAGCCTTCAAGGATGCGGACGTGGTTTACCCCAAGGCCTGGACCTCAAAGTGGAACATCCCACCCTTCTCCCCCCAGCCCAATCTGGAGAAAACCCAGGAGCTTTTCGACGCCAATAAGCACTGGATTTGCGATTCAGAGATGATGAAGAACGCTAAACCGGATGCCATATATATGCACTGCTTGCCCTGCGATCGAGGTTTTGAAGTTACAGACGACGTGATCGACGGGCCTCAGTCCGTGGTCTTTGACCAGGCGGAGAACAGACTCCACGTGCAGAAGGCCATCATGGCCCTCACTATGAGGTAAATACGGTGGAACCCATCGATAAGGGACTCTACAACAAGGATTTAATTTGCACTCAGGACTGGAAGCTGGAGGATTTAGAGAAGGTTCTCGATCTGGCGGAGGAAATGAAAGTTCACCGCTTCGATCACCCTTATTCTAACTGTCTGCACAACCGCACCTTCTTCATGTTCTTTTATAACCCTTCAGTGCGCACGCGCCAGTCCTTCGAATGTGCGGCCACAGAATTGGGAGGACACGCTCAATTTCTGGAACCCAAGGCCATGAGGCTGAAAACCGCTACCACTGCAGGGGAGACCGTGGAAGACGCCGCAAAGGTGATGAGCCGGTATGCGGTGGGTATGGGGATCAGGATTCTTGAGGATAAAATTTCCGCTTATGGTGAGGGTGATGCTCTTCTCAAGGAATACGCTTACTGGTCCAGCATCCCCATCATCAACATGGCGGACGACAAGTTCCATCCCTGTCAGGGTCTTGCGGACATCATGGGTTTGCGCCACAACCTGGGCCAAAATCTGAAGAAAAAGAGGCTGCTCATGATCTGGGGACACGGAGCCCTCGCTCGTTCCTGGTGTTCCGTTCAAGAAAACTTGCTGATCTCCTCCCGTTTCGGTATGGATATCACTCTGGCCTATCCTGAAGGATACGATCTCGACCCGGAAGTGATTGAAGCTGTGAAGGCTAATTGCCGCCTGAACAATTCGGCCTTCGAGATCATTCACGATCCCGTGGAGGGGTACCAGGATGCTGACGTGGTCTACTCTCGCAACTGGATGAGTCCCAATGCCTACCGCAACGGGGAGTTTGATAAGCAGGGGGAGATCGAAAGAGCCCTGAAATATACGGACTGGATTTGTGATGCCCAGAAAATGAAGCTCACGCGGGAAGGAAAGGCTCTCTTCATTCATCCCATGCCCGTGGATCGGGGACATGAGGTCACGGACGAAGTGGCCTCCGGTCCCAATTCCATTATTTACGAGGTAGCAGAGAACAGGTTGCACGTACAAAAGGCGATTATGGCCCTCACTATGGGTGTTCGCGAAAAATAATTCTTTAAAGGAGAGATTTTTTCTATGAGCAAAGTTGCTGTGGTAGCGATTGGAGGAAATTCGCTGATCAAGGATGAAAAGCATCAGACCGTTGAGGACCAGTATCAGGCGGCGAAGGAAACCTGCTATTACATTGCGGACATGATTCAGGAAGGCTGGACGGTGGCCATTGGACATGGAAATGGCCCCCAGGTGGGCTTCGTTTTACGCCGTTCGGAGATTGCCCATAAAGTTGCGGGAATGCACGAAGTGCCCCTGGATGTTTGCGGTGCCGATACTCAGGGAGCTATCGGCTATATCCTGCAGCAAAACCTCCAGAACGAATTCCTCCGCCGGGGAATAAAGAAGCATGCTGCGACTGTGGTAACTCAAGTCGTAGTGGACCGCAACGACCCCTCCTTCAAAAATCCCACCAAGCCCATCGGCGGATTTATGACCGAGGAAGAAGCGAAGATGCGTGCTGAGAAAGAGGGATGGATAGTTGTGGAAGATGCAGGCAGAGGCTGGCGCAGGGTAGTTGCTTCTCCCATTCCGCAACGGATCGTGGAGCTGGAGGCCGTTAAGACCTTGATCGATGCCGGTGTGGTCACGATCACAGTTGGCGGTGGCGGCATTCCTGTAATTGAGGATGAAGAGGGTAACCTTAAGGGCGTCGCCGCGGTAATTGATAAGGATTATGCCTCCTCCCTTTTAGCGCGCTCCGTAGGAGCCGAACTCTTCGTCATTTCCACTGCGGTTGAAAAAGTTTATCTCAACTACAATAAGCCGGATCAACGGGCAGTTGACCTGATGACGGTGAGTGAAGCCAAAAAATATATGCAGGAAGGCCACTTTGCTAAGGGAAGCATGTTTCCCAAGATCCAGGCCATCATCTGGTTCCTGGAGGCTGGCGGCAAGAAAGCGATTATTACTAACCCGGAAAATATCGCCCGCGCTCTGAGGGGAGAAACCGGAACCCACATTTTGCCTGACTCTAAATAGTGTTTTCTCAAGAGGGCTGATCCCGGGATCAGCCCTCTTGATTTTTCTGGAGGTGAAGATGGATCAGGTAAAAACGCTGAAGTGCGTGCTCTGCCAGAGGGAATATGGGCCTCAAGAAGTGGAATATACCTGCCCGCTTTGTGGAAATGCGGGCATTCTTGAGGTCCTTTACGATTACGATAAAGTCTCAAAGCGCATTTCGAAGGAGAGCCTGGCAAAGAATAGTGACTATTCCATCTGGAGGTACAGGCCCCTTCTTCCCATAAAGGAGGATTCCCCCACTCCTCCTTTGCATGTAGGATGGACTCCCCTCTATCCTGCTTTTAGGCTGAGAAGGAAGTTGGAGCTTCCAGGACTCTATATCAAGGACGACGGTCGCAACCCCACAGCTTCGCTTAAGGATCGGGCTTCGGCGGTAGGAATCATCAAGGCTTTAGAGAGGGGAGCTCACGAAGTGACCTGCGCTTCCACGGGAAACGCCGCCTCTTCCTGGGCAGGGGTTGCAGCCTCGCTGGGCTTGAAATCCTATATTTTTGTTCCCCAAACTGCTCCTCAAGCTAAGCTCGCTCAACTTCTAATTTTTGGCGCAAGGATTTTTCCCATTAAGGGCTCTTACGATCAGGCCTTTGACCTCTGCATTGAGGCTTCCAGGAAGTTTGGTTGGTACAACAGGAACACCGCCTATAACCCTTACTTAGTGGAGGGAAAAAAGACCGTAGCCTTAGAAATTGCCGAACAGTTGAATTGGGAGGTACCGGATAAAGTGTTTGTCTCTGTAGGTGATGGCTGCATCCTCTCCGGAGTTTTCAAGGGATTCGCTGACCTCTTTCATCTGGGTTGGATTGAGCGTGTGCCGCAGGTCTTCGGTGTTCAGGCCGAGGGCGCAGCCCCCCTTTACCGCGCCTGGAAAAACAGAAAGCCTTTAGAACCAGTAGAGCCCAAAACTATTGCTGACTCCATCTCCGTGGGGATTCCTAGAAATGGAGTCATGGCCCTGAGGGACCTCTATCGCTGGGAGGGAAGAATGGTCACTGTAACTGATGAAGAGATCCTCGAAGCCATGAGGATTCTGGGCCAGGAATCCGGGGTTTTTGGCGAGCCCGCAGGGGTAGCCAGCCTGGCTGGGTTGATTAAGGCATTAAGGGAGGGAATGGTGGAAAAGAAGGATAAGGTTGTGGTCATTATCACCGGAAACGGATTAAAAGATGTCTCCGCTGCCTTGCATGCCGTGAGCATGCCTGAAGCGATTGATCCGACCTTGGAGAGCGTGGAGCAAGCCCTTAAGCGCTAAGTTTTTCCTTAAGGGCAGGGACAAACTCCCTGGCTTTATCGAAATCCCTCTCACTGGGTCTTCCCTTTTTGATTGCCCCGAAAAGTTTAAGAAGGCCAAAGGTATCCCAGCCCGGAAGGGGAAGCTCGCCAATAATTAGGAAGCCTTTCTTCTCAAGGATGTTCCTCAACCTTTCGTGCCTCTTTGGGGAAGGTATCCCAGCCGTGGAAAAAATTGAGGCCAGTTTTCCCTTCACCCGAGGAGGTTTTACGCAAAATTCAGGAGATCCTCATGCATCGTCCAGAAATAAATCCCGGATGCGAAAATTAAATGATCAAAACCCAGGGCGATTTCCGGGCTTATTTCTTTGGGATCCCGGATTTGAGCTTCTGAAGCAGGATCACGGCCCCGCTTTTGCTCATGGGCTGGTTGTTATTCCCGCATTTGGGGGAAAGGACGCAGGCCGGGCAACCATCCTCACAGGGACAGTCGCGAACCATCTCCAGGGTGACATTTATCAGCTCTGAGAGCACCTCAAAAACCTTCTCCGCAATTCCCACTCCTCCTGGAGCTCCGTCATAAATGAAAACGGCGGGGGACTTGAGCCCCGGATGCAGGGGGTAAGAGACTCCCCCTAAATCCCAGCGATCGCAGAGGGCGAAAATCGGCGTGAGGGCGATCATAGAATGCTCTAAGGCGTGGATACTGCCATCGAAATCCAGATTTTTTTCCGCGAACTCCTTCTTAAGACTCTCCGGGATTTTGAACCAGGTAGCCATGGTGGAATAGCTAATTGGCGGGAGGAGGAGCTCCCTATAATCCAGAACTCGATCAAATTGCTTTAGATAATATCCTAACACGTGTTCAGAGACTTGAACTTCTCCCAGAAAAGCCTCTAATCCTTCCTGGGTGATCCTGCTCTTGAGGGCTCTTTTAATCTGGATGTCCGTGTCCTTGCGGGCTTGAGTATAGTAATTCACCTCTGTCTTAATAAGGTGCACAACCCCTTTGTCCATTTCCAGCTTCTGGATTAAATAGGTTTCTCCTTGATGAAGAAAGACTGCTCCGGGGTATGCTTCCCTATAAACTTGAGCTTCATCCATTGTTTCCAATACTTCCCCCTGGCTCTGGAGCACAAAGGTGCGAACACCGATGTTGTTCAAGGAAATAATATCTGAGGCCCGGCGATTTGTTCCCTGGTAGGAACCCCTGAAAAGGAGGCCCTCTCTGTGAAGGGAGGCAAGGACTTCCGAAGCAGATTCCCCAAAGAACCTCTTTACTTCTTCTTCATCCTCCCATGGCAATTCCAAAGCAGCGCAGATCAAGTGCCCCCGGAGAACGTGAGGATTTTCCGGGTTGAGCAATGCACTTTCCAGAGGGCTGGAAAAGAATCTCTCAGGATGTTGGGCAAAGTATTGGTCAAGGGGGTTAGGATGAGTGACCAGAGCTACTAAAGCGTCCTCCCTTCCTCGTCCAGCCCTGCCGGCCTGCTGCCAGGTTGAAATCATCGTTCCCGGATATCCCGCAATCACGACCGCATCTAAGGATCCAATGTCAATACCCAGCTCCAAGGCGTTGGTGGAAAAAAGAACCCTCAGTTCCCTCTGTTTCAATTTCTTTTCAAGCTCCCTTCTTTCTTCAGGGAGGTATCCCGCTCGATAAGAAGCTATCTTTTCTGCTTCCAGAATTTTCTCTTTCTCAGCCTGTTCTCTGGCCCAACGAGTCAATAGTTCCGCCAAATAGCGGGATCCCGTGAAGCAGAGAACTTGAAGTTCGGAGGAGGCCAACTTTAGGACCAGGTCCCTCGTTTCTAAATGTGGGGAGCGCCTTTCCCCGTTTTCCAGAAGGGGAGGATTCCAGAAAATGAAAAATTTCTGCCCGTGAGGGGCGCCATCTTCCACCACAGCCTCCATTTTCCTGCCAACCAGTTTTTCCCCAAATTCTAAGGGGTTGCTCAGGGTCGCTGAGGAGAGGACAAACTGGGGTTGTGAGCCATAATATTCGGCAATCCTTTTCAGCCTTCTCAGGAGACAGGCAAAATGGGAACCGAATATCCCGCGATACACATGAGCCTCGTCAATCACTATATATTTCAGGTTCATGAAGACCCTGCGCCACAGGTGATGCCAGGACAAATATTCATGCAAAGCATAAGGATTGGTGATTACCAGCCGCGATTTTTCCAATATTTTCCTTTTGGCTGAGGCGGGGGTATCTCCGTCATAAATTGCTGGACGGATATGAGATTCCAATTTCTGATCCCAGAAAATTAGGGATTTCAACTGGTCGTTTGCCAGTGCCTTTAAAGGGTAAATGTAAAGGGCGCAGGCGAAGGGATCCTCGAGGAGCTTCTCTAAAACGGGAAGGTTAAAGGCCAGGCTTTTCCCTGAAGCAGTGGGAGTAGCGATAATTACGTCCTTGCCCTGCCTTAAAAGGTTAATGGCTTGGGCCTGATGGGAATAAAGGCGAATTCCCTGAGCGCTGAGAATAAAGGAGATCTCTTCAGGAAGGGGACGCTCTAATGTTCCATAATTGGGGCCTTTTTCTGAGATGATTTCTAAATGGACCAGCTGCCCCTCTTTGCCTAAAGTCCTCCGTAGCTCCTGAAGGATCAGGGTTATTTGAGACATACCTTAGGAAGAAACAGCTACGTTTTCCGAGCCCAAAAGGTCCTGAAGTTTTTTAAGAAGCCTGGGACTGTTTTGAACCCAATAGTGAGCGGAAGGAGCGACAACCACCCGTTTCCCGTTTATGGGAATAAAGATGGTCACGGGACATTTACCTGGATATGCGCTCAGGATCTCTCGCAGCTTTAACAAGGTATCGAAGGGGGTGCCTAAAGGAATGGTAAGGTAGAGGAAAAAGTCTTTCTTTTCAAGCTCCTTAATCTGGGATTCCAGGGCCTCTCTTTCCAGGAATTTGCTCAACTTGGAGGCGATGATTTTAATCCTCTCCTCATCTATGGAAAGTCTTCCCGAGAGGACTACTACTCCCTCTTTTTCTGTAGCAGGCTTGAATTCATCAATCAATCGGGAATACACCACTACCTCTACCGAACCACTCAGGTCCTCTAGATTTAAGATTAAAATCTGACTCCCGTTCTTTGCTTGCAGTTTCTTATTGCGGGAGATGCTTCCAGAAACGGTGACTACTTGTCCGTCCTCTAATTCCCCCAGTTGCGCTATAGGGGTAGTGCCAAAAGAAGAAAGCAGTTTCTCGTACCTCACGAGGGGATGTTCGGAGAAATAAAAACCCAGGGCTTCTTTTTCCCAGGCTAGAACCTCGGTCTGGGAAAATCCACCTTCGTAGTCCGGCTCCTCAAACTCTTTAAGCTCTTCGTGGCCGAACAGAGTAGCTTGCTCCCTCTTCGAGGTTCTTTTCGTCGCTCCCAGGAGGAGATCAAGGCTGAAAAGGAGCTCAGGCCTGGACTTTCCAGTAAAATCGAATGCTCCTGCCTTGATTAAGCTCTCCATGGTTTTGCGGTTCACTAAATGGGAAGAAACCCGTTGGAGAAAATCGCCCAAAGATTGAAATGGACCTCGTTCCTGGCGTTCTTGTACGATAACCTCCACCGCTCCCGCTCCCACGTTTTTGATGGCCGCTAGGCCAAAGGTAATGGTGTTATCTTCTGCTGGCTCAAACCCTACATTTCCCTGGTTAACATTGGGAGGGAGAACTTTAAGGGAAAAACGCTTGCACTCCTCAATGTAGGCACGGGTCTTATTTTCGTCCCCTATTACAGAAGTCAAAAGAGCAGCCATAAACTCCTGGGGATAGTGTGCTTTTAAATAAGCGGTGCGGTAAGCCAGCACTCCATAGGCTGTAGCATGAGATTTATTGAAGCCGTACTGGGCAAACTTGGCCATGAAGTCGAAGACCTGTCCGGCCACTTCTGGTGAGATACCGTTTTCTTGAGCCCTTGAGATAAACTGTGGTTTTTGCCTCTCCATGGCTGCGCGATCCTTTTTCGCCATGGCCCTTCTCAAAATGTCCGCTTCTGAAAGAGAATAACCAGCTAAAGCGGAGGCAATCTGCATCACCTGTTCCTGGTAAACAATTGCGCCGTATGTTTCCTTCAAAATAGGCTCCAGCTTCGGATGCAGATATTCAATGGGCACCTTCCCCTCTTTGGATTTGATGAAATCAGAAATCATATCCATGGGGCCTGGGCGGAAGAGAGCCACAACAGCTATAATATCCTCGATCCGCGTGGGTTTTAAATCTTTCAGTATCCTGCGCATTCCCAGACTTTCCAGCTGGAAGACACCCGAAGTTTCAGCTTGTTTGAGAAGCTGAAAGGTTTTTTCATCCTCCAGGGGTATATTCTCCCAGTCAACCTCGATTCCCCGCCTTTCTTTGATCATACGCAGGGTGTCTTGAACCATAGTCAGCGTGGTTAGCCCCAGGACATCCATTTTTAAAAGCCCGATCTTCTCGATATCGTCCTTGGCAAATTGGGTTGTGACTTCTCCCTCGGTGTCAAGCATCAAGGGAACATGCTGGGTAAGGGGCTCAGAAGAAATGACCACTCCCGCGGCATGAGTGGAAGCATGGCGTGCGATTCCCTCCAGGCCTTTGGCGGAATCGATGAGTTCCTTTATCTGAGGATTGTTTTCGTACTCGCTGCGCAGATCCTCCACCGTATCCAGAGCCTGGTCGATGGTGAAATTGAAGGGAATCTTCTTGGCAACACGATCCACAACCCGCAAAGGAACTCTGAGTACCCTTCCGCAATCCCTGATCGCAGCCCGAGCTGCCATTGTTCCGAACGTGGCAATTTGGGCCACGCTCTCCGCTCCATACTTCTCTTTCAGATAATGGAGGACCTCATCCCTCCTTCGAGAGCAGAAGTCAATATCGCAATCGGGCATGGTGACCCTTTCCACGTTGAGAAAACGCTCAAAGTACAGCCCATACCTTAAAGGGTCAATTTCCGTGATACCCAAAGCATAAGCCACAAGGGAACCGCAAACAGAGCCTCTACCAGGGCCTACCATAATCCCCCGGCTTCTGGCAAAACGCACTAAGTCCCAGACCACCAAAAAGTAAGAAGAAAACCCCATCCTCTGTATGGTGTCCAGCTCGTACTCGAACCTCTTTTGCACCTCAGGGGTAATTGTCTTGAACTTCTGACGCAAGCCCTCCTCCGCCTTTTCTCTAAGGAAAGAATTGACATCGTATCCCTGAGGGACCTCAAATTTAGGAAGGTAAAGCTGACTGAAGTCGAGCTCTAAATTGCACATTTGGGAGATTTTTACCGTATTTTCCAGCGCTTCGGGGAAGCGGGAGAATAGAGCAGCCATTTCCTCCTCGCTTTTGAAATAGAATTCATCGTTCTCAAAGCTTAACCTATCCTTATCCTCAATAGTTTTTCCTGTTCCAATGCAGAGAACGATATCATGAGTATGGTAATCCGATTTGAGGGTATAGTGAGAGTCATTAGTGGCCACAATGGGAAGGCCGGTTTCTTGGGATAGCGCTATCATTTCGTTCTGGAAGATTTTTTCCTCTTCCAGCCCATGGTTCTGGAGTTCCAGGTAGAAATTGCCCTCCCCAAAAATAGAGGCGTATTCCAGGGCTGCCTGACGCGCCTTTTCTTTTTCCCCCTGGAGCAAAAGTTGGGGGATTTCCCCTTTCAGGCAACTGGATAAGGCAATCAAGCCAGAGGAATGTTTTCTCAGAAGTTCTTTATCCACCCTGGGGCGGTAATAAAAACCCTCCAGATGGGCCAGGGATACCAACTGGATCAAATTCTTGTAACCTTCAAGGTTTTTAGCCAGAAGAACTAAGTGGTAAGCCTGGTCTATTTTCCCTTCGCGGTCAAAGCGAGTCCTGGGGGCAACATAAACCTCGCAACCTATGATGGGCTTAATCCCCTGTTCCTTGGCCTTTTGATAAAATGAAATAACCCCGTGCATCACTCCATGATCGGTCAAGGCCAAGGCGTTCATGCCCATTTCCTTAGCCAATCTGGTGAGGTCCTTTATTCGAGAAAGCCCGTCTAAGAGGCTATATTCAGAATGAACGTGCAGATGTACAAAAGCCACAAATTTATTTTAACACAGCTTGAGTCAACCTATCTCGAAACCGGGAGACCGAGAAGAAATTCCTGAGGAAATTTAGGTAAAGACTTCCTTCCTCCAGCTCTCCAGCTTTTGAAGCCAGGATTCCAGGCCCTGGCCGGTCTTCACAGAGAGCGAAAGGAGGTCAGCTCGGGGATTGATCCTGAAGAAATCCTGCTTCAGATCCTCTAAATTGACGTCGGTCATAGGGAGCAGGTCGATCTTACTTAAAACCAGAAGATCGGCGGTATAGAAAGCCTTGGGATACTTTTTAATCTTGTCTTTTCCCTCAGTTACTGACAACAAGGTTACCCTCTTACGCTCACCCAAATTGAAAGAAGCCGGACACACCAGGTTGCCCACGTTTTCCACAAAGAGGAACTCTAAATCCCTCAGATCCAGCTTCTCTAAGGCCTTAACGACCATATTTGCTGTCAGGTGGCAGGATCCCTGAGTATTGAGCTGCACGACTTGAATTCCAAACCTTTCCAGGCGCCTGGCATCCTCATCAGTGAACAGATCTCCCTCAATGGCCGCGCACCTGTACTTTCCATCCCACGCTTTCAAAGTAGCCTCAAGCAGGCTGGTCTTTCCGGAGCCCGGGCTGGAGAGCAGGTTGATGAGCAAAATTCCCCTCTTATCCAGCGTTTCCCTGACCTGCGCCGCATAGAGTTCGTTTTCAGCGTTCACTGCCTTCATGACGATTATTTCAGCCATCTTTCTCTCCTGTGATCGATTTTACGTAAAATTCGTCCCCTCCTGTGACCTGCATAGGCGCACTGCAACTCGGACAGAGAAGATCATAATCTCCTATGGGAAAAACTTTACCACATTGGGAGCAGGTTCCCTCTCCTTCTTTTTCCTCGATTTCCAAGGTGCTTTCCGCAATCAGGGGCTCTTCTTTTTTCAAGGCCTCAAAGGCAAACTCCAGAGCCTCAAGATTTACCCCGCTTAGTTTACCCACCACCAAGGTAATCGTAGCAATATGAGCCAGGCCATTTTCCTTACTCGCCTCTTTGACTATCCTTACCACGTTCTCCATGAGGGAAAATTCGTGCATTTTTACTCTTTAGCGTAGAATAACTCAGTATTAAAAATTTTAATAATAATAATAAAAATTGACTGCAGAAACAAGGAGGGATCTTTATGGAAAACGAGCTTTTAAAAAAGTTTTCCCTGTTACTTTTAGAAAGATGCCTAAATTTGAAGAAAAGCGACCTTTTCCTGATTCAAACCACTCCTCAGGCACTCCCTCTGGTAAAGGAGGTCTATCGGCTGGCTTTGAAAAAGGGAGCCTATCCTTTCATCCGGGCTGAGCTGGAAGGATTGAGAGGGCTTTTTCTCAAGGAAGCTCCCGAAGAAACTTTGGCCTTTCTTTCCCCATTCGATCTCGAGGAGCAGGAAAAAGCAGATGCAATCCTCATAATCAACGCGCCGTATAACACTCGGGAATTGATGGGGATTCCTCCTCAGAGACAAGTCATCTGGCAGAGAGCAAGAGCACCCCTTTTTAAAATCCTCAGTGAAAGAGAAGAAAGGGGTAATTTGCGCTGGTGCATTACCAGGTACCCCAATAGCGCTCACGCTCAAGATGCCGGGATGTCCTTGGAGGAATATTCTACTTTTCTCTTTTCCAGCCTTCATTTGGACAGGGATGACCCCTTTTCCTTCTGGGAGGAACTTTCCCAACGACAGTCCAGGTTAATTTCCCTATTGGAAAAAGGCAGAGAAATTAGAATTTTAGGAAAAGGAACCGATCTAACTTTAGGGATTGAAGGGAGAAAATGGATCAATGCTGATGGGCGAGAGAATATGCCTGATGGGGAAATATACACTGCTCCTTTAGAGCAAAGCGCTCAAGGCTACATTCTTTTTTCCTTTCCTGCCATTTACCAGGGGAGGGAAGTGGAGGGCGTGCGTCTCGTTTTTGAAAAGGGGAAGGTTGTGAAGGCCGAAGCGAAAAGAGGAGAGGAATACTTAAAGTGCGTTTTGGATATAGATTCGGGGGCGAGGTACATTGGTGAGCTGGCCTTCGGCACAAACGATGGAATTCAAATTTTCACCAAGGACATCCTGTTTGATGAGAAAATGGACGGGACATTGCATATTGCTTTAGGAAGGGCTTATCCTTCTACAGGAGGCAAAAACTTTTCTGCCATTCATTGGGATATGATCTGCGATTTACGCCAGGAATCAGAGATCAGGTTGGATGGAGAGGTAATCCAGAGGAATGGAAACTGGTTGATTTAAAAATAGGGCCAAATCCCTCGTTGCCCCTCCTCAACCTGGGAGCTTTGGGCGGATCATCTAAACTCGTGATCTGCGAGCCTGAGGGATGCCATGAGCTTCCTTCACCCATAAAGCAAAAGTTAATAAGGCCAGGAGCATAAAAGCGGAAGATAGGATCCCACTCCAAACGAAACCTTTCCAGGAAAAGATAACCGGTCCAATTAAAGCTCCTAAAGCACCGCCCAGGCTTTGTGAGGTCACAAAAACTGACATCATCACGCTTCTTTTTTGTGGCAATAACTCTGTAAACAGGGTAATCGTAGCGACGATAGCGGTTTCGAAAGCATAAAAAAGGAAAAAGAGAAAAAATAAAGCACTCCAGAGCGATTTGCTGAGAAAGGGGATAAGAAGGTAAATCATTGCCGTCAGGGCAGAGTAAATCAGGACTACTTTTCTCTTTCCTAACCGATCTCCCATCAGTCCCGCAGTTACTTCCCCCAAAAGCTCGCCACCTCCAATCAATCCCGCTGTTAATCCCAATCCAGTTATGCTCAACTGGAAAGAGCTTTCCATCCAGATCCCGTAGATGATCATTATGGACTGGGCGGTCATGATGGCCAGGGTAGAGAAAATCGCTGCAGATAAAATTACCGGATTTCCCTTGAAGATTCCTGCCAGTATTTTCTTTCTCCCTCCATTGTTCCCCTGGGCTTGCGGCAAAATCTTATGGAAAATGAATAAAAAGGCAAAACCTAAGATTGAAAAAACCAGAAAAGGGAAGTTCCAATTAACCGATTGAATCAAAAGACCAACCAGGGGAACTCCTACCAGCAAAGAACTTGACCATGAGAACTCTGTCACAGCAATAGCCCAGCCTCTTTTTCCATAAGGGACTTGATCCCCGAGGTAGGATTGCATTGAAGGGTCAAAAATAGCTGAAGCTAAGCCCATGAAGAAAAAGGACACCCCTAAGGTCCAGAAAGAGGGGAAAAGAGCAATAGACAAGGAAGAAATAGAGAAAAGACCTACTCCCAGAAGCATAATAGCTTTTCTCCCCCATGTTTCGGAAAGGGGGCCAAAGAATAAACTTAAAAGTCCGGCCAGGGAACGCAAGGAAACCAAAAGAGAGACATTTTCTGTGGGAACTCTTAAACCCTCGGCGATTGCAGGAAGAAATGGGTAGACCATTCTCAGCCCAGTGATGAGCACAAGACGAAAACTGCTGATAAGGAAAAGTTGCAAGTTCCAGCGTTCGCCCTTCATGCTTTAGAGTTTAACTTTTCGCAGGGAAACAAGACAATGAGCAGCGAAAAGAATTTTAAAATCCTATCTTCAGAACCACCACTTCAGGGGAAGTGAGAAAGCGGATTTTTGCCCCGCTTTCTCCTGCTCCCTGAGTGACGAAGGCTGGACCATAAGGAGTATCGTAAAATCCCCATTCCATCCCCGTTTTCGTGGGGAGAAACACTGGACCCAAAAGGGGAAGCCTCACCTGGCCATTGTGCGTGTGACCCAGTAGCCAGAGACCCGCATGAAAGGCATTGATCCCCTCGGAGTTTGATGGGTTGAGGAAAATGTCGGGATTGTGGCAAAGGGAGATTACGGGCTTGCCCTGTTTCACCTGGAGAAAGGCTTTTTTTAGGCTCGATTTCCCTGCCCATACTTCGTCAACGCCCACAAGGACAAATTTCTGGAGCTCCACGCTTTGATTGTGGAGGACAAGGATTCCCAATTCAGCCAGAGCCACTTCCAACTGGGAGGATAGATCCTCCCCGGGTACCCCATAATCGTGGTTTCCCAAAACTGCATATACGCCCTCCCTGGCTTTTAAGGCTTTGAGAGGTTCTAGATAGCTCTTCAACTTTTGAGGGTCAGCCTGGAAAACGAAATCTCCACCAATCAGGATTAAATCCGGATCTGCCTTATTAGTTGTTTCCGTAACCCTCTTCGCCCACCTTCTCCCTTTTAAAGCTCCCAGGTGAAGATCGGAAAACAAGACGATTCTATAAGAGGGGCTTTCACTTGAGGCATTGAGGCGGAAACTGACCTCATAAACTTTCAGCCTTTTGGGGACAATGTAAATGGCGTAGATCAGAAGGAAACCCAAAGCCAGAAAGAGGAGCGAGATCATGATCAGCCATGGAGGCCCTTTTTTTAAATAGAAGAAGAAAAAAGCGCCTCCCGTAATGCACAGGCAAATGGGTGAGATTTCAAAACATAACTGCAATATCATTCTCAGTGCCAAATAATTTAACCTCTAAACCCCTGTGATTTAATCAAAGGATAACCGATTTTGGTTTCAAAAAGGAGTATCAGATTTTTCGGTAGGTGAATCTACCTCTTCCCCGAAAAACTTTCCAGGTTTGTATAAAGGCTGCCAAGGCTGGAATTAGAATAATAAACGCCCACCAATTGCCTACCTTAATCCCCCAGCCATTGTCCAGAAGAAAGACTATACCCACAACAATTAAAATCAATGCCCCTGTCAGCGAACCCGTATGACGCCAGGCACCTTCTTTGGACTTTCCCGATTCAATCTGTTTCTTCAATTGAGCCCTCCGTTTTCTTTGGCGAACTGCATTTATTATAATCTACATGAGGCATCGACTTGAGGCGGGGCAAACTCAACAAAATGATATTCAAGGTGAAGTGAGGTAATCCCTTTTCAAGCCAATCCTGATTATGAAAAAATTAAGGCAGATATGTTAACGGTCAGCACGATTATCCTTGCCGGGGGAAAAGCAAAGCGCTTTGGCCAAAACAAGGCCACTGTGCTCCTTATGGGAAAGTCCCTTCTGGAATGGGTGATAAAAAGAGTGGAACCCGTAAGCGATGAAATCCTGATAGTTTCCGGAGAACCGGTTTTTGCTTTCCAGGATCTCAAAATCCGGGTTGTGCCCGATCTTTTCCCCAATCTGGGACCATTAGGAGGGCTCTATTCCGGGCTTAACTTTTCCCGGAATGAAATGACTTTTGCCTTCGGCTGCGACATGCCTTTCCTGAACCCCCAACTTTTGCGCTATATGCTCCAAATTTCTTCGGGATTCGACGCCGTAGTCCCGCGCATTTTTGGCCAAATCCAGCCTCTTCACTCCCTTTATTCTCGTCGCTGCCTTCCAGCGCTTAAAAACGACTTAGAGCATGGACTTCTCAAACTTACCTTAACTTTAGAGCGCTTAAATTTGAGATACCTTGAGGAGAAAGAGGCTCGCAAATTTGACCCCCAGCTGCTCAGTTTCTTCAATATCAATTCTCCTGTGGATTTGGAAAAGGCCTTAATTTTGGGAAAGAGGGCAAAAATATCTGAGAGCAATGAGCTATATTAACATGGGAAAGGAGATTAAAAATGGGAAAAATTAATGTAGCCATTATTGGGGTGGGAAACTGCGCTTCTGCTCTTGTGCAGGGAGTGGAATATTATAAAAGCGCTAAAGAAAACGAATTTGTGCCAGGATTAATGCACGTCAAATTAGGGGATTACCATGTAAGAGACATCAATTTCGTGGCTGCTTTTGATATAGATGCCAATAAAGTTGGAAAGGACCTGGCGGAGGCTATTTTTGCCCCTCCCAACAATACAATTCAATTTTCTCGCGTACCCTTAACTGGAGTTAAAGTAGCCAGGGGGATGACTCATGATGGTTTAGGAAAATACCTTTCTCAGATAATCACCAAAGCTCCGGGACCGACTGCCGATATCGTCGGAATTCTTAAGGAGACTAAGACGGATGTTGTCGTCAATTACCTTCCTGTTGGAAGCGAGGAAGCTACAAAATGGTATATTGAACAAGTGTTAGATGCTGGATGCGGTCTTGTTAATTGTATTCCAGTGTTCATTGCTCGGGAACCATACTGGCAACATAGGTTTGCGCAGAGGGGACTGCCCATTATTGGCGATGATGTTAAATCTCAGGTAGGGGCCACTATAGTGCATAGGGTTTTGACTCGGCTCTTCAGGGAACGCGGAGTAAAGCTGGAGCGAACTTATCAGTTGAACTTTGGAGGGAATACGGATTTTTTCAATATGTTGGAAAGGGAGCGCCTGGAATCGAAGAAAATCTCCAAAACGAGCTCTGTCACTTCTCAGCTGGACTACGAGTTGTCACCTGAGGATATCCATGTCGGGCCCAGCGATTTTGTCCCCTGGCTTAAAGACCGCAAGTTTTGTTATATAAGAATGGAGGGAAGAGCCTTTGGCGATGTGCCCTTAACGCTTGAGCTCAAGCTCGAAGTTTGGGATAGTCCAAACTCGGCAGGCGTGGTAATTGATGCCATCAGGTGCTGTAAATTGGCTTTGGATAGGGGGTTAGCCGGAGCCATCGTGGGCCCCTCAGCTTATTTTATGAAATCGCCACCTTTACAATATTCTGATGAGGAAGCTCGGGTTAAAACTGAAGCTTTTATCCAAGGAAAAGACACCGAACCCGTTGTCCTTCAAGGATGAGGTAAAATTATTCTCAGAAAGGGCTTCTGTTATTATTCAGGGGATTTCTCATACATGAAATCCTCCGAATCGCAAAGAAGTATCCTGTAATTTGCTTTACCATCCCGGGAAAGCACCTTTTCTAATTTTCCCTTTGCCACGATAACTTCTCCTTTCCGCGCCTGCTCGCAGAATCTTCCTCGGAAGGAAACGATTTCTTGTGGCAAGAATTCTGAATCGCCCTCCAGGATCTCCACTTCCTCAATTTTATAGACACAGGGAGTAAATATGGCCTCACTGCTATCCTTAATCCTCCCCTGGATTGTAACCTTCCCCAGGGGAGTATAAATTCTTTCCCCATACTTCTCATCTACTTCCCAGGGTTCTTTCACCATCCTGAGGAAGAATTCTCTCCCCAGGAATTTTCCTTGAAGGACCTTGCGGCGCTCTGTTTTCTGAAACTGCTCAAGGGTAAGGGCCTTTTCCTGTGATCTGCGCCGATAAAGTCCTTTAAGTTCGTCCGGGTTCAACCTTTCCAGGCCATACTGGGGCTCTTCCATTAAGTTTGTCAAAACGGAGTAGACCCTCTTCGCGGGTTCCATACCAAAAACTATTAGGTCAATATCTGAGTTTGCAAGGTGCAAACCTAAAAGAAGAGAACCCGAAACCCCCAAATTTTCTTCCTTGATGCCTGCCTGATTTCTGAGGAGATGGGCGAACTTCAGGGCCGTGTTTTCCAGCTCGTCCCCCTTCCTTTCTCGAAGTTCTGCTAATTTCCAGCGCGGATTGTAGATTTTTTTAACAAGGGACAAGGGAACGCACTGGACTGATGTTCCCAAAATTGGATCCATGCCAAGATAAACTGGATATTTCTTTTCCAGAAAAGCCTGTTGCTCTTCGAATTCGTACAGCCTGCGATAGCGAATACCTTCCCGGACCCTTTCTCCTTGAGGCTCAGGCACATATCTCAAATAGGCAAAGAATCTCTCCTGGGGGTGTACCACTCCTTTCACCGCAAAGAAAAGCCCCTCAACTGTTTCCAAGTAGTAACCTTCGATTGGTTTATCTTCCATTTATTTTCTAAATCCGGGGAAGAATTCTCCTGGTCCTTTTTCAAGTAGGGCTACAAGCAGAGAGGAAGTAACCAGGTCCGCCGTAGTTCCTGGGTTTAATCGGTTCTCTCTCAGGAAAAAGTCGAATTCAGAAAGCAGGTTCTTTCCGGAATCGGAGTATATGCCTCCTTTCTCCAATATTTCCTGGGCCCTCGAACTCACCTCTCTTGCTGTCTTTTCTCCCCTTGTGCGTGAAATTTTGGAATCCAGGTTTTGTGCCAGAATGACAAGAAAAGTTTGAACGATGGAATTCAGAATATTTCCCGAAATTCTCCAATTTTTCCAAAGCTCGGGGAATCCTAAAGTGAAAGTAATTTCAAAGTCAGTGACATACTCTTTGGCGATCAAATCCCTTTCCCGGGCTAATTCCATGGCCTGCTTCAGGGTAATATTCACGTTCTCTTGACTGATGTCGTATTTTTCAACTTTACCCATTCCTCCAGGTTGGGCAATCCTGATGGCTTCATAGGCCTTCTGAGCGTCCTCAACCGTGAGGTTTGAAAGGACAGCGTGCAAAGAACTCCGGAGGTCTCCCTTGATAAAATAAGCTTTCGCTATAGGAGCAAAAAGAAGAATTATTCCCAAATTGGTGTTCTTAGGAGTAAAGCGGTGCGTATCCTTAACGGCCTTGAGGATCAAATTTCCCACGCTTTCATATCTGGCACTCTTAAGCGCTGGGGCGATAGCCACGGCGCTTAAGAGGAAATCCAAATAGTCCATATCGTTCAGGCCTTTAAAAGGCGTTACATTTCCTGGCTTCTCAGCCGTAACCTCCAATAAACAGGCAATCTGGGCTAATTGGGCGACCTCATTTTCGTTTAAAAAGGGCTCTTTCCCTTTTTTCATTTCTATTCCTTAGTTAATTCAATCACAAATTCAGCTATCCGTTCTGCAATATCGATGTTTGTGGTACTTTGAAGCCCATACCAGCCTGGGATTCCGTTTACCTCGGTTACAAAGAGTTCCCCTTCCTCGCTTTCTAAGATGTCCACTCCAGCATAAAATGCCCCCAGAGTCCTTGCTGCTTTTACGCTAAGGTCTTTGATTGAGGGGTCAATTGCTCGGGATTTAGCTTTAGCACCTCTGGCAATGTTGGTCTTCCAGGTCTCGCTTTCTCTCACCATGGCTGCTATGGGCTCCTCTCCTATAAGGAAAACCCTGATGTCCTGGTTTTTGTGAGGAATGAACTCCTGAACGTAAAAAATATAATTTCCCAATTCCAGAGACTTAAAAACCCTGTAGGCCATATCTTCTTCTTGAATCCTGATGATTCCTTTCCCTTCCGAACCGAAAAGGGGTTTAACCACCACATCCTTGAACTGAAAGAATGCATCCATAGCATTTTCATAACGTTCCGCTACAATAGTTCGCGGCGTAGGAATACCCACGTCCTGGAGCAAAGAGGAGGTATAATACTTATCCACCGTTCTCTCTATGGTTGTGGCGGAATTGATCACTTTCACTCCCAAATTTTCCAATCTGTGTAAGACATCCACTCTAAAGATGACCTGCTCTAAGGAGCCGGAGGGAATACTTCTTACAATCAAGGCATCGTAGTCTTCCAGGGCATGGCCCTCAGAGGAAACGAAGGGTTTTTGGCCAATTCCAGCTACGATACGGGTAATGGATAAAAAGTCACAGGAAGCCCCCTTTTTCAAGAAGGCTTCCTGTAAAGTCTGAACGTGCCAACTTTTTCTTTGCCCCAGTATCCCTACTCTCAACTCAACAATCTCTGAAGGATTTCCAAATTGTATTGCCCTGCGTGGTAGGTTTTTCCGTTCCTTAAGTTGTTCACGTAGACCTCAGCCGGGCTGAAGAGCATGGGATCGATATCATAGAAGTTGCCATAACGCTTGAAAAGCTCCAGAAAGGGGACCCCGTAATCCCTTGAAGAAGAAGAGGGAACCTCAGGGACCACTTCTTCTATGGAGTTTTCTTCGTCCTCGACAAAATAGAAAGCTGTTCCTCCGTAAAGCACACAATCATTAGTTCTGCCAAGAGCCTGAAGGTCATCTTTGGCGATAGGGGCTATGGGACAAGTTCCGTAGCCTGCACGAATTTTCTTTATATCGAAGCCCAATTCCTTCATCTTATGTATTCCTGTCTCCACGATGCGAGCTGCAATCTGGATAGAACCAACAAGACTGGCTGTAGGGGCAAATAGTATAAATAGATTTTCCGGCTTAATCCTGCATTTTTGAGCTATATAATCGGCCACTTCCTCAGTGGGAGCGTTTCTACATTCTAAGATGAGGACCGCTTTATCTGAAATTTCTGCATATTCCAGCTCTTCATATAACTTTTCCACCCTGGCTAAGGCCCGAGCTGGACCGGAGCCAAGCGCAAAAAATTTATCGACCTTAATGCTCCAGCCAGCATATTGGGATGCAAGACAAGCAAGGGGAGGGTGTTCTACCGAGACGCTCACTCCGGGGAGGGAAAGGGAAGAAAACTGCAAAACCGTAAAAGAGACGCTTCCCAGTCCGCCCATGCAAGCCTCAGAAAGAAGCTTCCCAGCCTGATAACCACCTGAAGTAGCGTCCAAAACCAGAGAGCCATTTTCTAATCTTTGGGCCTTAATTCCCAAAAGAAAGCTTTTGCTGACCATCAAATCAACAATTTTGGCTGCTTGATCGTTCAGGCTAAACTCCTGGTTCATAGATCAAAATCTCCCCCTTCCCCAGTTCTACAATGTCTCCGTTAAAGCGACGGTATTTTCCTTGAATGTATTCCTCTTTAACAGGGAAGCCGAGCTCCATCAAAGTTTTTAGGTAAACTCTGAGAAATATGGGATTGTATGTGCAGTCGTAGGTAAAGGTAGGCAGAAGAACGGGCTGAGTTGAGCAATTTTCCTGGAGAAGGACAATGCTTCCTCTTTTCATTTCCGCTCCAGGTCTTTCTCCGATTTGGGAATAAACAAAGATAGTTCCTCCGATCATGCCCATTCCTAAAAAATCACCAGCACTTCCTTTAATGGCGATTAGCCCCCGACGCATTCTTTTCCCTGTCTCATTCCCAGCGTTTCCTTCCACCAGAATAATACCCCGATCCATTCCCTGTTTGCTTCCCCAGTAAGCTGCGCCAACAAAGTGCCCGGCGTTGCCTTTCACTCTGATTAGGCCTCCTTTCATCTCAGCGCCCAACCAGTCCTGAGCATCGCCCTCCACAAGAATTTCTCCCCCGCTCATCGTGGCCCCGGCGTGCATTCCCACATTTCCCTTGATGTGAATTTTCCCCTGGGACATGCCATAACCAATTTTTTTCACTCGGGACAAATCCCCTTCTACAACGATCTCCATTGAGGGATCCCCTTCAATATAAAATAGATCCTTTAAAGGCATTTTCTTATTTCCCAGAAAAACGGGGAGGTTTTCGATTTCCTCAAGGGGTTTCCCTTTAAAAAGGTCGGGAGAAATGACCTCCGCCTCTACTGGGACGTCAAACTCCATCTTTGGTCTTAAAACAATCTCGTTCATTTCTTTATCCTCATTTATTGCTTAAAGAGTTCTTGGAGGTAAAAGTGAAAAGGACCAAGCTTACCTCCATAATTCCCTGCCGAGATTTTCTTTATACCGTCAATACAAGCCGCTTCAATGCCCTTTTTCATGGATTGCTTGATGGCTTCCTCGCTCAGGCCGTCAATCACTATTTCCATGACGGAGTTAACCCCCAAAGGCAACTCGGATTTGGTGAGCTCCCTGATCGTCGGACAAAAAGCCGTGTTGGTAGAAGCGCGCAGGAACTTGTATCGTGAACCGGCTTTACTCCCGCTTCTTACAATGCCTCCGGGGAACGGCAGGGCCACTCCTTTGACGCTTCGGGCTGCTTCAGCCGCTTTTTCTGCTGCCTTTAGCGTTTTTTCCACCGTTTCTCCCAGGATGAGAAAATTTCCTCCTCCTATTGCCGGCTGAATTCCAAAATAGTCCTCTACTAAGAACTCCCCTTCCATTACCGGTATTCTCCAGAATCTCCGACCTTGAAGGAGTTTGCTGATTTGAAATCCATCGCCAAAAAAGCGAAGTTTTCCCCCGACTTTGACTCTTTCCGGGGAAGAAAGCCCATTAAAACAGGCAGTGGTAGGGCAAGTCATCACAGTCTGACCGATGCGATTGAGCAATTGCTCCTCCATTCCCTTTTTACCCATGGTAAAGAGAAGCACGGAGACCCCGGGACGACCATCGGGGGTCTCCTCTTCTGGGATTTCTCCTTCAATTCCTGCCTCGCATCCACAAGCGATAATTGAAGTAGCGAAACCGGATAACTTATTTGCGGCTTCCAAAGCCCATTTCCGATTGATAGCAGTAATAATTATTCTTGCAGCATACATTTTGAAGGCTTCGGCAAAAGTGTCCTCAATTTCTACTCCATTGATCAACATGTTATGCATTCACCCCGCTCCAGGTATTTTTCAGGAACTTCATAGCTTTCCATGGTAATTGTGTAGTATTTCTCGAATTCTTCGCGGATTTCGTCCTCAATTCCGCTTTCACTTTGGGGATCTACGTAGAAAGTTTTTCCAGGAATGCTTTTTGCGATTATTCCCTTTTCAACAACTATTTCTCCTCCCTTAAGCAGATACTGGACAGAGGAGAACATTTTCTCCGGTTCCTGGTCCTCCCTGTAGATAGCAATGTCCGCATCGGCCCCTATCCCCAGGTGACCTTTTTGGGAGAGGCCCAGAAGCTTACTGGGTGCAGCTCGGGTGACTATGGCAATTTCATAAAGGCTGTATTCACGGCTAATTTGCGGTAAGAAGATCCTCTCCAACGCTTTTTGGGGGAGCTCCGCAATCATTTCCTCTCTTGCCGCCTTGCTCATTAAAAGTTGAATAATTTGGGGATAAAAGGTAAATGGGCCTCCGTTGGGGTGGTCCGTAGTCATAAAAATCCTCCAGGGATCTTCAGCCAGGAGCATTAGCTCCAGGCCGATGGCCCATTGCACAGCATTGACCACGCTTTTCTTGCGGAAGGTATAAGGCACTATACCAGCGCTGGTTTCCAATTCCACATCATGGTTTACCCATTTGTTTCCCGATAAAAGGTACAAACGATATTGCCAAGGCCCATCAGCAGTCATTGTAGTGGTATCACCGAAAACAATCTGCCCTGCATCCATAGTAACGTTGGGATGCTCGTTAAAATATTTAATAACATTTTGGGATTGAGAATGGATATCGGCCCAATTCTTTCCCCCGTAACTGTTAAACTGAGCGTGGGCAATGTGGATCCTATTATTGCCCGCAGCTCTCATAGACTCAATGGTAATTTCAAAGTTTCCCGGAGTCCCTATGTTATTACAGTGGAGATGAATGGAGTGGGGAAGACCAAGCTCGTCAGCTATCCCCGAGAAAGCCGCGATCAACTGCCTGGGCGTAACGTTGTAATTCAAAGCTGGTTGGTCAAGGCTATTGACATTCTTTCCCCACTTCCAGCTTTCCACCCCGCAAGGGTTGACGATTTTAATGGTGTAGCCTTTAGTGCTCTTTAAAAGCCAGGAGACAAAGGACTTGGCTTTCTCCACTTCCCCTTGCTCCAAAAACTTTAAGATGAAATGATTGTTTCCCATTAAGGTATAGGCTCCCTTGTCAATTATGGGGATATCATGCAATTCCTCATGAGTGTGCTTGGCGCTTAAGGGTGGCATGGCTGCCTCCATGACAGTAGTATAGCCCATCTGTGCATAGCGATATCCGGTCACGAAGGTAGAGGGAACAGAAAAGCCTACACCAGAGCGAGTTACGCTTGTTTTAGGGACAACGTCCTTGCGATGATCCTCTGGCCTCAATTTTCTTCCCAGGTTGACCTTTCCTCCCGCAATGTGGGAATGGATATCGATTCCCCCTGGCATCACGATGCAACCTTGAGCATCGATAATGCGTTCGGCCACCAGATCGGCAGCCTGGCCCACTTGAACTATTTTTCCTCCATCTATCCAGAGATCAAGTAGCTTGCCGTTCACATTATTGATGGGATCGTATACCTTTCCATTTACTATCTTAATCATTTTCTCTCAACCTCTTGAGTAGTCTTTCCAGAACCTGCTCATCTGTGGGATGAGGAGAATCAAACACCTTTTTCAATTGAATGGGAACACCATCCATTCGATAAGCTGTCCCGGGAGCGTTTACCCCAGAAGCAGCTACCGGAATGAAGACGGTGGCAAACTTAGAGGAATAACTTCTTCGGCAATCTAATACTATCATGGGAATCTTTTCCAGGTAGCTCGAAGCCTGACGCGGCAAATTGGCCATGGGATCAGAGGCCATAATTAGAGCTGCATCTACTTCTTTCCGGCGAAGGAGATCAACTGTGGTAAACTCTCCTGGATTATATTGGGGATAACCTCGGCTGAAATTTAAAGCATAAGGATACCCTGTTTGCCAGGTGAGCACAGCATCTGCTCCCGTCACATTGTAATGGCCCCTCATGGGCATAATGAGGAACTTGGTGAATTGGTTGAGATCACGAACAAGGGAAATAGCGGCCTCGATGTTCAGGTGCCGCCCCCGGGTCATTGTTAAGCCCATACCGAAGAAAATGATCCCAAATTTGCAGCTTTTCATTTTAAATGCCAGGTCCTTGAGGGTTTCAAGGGATATGCCACCTACGCTTTCCAGGTTTAGCTCCTTTCCCTTGATTAAGGCTCGAAGTACCTCAAATACTTCGTAATCTTTATGGGGATGGATTTGGAGAAAAATATCGGAAATCCGAGCTGTGGGGGTGGCTCTTACATCCACAGTCACTACGGTTCTTCCCCTTCTGCCCTCAGGACGAAAGAGTCCCCTGGGCGAAACGGAGTACCGGCCGATGTGCCTGGGGTGGGCTTCAACCGGGTTAGAGCCCCAGAATATTACCAAATCAGCCAGATTCTTGATTTCTCCCAGAGTGCATGTGGGTTCGCCTACAGATTGCATAGCAAGAGTAGTAGGACCATGGCAAAAAGTAGAGGTGCTGTCTATGTTTCCTCCTATGAAATCCGCAAGTTCTACCGCCTTTCTTATGGCCTCGCAGCTGGTCATGGAAAGCCCAAAAATCAGAGGAAATCGGGCTTGCTTAAGGATAGAAGTAGCCCGGTCAAGAGCTTCATCCAGACTCACGCTCTTGCCCTCTATTTCTGGACTCAGATCAACCTGGTTGTGGTGCCTAAACAGGCTCTTGGTGATGGCGCAACCATTTTTTACCTCCTTCACTTCCCCGTTCTCCAGGACCAGTTGAACGTCATCACAAAGACAGCCGCAAAAGGGGCAGGTAACAATCAATGTCTCCATTTATTTCTCCTTTAGAAGTTCAACTTCGATTCCCTTACAACTTGGCATTCCAGTACCGCCGGTCTCCGCCGGAATGAGCATATTGGCGGGAGGGCCATAAGGTATAAAAAGCACACCAGAGGGTAAGCTCTGGGTTATCCGGACGTGAAACACTCCCTCTCCATTGGTATTTCTGAGCTTAACCTCCATTCCATCCAAAAGCCCCAGTCTATCTGCATCCTCTTTACTTACTTCTACAGTGGTAGTCTCAGAAATATAATCAGGGGAAAATTTTCCTTCCTCCGCAGCTTGCCCCTGTTTTAAACTGCGGCCGGTAATTAGCAGGAATCTCCAATTTTCCATTCTTCTTTCTCCTTATGCCATACTGCAAGAAAGGGCTTGAGTTCCTTTTCCAACCTTTCCGCCTCTTGGAGGAGACCCCACCAGCATTCATCCCTGGTCTCCCCTGTAGCGAAAACTGTACAGATTGGATGGCCCTTTTTCACTATTTCCCCGGGAAAGGGAACATCCTTTCTATTCGCCAAAATCCAGTTTGGGGACTCAGGAGGAATTTCCACAGTTTGCTTGGCATAGACAATTCCCTTTCCGTGGTAGCGAGCTTGAGAAAGTTTCTCTTTTAGAGGAAAATAGTAGCTTTCCCCTTGGCTACTCTGGATGTGGATTTCAAATGCTGGGAGGTGAAAAGCTTGCTCAATGAGCTCCATAGAAGCCGGGTATCTGGGGTTTACCTCCACGAGGAAGGGGGTATTCTCTGATTCCGAAAGGACGAAGTCTATTCCATTAATTCCTCTGAGCCCGAAGGACCTTGTTAATTTGAGGCAAATATCGTCTATTCTGCTAATTAGAGCTTCCCTGTTTTCTTGATCTAACTCCAGGGGAAAAATGTTGCCGCACCAAGTAAACCCTTCTGCTCCCAATTCAGGTTTCCCTATCAATTGTTCTGTCAGGCCCAAAAGTACGCTATTTTTCCCATCAGCAGCGAACACCGCCGAACAGGGAACGCCCTTTACCAGCTTTTGCAAGAAGTACCCCTTTTTCAGTTCTTCTCCCTGCCAGAGCTTGATTCTGTGACCGCCACCACTCCTTTCCGGTTTTAAAAGCCAGGAACCTGATTGAGGGAGTTCCTCATCTGGAAAAATCGTTTCCGGGAATCCTATTCCTTCCTCCTGGGTAAAAGCACGGATGAAGCGCCAATTACGAACTTTTTTGAGCGTTTCCGGAGTATTTCCCAGGAGCATGATTCCGGAGCTCAACTTTCTTACCGCTTGGGGATGGTTCTCGAAAGGAGAAATATAAATTAAAGCCTCGATCTCCTCTTTTATTTTTTTGAAAACTGCTAAGACGTTTTTTATAGAGAAAGGCAAACCCAAATCCCGCATTAAGGAGTAATTCTTCACAAGCAACCGTTGATCGTAATCGCCGAAGTAGTCCAAGGTTAATGGGGAATATCCGCTCCTTAAAGCAGCCTCAGCGATGCTTCTGGTTGAAAATCCCGCAATTAAAATGGGCAATTTTCTTTCAAGGTTAATTTCCAATTTCCATTAGTTCTTTGGCAATGCGGTATCCGCTCTCATAATCGAGGAAGGACCCGCCCTTCTCCATGGCCGTCTGCAGCATTCTTTGTGCAATTTTGTTTCTCAGGCTTCCCACAGATAGCGCTCCCACAACCAGCATTTTCCCTAATTCCTTCTTATCATCTCCTGGGTTAATGCCCCCTATTCCTGAAGGGGGCACGGCATTGGCATCCACGGCCACAAGGCAATTTTCCAATTTTTCCACATAGCTCTGGGGAATCAATTCCACCCCGGCAGCTCCTGTGGAAAGCAAAATTTCACAATCTCGTGCCAGTTTAAATACCTCTTCTGGGTTTTCCGCTTTTAAGCCCTTTACTTTTATCCCCACTTTCTGGGTGACCTTTTCCGCTACTTCCTGAGCTTTAGCACTGGATCGAGAAGTGAGGATGACCTCAACTCCCTCCTTAGCCAGAATCCTTGCTGCGATTCTTCCCACTGGCCCGGTTCCTGCAAGGATCAGAGCTCTCTTGCCAGCAAGGTTTTGCTTTCTTGCCTTCAGTGCTTCCACTGTTTTGGCCACCATAGCGGAAGAAGTGGTGAAGGCTCCTTTGGGATCGATGATTACAGAAAGCTGGAAGGGAGGAAACATTGTCTTTCTGGCAATTTCAGCCATCTCCTCGGCCTCTTCAGGATTGCTTCCCCCAAAGAAGAGGGTGGTGCATTTCGCTCCCTGCGGTCCCCTGGGAAACATGGCATCCTGAACTAGTGCTCTCACTTCCTCAACCGTAACCCCTCCCAGGGGGACTACCACCTCATATCCGACATCGTAGGAAAAAAGGATGTCAAAAAGGCTGGCTCTTTTATCAGTATCAAGGTAAATAAGTATGTTCTTCATCTTCACCTCCAGGCGATTGATTTGGCATTATTTTAAAACAATCCGGACCCCTTTTCATGAAAATTTCATGAAAAATCAAGGAAGGGTTTCCATTGAATGAATTAAGCCCTTCCAATTAAAAACAGCCACTGGTGAGGTTGAACCTCACCAGTGGCATAAGTTACCGCAACCTGCCTATCTGGGCGCGCTTAAACAGCTACATCCCACTGGCAGTAACCCTTGTTACCCTTGCCCTGGCCGGTTACATAGGGCACGTTCCTCTTAATTAACGTGGTAGCAGCGCACTGCTTGCATCCTCTCACCGGGGCACCGGGGACCTCGGGGTGCAAGGCGATGCAGTTAGTGGAAAGTGTTGCCGTGACACACTCGGGTGTGAGGTAGCAGGGATAGTCCGCAAAGCTCATCAAGGCAGCGAAGCGCACAGTGATAGCGCAGGCGGGATAGGTGTAGCGTTGAGGATTGGAGATCACCGGATGCTTGTCAATGGGGCTGAAGTCAATGGGAATGCCTTTGATCTTGGCGCCACCACCTATGGGTGAGATATCCAGGATGGACTCTCCACGGAGAATAATATCCATGAAGTCCACGTTGTGGAGCTCATCGGCCTCGCCTCTCTTGGGATTCATAGCCGCATAGTTGTGGAAGCGCTTGGTGAGTAGATCAATCACCATGGGAGCGGTGAAGGAATCTAACCAGAGGATGTAAGCTGTGGCCGCGGCAGGGACTCCAGTGGCCACAGTCAGGACATCCCACTCGCTCTTGTAGGCGTCCAGCTCCAGACCCTTCCTCAGGGAGTTCTCGAAGACGTCCATGACGGCTTCGTAGATCCCGAAGACCATATCGTCCTTGAACATGTTGTAAGCATCCTGAGAAATGTGGTGACCGACGTCGCCCACGCAGTAGGCAGGGACAACCACGATGTTCGCCGGATGCACCTTGGCGTTCAAAGCGGCCAGAACGAATGGTCTCATGCGCTCCTTGTATTGGGCCATATATTTTCTAGTATCGAAGGAGGAATGAGGTCCGTGCCCGCCCAGGTTATGGGTGTCCATCAGATGGGCCTGAGCAGCTACCGGCTCGCGGTAAATGAACTGGAGCGTATCAACCTCTGCCTGCTCGGCTTCGGCCAGGGTTTTCCCAGCCTCTACGGCCTCCCGGAAGGCTGCGCCGATTCCGTAAGAGGTATTCATGCCCCAGGACTTGGCAGCGAGAATGGTTTTCTTGTGGTCAGCGGGAATGTCCAGGGTCCTCAGGATCTGGTTGACTACGTTGGAAGTGGAGCCCACCGACATTGCGAAGTCCACAACACAGGTGGGACCATACATGCCACCGTAGCGCCTTGCAGCCTCGCGGCCGATTAAAGCTTTGTTGGCAGCGATGGCGTCGATGAACTTCCACATCGAGGCCTTAAAAGCCGGATCCACTTCATAGAGGATTTCCAGGATGGGGGGTGTCTGGTAGTGCTCTATAAAGGGATCGTCCTCAGGACGGATGGTGTCCGTGAGGCCAACAAGGATGTCATAATGGGCTTTTACAGATTCAACATGCAGGTCAAAAACCTCTTTGGATTGACCCGGACCAGGTTTCATGGAAGAAGCAGCATCTACATAAGGCTTGGCATCAGTTAATTTGAAAACGCCACCTCTCTTTTCCTTGATAACCCCTAAATCCGCTCTGGCTGCGCCAACAGCCTCATTCACCATTTTTTCATATAGCGCCTTATCTGGCATTCTAATAAATCCCCCTTTCTTTTATTTAAGATAATTTTGAAACCCTTTCATACAAATTTTGCTTTCCCTTTTTACATCACCTCTCTTCTTTAGGTAGCCTAAAGAGAGCAATAACTAAAGGTTCAGATGATAAGCAGATAATTGATGGCCACCCTTTTTTCTTGTATTCATTTTACCACAAAAACGAGAGAATTTTAAAACTCTTGAAGTTATTTTTAAAATTTTTTAACGTTCTGAGAATATAGAATCTATCCTCACTGAAGAAAGAAGAATTAAATGGGTATAACTTTGCGTCTAAAAAAGGTAAAATCTGACACGTGTGCTCACGCTTTTGGGGCTTGTTTTAAAGGAGAGCTGTCAATTGAATGGCAAATTCAACTAAAGCGATAGTTGATTTAAATGCAATTGTTTACAATGTCCAAGCTATCAAGGAATTGATAGGAAAGGGTTGTCAATTAATGGCTGTGGTCAAGGGAGATGGTTATGGACACGGGGCAGTGGAGGTGAGTCGTTCCGCAATTAAAGGAGGGGCTACCTGGCTGGGGGTAGCTAATCCCCTGGAGGGAAAAAGATTAAGGGAGGCGGGGATTAAAGTTCCAATTCTGGTCCTGCTGCCAATTGAGACCGAGGAAGCTCCTGTTGTTGCCAATTATGACCTCTCTCAAACCGTTGAGAATAGGTCGATCCTTAAAGTCCTGGATCGGGAAGCAAGAAAAATCGGGAAGAGGATCAAGGTCCACCTGAAAATAGATACTGGTATGAACAGGCTTGGCTTTCGCTGTGAGGAAGCCTTGGGGGTAGCAGATGAAATTTTAAGTTATCGGGGATTGGAGCTGGAGGGTGTTTTCAGCCATTTCGCTACTGCAGATGAGCGGGATAAATCCTTTGCTCTATTCCAATTGGAAAGGTTTAAAGAATGTATAAGGAAGCTTGAAGAAGCCGGAATTCAAATTCCCCTGAAGCATATTGCCAACAGCGCAGCTCTCCTGGAGATACCTCAGTCTCATTTAAACTTAGTGCGTGCAGGTATCTCGATTTACGGCATTTATCCATCTTTGGAAGGAAAAAAGAGCATTCCTCTGAAACCCGCAATGACTATTACCACTAAGGTTATGAGCATAAGGGAAGTAGAGCCTGGGGAAACGGTCGGCTATGGCCGGGAATATTGCGTCAAAGAAAGGCGCAAAATCGCCCTGATCCCTTTGGGCTACGGAAACGGTTATACCAGATTTTTTTCTAATAAAGGCTATTTTTTGATCCGGGGGAAAAGGGTACCGCAAGTGGGAATAGTTTGTATGGATATGTGCGCTCTTGACGTTACTGAAATTGAGGACCTGAGATTAGGAGAAGAAGTGATTGTTTTTGGTGAAAGCTTGCCGGTAGAAGAGGTGGCCCAGCTAATCGGTACTATCAGCTACGAGATTCTGTGCTCTCTGGGAAGATCAATTCCTCGAACTTATAAGAATACCACAGAAGGGTTCCCCGTAGAGGGGCCTTAATTTAATCTGCTACCCAGTCTTTTGTGCTTTCTCTACTCATTTGAGAAAATATCTCTGAGTCAATCTTTCCAATGGAGGAGCTGTATGGAAAAAACCTTTGTGGTGAACATTTCCAGAGAACTCATCCCTGAGTTCTCAAGATTTTGCGTTCCTGAAGATCGAGCAAAGGATGAGTCGTTCCTCAAGGGCGTAGCCCTTAAAGAGGCCTGGGTTCGTGATAAGCTGGATAGAGGAGAACCATTCGCCAGGATAGCTATTCTGGAGGGAGGAATAGCGGGAATAGTTCAATTTCAACCGGTCCCAGAAGAGGGAATATTTCACCTTCTGTGTATTTTCGTGCCTCGCAAGGAACACTGGAGAAAGGGCATAGGCTCGTTACTCCTTGATTCCCTGATAGAGGAGGCCAGAAAGCCTCAGGATTGGAATGGAGGAAAGCCGGCCTTCGGGATTACTGTTTGGGCTTTCTCTGGAGAGGCAGAGGGGCAACTTTCTATGAAGGATTTTTTTCTTAAGAGGGGTTTTCGCCCTTCTCCTGATGATCCTGACCTTCTATCTCTCCCCCTTGAGGAAGGTTTTCGCTTAAAAAGGAAAAAGAAGCCACCCCTTTACGTCAGGCAAGATGAGGACAAAGGAAGGGTAGTGATCCTCTATGGGCCTTCTTTTTGCCCCTGGGAGTACTACTTTTACAAGCTGGCGGAACAGGCAATTGAAAAATTGGCGCCTGAAATCCCCATCCGCTGGGTAAATTGGGCGGAAGAGCCTGAAGAGTTCCAGAAGAGAGGAGGATTCGAAGGGATAGTAGTCAACGGCATTCCCATCAAAGCCTTTGTCCTGGAAAAGGAGGAGTTCTTGAGAGAGATCTGCGGGGCGCTCAGCCTCGAGAAGGGGGTTTGAAGAAAACCTCAACTTGAAAAGTTGAAATCTAATCTTATGTGAGGTGAGGAAAATGGCGGTTGCTGAGATCACTGTTACTCCGCTGGGGACTGGCTCTCCCAGTCTTTCTCGCTATGTAGCGGAGGTGGAAA
>Ga0272448_1000362_pt1 | contig 70345 bp, 77 predicted proteins | sample YNPCB0191_FD_202220 | JGI IMG/M metagenome (GOLD analysis project Ga0272448, IMG submission 202220) | Hot spring sediment microbial communities from Yellowstone National Park, WY, United States - YNP-CB-019-1 | ecosystem: Environmental > Aquatic > Thermal springs > Hot (42-90C) > Sediment...
GATATTTAGTATTGGGCAATATAGTTAATTTATTTCTAAAAGAAAAACCAATTAAAGTTTATAAAATACAATACGAAAGGGGGTGAGAGAAGATGACCTATTTAATTTATTTTATTACCGGAATTTTGGCGGGAATAATCGGTGGGCTTTTGGGGACAGGCGGTTGTTCTTTGATGATGCCGGTTATCCGCTTTGGTTTTCATTTCGACCCAGCAATCGCTGTAGGAACAACACTAACGGCAGTGGTTTTTACCGCTGCCTCTGGTGCTTATCAACACATTAAAATGAAAAATGTTGATAAGACTACAGCTTGGATTGTTGGAGCCAGCGGAATTTTAGGAGTGATTATTGGTTCGATTGTTTTTGGTTATATCAAAAACTATGGTGAAGTAATTGACCTTATTATAGGAATTGCCTTTTTGGTTGTTTCATTACGAATGATGTATGAAGGGTTTCTAAGTAAAGGTCCAAAAAATCCGCCAGCAGAAATTGGTATGCCAGGAACAAAAACCAACAAAGGTCTTTTGGGTGTGGTTATTGGTTTTCTGACCGGTATTATTGGCCTTGGTGGTGGTTATGCTTTGGTTCCATCGTTTATTTATTTTTTTAGCGCACCGGTAAAACTGGCGATTGGAACTTCAATGGCAAGCTTTGTCTGGATCGCTTTGGTCGGAGCACTTTTTAAAATTTATCAAGGGGTGGTAAATATTCCGGTAGCCGCTACTTTAGGGATAGGCGCTTTGATTGGGGCAATTTATGGAGCAAAGCTGGTAGCAAAATTTAAGCCAAATGCCCTTAAGGCCTTATTTGGTTTGCTTTTCCTGTATGTGTCCCTAAAATATATTTTGATTTATTTTGGGATCCACATTTAGGGTTTAAGTTAAAATTTATTTTAAAATCTCTTATTTTTTTAGAGAGGAGATTTATTCAGAGGAAATTATGAAAATTCAAGTTTTTAGGATCAGGCTGTCCTACCTGTAAAGAGTTATATGAGCTGACTCAGCAAGCAGTGAAAGAATTAAATCTCAATGAAGTTGAAAAAATTAAAAACCTTTTGAAGGAGGGGCAGAAATAACTATGGACATTTTTTTACCAGTTCAGGCGCTTGCCGACTGGTTAACTTATACAATTCTTAATTTGGCGAAAGGTAGCGTCCTGGCAGGAGCCATAAACTTTTTTATCTATGACAGCATAAAAATATTTCTCTTACTGTCAGTGATAATATTTGTGGTTTCCTTTATTCGTTCATATCTACCGCCGGAAAAAACGAAAAAATGGTTATCGAATCGATTTGAAATCATTGGTAACATTATTGCGGCTTTAATTGGCATTATTACTCCTTTTTGTTCCTGTTCGGCCGTGCCGCTTTTTATTGGCTTGGTGGAATCGGGCGTTCCTTTAGGGGTGACTTTCTCTTATCTTATTTCTGCGCCAATGGTTAACGAAGTGGCGGCGGTTATGCTTTTAGGATTATTTGGCCCGAAAATAGCCCTTCTCTATATTGCTTCAGGTGTTACAATTGCTGTTGTTGTTGGTTTTCTTTTGGGTCGGATGAAATTAGAGCATCTGGTAGAGGATTATGTTTGGCAGATAAAATTAAATAATCAAATAGTTGATATTAAAAAAACTTTTTCTGATCGATTAAAAGAATCTTATTACTATACTGCAGGCTTGGTGAAAAAAGTCTTTCCTTTTGTTTTAATTGGAGTAGCGGCTGGAGCCCTGGTTCACGGTTACGCGCCGGAAAACTTCTTAGCTAAAATTGCCGGGAAGACGAATATTTTTGCGGTGCCTTTGGCTGTCATTATCGGTGTGCCTTTATATTCCAATGCTGCAGGAACTATTCCCGTAGTAAAGTCTCTGATTGAAAAGGGATTACCGCTTGGAACATCCCTTGCTTTTATGATGTCGGTTACCGCTCTTTCGTTTCCAGAAATGATTATTTTACGAAAAGTATTAAAGCCCAAACTTTTAGCTATTTATATTATAATTCTGGCATTGGGTATTGTTTTTACCGGATATTTATTTAATTATTTAATTTGATTTTAATTTAAATGCCAACATATAGTTTTGTTTGCCAGAAATGTCAAAGCCCTTTTGAGATTGAGGCAAGTTTTGCGGAGTATGATAAAAAAGACCCAGAAAAATTTCGTTGTCCAAAATGCGGTTCAAGAAAGATAAAACAAACCTTTGCTGAGATATTTTTTGTGAAAGGCAAGAAGGGGAAAAATAATATTCGTTGTGCTTGCGGAGGTTAAAAATGACCTTAAAAGAAAATATTAAAAAAGTGCTTTCAGAAGTGATAGACCCTGAACTGGGGGCAGATATTGTGAGTTTGGGTTTTGTCAAAGGTATCGAGATTAAAAATGGAAAGGTAACTATTAAGCTCAAACTTACCATTCCCGGTTGTCCTTTAATGAGCTTTTTCTTAGAAGAAATCAAAGAAAAAGTTAAAAAGATTAGGGGAGTTTCTGAAGTAAAAATTGAGTTGGTAGATCAGTCATGAATAAAAAATATTATGAATAACATAATTGAAGTAAAAAAATTAACAAAATATTATGATGGATTTTTGGCGGTTGACCATATAAACTTTGAGGTTAAAAGAGGTGAAATTTTTGGTTTTTTAGGTCCGAATGGTGCGGGAAAAACAACTACTATACGGATTTTGACTGCCCTTTTAAAACCTGATGAGGGGACGGCATTAATTTCTGGCTATGATGTTGTGAAAAATCCGCTAGAGGTTAAGCAATGCCTCGGAGTGGTTCCAGAAGTTTCAAATGCTTATGTAGACCTTACAGCGTGGGAGAACTTAATGCTGATGGGCGAGTTGTATGAAATGTCTAAGAAAGAGCGAGAAGAGAGTGCTGCTAAGCTTTTGAAAGATTTTGGATTGTATGATACGCGAAAAAAACTTGTCAAAGGATTCTCAAAAGGAATGAGACAAAAACTTCTTTTATGTATGGCAATGATTAATGACCCTGAAATACTTTTCCTTGATGAGCCTACCTCTGGTCTTGATGTTGAAAGCGCAAGATTGATGCGAGAGAAAGTTCAGCAGCTGAATAAGGATGGGAAAACTATTTTTCTTACGAGCCACAATATGGAAGAAGTTAACCAACTTTGCCATCGTATAGCAATAATAAATCATGGAAAAATAGCCGCCATAGACACACCAGAAAAGCTAAGAGCCAAAAGTAGGGAACTCCAGTATATTGAAGTTTTGTTTGACAAATCCGTCAATTTGGCAAAACTTACTGAAAAATTGAAAATGGCTAACGTTACTCCCGCAGGAAACAAATTTAGGATTTATACAGCTAACACCCATGTCGTAATTGAAAATTTAGTAGATTTTGCCAGAGAAAATAATCTAAAAATTTTGGACTTGGATACAATGGTGCCCTCGCTTGAAGATATTTTTATAAAATTGATAAAACAAAAAATATGAAACGCAAAATTGATTTCATTTTTACCCAGCTTAAACGATCCCTTGCGATAACTAAGAAAAATATTAAAATTTATTATTTAAAAGGACCGGTAATTATCTTTGGGCTAATTTTTCCTCTATTTCTGTTTTTAGCTTTCACAATAGGAAAGAGTATCCCTTTGAAAGAGTTATTACCCGGATTAATTGGCATGACAACATTTTTTACCGCTACTGCAGTAGGCCCTTCAATTATGTCCTGGGAAACTCGTTCAAAAACCTTGGAAAGGCTTGTCAGTTGTCCTGTTTCTCTCTGGACAATTCTTTTAGGTGATATTTTTTCTTCATTTTTATTTGGAATTATAATTTCAGTGATACCTCTATTTTTTGCCTTGCTTCTTAAAATTAGTTTTTTAAATTTTATCATTTTACTTCTGGGCTTGATTTTAGCAAATTTTTGTTTTTCGGTTTTAAGCATTCTTCTTTCGGCTTATCCTCCCTCAGACCTTCCAGCTACAAGTTTAATGATTTCATCTTTAGTGAAGTTCCCATTAGTTTTTATTAGCGGCGTTTTTGTCCCAGTTGAAAAAATGTCATTTTTTGCAAGAGCGATTGCTTCTTTTTCACCCTTAGCATACTTTACCGACCTTGTCAGACGTCTCATTTTAGGTGTCAATTATTACCCATTGCCATTAGATTTTTCGATGATGGTAATTTTTGCCTTGATTTTCTTGGTTTTGGCAATAAAGATACACGAAAAAACATTTACAAAAAGAATAAGCTAAAACCTATGAATAAAAATCAAAAAAATAATTCCAAATTTGATAAATGGCACGGAATAGAGAGGAAAAAGATTGATTGGTATCCAGTGATTGATGAATCAAAGTGTATTGGTTGCGGGCTTTGTGTAACTAGTTGCGGCAGAGGAGTTTATAAATATGATTTTGAAAAGCATAAAACAAGAGTAGTTAAACCCCTAAATTGTATGGTTGCCTGTCAAACTTGTGCTAATCTGTGCCCGGCGGGAGCAATTAGTTTTGTTAAAGAAGGTGAAACAACCAGAGAAAAAGCCCAGAAAATAGTTAAAGATTTTCAGATAATTAAAAAAGTGAAAGAAGAGTTAAAAGCAAGAGAAGAAGAACTAAAATATAAATAGTTATGGGGTTAGCAAAAAAAGTTAAAAAGATTAAAGGGATTTCTGAAGTAGAAATTGAATTTGTAAATTAAAGAATAATGATCATTTTTATTTACATTTTAACCAGCGTTATTTTGGTGAGTTTGGTTTCTTTTGTAGGGGTTTTGTTTATTGCCCTAAAAGAAGAAACCTTAGACAAAATTTTAAATTTGTTGGTTGGTTTTGCTTGCGGGGCTTTGTTAGGGGGAGCTTTTTTACATCTTTTGCCCGAATCGGTAGAAAATTTGGGTGAAAAATCTTTTACTTTGGTAATTGTTGCTTTTTTGACCTTTTTTATTTTGGAAAAAGTTTTTCGCTGGCGACACTGCCATTTGGGCCATTGTTCAACCCATTCTTTTGCTTATTTAAATCTTTTAGGTGATGGGCTTCATAATTTTGTTGACGGAGCGGTAATTGCCGCTGCTTTTTTGACTAATATTTCCTTGGGGATTAGTACTACTTTGGCTGTTATTCTTCATGAAATTCCCCAAGAAATTGGTGATTTTTCTATTTTGCTTTATGGAGGAATAGAAAGAAAAAAGGCGCTTTTGTTTAATTTTGCTTCAGCGGTAACGGCGATTTTTGGCGCCCTTGCTGTTTACTTTTTTGCCGGAAAAGTTTCTGGACTGATTCCTTTTTTGCTTCCCTTTGCTGCCGGGGGATTTATTTATATTGCCGCTACTGATATTATTCCCGAGCTTCATAAAAAGGAAGATTTAAAACAATCAATTTTAGAATTTTTCTTAATTCTACTGGGAATTGCCCTGATGGGAATTCTTAAAAATTTGTTATAATGATTTATTGCAAAAGTTAAAATGAAAAAGTTAATTTTTTTAGCCAGTTTTATTTTTTTTCTTTTTTTGCCCCCGGTTGCCTTTGCTAAACAAAAAGTTGAGCTTTGGCTTTTTTGGGGGCAAGGTTGTCCTCATTGTGCGGCAGAAAAACCATTTTTGGAAGAATTAGCAAAAAAATATCCCCAACTGGAAATTAAAGAATTTGAAGTTTACTACAACAAAGAAAATCAGCAGCTTTTTGAAAAAGTTGCCAAAGCCTACAATACTTCTGCCGGCGGGGTGCCAATGACTTTTGTGGGGAAAGATTTTGTTTTGGGTTTTGGGACAAAAGAAACTACTGGCAAACAAATTGAAGATCTAGTTAAAAATTGTCTTTCTTCTTCTTGTCCCTCGCCGGAAGAGATTCTTAATTCTTCCCCAACAGTGGGAGAAAAGCCAACGGTTACTTTAGTGCCATCGCCGGTAAAATCTGATATTTGTATTCATTATTTTATTCAAGATCGTTGTCCTCAATGCCAAAATTTAGAGAGCTTTTTGCAACAAATTGCCCAAAAGCATCAAATTGATTTTAAGGTTTACAATGTTTCTGAAGACGAAGAGAGCAAGGCTATTTATCAAAAACTTCAGGAATTTTATGGAGTTTCTTTTGCCGGTTTTCCGATTGTTTTTTTGGGCGATAGTTATTTGGTAGGCGATCAGTCGATAAGACAAAATATTGAAAATATTATTCTTCGTTGTCAGAAACAACCTTGTCCCTGTCCGGTAGAACAGATTAAATCAACTTTAAAACAAATGCCAAAGCCGGGAACTTTTACTCCTGAGGAAAAAGAAAAAATTCCTTTGGTTTTGTTTGGAAAAGTAATTCAGGTTTCTTCTCGTTCTTCACTGCTGGCTTTGGGGGCAATTTTGGGGCTGGCTGATGGGATAAATCCTTGTATGTTTTCTGTTTTACTGTTTTTACTGACTTATCTTTTGGCAATTGGCTCAAAAAAGCGGGCAGTAAAAGTTGGTTTGGTTTTTGTTGTTGGCGTTTTTGTAATTTATTTTCTTTTTATGGCAGGAATGCTTAATTTAATTACCCTAATTGGAGTGATTCAAAAAATTAAAATGGTGGTGGCGATTTTAGCTTTGTTGGCGGGGTTGGTGATGATTAAAGATTTTTTTGCCTACGGAAAGTGGTTTTCTTTGGAAATTCCTGAAAGCACTAAACCGGCGGTGGAAAAATTAATTAAAAAGGGGACAATTCCCTCAGCGATTTTGTTGGCTGGTCTTTCTTCTTTGGTAGAATTGCCTTGTACCGCCGGAATTCCTTTGGTTTATACTACCCTTCTTGCTCAACGGCAAGTAAATCATTTTGCCTACCTTTTTTGGTATAACTTATTTTTTGTTATTCCTTTACTTTTGATTATTGCCGGGGTTGCTTTTGCTTGGGCGCAAGCAGATAAGCTAGAAAAATGGCGGTTGAATTTTAGAAAATATATGAGATTAGCGGCGGGAGCAATTTTAGTATTTTTAGCAATTGCTTTACTGAAGGGGTGGATGTAAAAAATAAATCCAAAATCCAAAGCACAAAGCACAAAATAATAATAAATAAAAATCAAAAATTAAAAAGTGAAATCTAAAAGTAGACAATACGATTTAGAAGAAAGAACTTTAAATTTTTTAAAGAATGTAATTAGGTTGTGTAAGAATTTACCTAAAAATGTAGTAAATACAGAATTAGCAAAGCAACTTATAAGAGCAGCAGGTTCAGTCGGGGCAAATTATAGGGAGGCTAATGAATCTATTAGCAAAAAAGATTTTAATCTTAGAATTAAAATTTCTCGTAAGGAAGCAAAAGAAAGCAATTATTGGCTTCAGGGAATTTTAGAGGCAAATCCAAATTCGAAATTAGAAATAGAACCGTTAATAAAAGAATCTCTGGAGTTGGCGAGGATTTTTACTGCGATAATGAATAAGGTAAAATAAAGATTAATTTTAGAATTTAAAAATTTGAATTTTGAATTTATTTTGGATTTTGATATTTGAAATTTGGATTTAAAATTAAAATGTTTAATTTTCTAAATAAAATTTTCGGCGGGAATATTTTGTATTATCCGGGTTGTTTGACAAAGTTTGCTGCTCCTCAGCTTAAGGAAAAATACGAAAAAATTTTGCGAAAGGCAGGAATAGACTTTATTGAACTTGGGGAGTTGGAGGTTTGTTGTGGTTCGCCAGCGCTTAAAGCGGGTTATGTTGAGGATTTTAAAAAATTAGCCCAGAAAAACTTAAAAATTTTTAAAGACCACGGGGTGAAAAAAATTATTACCAACTGCCCGGCCTGCTTTATGAATTTTAAAAAAGAATATCCTAAAGTGTTGGGAAAAGAATGGGATATTGAAGTAGAACATATTAGCCAAACATTAAAAAATTCCAAATTCCAAATTCCAAATTCCAAACAAATTCAAAATTCAAAATCTAAAAATCAAAAAATTACTTATCATGACCCCTGTCATTTGGGAAGACAAATGGGGGTTTACGAGGAGCCAAGGGAGATAATTAAGGCTTTAGGTTATGAATTAGTAGAGATGGAGTTAAATCGCAACGAGAGTTTTTGTTGTGGCGGCGGCGGAGGGGTAAAAACAAACGAGCCGGAGCTAGCTAATAAAATTGCCAAAGAAAGAATAAAGCAGGCAAAAAAAACCGGGGCAAAAGTTTTGTGTACTGCCTGTCCGCTTTGCTGGTTACATTTAAAAGAAAATGCCGGAGGTTTAGAAGTTAAAGAATTAGGAGAGCTTTTGGAAGAAAATGAAAAATAAAAAGAGGGGTAAGTTTTGCTGGGATTTTAAATTTTGCTATTTTAAAATTAAATTAGAAAGGAGGTGAGGAAAATGGTTCAAAAAGGACAGGTTTATAAATGTAATGTTTGTGGCAACATTGTTGAGGTTTTATATGCTGGCGGCGGGCAGTTAGTTTGCTGTGGTCAACCAATGCAACTTTTAGAAGAAAAAACTCAAGATGAAGGGAAAGAAAAGCATGTTCCGGTAATTGAAGAGAAAGAGGGAGGAATAAAAGTAAAAGTTGGTTTGGTTCCCCACCCAATGGAAGAGAATCATTATATTCAATGGATTGAGGTAATCACTCAAGGGGGAGGTTTCCGAAAATTTTTAACTCCTGGGCAAATGCCAGAGGCAGAATTTCTTGTTAGCAAACAAGAAGTTTTGGCAGTAAGAGAATATTGTAATATTCATGGTTTATGGAGGGGTTAAAAGATGATTAAACAGCAGCAATTTTTAGGCGAAAAGACAAAGGCAAATTTTTGGCGGGTAGTTTTGGAATACCGCCAAAAAAGAGGAAAGGCTTTAAAAAAGCAAAATTTGGATTATGAAAAGTTTCGGGAAGAGCTTTACCAAATAAAAAAATCAGCAATTGAAAATATTGAAAAATTAAAAGCTCAGGCAATTAAAAACCTAAAAGCAAATGGAATTAATGTTTTTGAGGCAAAAGATGCCCCCCAGGCAAGAAAAATAATTAGTAAAATTCTGGCCGGCAAGCAAAAAATTATTAAAGCGAAAACCAATACCCTGAAAGAAATAGAAACAGAAGGTTTTTTGGCGGATAAACAATTAATTGAAACCGATTTGGGGGATTTTATTGTCAGCTTTTTTGGGACAAAAGAAGGCCATCCGGTTTTGCCGGCAATTCACCTGACAGCTTTGGAAATTGCCCAAAAAATTAAAGAGAAGTTTGGTCAAGAAGTAGAACCAACTCCCCAGGCAATTGCCTCGTTTGTTAGAAATCATTTGAGAAAAGAAATTTCTCAAGCCCAGGCAGGAATTAGCGGGGCTAATGCCATTACTGCCCAAGGTCAGATAGTTATTTTAGAAAATGAGGGAAATATTTCTTTGGTTTCCCGACTGCCAGAAACCCATATTGTTGTTGCCGGTTGGGAAAAAATTGTTCCTTCGCTTTGGCAGGCTTTTAAAATTGTTCAGGCCTCAGCGATTTGGGGAACGGGTCAGGATTTTCCGGTTTATGTTTCTGTTATCTCCGGGCCATCTAAAACAGCCGATATTCAAAACCAAACGATAATTGGTGCCCAGGGAGCGAAAGAAGTAAACCTGATTTTATTAGATAATGGCCGAAGCAAAATTCTAAAAGCAGGGTTTGAGCAGCTTTTGTATTGTATAAATTGTGGTGCTTGTTTGGATTTTTGCCCGGTTTTCCAGCAAATTGGAGCAAACTACGGTGATAAATATTTGGGTTCTCGGGGAGTAATTTTTGCCGGTTTGTCGGAAAGTCTTAAAAAAGCCTTGTTAGCTAATTGTTTTGCCTGCACCTTATGCGCTTCATGTTTTCAAAATTGTCCTGTAAAAATTGATTTACCGGAGATGATGAAAAAATTAAGAGATTATATGAGCCGGGAAAACATTCAAACAAAGGAAAATCAGGAAATGGTAGAAAAAATCCGCCAATTTGGCAATCCTTTTGGTAAAATTGAAAAGGGTAAAATCCCCAAAAAACTTTATTGTTGCTAAGGAGTTTTCTTCTTTCTTTCAATAATAATAACCGAAGAAAAAATGTTGTTGTTGGGAATTAAAATTCGCTGGCGAGGGTTATCTTTAGAAGCTAAAACTGTGTGTCTTAAATTAATTGCTTTTATTTCTCCCTCGGTTGTTCCCATTTTAAGGTAATCACCAACCTTGAAAGTTTTACTTAAAATTATCAAAAAGCCGCTAACAAAATTGGCGATAATATCTTTAAGAGCGAAGCCCAAGGCAAAGCCACCCAATCCAAAGCTAGCGATTATCGCATTGACATTAATACCGAGATTGGCAAGTCCTAAAGTAAAACCCAAAACAATAAAAACATAAAAAATTAAATCAGAAGTAAAAGTAACAATTTCTTTTGCAGCCAATCTTTGGCGAAGCTTTTGACGAATGATTTTCCTTAAAAAGAAACCACCAAGATAAAAACCAGCAAAAAACAGCAAAAAAACCACCCCGCCTTTTAAAAGACTTAAAATATTTTCTTTCGTTAACATCTTTTTACTCGCTGGTTACTCCGTCAAATTCCGGAGCGTCAGCCTCAGCTTCGGCTTTCGTTGCCCTGACCACATCGTATCGATGATGAGGGGGGGCATAAATGGTATAAAGTTTTAAAGGTCCGCTTCCGGTGTTGATAACATTATGTTGAGCACCGGCGGGGACAACAACGGCATCACCATCTTTTACCAAATATTCATTAGCATCGATAACCACTTTTCCTTCCCCCTCTTCAAAGCGAAAAAATTGGTCGTTGTCTGGATGAACCTCCATTCCAATTTCTTCGCCGGGATTGAGACTCATCAAAACCAGCTGAAGATGTTTTCCGGTATATAAAACCTGGCGATAATTAGTATTTGCTTCGGTAGCGTGTTCAATATCTGTATGATAACCCTTCATTTTTTCACCTCCTTTCAAAGCTTCTTTAAAAATTATATCATAAAATATATGTCAACTGGTCAGGAAGAATTTCGGAAGAAAGCAAAAAGCTTAGGTCTTAAATTGGAGATTGTTTCTTTGCCGCAATCAACAAGGACGGCGGCTGAGGCAGCTCAAGCCGTTGGTTGCCAACTAGGCCAAATTGCTAAATCAATTGTTTTTCAAAGCGAAAAAGGAAATCCGGTGTTGGTAATTGCTAGCGGGGCGAATAGAATAGATGAAGAAAAATTAGAAAAAATTTTGGGTGAGAAAATCCAAAAGGCCGATGCTGATTTTGTTAGGCAAGAAACGGGTTTTGTAATTGGTGGTGTTCCTCCTTTTGGTCACAAAAAGAAAATCGTTACTTTTATTGATAAAGACCTTTTTAACTTTTCCGAGATTTGGGCAGCAGCAGGGGATTCTTTTTCGGTTTTCAAAACCACCGCCAGCGAATTGGTAAAAATAACCGACGGCCAGTTGATTGAAGTGAAGTAGTTTTTGACAGCAAGATTTTTCGAAATTATAATTAAGCAAATTCGGTCTAAAAGGAGGTGAGAAAAAGTGAGATTAATACCAATAATTATCCTTTTAATTTTTTGTTTGCCGGTGGTTGGTTTTTTACTTTTGGTGGGAAAGCTATTTTTAAAGGGAAAGTCAGAGTCTTGGGAAGGAGTAGTAGTTGACAAGGGTCATGTAATAAAAGATAAATACGAACAAGACGAAATTCTTAACAAAAAAAGAAAAAAACAAGAGCATCTTTATCATATTAAAGTTAAAATTGAAGAGGGCAAAAATAAGGGTGAAGTTCACGCTATTGACGTTCCGGCAGAAATGTATGAAGAAATCAAGGTTGGCGATCGACTAAGAAAAGAAAAAGGTGCCTGGTGGCCAAAGAAAGTTTGATAACCTCCTTTATTTTAAACAGTCAAGCGGACAGGTATTAGTTGTTTTTTCAATTGAGTCGCAAATTCCATCTCCACATTTTCCGACGGGCTTTTTTAGTGGTAGGGTTGGCTGCTGGGGTGAAGAAAAAATTTGTTCGCCCTGTTTTTCCTTTTCTGGGGAAAGGGATTCTATAATTTTGGAAGGAGTTCCGGGAATAAAAGTTTCATAGGCCATTAAAAAAGTTCCGTTATTTAACCTTGCCACTGTGGGAAACATTAGTTTATGGTATTCTTCGGTTGCTTGGGGAGTAATGGTTAGAATATATTCCTCACTTTTTTGTTCCATTGTCCAGTTTTTGCCATCTGAAGAAAAGATAGATTTAAAGCCCTCAGTTGGGGTATCGCCAAAAAGATAAATTCGATAGCCTGAGGAATTTTCCAAAGTCAAAGCATCGCCAATTACATAACATTTTTCGTTTGTTCCCTCTTTAAATTTAAAAGGACAAAAGATTCCTTTATTTGGGGGGTTAAAAGTTATTCCATCTGGGGAGGTGGCTGGATTTGAATTGCCATTAAATAAATTCCAGGTTTGGCCAAATTTTACTACTACCGGGTCCAAAGCTATACCTTTTTGAGGAATATAGGTATGCTTTGCGCCGCTAAAATAAATACCGTCAGTGGAGAAGAAAACATAAGTCATCGGGGTCCCTTGCGGAGTATTTTGGGGACAAGTAGCATAAAGTCGGTAAGTACCATCGGGCATTAGTAAAACTTCAGGATCGACTGGCGCCGGCGAGCCACCAGGAGCCTTGCAATAAAAAGCATCATTTGGCGCCTCGATAATTAATTTTTTATAAATCCAATTTTGGCCATTATCTGAAGAAATTGCTACTACCGGAATATTGTTTAAATCTTGGCTTTGTTCCTTGCAGGTGATTAAAACAAAATAAATTCTGACGTTTCCTTCTTTATCAATTATCATATCCGGAACGCTCGCTCTGTCGGAGATTAATTTGTTTGTTCTGGTGAAATGAAGGCCGTCTTTTGAGCTGGCTAATAAAATCCGGTGGTAAGCAATGGGGTTGGTTTGGCTGCTGTCGATGCCATAACAGGGTTCAAAATCGTTGGACTTTGAGCTGGTGGGGGTTAAGTTTTGGGTGGTTTCTGAGAATGGCTTGGAGGTTGATTCATAATTTATTGGTTGTTGGGAAAATTTTTGGGGTTGGTAAAGGGAGTTTTTTAAAATTAGAAAAGCGCCTAAGAAAGCAACTACTAAAATCAAAATTCCTATTCCGCCAAAAATTAAGATTTTTGATTTAAGCATAATGTTTGGTTAATTTAAAAATAGCAGAAAAGTTTTAAACTTGCAAATCAAACAAAGAAATTTTATACTTGAAATCAATTTTTATGAAAAAATATCTTTTAATCGTTTTAGTTGCTGTTTTAGGAATAGGGGGAGGAATATTGTTAAAAAATAAAATTACCCCCAAATCCTCGCCAATTCAAACCGAAGCCCAATTGCCACCCCAAGAAGAAGCAAAAAGTGTTCCCTTACCTTCTGATGAAGATATTATCCGCAATTTTGTTAATCTTATTGACGAGGGCCAAGCGGATAAGGCGGCCTTAATGATGAAAACTAAAGATGAAACTGAACTGCAAACCTGGGCGGTGCATTTTAATGCCATTAACTCTTTTAAACTTTTAAAAATAGAAAAAGCCAGTGAAGAAAATTGGACCGATAATAAACATATTTATAAAGTAGTTTTGGATGCTTCGATGGATCCTCGCTCTGTCGATGCCCCTATTCCCTATTACGGCTGGGAAAATGGGGAAAATACCCGCTGGATAACCTTGGAAAAAGTTGGTGATATCTGGAAAATCGCCGAAATTGCTACAGGACCGTAAGCAAGAAAAAATTTAAAATTTCTTCTTGAAAATTTTTCAAAAATTTTTATAATTTAAAAAATATGGGGAAAGAGGATCCGAAAAGAAGAAGTTTTAAAATCAAAAAGGCGCAAAAACGGGCAAAAAAATTAGCCCGTTTGCGCCAATTGTATGCCCAGGCAAAAACTGAGCAAGAAAAAGAAAAAGTTTTGGAAAAATTATTTAAAATTGCCCCTTGGCTTTCAAAAGAAGAATTCCTAAAACCCCTTGGACAAACTGCTTAAAGAAAGATATAAAGATTTTAGACAAGAATTGTTTAACTGTTCAAGTGGTTTTTCTAATAAATCAGGGGGGAGATTTAAATTCTTAATTATTTTTCTGGCTTCGTTTTTAGTTTTAGCAAAATTTTGTCTAATTAACGCCTCCCTTAGGGAATTTTTAACTAAAGGATTTTTTGGGGCTCTTAAAAATAATTCTTTTAAAATTTTTAAGGCGGGATTTTTTAAATAATCATTTTTTGTTTTTGGCAGGAGTTTTAAAATCGCTGAGTTTGTTTTTGGTTGAGGCCAAAAAGCGGTTTTGGGAATTTTTTTGATAATTTCCGGATTAAAAAAACTTTGGACTAATAAAGTTTGTTTTCCAAAGGAGATATTTTCTTTGTCTAGTTGAGTTTCAAAAGCAAATTTTACTCCCACGAGAAACACTGCTCCTTTAAATTGAGCAAAAATAAGTTTGCTTATTAGTGGCTCGATAATATGATAAGGGAGACTTCCGGTCAGCCAAAAGTTCCCCTTCCTGGTTAATTTTTCCCAGTCAATTTTTAAAGCGTCTTCCCAAACAATTTTTAATTTTTTAGGATATTTGCGGCGAAGTTTTTCTAAAAATGGTTGAAATTTTTTATCAATTTCAATGGCCGTAACCTGGTGGCGATTTTTCAAAAGCTGGTGAGTAAGCTGCCCGCAACCAGCGCCAATTTCTATTACCGGCTGGGAGGGTGGCAAAAGATTAACGATTTCAATAATAACCCTTTCATCTACTAAAAGATGTTGGCCTAAATTTGAGCTTAAATTTAAACTGGCGGCTAATTTGGGAATTTTTCCCCTTAAAGAAACCATTGTTTTATTTTACCTCAATTCGTGTTAGAATTAAAAAGATGGAAGAATTTAGTATTTTAATTGGTGGGGAGGCCGGTCAGGGCTCACGCAAGGCGGGTTTGCTTTTAGGAAAAATTTTGCTTGAGTGGGGATGGCAGGTTTTTATTTACGATGATTATCAATCTTTAGTTAGAGGCGGTCATAATTTTTCTTTAATAAGAGCTTCCCAAAAAAAATCGCTAGCGGTTGATTTTTCTTTAGACCTTTTGCTTGCCTTGGATAAAAAAACAGTTGAACTTCATCGTCAAAAACTAAAAGAGAAAGGGATTTTGGTTTATAGCACCTCAAAAATTTCTGATGTTCGGGAGGGATTGGGCTTGCCGCTGGAAAAATGGGTCAAAGAGGCAGGAGGAGTTTCTTTAATGGAAAATGTCGCTTTAGTCGGAGCAGCGGCAAAAATTTTGGGAATTTCTTGGGAGGTGGTGGAAAAAGTTATAAAAGAAGAGTTTGGCAAAGAAACGGAAGAAAAAAATCTTAAGGTTGCTTACTTGGCTTTTGGTTCTTGTAAAACTCTCTTGAAAATTCCAAAACTTAAAGCCGGTCGCCAAATTTTACTTACCGGTAATGAAGCAATTAGTTTAGGCTTGATTAAAGCCGGGATGAATACTTATTTTGCTTATCCTATGACACCAACCAGCGGAATTTTACATTTCTTGGCAGAAAAACAAAAAGAAGCTGGTCTTAAAGTTTATCAGTTGGAAAGCGAAATTGGGGTGGTTAATGCCGCTTTGGGAGCAGGTTTTGCCGGCAGCCGAGCAGCGGTAGGGACTTCTGGAGGAGGCTTTGCTTTAACGACTGAAGGACTAAGTTTTGCCGCCCAAGCAGAGATTCCCCTTTTGATTGTCGAAGGCCAGCGGACGGCGCCGGCAACCGGCGTGCCAACTTATACTGCCCAAAGTGATTTGTTTTTTACTCTTTATGCTGGCCATGGGGATTTTTTAAGATTTTTAATTGCTCCCGGAGATGCGCAGGAAGCCGCTTTTTGGGCAGGAGAGGCTTTAAATTTAGCCTGGGAGTACCAAACCCCGGCAATTTTACTGGTTGATAAACAGATTTGCGAAAGCACTTTTACTGTTGAAGAGGCAATTTTTTCAAAAATTAAGTCCCGAAAGCTAGTTTTAGCCAACAATGATGGTGAGTATCTTCGCTATAAAAATACCTCCTCGGGAATTTCGCCTTTGGCCTTCCCCGGAGAAAAAGGAAAGGTAGTAAAAGTTAATGGTTACGAGCATGACGAGAGGGGACTAACAGTTGAGGACGCCGAACAAGTTAAAAAAATGCAAGAAAAAAGACTTAGGAAATTTCAAAAAATGAAAGAAGTGGTGGAAAAATTGCCGGCAGTAAACATTGGGGGAAAGAAAAATTCCCAGACCGCTTTGGTTGTTTGGGGTTCGGTGAAAGGAGTAGGGTTGGAGGTAGCCGAAAGGCGAGGGTTAAAATTAATCCAGCCGGTAGTTTTTCAACCTTTTCCGGAAAAACAAATGAAAAAAGCGCTTGAGGGAGTGAAAAAAGTAATTGTCGCCGAAAACAATGCCTTAGGGCAGCTGGCGGAGATTTTGCCAAAATATGGAGTGAAAGTTAACAGCAAAATTTTAAAATATGATGGCCGACCATTTTGGCTAAAGGAGTTAGATGAAAAACTTGGAAACATCGGCAATTAAAACTTGGTGTCCTGGCTGCGGCAATTTTGGAATTATTAATGCCTTAAGTGAGGCGATTTTGGAAACGGAAGAAAAAATTGGCCGGGAAAATTTTGTTTTGGTTACTGGCATTGGTTGCCATGGGAAAATTGCTGATTATTTAAACATTACCAGTCTTTATGCTTTGCACGGCCGGGGGATAGCAGTAGCAACGGGAATTAAAATTGCCAATCCAAAATTAAAAGTAATTGTTTGTGTTGGCGATGGTGATGCCTATGATGAGGGGATGGAGCATTTAATCCATGCGGCCAAAAGAGATATTCCCATTACCGTTTTAGTCCATAACAATCGGGTTTTTGCTTTAACTACTGGTCAGGCAACGGCTACTTCTCCGGTTGGTTTTAAAGGAAAATCAACCCCCGAGGGAAGCAAGGAAAGACCGATAAATCCGTTAAAATTAATGTGGGCAGCCGGCGCTGGTTTTATTGCCCGGGGATATGCCGGAAAGCCAGACCATTTAACTTTTTTAATTAAAAAAGCAATTTTTTATCCCGGCTTTGCTTTTGTGGATATTTTACAGCCCTGCGTGGCCTTTTTTAATACCTATGAATTTTACAATCAAAAAACTTATGTTTTGCCAAAAACTCCTCAAGATAAAGAAGTTTTAGAAAAAATTGAAGAATGGAACTACGAAGATGGCGAAGGAAAAATACCTTTAGGAATTTTTTATGAAAGATAAATTTATCTGCGAAAATTGCCACCGTCCGGTGCCTTTTAAAGCCCCAGGAACTGCCCATCGAAATCATTGTCCTTTTTGTTTGTATTCAAAACATGTAGATGAAGAAACCTCCGGTGATAGAAAATCTTTATACGGGGGATTAATGGAGCCAGTAGGTTTGACTTTTAAACACGAGGGAGAAGATAAGTTTACTGGACAGCCACGGCGGGGAGAAATAATGGTTGTTCATCGCTGTTTGGGTTGTGGAAAAATTTCATTAAACCGCATTGCCGGAGACGACGAACCCCAGGCAATTTTAAAAGTTTTTAAAAAATCATTAAAAAAACCTTCTGGTTTTCGCCAAGAGCTTGAAAAACAAGGAATAAAATTGGCGGAGAAAAACGACGAAGAAGAAATCCGCACTCAACTTTTTGGAAGAAGCTAGTCTTCTTCAAAAACTTGGGCTTCAAAGACATAAAGATTGGTAGAAGGGTCCTTGTAACAGTCCGGAGGCAATCCGGCTTTTTGCCAGCAAAGCTGAGATAAAAATTCCTCTAAACTCCAACCTGTTTCCGTGGCTACTTGAGGTAAGAAAGTGCCAGCGTGAAATCCTTTTTGGACAACAACCCCATGCTTTCCCAATTCAATTTCTTTCCAATTTTCAATTTTTCTTTTGGGAGTCATTACCGAAATTTCAATTTTAATTTCCCCAAGTTCTTGAGCAGTAACTGGGGAAAAACGCGGGTCTTCGGTAGCCGCAGCTATGGCCATTCGCTGGATGACTTTATATAAAGGCTCTTTTGGTTCAAATTCACCAATACAACCCCGAAGTTCACCTTTTTTTCGCAGAGTCACAAAAGCGCCAAGATTTTTTAAAAGGGAAGGATTTTTTGGACTAATTTCTGGGATTTTTCCCGAGGTTAAATAATCCTTTAGGGTTTTTCTGGCAATTTCCAAAGCTTCTTTTTGGGCATTTTCGTCTAACCAGTCAGCGCCTGTAGACAAATTTTTACTAAAGCCGCCTAAAGCAGCGTAGCCAACAACCTGAGATTTTTCTCCGGCGGTATCTCCAGAATTTTCGTATTTTATTTTTTGCCAGTTTACTTTCAACAATTGGCCAACCTTAAGACCAATTTTTACCGCCTCATGTCCGCAGCAGGCGGTTTGGAGATTGGGATAGCCGGCACTTTCTAAACTTTGGATAATTTGGCTAAACTTTTCTTCATCTCCGCTTAAAATTGCTTCAATTGTCTGGCTGTCAACTTTTTTGGCAACTTCATAGGGAGGGTAATGAGATAAATCAGTAGAGATAACTAATAAAGTTTGGTCGTCAAAATTTTGGGCGATTTTTTGAGCTAAATTGTTAATTAAGTTTTCATCGGTTTGACTGACTAAAACAGGGACTATTTTGAAATTTTTCAAAACTTTTTGTAAAAAAATTAGTTCTACTTCCAGGCAATGTTCTTCTCGGTGGGGAGAATTATCAGCAAGAATATTGCTTTCATTAATTAAATTTTTGGCTAAATTTTCGTCAATTTCTACTTTTCCTAAGGGTGTTTCCCACGCCCCTTTAGCAAAAACTGCGGCGTGGTTAAACCAAGCCCGATGGCTGGCACCTAAAATTATTACCCGACGGTAGTTGAGATTTTCAATTTGTTTAAAGCCAGTGGCAGCAGTTGGTCCAGAGTATTGAATTCCGGCATGGGGAACAAGCAGAATTCTTAATTTACCCTCGGCAGGAATTTTTTCACTTTGATTAATTAAACTAGTTAAAATTTTATCCAACTGGGCTTTGTTGTCAGGATAGAAGGCACCAGCTACAGCTGGAGGACGAATTGTTTGCGTTTCGGGCATAGGCGGTGTTTCTTTTTTTCTTTTAATAACCAAAATTGGCAAAGTTAAGGCTAAAACTAGTAATATTATAACCCCAGCGGGAAAAATTTTCTTCATCTGCCTAAAATTATATAATAAACACAATGGAAAATTTAAAAATTGCTTTGGTTTATGATAAGGTTAATACCTGGGGCGGGGCGGAAAGAGTGCTTTTAGCAATTCACCAAATTTTTCCCCAAGCCCCTTTATATACTTCGGTTTTTGACGAAAAAAAAGCAAAATGGGCAAAGGTTTTTCCCCAAGTAATCCCCTCATTTTTACAAAAGTTTCCTTGGGCAAAAACAAAAAACCATTGGTATGCTTTGTTGATGCCCTTGGCTTTTGAACAGTTTAATTTTGATGATTATGATATTGTGATTTCTGTCACTAGTGGGGAGGCAAAAGGAATTATTACTAAACCAAAAACTTTACATCTTTGTTATTGCCTAACACCGACTCGCTTTTTGTGGGTCGAGCCAGGATATGGCGAATATCAGCATTTTGGAATTTTTAATAAATTAGTTCATGCTTTCAAACCGCCATTTTTATCGTTGCTAAAAAAATGGGATGAGGTTGCCGCCCAAAGGCCTGATGCTTATGCGGCAACCTGCAAAACTGTTGGCCGACGAATTTTAAAATATTATCATCGCCAGGCAAAAATTATAAATCCTTTTGTGGATACCAATTTCTTCCAGCCGGGAAAAAAATCTTTTTCCAAAGATAGTTATTTTTTAGCGGTTGGTCGTTTGGTTCCTTATAAAAGATTTGATATCGCTATAGAGGCTTGCCAAAAATTGGGTCTGCCTTTAAAAATTGTTGGTCAGGGTCCGAATTTTGAATTGTTGAAAAAGAAAGCAAACTCTTGCTCCAAAACCGGCCGGTCTTTAGTAGAATTTTTGGGTTTGGTTGATGATAAAAAACTTTTAAATTTATATCAAAATTGCCAGGCGCTAATTATGCCCCAAAAAGAAGATTTTGGTTTGGTTGCTTTAGAAGCTCAGGCTTGTGGAAAACCGGTAATTGCTTTTGGAAAAGGAGGAGCAAAAGAAACTATTTTAGAGGGAAAAACAGGGATTTTTTTTGATAAACAAACCCCAAACTCTTTAGCTGAGGCGCTTAAAAAATTTAAAACTTATCAGTTTAACCCAAAATTAATCCGTTCCCACGCCCAAAAATTTTGTCTGGAAAATTTTAAGAAAAAATTTAGGGAATGGGTAGAGGGGGAATATAAAAAATATTTGGGATTAGCCTTGGCTTTACCAACTGCCTCCTCCACCGCCGCCAAATCCACCGCCAGAAAAACCACCTCCAGAAAAACCTGAGCCTCCGGACCAGGAGGAGCGACCTGACCAACTCCCTCCGGGAGAAGAAAGAAAGGTTGAACTGGTTTGGCGATAAAAATGGCTAAAATCAGAGGGAAAAGTACTAGCATTAACGCCAACAAAATAAGAAGGAGGTTGGATTCCTAAAGCGGCCATTTCCTTGGTAAGTTTATTGACTAAACCTAAACAAATTGTTAAAGGCAAAATTTCTTCAAAAAATAAATTCTTTTCGGCAATTTCCTCTCGCCATTTTCCTTTGTCTAAATACCAGCGTAAGCCAACAATTTGCCGGAAAAAAGCATATCCTTGGGGAGTTCTTCTTGGCATTCGGAGGGCAAGTAAAAAAGTAGGAATTGCTAAAATACCAACAAGAAAGAAGGGAGCAGGATTTAAAGTTGAGCCCATAAATAAGAAATCTAAAAAGCCTGCCCCGCCAAGCAAAAAGATAGCAATGACAAGCCATTTAATTCTTGTGTTTTGGGGATTTTCAAAAAATAATTTTTCCTCAACCATATTTTTATAAAGTTTATTTTTAAAAGTCTTAAGATGGACATAAAATTTATTCTTTAATTCAGAAAGGGTTACTTGACTTGGAGATTTACTTTCTTTAAATAAATTTTCTAAAAGAAATTTTTGATATTCTTTAAGGGGAGTTGGATCTTTTTCTTTTTTGACAAAAAGATAATCGGTATCCTTTCTAATTTCTAAATACCCAAGTCTTGCCAGTTCAATAATTTCGGCGACCACATCTTGAATATCTACTTTTTCATCAATTATTGTTCCTACTTGTGCTGGCGTAAGGCCTTTAATTGGGGAGTAGACCATTGGCAAATGTTCGCGAGCAAAAAGAGGAACCGCTTTGGTTTTTTGATCCTGGGGAGTGTAATAAATATTTTCCGAAACCCAGCGAATATCTCGACCTTTGGTATACCAAAAATAAAACATAATTAAAGAGGGCAAAAGGGCAACCAAATATCCCCAGTTATCAATAAAGAAAATAAATATTTTTTTGAGAGGACCGGGGAAATGAAGTTGGTTGGCCTTGTTTAGACTAATAACGATAGTAAAATCCCTACCCGCTCCTAAGGGAGTAGTAGTTTCAAAAAGGGCTTTGTTTTTATCTAAATTTACCTGACAGTTTTTTTCTTGACTGCCGAAAGTTCCGGCAAAACAAATTGCCTGAGTTAAAGGAACGTAAGGGGAATTCACTATGGCAGTTGCTTTTTCTATAGTCGTATCCCATTCGTGGCCAGTGACATTCCAATAAACCTCTTCATGGTCTTTGTAAGAAAGAAGGACTTTTGTGATTTGATATTTAATTACATAAGTTTGTTCGCCGTTTAAAGTTTTGTTTGGATCACCGATTTTTAGCTGAATGCTTTGCCCAAATCTGCTTTTTTCATAAGGGTAAGGGTTGCCTTTTTCGTCAGTAACAGAAATTACTTTAAACCCCGCCTTTATTGTTTTTATTGGTGTTGAATAAATTATGGGGATAATTCGAAAAATTCCGTGTTTTGGTTGATAAAAAAAGACTTTAATTTTTTCGCTGACTTCCAAAGAAGTATCTTGATTAACTAAAATTTCGCTATCAAAGTTTTTAACGATGTAGCCCGTTGGGGGAATATTAGGAGATTGAGGGCTGGAAAAGACTGGGGAGTGGAATAAAAAAAGTAAACCAAAAACTAAAAGAATTTTTTTCATAATTTTATTTTACCAAAAATTTAAATTTGGCTGACGGTCTAAAGTTTTTAAATTTTTGACAAAGTCTTTCCGTTTTGCCTGATACCAAGCACAAACCCCAACCATAGCGGCATTGTCTGTAAGTAGTTTATTGGTATAGGGCAGGCAAACCTCCAGGTGATATTTTTTGGCGATTTTTCTTACCTCTTTTCTTATTGTTAGATTATTAATGACTCCTCCTCCCAAAAGAATTTGGCGGGGTTTGAATTTATTAATTGCCTTTTCCAGTTTGAGAGTAAGGGCTTTGGCAACTGTTTTTTCGAAAGAGGCGGCAAAATCACAAATAAACTGGCGGGTTTTTTGCTCTGGAGGAATTTTTTGTAAGAAATACAAACAGGCAGTTTTTAAACCAGAAAAACTAAAATTTAAATCTTTTGATTGGGCCATAGGCACAGGCAGCTGATATTTTGCTTTTCCTTCTTTTGCAAGTTGAGAAATAATTGGTCCGCCGGGATAACCTAAATTAAGCATTTTTGCTACCTTATCGAAAGCCTCACCAGCAGCATCGTCAATAGTTTCCCCTAAAAGTTTGTAGCGGCCAAAATCTTTCATTAAGACTAGCTGGGTATGACCGCCAGAAACCAGCAGTCCCAAAGCGGGAAATTTTGGTTTTAGTCCACCTTTTCCTTTTGAATTTTTGGCAAAGGAAGACAGCAAATGCGCCTCCATATGATTGACGCCGACCAGGGGAAGTTTATATTTCAAAGCGATTTCTTTTGCTTTTTTCACTCCTACTTCCAGCGCTGGAGGCAATCCCGGACCTATTGTTACTGCCACCGCATCTAATTGATTAAAATTTTTTCCCGATTTTGCTAAAGCTTTGTTAATTACCTCTTTGATTAATTTTTGGTGGATTTTTTGGGCTAAGAAAGGAACAACTCCACCATATTTTTGGTGGAATTCTACCTGAGAATAAACAATATTTGCCAAAACCCAATCATTTTTGGTAACTGCCACCGAAGTTTCATCACAAGACGTATCAATTGCTAATATAATAAATTCCGTTTTCATAGTTTAAATTATAAAACATTAATCTTTTGATTATTTGCTCTTTTTCTTTTTCCTCTGCAAATCTTGGTTGGCAAAAATTTTCGATAATTACCGGAAAAAGAGAAATTCTTTCCACCTTTTCTTTACTAAAATCAACTTTGATTGCTAAACCTTGTTTTGTTTGTTGGGACCACATCTGATCGAAAACAAAATTACCTAAGCTATAAAAAATATATTTATCTTTATATTTTTCTGCGGTTTGAACCACATGAGGATGATGACCAATTACTAAATCGGCACCAAAATCAACTGCCTGGTGGGCAAAATTTGTTTGTCTGTTGTTTGGTTGGGGAGTGTATTCTTCTCCGGAATGGAGAGAGATAATAATAAAATCAACTTTTGGTCTTATTTTGTCAATTTCCTGGCGAAGGCGCTCTTCTTTTAAAAAGGCAGTTCCCGCTCGGTTTTCTGCGGCTTCGTAAAAAGAAGGAACTAAGTTTTGGTCGGTATAGGCAAAAAAGGCAAATTTAATTCCCCTACTTTCTAAAATTGCGGGCGAGTAAGCTTCTTGAGAGTTTTTTCCTGCTCCAACATATTTAATTTCCTGGGAAGAAAGATATTCAAAAGTATCTAGCAAACCTTTTTCCCCAAAATTTGGAGTATGATTATTGGCTAAAGAAACGAGAGTAAAACCAGCTTCTTTTAAAGCTTGGGCGGTTTGGGGATTTGAGCGAAAAATCATCTCTCCACTTTGAATTTCCCTTCCAGGGGTAATTGGAGTTTCTAAATTGCCAAAAACAATATCGCCAGTTTTTAAAAAATCTTTTACTTTCAAAAACGGATAATTATAGTCGTTTTTCTTTTTTACTTCTTTTTCTACGCTTCGGGAAAAAGAAATATCGCCAACGGCAATTAGAGAAACTTTAGGGGAGGGAGTAGAAGTTGGGATAGAGATTGGGGAGGAATTTGATAGTTTAATATTTACCCGGGCGAGAGAAAAAATTACTAAAAATAAGCCAACAGTAAAAGCGGTAATTACCCATAAAATTTTAAATTTCATTTTTCTTAGGAAAGTGTATAATATTAAAAAAGGAGGGTCAAATGAATGACTGTATTTTTTGTAAAATTGCCCGGGGGGAAATTCCCTGTTGGAAAATTTATGAAGACGAGAAGTTTTTGGCCTTTTTGGATATGAATCCCTTTGTTGAGGGCCATACTTTAGTTATTCCTAAAAAACATTATCGTTGGGTTTGGGAAATGCCGGAGCTGGAAGAATATTTTGAAGTGGTGAGGAAAATTGCTAATCATTTTCAAAAAGTAATGACAGATGAATTTGTAGCGAGCCTGATTTGGGGGCTCGATGTTCCTCATGCCCATATTCATCTTTTGCCAAAACCTTATGATTTGAAACTTTTTGCTTTGGGGGAAAGAAAGAAGCTTACTCCCGAAGAGGCCCAAAAGATAATCTCTAAATTAAGTTTGAATAAATAGCGATTTTTTGTTAAAATTTTTATATCTCCCAGGGGTGCCGGAGTGGACAATCGGAACGGTCTGTAAAACCGTCGGCGTAAGCCTGCGGAGGTTCGAATCCTCCCCCCTGGACTCAGATTAAGATGCAAAATTTGAAATTAGAAGAAAAATTAAATTCGATTTCCCGTGTTAGTGAAGAAATTTTAACTTCCCAGGATTTAGAAAAATTTCTTGGCTCAAAAAAGAAACTCCGTCATTATATTGGTTTTGAAATTTCTGGAAAAATTCATTTGGGAAATGGACTGTCAACAATGATGGTGGTTAAAGCCCTTCAAGATATTGGTGTAGAATGCACTATTTTTTTAGCTGATTGGCATACTTGGATAAATAATAAATTGGGAGGAAACCGGGAAGTAATTAAAAGAGTGGCGGTTGGTTATTTTAAAGAAGGGCTAAAAACTTCTTTAAGATGCGTGGGAGGCGATCCGGATAGAGTAAAATTTGTTTTGGGTTCGGATTTATATCATAACAACGATGATTATTGGGCGACTTTTGTAAGAGTTTGTAAAGAACTGACTTTATCGCGAGTAAAAAAATCACTTTCTATTGCCGGTCGTCAGGCAGGAGAAGGGGTAGAATTTGGACTTTTGCTTTATCCTCCTCTTCAGGTAACCGATATTTTTGGCCTTAAAGTAGATATTGCCCATGGAGGAATGGATCAGCGAAAAGCTCATGTTTTAGCTCGGGAAGTAGGAGAAAAAGTTGCCGGTTACAAACCAGTGGCAATTCATAATCATATTTTATTGGGTTTAGGAAAACCTCCAGTTTGGCCGATAGAGAAAGAGAGGCTTCGGGAAGTTTGGATGGCAATGAAAATGACAAAATCTCAGCCAAATACCTGTATTTTTATTCACGATACTCCTGAGGAGATTCGTCAAAAGATAAATGGTGCTTTTTGTTCCCCAAAAGAAGTGGAATTTAACCCAGTTTTAGATTGGACAAAACATCTGATTTTTCCCTTGCGAGGAAAAATTATGGTTAAAAGAGAAAAAAGGTTTGGAGGAGATATTGAATATCAAAGTTTTCAAAAGTTAGAAGAAGATTATAAAACCGAAGTTTTACACCCCCAAGACCTTAAAAATGCAGTGGCTGAGGCCTTGATAGAAATTCTTGCCCCTGCCAGAAAACATTTTTCCTCTGGTAAACCAAAAGAAATGTTGGAAGAAATTGAAAGAATTATTTCAAAATGAGTGCTCAGATTAAAGAAGAAATTATTTCTGAAATAGAAACCTTTAAGGAAGAACAAATTGAGTTTCTTCAAGAACTAGTTCGAACTCCATCTGTAAATCCTTATGTTAAAAATCCTACTAAATCAAATCCAAAGAAGCCTGTTGAGTTAGAAGTAGCGAAGTTGATTTTCAATAAACTTAAAAAATTTGGTTTATCGCCAAGATTTGAGGGTATTTCTTCCTTACGGCCTAATGTAGTTTGTGAGTTTGGAGAAGGTAAGAAAACTTTAATATTTAATGGCCATATGGATACTGTTCCTCCTACTCGTGATTATGATTTTGATCCTTTTTCGGGAGTTATTAAAGAGGGAAAGCTTTACGGCGTGGGTGTTTTAGATATGAAATCTGCTTTAAGTTGTTATGTCTATGCGGCAAGAGCCCTTTTAAAATTTGAAAAAGAACTAAAAGGAAAAATTTGTCTCCAGTTTGTAATTGACGAGGAGCCGATGGCCGCTTCTCATTTTGGGACGCGCTATCTTTTAGAAAAAGGTTATACCGGAGATGCGGCTATAATTGGGGAACCAGGGACCAGAAAGATTACTATTGGAAATCGAGGCGGATATCGATTTAAAATAGAGGTTTTTGGCGATGCAGTTCATACGGGTTCAAGAGAATGGGAACAAAAGAAAAAAGGAAAAAACGCGATATTAGAAATGACAAAGGTAATTAATTCTTTACAAGATTTTAAATTTCCCGCAGAACAACATCCGGTTTTTCCTGGCAGGAAAAATGTGCTTACATTTCCCACTTTAATAACAGGCGGGAAAGCAATAAATGTGGTTCCTGATTCTTGTGTTGCCTTTGGAGATACCAGAATTTTGCCGGGAATAACAAAGGAATTTATGGAAAAAGAGATTAAGAAGAGAATTGACAAATTGGAAGTTAAATATAAACTGACCCCGGTAGTTTATGTTCCTTCCGTCTTTATTAAACCAGAAGAGAAAATTGTAAAGATCCTAAAAGATAACACGCTTCAGATCTTAAAAAAGGAACCAATTGTTGAGGGTTCCGGACCTTGGAGCGATATGTGGATGTTTATTGATAAAGGAATTCCGGCGGTGAATTTTGGTTGTGACGGGGATGCATGATAAAAATGAATATGTGGAGCTTAAAAGTGTAATAGAAGTGACAAAAATTTACGCTCTTACTGCGTTGGATTTTTTAAATAATTAAATTTTATATTTTATTCTTCTTTTTGTTTCCGACAAAATTTCAATAGTAACCCAAACAAGGCAAACATTTTTCTTTTTGGCGGCTTTTTCTAAAACTGGCCGCACTTTTTGGAGCCATTCTATAGCAATGACATTACCGGGTTGAAGCATTTTGTTAAATCCTAAGGCCAGCAAGTCTTTTTCGCTTTGCATTCGCCAGGTATCGATATGAAAAAATTGTCGAATTGTCGAATTGTTTAATTGTCTAATTTTATATTCTTTAAGGAAAATGAAGGTGGGGGAGGTGATGTTTTCTTTAATTCCCAAAGCCTCTCCTAAACCTTTAGCAAATTGGGTTTTGCCGGCTCCGAGTTCTCCCTGAAGGGCAAAAATTAGACAGCGAGAATTGAGTAAATTTTGTAATCTTTGAAAAATCACTTTTGCCGCATTTTTGGTTTCTTTTTCAGAATTTGATAAAAAATTTTGTCCAGGAATTTCAGGAATAAAAATTTCTCCCTGACGTAAAATTGTTGGCTCTTGGAGAGTAGTATCAACGACGGTTGAGGGCGGGTGAAGGGGAAGCTGACCAGCATCCAAAAAAAGGTCAATTAAACCAAGGCGTTTTTTGCTAGTGTATTTCAAAACATCTTTTAGGCTGTAGGGTGGTTTTTTTCCTGAAGGATTTGCCGAAGTAGAGGTGATTGGTCGACCAAACTGGCGGATAATTTCTAAAACCAAAGGATAGTCGGGGATGCGGATTCCCAAAGTTTGATTTGGCGATTCAATTCCGGGAGCGACTTTTCCTTTGCTTTTGGAGACAACGGCCAGGGGTCCAGGTAAAAAATTTTGGTAAAGATTTTCTGCCATTTCATTGATTTCTACATAATCTTGGGCCATTTTTTTGTCGGCAACAGCAATCAAAATTGGTTTTCCTTTCCTTTCTCCCTTAAACTGGAGGACTTTAGCAACTGCCTGGGGGTTGGCGGCGTCAGCCCCTAGGCCATAGCAAGTTTCCGTAGGATAAATAATTAGTCCTTCCCTTTTTAAAATTTCAATTGTTTTGGCAATGACTTTGTCTTTGTTTTCTTTTTTGAGGTCAAGAATCTCCATCTGCTATAATGATTATACCTGATGGGGAAAGAAAGGTTAAAAAGAATTACCATTATTATCGTTGTTGGGGGATTGATTTTTTGGGGAGTTGAGGCTTTTGCTAAATGGCGAGAAACAAAAAGGGTTGCCGGCACTTCTGTGACGGTACCGACAGAGGAGATTACTCAAAAAGTTGAGGATTTTGGGGAAAAAGTTTTGGGGAAGGCAATAGAAATTTTGCCTGGTGGGGAGAAAATTAAAGAAAAAGAAAAAGTTATTGAAGAAAAGACAACTAAAATAGAAGTTCAACCTGATCAAGCGCCAAAGATTTTAGAAAACCAAACAAAAGAAATTATTGAAATTTTAAAACAATTGCCTGAGGAGCAACTTAAACAAATTAAAAAGCAAATTTTTAAAGATTTTTGCCAAGAGGTAATGGGAGAATAAAATGGAAGATTTAAAAGAAAGAATTGAAAAAATTAAGCAAAAATTAAATTTAGAAGGTCTTCGTCAGCAGATGAAGGAAATAGAGGCTTTATCCGCTCAGCCTGAATTTTGGCAAGACCAGCAAAAAGCAACTGAAGAGATGAAAAGATTAACTTTTTTCCAAAAGCAGATAGAAAAAATTGAGGAATTGGAAAACCTTTTGATTCAGGGAAAAATGGAAGAACTAGAAAAGAGGCTTCAAGAATTGGAATTAACTACTTTTCTAGGAGGGAAATATGATCCTTTACCGGCAATTTTTTCTATTCATGCTGGACAGGGAGGGACAGAGGCAATGGATTGGGCGCAGATGCTGAAAAGAATGTATATGCGTTTTTTTGAAAAAAAGGGTTGGGATTATGAGCTAATAGAGGAAACCCCAGGAGAAGAAGCAGGAATTAAAAGTGTTACTTTTAAAATTGATGCTCCCTATGCTTATGGTTATTTAAAACATGAAGCCGGAACACATCGTCTTGTTCGCCAATCTCCTTTTAACGCCGATAGATTAAGACAGACATCTTTTGCCTTGGTTGAGGTTTTGCCCCAACTTCGCAGCGAAGATGAAATTGAAATTAACGAGGACGATTTGGAATGGGAATTTTTCCGCTCTTCCTCTCAGGGTGGACAAAATGTCCAAAAAGTTTCAACCGCAGTTCGCCTAAGACACAAGCCAACAGGAATAGTGGTTGCTTCCCAGAGCCAGCGCTATCAAGAACAAAACCGAAAGTTGGCTTTGGCTTTACTCCAGGCAAAACTTTGGTCTTTGCGCCAGCAACAAACCAAGGAAGAAGAAGAAAAACTTAAAGGCGGGCGGACAAAAGCTTCTTGGGGAACACAAATTCGTTCTTATGTTTTACATCCTTATAAAATGGTGAAAGATTTGCGGACTGGCTGGGAAAGTTCAAGTCCTCAGGCAATTTTAGACGGAGAATTAGATGATTTTATAGAAGCAGAAATTCGTCAGTTGGCGTGAGCTTTATTTTGTGATATTCTTTAATTATCAAAGGAGGTGAAAAATGGAAGAAGGAAATTTAGTTAAAAGTTTAAACGAACCGAAAAAATCAGTTTTAAAAGAAATCTTTCTTCCGGCAGGAATAATTTTGGCGATTATTTTGGCTGGTGGCGCAACTGGTTGGTTTTTTGCCAATAGAAGTAGCGGAAAGGTTGCTCAAACAAGCCAATTGTCAGGAGGCGCTCAAATAGTGGAGAGTAAAAAAGAGGTGGGAATTAAAGATGAAAAAACTTTTCGAGATTATGCTGTCGGAAGGATAGAAGTAAATGATAATGGTGAAGTTCCCGAGGGGAGTCATAAATTAATTCGTCCGGGAGGACCGTCGCAAACGGCTTATTTAACCAGCTCAGTGGTTGACCTAAATCAATTTTTGGGAAAGTGTGTTGAGGTTTGGGGGGAAACTTTTGCCGCCCAAAAGGTTGGTTGGTTGATGGATGTGGGAAGAGTAAAAATCTTAGATTCTTGCCCGGAGGGGCTTTAACTGCCAATGATTAAATTTGAAAACGTTACTAAGAAATTTGGCAATGTAGTAGCTTTGGATAAAATAAACTTTAAAATTGAACCAGGAGAGTTTGTTTTTCTTATTGGACCTTCAGGAGCGGGAAAAACAACAATCCTCAAACTCATTTTGAGAGAATTTTTGCCTACCGAGGGAATGGTAGAAATTGCCGGTATGGATTTAGCAAGACTACCCAAAGCGAAAATTCCCCAATTAAGAAGAATGGTGGGAACTGTTTTTCAAGACTTGAAACTTTTACCCGATAGAACAGTTTTTGAAAACGTTTCCCTTGCTTTAAAAATTTTAGGAAAAAAAGAAGAAGAAATTGCCGAGGAAATTAAAGAAATTTTAGATTTAGTTGGTTTATCTGAGAGGGCTGATTTTTTTCCAGCCCAACTTGCCGGGGGAGAACTTCAGCGAGTTTGTATCGCTAGGGCAATAGTAGGAAAGCCAGAAATAGTAATTGCTGACGAACCAACAGGAAATTTAGATATTGGCACAGCCAAACAAATTGTTAAACTTTTAAAAAAAATCAACGAAATGGGAAAAACAGTCATTATGGCAACTCATAATTTTGAAATTGTTAATGCTTTCTCTCAAAGAGTTATTGAACTTGATAAAGGTAAGTTAATTTCTGACAAAAAGAAAGGAAAATACGAGCTAAATGAAGGAACATCTTAAAACTACCTGGACTCATATTCGTCGCTCGCCCTATCAAGCTTTGGCGGCGATAGGGATAATGACTCTTACTTTTTTTCTTTCGACTTTAATTATTTTAGTAGCAGCTGGCTCGCAAGCTCTTTTACATTATTTTGAAACTCGGCCCCAAGTAACTGCCTTTTTTAAGGATGAGGTAAAAATGGACGAGGTGGAAAAATTAAAGGAAAAATTGAACCAAACGGGTAAGATAAAATCTTTAAAATATGTCTCCAAAGAAGAAGCTTTGGAAATTTATAAAGAGCAGAATAAGTCAGATCCGCTTTTGTTAGAAATGGTAACCGCTAATATTTTGCCAGCCTCTTTGGAAGTTTCAACCACAGATATTACTTATTTGGGGGAAATTGCCCAAATTCTTCGCCAGGAGCCAGGGGTTGAGGAGGTTGTTTTTCAAGAAGATGTAATTAAAACTTTAAAAAATTGGACAGATACCATCAGAAAAATTGGCTTGGCTTTAATTGGGTTTTTGGGAGTAGTTTCCTTTTTAGTAGTTTTGGTAATTATAGGAATGAAGGTTGCTTTAAGAAAAAAAGAAGTGGAAATCCTTCAGTTGATTGGGGCGACTAATTGGTTTATTAGGGCCCCTTTTGTTTTCGAGGGAATTTTTTATGGGTTGGTGGGAGCGGTTTTAGGTTGGGGAGCAGGAATTTTGCTTTTGATGTATTCTACTCCGTTTTTAGTTGAGTTTTTAGCAGGAATTCCAATTTTACCCGTTCCTTTAGTTTTTATTTTGGCAATATTGGGGGGAGAGGTTTTGGTAGGGATAATCATTGGCACTTTAGGAAGTTTACTTGCTGTCAAAAGATACCTTAAATGAGATGCCTAGTTTTTTTAAAAAAATTGCTTTCTTTTTATTAATTTTTTCCTTTTTTATTGTCCCCCAAAAAACTTTAGCCATTACTATTGAGGAGTGTGAGAAGCGAGTGGGTAAGGGAGAATTAAATACTCAGGAGTTAGAAGAATGTGAAAGAATTTTTAGTGATTTTCTTTCTCAGGCAGGTCAGCAAAAACAAACTTTAAAAAACGAAATAGATAAATTTAATGCCGCCATAAGTTTAACTACTACCAGAATTTATACTACTTCAAAACAAATAGAAACATTAGAAGAAGAAATTTCAGATTTAGGACAAAAAATTAATCGTTTGGATATTTCTTTAGACCAAATCTCTCAGGTTTTAATTCGCAGAATTGCCGAAACCTATAAAAAAGGAAGAATTGAGCCACTAACCTTATTGTTTTCTTCCGCTGATTTTTCTGATTTTGTTTCTCGTTGGAAGTATCTCCGGGTAATGCAAGCTCATGATAAAAAATTGATGATTCAGCTAGAAAATGTAAGAACAAATTATGAAGATCAAAAAAATTTGAAAGAAGAAAAACAGGCAGAACTAGAAGCAGCAAAGAAAAAATTAGAAAGCCAAAAAGCAATATTAGCCCAAGAAAAAGCCGCCAAGGAAAATCTTTTAAGAATAACCCAAAACAACGAGAAAAAATATCAAGAGTTATTGGCAAAAGCGGCGGCGGAAGTAAGAAGTCTTAAAGGATTTACTTCTAAACAAACTGGGGGAATTTTACCTCCCCAAAACAGTCCTGATGGTTGGTTTTATAGTCAAAGAGACGAAAGATGGGCAAATAAAACTATTGGCTTATCTTCGGAAACTATTTTTGATGTAGGATGTTTGGTTTCCAGCGTAGCGATGATTTTTAAATATTATGGTCAAAATATTACTCCTGTAGAAATTGCCTCTAATCCTTCGTATTTTTTTAGTACTACCGCTTATATGCTCCAGCCCTGGCCTTCGCCAGCGGGTAAAAATTACACTGAGATTAATGGAATAAGTAATATGGATAAGGAATTAGCGGAAGGAAAACCGGTAATTGTTCATTTACGATTGGGGGGCGATGGTCATTTTGTTGTTATTAAGAAAAAAGAAGGAGACAATTATATTATGCACGATCCCTGGCATGGTTATGATAAAAACTTTAAAGATTTTTATAGTATCGGTTTAATTGATAAAATTGTCGTCTTTAAATAATTAAATTGTTTTTTTAATTAATTAAAGTGGATATTGGCGTAAGCTCAGTAGTTTTAAATAAAGACAAAACAAAAGTTTTAGTGCAGAAAAGAGAAGATTTAAAAATCTGGACTATTCCCGGTGGGGCGGTAGAGCCGGATGAATCACCTACGGAAGCAGTAATTCGGGAAACAAAAGAAGAAACGGGAATTGAAGTAGAGCCAATTAGAATTTCTGGAATTTACCTAAGGGACATCAGGTTTTTAGAAGCGTTAAATATTACTTTCGTCTGCAAACCTGTTGGTGGAAAGCTAACTACCAGTAAGGAAAGTATCGAAGTCGCCTGGATGCCTATTAAAGGAGCTTTGGAAGAAACTGTTGGCCGAAGTGCTCAAAAAATAAAAGATGCCTTAAGCGAGGAAGATAAAGTTTTTCTGAGAATAAATAAAGATTTGGGTAATCTTCGAGGAAAATTGCTTTTGAAATGGATTTTTATTCAAATAAAAAGGAAAATTAGGCGGTTTTTTAATAAATTAAAGTAGTTAACTTAAATAAATTAAACCAATGCCTGCCCGGGAAAAATTTTTGATTGGTCTTTTCTTGAATCTGGGAATCTTTTTGTTTTTCTCGCGGGAAGTTCTAGCTGACAATCTTTTACAGAATCAGGGGTTTGAAGATGGACTAACCTATTGGACTAAGGGAGTTTCGACCGCTACTTTTGATATTACCCCTAAAATAAAACATAGTGGGAATTATGGCGCTTTATTAACTAAGCTAGAATCTAAGGGACTGGCTTATTTTTATCAGAAAGTTAGCGTTAAACCGGGAAAATATTATAAGCTTTCTGGATGGGTTTTTTTAAATGACAGCTTTATCAACAATGTAAAACTAAGATTTTATTGGCAAGATGCCGGAGGTACGAATTTATCTTTAGTTGAAAAAGAAACTAAAACTTTCGATGAAAATTTTCAGTTTTTGGAAACTGAAATTACATGTTCTCCTTCCGAGGCTATTAGCGCCGAGATTCAAGCCTATGTTTATTTAAATGCACCAAATCCCCTAAACCCGCCAGTTTTTGATGATTTAGTTTTTGAGGAGGTTATTCCGCCAACTCTCACCCCTACACCTGCGCCCACCCCAACTCCTATCCCTACTTCCACTTCAACCCCAAAAGATTATTCAAATATCTTCATTTCCGAGTTTATGGCTTATCCGGAAAGTGGGGACGAGTGGGTAGAGCTTTATAATGATAATGGTTTTGAAGTTGATCTGTATGGTTGGTATATTGACGATATTGCCGAGGGGGGCAGTACCCCGAGACAAATTTCCGGGACAATTTCTCCCAAGTCGCAAAAACAATTTTCCTTAAATACTAATGCCTATTTGAATAATGGTGGAGACGATGTGAGATTACTAAATGCTAATCAGGTGGAAAAAGATAAGGTTTCTTTTGAAACTACGTCAAAAGGAAAATCGTGGTCAAAAGATAAGAATGGGAAATGGTGTCAGCTTGATCCATCGCCGAACGCTCCAAATCCAGAGTGTCCAAAAGAAGAGGATAGCCCAAATTTTACTCCAACCTCGACTCCAACTCAAAAACCACCTTCTCCAACTCCAACTCCCAAACCTACCCCGACTCTAAAAATTGTCCCGACTGAAGCAACCAAAAGTGGGGAAGTGTTAGGTGAGGAAGAGGAGGCGACGGTTGGAGGATTTTATCCGCTGGAGGCAACGGAAGAGGCTAAAGAAGCAAAAGAAGCCACGTCGGCGGGAAATAAAAATAGTAAAAATAAAATTTTAGGAGGAATTTTTATCGGTGCAGGACTAGTGGCTATTTTTGGCGCCGCTTTTTCTTTGTGGTACACTAAGCTAAAATGAAAAAAATTTTTAGCCTATGGCTGCCAGTTGGGTTTTGGATGGGAACAGTTTTTTATTTATCCTCAATTCCTAATTTGCGCGTTTCTCAAAGTAATTTTTGGGATGAAATTTTGCGCAGCGGAGCCCATTTTATTTTTTATGGAATAGGTTATTTTTTGTTTTTTCGGGCAATAAATTTTGGCAAGGAAAAAAAGAACTTTCTTTTACCTTTGTTTTTAACCTTTTTTTATGGATTTTCTGACGAAATTCATCAGAGTTTTGTCCCCACCCGGAGCTTTCAAATTAAAGATTTAATAGTTGATTTTAGCGGGGTATTTTTAGCTAAAATAATTTTGGAGGAGAAAAAATGAAAATTTTAGTTACTGGCGGAGCGGGTTATATTGGCAGTCATACCGTTGATTTGCTTCAAAAAGAGGGATATGAAGTAGTAGTTTTTGATAATTTAGTTTATGGACATAAGGAGGCTGTTTCTTGCCCCTTAGTAGTTGGAGATTTATTGGACAAAAAAGCAGTTAGAAAAGTTTTTGAGGAAAATAAATTTACGGCAGTGATCCATTTTGCCGCTTACGCTTTGGCGGGAGAATCAATGAGTAAGCCAGGAAAATATTTTGAAAATAACATTTTAGGAGGATTAAATTTGCTAGAGGTAATGAAAGATTTTGGCGTAAAATATATTGTTTTTTCCTCTACTTGCGCCGTTTATGGATATCCTGAAAAATTGCCGGTAACCGAAGAATCACCTCTTAAACCTGTTTCTGTTTATGGCGAATCAAAACTTACCTTTGAAAAAATTCTTCGTTGGTATGATGAAATTTATGGAATTAAAAATATTTGTTTGCGCTATTTTAATGCCGCTGGGGCAGATTTAGAAGGAAGAATTGGCGAAGACCATCAACCTGAGACTCATATTATTCCCTTAGCAATTAAGACTGCTTTAGGTCAACAAAAAGAATTTACCTTATTTGGAGATGATTATCCTACTCCGGATGGAACTTGTATTAGGGATTATATTCATGTTTTAGATTTAGCTTCAGCGCATATGAAAGCTTTGGAATTTCTCCGAAAAGAAAATCGCAGCGATATTTTTAATGTAGGAACAGGAAATGGTTATTCTAATAAACAAATTTTGGAAATGGTTAAAAAAATAAGTGGGGTTGACTTTCCGATAAAAATTGCCCCTCGAAGACCAGGAGACCCGGCGGCGATTTGGGCAGATAATAAAAAAATCAAAAAAGTTTTAGGTTGGCAGCCAAAATATTCCGATTTGGAAACAATTATTCGCTCTGCCTGGAAGTGGCATCAAAGTCATCCTTTTGGGTTTAAAACTTGACAGGAACTTAATTTGGGTTTATATTTAATTTAATGAGAAAAAAATTGGTTTTTCTTTCTGTACTTGTTATTTTTCTAATTTTTGCTGCCCAAAAAATCCAGGGTTTTTCCTCTTTTTCTCTAAAAGAACCTCCTTATGTTGCTGACGAAATTATCGTGAAATTTAGAAAAGATGATAAGCCTTTCCGGGTGATGAAAGTCCCCTCTGGAAAAGTTAAAGAAAAAATTAAAGAATTCCGCCAGCAAGCCGAGGTAGAATATGCCGAACCAAACTATCTTGCCTATGATTTGATGACCCCAAATGATCCTTATTTTTCTTACCAATGGCATTTTGATAATCAAACTTATGGAGGGATTCATATGAAAGAGGCTTGGGATGTTGCCAATGGACAAGGAGTGACAGTGGCTGTTGTTGACTCGGGAATAAGAAAGGGAACTGATTTGGCCAATACTTGTTTTGTTTCTGGTTGGGATTTCGTGGGGAATGATAGTGATCCTACTGATGATAATGGCCATGGAACTCATGTTGCTGGAACGATTGCCCAAAGTACAAACAACAATCTAGGTGTTGCCGGGATCGCTTATAAAAGTTGTTTAATGGCGGTCAGAGTTTTGGATGCTAACGGCTCGGGGACTTACGCCAATGTGGCCGCTGGAATTCGTTGGGCGGCGGACAATGGGGCGAAAGTAATTAATTTAAGCTTGGGTGGAGATGCCGATTCTCAAACTTTAAAAGATGCTGTGGCTTATGCTTACCAAAAAGGAGTTACGGTAGTTGCCGCTTGCGGAAATGATAATAAACCTAATTGTTTATATCCTGCAGCCTATGATGATTATGTAATTGCCGTTGGCGCTACTCAATATGACGAAACAAAAGCTCCTTATTCAAATTATGGACCCTCACTTGATTTAGTTGCTCCGGGAGGCAATACGAGTGTCGACCAGAATGGCGATGGTTATGGTGATGGAGTTTTACAACAGACTTTTACTAAAAATGGGGAAACAGTTAATTGGGGTTATTATTTCTTTCAAGGGACCTCAATGGCTGCTCCTCATGTTTCCGGAGTCGCTGCCCTTTTGCTTTCTGCGGGAAAAGCAAATACTCCTTACGAAGTAAGAACTATTCTTCAACAGACTGCCGAAGATAAAGGCACGCCCGGAAGGGATGATGTTTACGGTTGGGGATTGGTTGATGCCGCCGCTGCTTTGAAAGGCATTACGCCCACGCCTACTTTTACACCAACACCGACGGCAAGTGCAGCCCCAACGGCAACACCTACCCCAACGCCAGAGTTAACTCCTTCTCCTAGCCCAACTCCTACCCCCACTCCAACCCCTGGGCAGAAAGTTCTTTGCTGGAGTGGGAGTAATAAATATCTTTATCGGAATACTAGCCAAGCAAAGAAATTTTGTAAATGTGCCTCGGGGATTTACGGATACAAGTCTTACAAATATAATTGGGGACAACAAACGGTTTATTACTATACCGACTCTGGAGATAATGAGAATTGGACTGTTGCTTCAAAGAGCGCAAATTTGCCAGTGTATCAGGTGACCTGTTCTGACAACAATAGCTACTCTACTGCCCAAGACTATTTCTGGCCAAAGTAAAAATCTACCCCATTTTTTTAATTTAGCTTATTAGGTTAATTTATATTGCTTTTAAGATTATTATAAGATATAATGTTCTTCGATTAATTTAAGATTTTTTTCCTAAAATAAAATGTTTACAAAAAAAATTATAGGATTTTTGTTGGCGATAGTTTTAATTATTTCTTTTTTGTTAAGAGTAGTTAATTTAAACTATAATTCTCCATTTAATGATGAAGCAGTTTATATCGTAATTGGGAAAATGGGGGTTTTAGAGGGAGATTGGTTTTCGTATGGTGCTAAACATTGGATGGCGGGATTTCCCTATTTTTATCCTACGCTTACAGCGTTGAGTTATAATACTGGTGGAATTGTTGGGAGCAGGTTTTTAAGCGTAATATTTGGGATAATGTCGATTGAAGCGGTGTGTGTTGTTTCTTCATTGATGGCAAAAAAAGACGGAAGAAAATATGTTGCCGGTTTAATTTCTGCTGCAATTTTGGGAGGAGCGACTGTTTCTTTTTATGTGAGTCGTTTGGCTACTTATGATATTCCTAGTTTTTCCCTTTTTTTCTTGGGATTAGCGGCATTAATTTGGGCTCTTGAAAACCAAAATACTAATGGAAAATGGTTCTTTATTTCTTCGATTTTTTTATTCTCTTCTTTTTTGGTAAAAATTATTACCGGTATTTATATTCCTATGTTGATTGTTTATTCTTTTTGGAAGGTGAGAAAAAATAAATCAGTATACGAATTTTGGAAAAAGTACTTTTTACTACCATTGGCGTTGTTTCTAACTATTTATATAATTTTCAACCTTAGTTCTTTAAGAATGTATGTTTTGAGCCAGGGAGAAAGAGAAAGATCTGGACCCATGGAGGTAATTAGGGAATTTTGGAATAACAGTGCTTATGTTTGGATATGGGGAGCTATTGGTTCTTTGGGAATGCTTCTGGTAAAGGAGCATAAAAAATGGCTGTTTTTAACGGTTATGAGTTTGTTCATACCGGTTTTCCATATTGCTACAAAGACAGTTTGGTGGACTTTAGCTAAGCATACATTTATTTCAGTTGCTTTTTTATCGATAATAGCGGGCATTGGTATAAGTAATATACTTTGGTATCTTGAGAAGAAAGGAATTAGAAAATTAGCTTCCGGAGTGTTGGTTTTGGGAGTAATTTTATTTTGGGCTTTTTCTTATGCTGGACTTCAGAGATATAACCATTTATTGAGTAATGCTAACAAAATGTTGTCCGCTCTTCCTGGCTTTGTCAATAGGGGTGATAAGGTTCTTGCTGAGGTAGGAGCTTCAGCAATTTTGGCATTATATGATAAAAACTATCCTCTGAATATAACTACTTTTGACTGGTTTGAATACAGAAACTTAAAAGGAATATCGGCATATGTTGAAGGGGTGAGGGATGGGTATTTTGATGTTGTGGAAATTGAGGGGGATGCAGAATTAAAAGATGAAATACACGAGAAGATTAGCAAGGCTGTATGGGAAAATATCGGAGAAAATTATAATCTCATTTATTCTGACGGTAACTATTATGTTTATAAAAGAAAATACTAAAAATGGAGAATAAATTAGCTCGAGAAAGACATAGATTGACAATGGTTTCTTGGTTAATACTGCCATTAATTGGGGCGTGGTTGACGACAAGTTATCTTTTGGGACTGGCTAAGAATATTGTAAGAAAACCTGAAGTATTATCTTCACAAACAGAGAATAAATGTTATGAGGAAACTGGTAGCTTCGCTAGTAGTTTCAAGTGGAACGGCTCGGGTTTAATTACTTTATGGTTTGATGATGCTTGGTATTCTCAGTACTCTATTGCTTTTCCAGTTTTAAAAGAGTTTGGCTTTGTTGGGGCTTTGTCTGTGGCTACTAGTTTAGTACAAGGAGAAAAGTATATGACATGGCCTCAGATAAAACGCCTACGGGCCAATGGTTGGGAGATAACCTCTCACTCCGTAAGTCATATTTGCGACCAAAGCATTTTAGATAATGAAAAGATTAGTTATGAATTAATTGAGTCACAAAAAATTCTTCGTAGTTATGGGTTACAAGCAGAACATTTTGTTACTCCCTGTGGAGTGGGTAATTCAATTATTACAGAAAAAACAAAAGAACATTATTTATCTTTAAGAACTGCAACTGAAGGATTAAATCCATTACCAGTAAACAATCCCTACGAATTGAAGATTCATGCAATTAGAAATAATACCTCCCTAGAAGAAATAAAGCAATGGATTAAAGAAGCGACTCTTAATCGTCGCTGGTTAATTATTGTTTTTCATCAGATAGGAGAAGAGAGAGGAACTTATGAAGTTTCCCCTCAAATATTTAAAAATATTTTAAATTTAATTAAAGACTCAAATCTTCAAGTTGTTCTTCCCTCACAAGCTTTAAATGTGTCTATTTACAAATAAAGAGAATATGAAACTGAGAAAAATTGCCGTGTTAATTCCTGCCCATAATGAGGAAAAGGTTATTGGAAGAACTTTAAGTTCATTATTAAAATTTGTGCCCTCCCAAGATTTATATGTAGTAAGCGATGGCTCTACCGATTCTACAGAAGAAGTTGCTCGTAAATATACTTCTAATGTTTTTGTTTTAAATCCAAATGTGGGTAAGGCAACAGCAATGAATAGAGCAATTAAAAAATTTAAACTAGCTGAAAGATACAAATATTTGATGCCAATGGATGCTGATACAGTGCCGACGGCTAGTTTCATAAAAGCAACTTTACCAATATTTGAGGAAGATAAAGAGGGAAAAATTGCCTGTGTAGTAGGAAAAGTAGTTGGATATGGGAATAACTGGATTACTAATTATCGCTTGTGGGAATACGAGATTGCTCAAACAATCCATAAAACAGCTCAGGCTAAAGAGAATGCTGTAATTGTTTGTCCTGGTTGTGCTACTATTTATAGGGCAAAGGTTTTTAAAACACTAGAAATTCCTACTGGGACTTTGACAGAGGATATGGATTTTACTTTTTTAATTCATAGAAGAAAGCTTGGTAGAATAGTCTTTACAGAAGAAGCAAAAGTAGTTACTCAGGACCCTCGAACCCTGAAAGATTTTTTAAAACAGATCAGACGTTGGTACACTGGTTTTTGGCAAACTGTTTTAAAGCATGAAATCCCTTGGGGAGGTCAACCAATTGATTTTGAAGTGGCGCTTCTAGCTAGCGAAGGGATATTTAGCAGTTTAATTGTAATTATGTTAATTATTTTTTTACCTGTGGTTCTTCTTAAAAATCCGGTAGTACTTGCTGTTCCATTTGCTATAGACCTGCTGGTGTTTATGATTCCCACGCTGTTTTTGACCGCTGCTCGAAATAACGCTTGGAAAATATTTTTTTATTTACCTCATTTCTATTTTTTACGGGCAGTAAGCAGTCTAATATTTTTAAAAAGTTTTTTAAGCGTTTTATTAGTAAAAGATTTAAAAGTTGGTTGGAATAAAGTTGCTAGATATACGATAAAATAAATAAAATATGGCACAACTACCCTATAGTATCAACAGTGTTTCTTTTTCTTTTCACCTTCTGGTATTGTTGGTGTGTAGTATATGGGAGAGGATACGATTTTTAATAGACAAATTATCTAAATCTATTAAAAAATAAAAAATGAAAAAAATAATAATAGTGTTTTTTGTTTTTTTATTATTTAGCGCAGGAGGATTTTTTTTCTATAATTTCTATAATAGGATATTTTTAGAAAATAGCTCTCAACCTAATTTTCTTTCTCCTGTGGCTACACCTACACCCTTTCCTACTTTACAATTTTCAGTCTGGATACCCTGGTGGGATGAAAAGAAAAGCCTTGAGTCATTAAAAGTTACCTCTTCAAAACTTAAGTATATCTCTCCGGTATGGTACAAAATTGATAACTCTGGAGAACTTAGAGAAATAAAAGTAACTAAAAAGAATGAGGTTGTGAAAATTGCCAGCGAGTCAGGAATTTTGTTAATTCCTACAATTGGTAATGATTTTGATGGAAATAGGATTAGTAAATTACTCTCGAGCGCCGAATTAAATCAGCTATTGATAAAGAAAATGATTTTAATCGCTAAAGAAAATAAGTTTTTGGGTTGGGATTTAGACTGGGAAGAGATTAAAGAATCAGATAGGAATTCATTTTCTGAGTTTGTAAGGATACTTAGCACTGCGTTGCACCAAGAAAATTTAAAATTAATAGTAACAGTTCACGCTCAAACAGGAAAGATAGATGATTGGATTGGCTCTAAAGGTCAAGATTGGGACTCCTTATCCAAAAATGCCGATGCTCTTAGAATAATGGCTTATGATTTTCATCATTCTGGTTCAAGTGCTGGACCTGTTACTCCAATAAATAAATTAAAAGAAGTTTTAGATTATGCAATTTCAGTAATACCACTGGAAAAGTTAGTTGTTGGTCTTCCTAATTACGGTTACGATTGGAAAGGAAACAGAGGAGAACCAATTCAATACGAAAAGGCAATAGCGCTTCTTCTTAATAATAATGGTTCGTGGTTAAGAGATAAAGATTCATTTGCCTTGAGGGGGGTATACATTGATAGTTTTGGGAGCAAGCATGAATTATGGTTTGAAGACAAAGAGAGTATAATTAAGAAAATATTAATCGCTAAAGAATACGGTATTTACCAGTATTGTTTTTGGAGTTTAGGAGGAGAAGACAAGACCTTTTGGGAAAGTTTAAGTTTATAAAATGAAGAAAATTATTTTTTTAATAGTGGTCTCCGTTTATTTTTTTCTCTCAAGAAAAATTTTCGCCAGTTCGGCAAAATCGGTGGTAGAAACTCAAGTTGGAGGAGGAGAAGCAAAAGTTTATCAATCGGTGGAAACAACGGTTAACGGAGAAACCATAAAAAAAGAAAGCAATCAGCCGGGAAAACTCGAATTGGAAATGAAAAAAGAAGGCGAAGGAAAACCAACAGTTATTTTTACCCAAGAGTCTAATTCTTCATCTATTCCTTCACCTGAAAAGGGTGTTTCTCCAATTAAAAAAGAAAGTAGAACTCCAAATTACTTTTGGTTTAAAATTGCTAATTTTTTCCAAAACATTTGGCTAAACTTGACAAAATGGCTTAAAAAGTGATATTTTAATTACAATGCCCATCTGCCCCAGATGGGTTTTAAAATGACCAAAAAACCCCAATTTTTTAAAAATAATCGTTTAATTGATGAAATTCTTCAAGCCCTTAAAGAATTAGGTGGATGGGGAAGTATAGAGGTTTTTGTTCAAAACGGTAAAGTTACCCAAATAACCAAGAGAGCAATCAAAAAGACCAATCATAGCCTCCAAATTGAGTCTTGACAGGATTTCTCTAATACTATAGACTGGATACAGTAAGATATTTGTAAACCTATAGTATTTTTACTATAGAATGATTAAAACCTGCCTATTAAAAAAAGAGCTTAAGTCCCAGCAAAATTTATTAGCTGGGATTTTTTTATGGAAAAAAACATTTATTAGAAATTTTTAAAGAAAGGAGGTGAAAAAATGAAAAAGATTCTTTTGAGCTTGATGACTATTGGTATAGTTTCTGCCGGCGTTTTTGGTGCTACCAAGGCTTTCTTTACTGATACGGAAACAAGCACTGGCAACACCTTTTCCGCCGGGACAATCGATATCGCCGTTGACGGAACTAATCCTTGGACCAGAAGCACTCCCTACCAATTTGCTGATATGAAACCAAGTCAGGTGGAATATGCCAATTTTGTGATTAAAAATGTCGGCAGCAATCCGGCGAATGTTTGGAAGCGAATTGATATAGCTAGCGAATCGGGGGGAACTCTTACTGAGCCGGAATGTGCTGAAGGGGGTGGAACATGGGAGGGTGGAAATTGTACTGGTTCTTATAATCCAAAAGATAATATTTCCTCTGCTATTCGCTATGACCTGACGGTTTGGGTTTATGATGTGGATCCCACTCAAAATCCGGGAGCCACAGCTAAGTGGTGGCAGATAATTTATACCGATGAAATGGACAAAAGGCTAGATGCACTAAACGGTCAGGATATTTTGCTGGGAATGATTCCGGCGGGCTGGTATATGAAAGTTCAGCAAAGCTACCATATGGATTCGGACGCCGGCAATTGGGCCCAGGGCGATGTAATGACTTTTGATATCACCCTAACCGCTGAGCAACTTAAGGGAACAGTCTTAATGGAGAACAAGAATTTTGCCAATCAACAAAATCCGACTATTGTCCATGGAGATGGAATTCAGGGTGTTCTAACTTATGGAGTGAGGGATTCGAAGTTTAATTTCTCGTTCAGCGGAAAAGCACCGTTGGCAGACACTGACTATACTCTAATTTTCTATCCTGAGCCTTGGTCGACACCTTCCGGACCTGGCTGGCCGGGGTCGGTAATTATTTTGGGAACAGCTCACTCGGATGGAAGCGGGAATGTTAGTATTTCCCCAACCTCTGTGGAGCTTAACCAAAATATTCGGAACATGAAGATTTGGTTGGTGAAGAGTGCCGATTTAAGTGGAAATAGCTTTATCACCTGGAATGGCAATGACTACTTATTTGAACTGGGGATGATGGATTATTATGACTCGGATTTGTAAGGGGAAAAGGGTAGGCAGAAATATGTGAGGCGCGGTTGGTAGCGCCGCGCCTCACATAAGGAGGCAAATGAAAATTATTGCTAAAACCTTTTATTGGTTAATAATTTTTAGTTTGCTTGTTTTTTCCAGTTTGGCAACTTTTTCAAAAATTGCCGGACCGGGAAACTTTCGCCTTTTAACGGTTGAATCTGGCTCAATGGAGCCGGCGATAAAATTTGGTTCGGTGATTTTAGTCTTGGCAAAAAATAAAAATTTAGTTTCTCCAATAGACTTTTATCCCCAATTTAAAAAAGGAGAAATTATTACTTTTCTCTCTGGCAAAGAAACTTTTACTCACCGAATAGTAGAAATTGAGGAAAACGGCGGAAAAATCTTTTACAAAACCAAAGGGGACGCCAACCCTGGCGCTGATGTGGAAAAAATTCCTCAAGATAAGGTTTTAGGAAAAGTAATTTTTTCCCTGCCCTACTTGGGCTTTGTAGTTTCTTTTGCTAAAAGCCAAATAGGGTTTATTGCCCTGATTATTGTTCCGGCAACAATTATTATTTATAGTGAGATTTTGAATATTAAAAAAGAAATTCAAAAAATTTTTTATAAAAGAAAAGTGTCGGTAGTTTAATGAAAAAAATAGCCTTATTTTCAGCTTTTTTTATTTTTTTAGCCACTGCCTTTTGGGTAAGGTCAAGCAAGTCTTTTTTTAATGACACCGAAAAAATTACTGGCAATGTCCTTTCGGTGGCAACCAGTTGGGTTTCGGGAACGCCAACACCCAGTCCAATTTTAACCCCAGCACCAGAATTCACCCCTACACCAACTTCAATTCCCCTCGCTAATCATTTAGTGATTAATGAGGTTTATTATGACGCTGATGATACTCATCTAATTGGAAGTAATGAAAATCGAAGCGAATGGATAGAAATTTATAACCCTACTTCTAACCCAATTAATGTTAAAAATTGGCAGGTGTTAGATAATAACTCTTCTGAAACTTTTCCTGATTTAACTATTCCTGCCGGTGGATTTTTGATTCTTGCCGGAGCGACTTCTTCAGCCGAACTTAAATCAGTATGGCCTAGTTTGCCAGATGAGGTTTTATTTGTTTCTGCTTCCGGACAGGAAATAGGTAATGGTTTGGCTAATTATGGCGATAGAGTTATTTTGAAAGATAATTTAGGCAATGTTGTTGACCAAATGAGCTATGGAAATGATAGCTCGGTTTTTAATCCCCCATGTCCGGATGTAGACGAGGGTCATTCTTTGGAACGAAGTCCGGCTGGGAAAGATACCGATACAGCGGGGGATTTTGTTGACCGTTATCCGCCAACGCCGGGGAGTTAAATGATGAAGAAAAAATATTTAAAAATTTTGCTTTTAATTTTTGCTTTAGGAATTTTGGGTTTTCAATGGGCAAAGAACTGGTCTTCAGCTTATGCCGGTGGGAGTTTGACAATAGATTGGGGAGTGCCTTCAGGGGAGGCAATTTTTGTTGTTAATAACTTTTTGCCCGGGGAAAAAGTAGAAAGAGAGGTAACAATTACTAACAACACTACCAATACTCAACCAATTGGTGTTCGGGGAATAAAAAATTCAGAAAAAGCCGATTTATCAAGGGTTTTAAATTTTACTATTTCTTCAAATGGGACTGATCTTTATGGAGGAAGTCTTGGAGCAAAAACTCTTTTTCAGTTTTTTAGCGAAAGTTTCTCGCCAGATGGTATTTTTCTTTTAAATCTAAATCCTGGAGAGACTAAGAAAATAAAATTTTTGGTGAAGTTTTTGGAGGGAGCGGGAAATGAGTTTCAGGGAAGTTCGCTGGTTTTTGATTTGGTTTTGGGGGTTTCTTTACAAATTCCAGCAGAATGCCAAAATTTGCGTTTTGACAAAATTATTTATGGAAGCGCGGGAAATGATAATTTAAAAGGAACAAATGGGAATGATTTAATTTTTGGCTTTGAAGGAAACGATAGAATTAATGGCTCAAATGGCAATGATTGTCTGGTGGGCGGAGGGGGAAATGATATTTTGGATGGGAGTAATGGTAATGATGTTGTTTTGGGCGGAGACGGTGATGATAAAATAGACGGAAGTAACGGTGATGATTTACTTTTTGGCGGCGGAGGAAATGATATTATTGATGCTTCAAATGGAAATGATAGGGTAGAGGGCGGAGAGGGTAATGATGAAATAAGAGGAAGAAATGGAAATGATATTTTGCTTGGTCAAGAAGGTAATGATTGGCTAGATGGTGGTTTAGGAGTGGATATTTGCGAGGGCGAAACGAAAAAGAACTGTGAAAAGTAAAATTGACTCTTGACAACCTGTGAAAAATAGGGTATTGTAAAAATACGTAAGGGCTGACCGCAAACGGAGGCGCTGAAAGCGCCTCTTTTTTTGTTTTTAGGGCAGGCATATGAAGATAAAAAATAATTCTTTATCATATTTGTCATTTATAAAGCCAGCATAAATTGTGCTGGCTTTTTTGTTTTCTGCCCACCCGAAAGAATTTTGATTTTTTATAAGAATCCTGCCCCTCCATTCCGGAGAATGAGAGGGGGTTGAAAGAAAGGGGGTGAAAAGATAAATGAAAAAAATTGCTGCTTTAGTCGGTGCCGGCGCCTTAGTTTTGACTTTAGTCGTTCCGGCAATGGCAAATCCTCCAGGAGGTGGAGGTGGTGGAAATCCTCCTTCGACCGGAGGCGTGGATCTTACTAATTGGGCAAGTGTTACTAATATCGTTTCTGCCAGAGCTAATACCGGATTCAACAGTGTTAGCGGTATGTGCTTGTGGCGTGGAAAGATTTGGACAGGAGACGCTGCAGCTGTAGCAGGTACTCAAACTCTTGTAAACCAAAACATCGTTGATTGCAAAGACTGTGGAGGAAGCACTAAAATTTCCAATACTGCCTACGTTACCAATAATGTTTCCGCTAGCGCTAATACCGGTTTTAACAGTGTTGGTAAATTGAGCTGGCGCGTTGGTAGCGCAACGATTGGGAGTGGGAATGCTTATGCTGAAGCAGGAGCCTATACGGTAGTCAATACTAACGTAGTAGGAGAGTAACACCATGAGGCTGAAGGGTCGGCCTGAGGTCTCCGGGGAGGGCCGACCCAGAAAGCCTATACCAATTTAAAATTTAAAATTTAAAAAGTGAAAAAATTTGAAAAATGTTTTTAAAAAGAAATAATAAAAAAATAAAGATTTTAAGTCTTGTTTTGGCGGTTTTGTTGTGGTTGAATCCGTTGGTTGCTCCAGTTGCTTGGGCGGAAGGGGAAGAAAACCAATCTCCAACAATGGAGGTTACCCCTACCCCCGAGCCTCAATCAAATATCACTACTGGCAATGCCGACGCCGCCAGTAGTGTTCAAACCACAGCCAATACCAACGAAACCACCGTTCCCGGAGAAATTACTCTTCCTGAGGGAAATTGTTCGCCTCCCCAAGGAGAAACAGAATGCCCGAGCGGAGTGGCGGTTTCTAATGATAATTCGGCCAAGGTTGCTGATGATGCTACTTCTTCGGCAACTACTGGTGATAACCAAGTTCAAGGCTCTGCTGGTGATGCCTCTATTAATACTGGCGATGCGATTGCGGCAGGAGTAATTAATAATAAGGTAAATACCAATGCTGTTATTTTGGAACCAACAGCAACTCCAAGCGCTACTCCAACTCCAAAAAAAGAAACTTTTGCCGAAACGACAGTTACTCCCACTCCTTCAGAATCATCGACCCTACTGGTAGAAAACAAAAACGAGGGAGAGGTAATTAACAATGTCAATATTAATGCCTCAACCGGAGAAAATTCTGCCAACCAAAATGCCAGCGAAGCAGCAATTTTGACCGGAAATGCTTTGGCTTGGGCAAATATTTTAAACTTTTTAAATACCAATATTGTTGGCTCAAATTTTGAAGTTTTACTCCTTGATATTTTGGAAAACAAAAACGGCAACATCGATTTAAACCAACTTTGGAAAGAAAATTCAGGCAAACAAGAAGGACTTTCTTTAGCAGGCGAAACTAATTCTTCGGCTTTGCAAATTTTAGTTCAAAATCTAAATCAGGCTTATTTAGAAAATAATGTTAATGTTGGGGCAAACAGCGGCGGCAATCAAGCAAATAATAACGGAAAAGCAACGATTGAAACTGGTGAAGCGGTGGCTTTGGCAAATGTTAATAATTTTGTCAATACCAATATTTTGGGAGCAAAATTCTTTTTGGGGACAATTAATATTTTGGGAAATTTTGAGGGTAATTTAATTCTTCCCCGGCCGGAAAATTTTGCCCAGACAAACAATTCTTCCAGCGGTTCGGCAATTTTTAGCAATCAAAACAAAGCCGAGGTAGAAAATCAGCTAGTTGTCGGTGCCAACAGCGGGGAAAATGAAGAAAATAACAATGGCGGAGAAAGCTTAATTGAAACCGGAAATGCTCAGGCAATTGCCAATAGTTTTTCTTTGGTTAATTTAAATATTTGGAAAAATAATTGGTTTTTCTTGCTGATTAATAATTTGGGCAATTGGAGTGGAAGAATTTTTGGCTGGTCAACACCGGAGGCTAGTGAGGAGCCGACGGCGGGAAGTGAGGTTTTTCAAGTTGGTTTGGATGGGCCGCAAACAGGGGAATATCTTAATTTAGAGGGAGAAAGTTTGCCCTTGGTAAGTTTTCAAAACCAGAACGAGGCAACGGTGAAAAACAATATCCAAACAACAGCCTCCACCGGAGGAAATCAAGCAAACGAAAATCAGGAAGGGGCAACCATAAGAACTGGCAACGCTTCTGCCCTGGCTAATCTTTTTAATTTTGTTAATTTGAATATTTTGGGTGGCCGTTGGTTTTTTGGGCTGGTAAACGTTTTGGGAAATTGGCGAGGAGATGCGATTTTTGCCTATCCTGATGTGACCGTGGCTTTGAGTAATGGTAGCGGAGAAGTGGCGGTTGGAGGGACAACAGAGTTTAGCCTGGTTTACCAAAACCAAGGATATGAAGAGGCAAAAGAGGTAGTTTTGGAAGTAGAGCTGCCGGAGGGAGTGAAATATTTGGGAGATACAAGTGGCTATCAGCCACTGGTTTCCGGAAGAGTTTGTCGTTGGAATATTGGTAGCTTATCCGCAGGAGAAAAGGGTGGATTTAAAATTAAAGTTGAAATTCTGCCAGATTTTCCCTTTGAGGAACATTTAACCTTCTGGTCAAAGATAATTCCCCAAGCTAAGGCGGCAGAAGTAGAAGTTTTAAAACAAAAAGAAATCACTGTGACTGCCTTTATTCTTACTTCTGACCCCGAGTCTGATTCTTCCAATAATAGCGCTTTGGCAAAAACTTTGGTTTATTTGCCAGCTCCTTCTTCGGAACCGTCGTCTTCGGAGCCAGCGGCGGAAGAGGAAACCGTTGACCAAAGACAACCAGTTTTGGAAATTTCTGCTTGGAATAATGTAGGGGAATATGTTTATCCTGGAGATACGGTCACTTTTGAAATTAGGGTTCGCAACAAAGGCGAAGTTCCTGCCCATGATGTTTATCTTGTTCAAACTCTTCACAACAGTGTTCCTGGAGATTTTGGTAAGGCAGAATTTAATATTGGAAAAATTGAGCCTGGAAGGGGAGTAAAGTTGAGTTTTGGATTAAAACTTGCCAATGGTGAGATTTTACCCGCTGGTCATTTTTATACTTTAGCTCAGGCTTTTGGTAAAGCGCCAAATGGCAATGAAGTTTCTTCAAACCAGGCAAGGACAGACTTTAATATTAAATATAAAGAAATTGCCGCTCTGTTTGAGGCTAAAGCCCTTGGGAAAGAAGAGGAAATTTTAGGAGCCTCCCAGAGTAGTTGTCCGCCCAACGAAGAAAAAATTTTGCCCTATGTTTTGCTTTTTATCTTAAGCTCTTTATGGATTGTAGAAAAAAGTCGCAAAGTAGCAGGTTTACTAAAAGGAAATGAAAATTAGCAAAAAAACTAAAAAAATTTTTGGGGTGGCAAAAGAGGTTTTTCTTTTGCTCTTAGCCTTGGGAGTATTTTTTTATTCTGGTTATAAAATTGGTCGCTATTTAGGGCTTTTGAAAACTGATATTTTTGGGGCTGAATGCAGTCAATTTACCTCTTGCAATTTTTGTGGGGAAATTGAGGATTGGTGCGAACATCTTTGCCCTCCTTGTCTTCCTTGTCCGAGTCCAACGCCAAGCCCTACACCTACGCCAACTTTTGTTCCTAGCCCAACCCCAACTCCTTTTTTGACGCCGACCCCAACTTTTATACCCAGCCCAACCCCGACGCTGACTCCTACTCCTTCTTTTACTCCTACTTCTATCCCAACTTTCACACCAACGCCTATTCCAACCTCTGAGCCCCAGCCGACAGGAACGCCGCCCACTCCTACCCCTCAACCATCTGGAGGGGAAGGAACGACTGAGGGGACAGCCTATCATTGTGGAGTGGCAATTCCGCCAGCGCCAACCTTATTAAAAGTAAACCGCCGGGGGAGTGAGGCAGATTTAACTTGGACAGCGGTAGAGCCAGTAACTCACTATTCAATTTCCTATGGTTTAAGTTCAAGGAATTATATTTATGGAGTTCCCAATACCGGGAAGGTGACTTCTTTTACTGTTGGCAGTTTACAAAGTGGGGTTAATTATTGTTTTGCCATCCGGGCAGTTAACGATTGTGCTCCTTCCGAGCTTTCCAATGAAATTTGTACCGGGGTGGTTTTGGGGGCAGCAACCGGAGGAAGGGTTTTAGGAGTTTCTACTTTAGGGGCAACAGGAGCTTTTAATGAGCAAGCAGGACAAATTTTGTTTATAATAGGTTGTCTATGTCTTTCTTTAGGCCTAAGATTGCTGGCTCCCTCAACCGCCGCCAAAAAATTGGCTTAATTCTCATTTTATTCGCCGGAATTTGTTTTGTTGGCTTTTTTGGACTTAAAATTTATTTTTCCAATCCTCTTTCTTTTTCTCAAAAGCCCAAAATTGAATCCAAATTTTCCGAAGACCAATATCCGGCAAGAATAATTATTCCTAGTTTAAAGATTGATTTGCCGGTTTTTCCTGCCAAAGCTGAAGGGAACAAATGGGAGATTTTTGAAAACGCCGCTTCTTATCTTTTGGGTTCGGGAATTCCCGGGCAAAAAGGAAATGTAGTTGTCTATTCTCATAACAAACGCCATCTTTTTGGGCCTATTTTGGGGATCAAAAAGGGAGCAGAAATAAAAATAGAAAACAAAAAAGGCGAAAATTTTTCCTATGAAGTTTTGGAAACAAGAATTGTTTCTCCCTCTCAAATTGAAATTCTTTTGCCCTCCGCCCAACCAATCCTAACTTTATATACTTGTACTGGTTTTGCCGATTCTAAAAGATTTGTGGTGATTGCCAGGCTAAAATAGCTAATCTTGTTGACAAAAGGGCGAAGTGTTATTATTAAATCATGAGCCTTTTTGGATTTTTAAAAGACTTATTTACTCCTTATTCGGCAAACAATCATCGGGCAAGAATCCTCCATCCTGCCTCACTTTCGCTAATCGTTGCTCTGTTTTTAGTTGGCCAGTTTTTCTTAAACTTTTTTACTTTAGTTTCTCCTTCTGTTTTAGGTTATGCTTCAAATATCTCTCCAGAAAAAATAATTGAGTTAACAAATCAAAAGCGGGCGGAATTAGGCTTAGCCCCATTGGTTAACAATTCTTTGTTAAACGAAGTTGCCCAAAGAAAAGCGGCAGATATGTTTGCCTTTAATTATTGGGCCCATGTCTCGCCTTCAGGACGAGACCCATGGTCTTTTTTTAAAGAAGTTGGTTACAAATATACTTACGCTGGAGAAAATTTAGCCAGGGATTTTATGGACTCTGCCTCAGTGGTTGAAGCCTGGATGAATTCTCCTACTCATAGGGAGAATATTGTTAACCCACATTATAAAGAAATTGGGGTAGCGGTGGTAAACGGCACTTTAAATGGAGTAGAGACGACTTTGGTAGTTCAAGTTTTTGGAACGCCGCCATCAACAACTGCCCAGAAAAAGGTAGCTCCTCCAAAAGCTGAAAGTCCAAAACAAACTCCGAAAGTTGAAGAGACGAAAGAGATTACCCAAGAAGAAACTCCTTCCATACCTGCGCCTGAGCTAGGTGGTTCTTCTTTTGCCCAAGAGCAAATTCCTTTAAGAAACGTTGCCTTAGCCCAGGCAGAAAATGAAACTTCCTCGCCGCCGCTTTTTTCTCCTTTCTGGGTAACTAAAACCATTGCTATATTTTTATTGGGAATAGTTTTAGGAGCTTTGGTTTTAGATGCCATTTTGGTTGCCCAAAGACAAACTATTAGGCTTTCGGGGAAAAATGTTGCCCATTTATTATTTATAGGAACATTGCTTTTGGCGATAATTTTAACCACGCCAGGAGCGATATTATAATAATTTTAGGATTTTAGGATAAGAGGATAATAGTGATGAGTCTTAAGAAAACAAAAGAATTAAAACATTATTTGGCGTTAGGAGCGATTTTGGCGGTAGGGTTTTGGCTTTATTGGGCGTTTAATTTTAATCGCCAAATTCAGGTTTGGATTACCGTTGGTATGGGTTGCGCTTATGTTTTATGGGGTATAATTCATCATGCCTTAAGAGGCGAGCTTTATTTTCGGATTATTTTAGAATATCTTTTGGTTGCGGGACTGGCTTGCACTTTTACTATTTTTTTGCTTTTACGCTAAGTTCCTTTTATTATCGCCAGAGGTTGTAAGCGACAAACCTTTTTGGTTAAACCGGCTTCAACTAAAGTTTCCACTACCAAATCGATGTCTTTATAGGCTTGGGGGGCTTCGTCGACAATTTTCTGGAACGGTAGATTGTAAATTACTGTTCCCATTTTTTGTTCAAAATCCTCCTTTTTGATAGTTCTAAAGGCCTCTCCTCGGCTCATTGTCCGACCAGCACCATGGTTAATTGAGTAAAAAGTTTGTTCAGCAGGGGGAAGACCAACCATTACATAGGAAGCCGTTCCCATACTTCCGGGGACAATTGCCGGATGCCCAGTTTCTAAATATTTTTTTGGATTTTGGGGATGGCCGGCAGGCAAAGCCCGGGTAGCACCCTTGCGGTGGACTAGGAGTTTTTTCCCTTGGTGTTCCTCCCATTTAGCAATATTGTGGGCAACATCGTAAAGGAGGGGAAGTTGGGCTTGAGGGGTTTTAAAAACTTCTTGAAAAACTTTTCTGACAAACCAGGTGATTAATTCCCGATTAGCAAAGGCAAAATTAACACAACCAGCCATCGCCGAAAGGTAGGCTTTGGCGGTAGGTGAGTCAGTAGGTAAGGAGGCTAAATTTCTAACTGGGGCTTTAATGCCGTATTTTTTTTCTTCCTGGAAAAACCGCCGAGTGTAATCTAGGCAGGTTTGATGGCCTAAAGCCCGAGAACCAGTATGAATCATGACGCAAATTTGGTTTTCAAAAAGTCCCCATTTTTTCGCCAATTCAGGGGCAAAAATTTCTTTAACTACTTGAATTTCAATAAAATGATTTCCCGAGCCTAAAGTTCCTAGCTCTTTTTGGGCTCTTTTGATTGCTTTTGGGGAAAGATAGCCAATCTCTGCACCCGACAAACAGCCGTTTTCTTCGATAGACTCAAGATCTTGGAGAGGGGCAAAACCGTTTTTAACTAAAGCCTTAACTCCGCTACTTACTATTTCCTCAAAAGAAATTTTTTGGAAGAACTGCTGATGTTTTCCTCCTAAACCAATTGGAACTTCTTTTTCAATTTTGTGAATTAAAAGTCGGAGAACTTCCGGAGAAAAAGTTTTGGAGCGATATTCCATTTGGCTAAAAAGAAGCCGGACGCCGCAGTTAATATCCATTCCTACCGCTCCGGAAGAAACAAGTCCATCGGTAGCCATTACCCCGCCGATAGGAAGACCAAAGCCCTCATGAACATCAGGCATTGCCACGACTGGAGAAACCACTTTTGGTAAAGAAGCCGACTGGATAAGTTGAATTAGGGACTGGTCGCGGTAAATTTGGTCTAAAAGTTCTTTTTTGGCATAAATAATCGCCCGGGCATTCATTCCCGGTTGTTTTTGGACTTCCCAGCAATTAATGCCAATTTTTTTAAGTTTAACCTCCATCAATTTATATTCTAACAAAAATGTGCTAAAATTAAACCTATGGCAGGCGATTTTTTCATTAGTCCCAGCAAAGGAAAAATGACCATCCAGCAGATGGTTGATGAGCTAGTGGGGTTTATGAGGGAAGAACCGGACTATTTTTATCGTTTGGTGGTAGGAACTGACTCTAAAACAGGAAAACCAGACCCACGGGAACAGGTTAATTTTGTTACCGCCGTTGTTATTCACCGAAAAGGAAAGGGAGGAAGGTATTTTTGGCAGAAAAATAAAGTGAGTAAAATTGGTAGTTTGAGAGATAAAATCTATACCGAAACTTTGTTATCGATTCAGCTGGCGGAAAAGTTAGTTCCCGATTTAACTAAAAAATTGAATGGTGAAAGATATAAATTGGAAATTCATATTGATGTTGGCGATGTGGGGCCAACAAGAGAAATGATTAAAGAAGTGGTTGGCATGGTAACCGGTAATGGCTTTACGGCAAAGACAAAGCCGGAATCCTTTGGGGCTTTTTCGGTAGCGGATAAACACACTTAAAAAAAATTCCAAATTCCCTGCCTTGCCGGCAGGCAGGCAAATCCCAAATTCCAAAAATTTTTGATATAATCTAATTATGAAAGGTGTGGTTCTTGCTGGAGGATTGGGGACTAGACTTTATCCTCTGACTTTTGCTACCAACAAACATCTTCTTCCTGTATTTGATAAACCAATGGTTTTTTATCCAATCCAAACTTTAGTTAAGGCAGGAATAAAAGAAGTTTTGGTGATCACCGGCGGGCCCCATGCCGGTGATTTTTTGCGGGTTTTAAAAAATGGAAAAGAGCTAGGCGTTAAGCATTTGGAATATGCCTATCAAGAGGGAGAAGGAGGAATTGCTCAGGCGCTTTCTTTGGCTGAAGATTTTGCCGATGGGGGGCCAGTGACGGTAATTTTAGGAGACAACACCACCGATGCAGATATTAGGCCGGCAGTAGAGAGATTTAAGGAAGGAGCAGTTGTTTTTCTTAAAAAAGTTCCCGATCCTCAGCGTTTTGGGGTGCCTGTTTTTAGCAAAAAAGATCCGAAAAAAATTATCAGAATAAAAGAGAAGCCTAAAAAACCAAAAAGTTCTTATGCGGTAACTGGCCTTTATATTTATGATAATCGAGTTTTTGATTTTATCCGGAAATGTAAACCTTCTGCTCGGGGAGAATTGGAGATAACTGATGTGAATAATTTTTATATTAAAGAAGGGAAATTAAAATGGGAAGAATTAAAAGGTTGGTGGCTTGACGCGGGAACTTTTGAGACTTTGTTTTTAGCCAACAAATACTGGGCGGCAAAAAAGGGAATAAAATGAAAATTTTGGTTACCGGCGGAGCCGGATTTATCGGTTCAAACTTTATTAGATATTGGCTGAAAAAATATCCCGCTGATAAAATTGTTAATCTTGATAAGCTGACTTATGCCGGGAATTTAGAAAACCTCAAAGATATTGAAGGTAATCCCAATTATAAATTCGTTAGGGGTGATATTTGTAACGGAAAATTGGTGGATAAGTTGATGGAGAAAGCCGATGTTGTTGTTCATTTTGCCGCTGAAAGTCATGTTGATCGCTCAATTTTAGGCCCGCAAGTTTTTGTCGAAACGAATGTTTTGGGTACTCAGGTTTTGCTTGATGCTAGTTTGCGCCACCAAATTAAAAGATTTCATCATATTTCTACCGATGAGGTTTTTGGCGCTTTGCCCTTAAAATCAAGGAAAAAATTTAATGAAGACTCGCCTTTTCGGCCAAATTCTCCCTATGCTGCCTCAAAAGCAGCCGCTGATTGTTTGGTGAGGGCTTATTTTAAAACCTATGGTTTGCCGGTAACAATTACTAATTGCTCAAACAATTTTGGACCTTATCAGTTTCCGGAAAAATTAATTCCCTTAGCGATTACCAATCTTTTGGAAGGAAAAAAAGTGCCAATTTATGGGGATGGACTTTATGTTCGTGATTGGCTTTATGTTGAAGATCATTGCCGGGCGGTAGAATTGGTAATTAAAAAAGGAAAAGTGGGAGAAACTTATTGCGTTGGGGGGATGACAAAAGATATTTCTAATTTGAAAGTGGTTAAAAAAATTTGCCAAATTATGGGGAAAAATTTTGATGAATCGGTGGAATTTGTTAAGGATAGGCCAGCCCATGATCGCCGTTATGCTGTTGATTGGAGCAAAATTCACCAAGAATTAGGTTGGAAACCAAAGTATAATTTTGAAACCTGGTTAGAAAAAACGGTAAAATGGTATAAAGAGAATGAATGGTGGTGGAAACCGCTTAAAGAAAGGCAAAAAGAATATTTCAAAAAACAATATGGCAAATAAAATCATTCCTATTTCACCAACTGAAGTTTCTGTGGCGGGGGTAAAAATTTTAGAAAGAAAAATCTTTTATGATGAAAGGGGATTTTTAATTGAAACTTTTAGCCGAGTTAAAGAAGAAGATTTTTCTGTTTATTCCTATATTTCTTTTACTCGGCCAGGTTTTGCTAGAGATATAGATAAATTTCATTTTCACCGTTTCCAAAAAGATAGATTTACCGTGGTTTTTGGCAAAATGTGGATTTTGCTTTATGATGCGCGAGAAGACTCGGCTACCTTTGGTAAATTGGCAGTGGTAGAAATGAATGGCGGCGAGCCAAAAATAACCAAAAAAGAAGAAATTCCTGTTTATACTCTTACTATTCCCGAAGGAGTTTATCATGGGATTAAAAATCCCGGACCCGCGCTGTCTGCTTTAATAAATCACCCCACTGCCGAGTATAATCCTGCTGATGAGGGAAGAATTTTGTTTTCCGAAGTCCCTATTCCTAGTCTCAAAGGAGAATGTTTTAGTTGGGATAAAGTTTTTCCTAAATGAAGCCAAAAATTTTAACCACTGGACTTTCCGGCTTAGTTGGCTCGCGAATTTTTGAATTGCTTGGCAACGAGTTTGATTTTCAAGATTTGACTCATGAGGATGGTTTTGATATTACTAAAATTGAAACAACTGAAAAAGAAATTGCCTTGTCGCCAGCAAAAGTTTTAATTCATCTTGCTGCTTTTACCGATGTAAATAAAGCCTGGGAGGAAAGGGGAAACAGAAACGGTTTGTGCTATCAAATTAACGTGGTTGGGACCAAAAATATTGCTAAACTTTGTCGAAAATACGATAAATTTTTAATTCATTTTTCTACTGATTTTGTTTTTAGCGGTAAAAAAGAGGGTATTTACACTGAGGAAGACAAACCCCAACCGATTGAATGGTATGGAAAAACAAAATATTGGGCAGAGGAAGAAGTAAAGAAATCTGGTTGTGATTATTGTATCTTAAGAATCGCTTATCCGTTTAGGGCTTATTATCAGCCTAAAGTAGATTTGGTCAGAAAAATGATTAATGGTTTAAAAAGCAAAAATCTTCCACCAATGTTTTCTGACCAAATAATTACGCCAACTTTTATTGATGATATTGCCCTTGGTTTAAAAACAATTTTGGAAAAAAGACCTTCGGGGATTTTTCATCTTGTTGGTTCAACTTCTTTGTCTCCCTATCTTCTTGCCAGAAAAATAGCGAAAATTTTTAGCTTTCCCTTGAAGTTGGTAAAAAAGGGGAGTCTTAAAGATTATCTAGAAAACAATCCCGGAGTTAGACCTTATCAGAGGAATTTGGCTTTATCTAATAAAAAAATTAAAAATTTGGGAGTGAAAATGAAAACAATTGACGAAGCTTTATTAAGTTTAAAAAGGCAGTTGGGATCTAAATAAGGTCCGGGCGGAGTTTTTTGGTTAGTTCTTCGGCTTTTTTTCTTCGCCATTCGGCGATTTTTTGGTGGTTTCCTGAAAGAAGAATTTTTGGCGCTTTCCAACCTAAAAAATTTTCCGGTCTGGTATACTGGGGATATTCTAATAAATTTCCAATTTTCAATTTTCCAATTTTCAAATCAGAAAAAGATTCAAACTTTGTTGCCTCGGGTTTTTCCAGGACTCCGGGAAGAAGACGAACAATAGCGTCAGTAATTACCATTGCCGGTAATTCTCCACCGGTGAGAATATAATCTCCAATAGAAATAACCTCGTCTACGAGATGCTCTTTAACTCTTTCATCTACTCCTTCATAATGACCACAAACAAAGATTAAATGTTTCTCTCTAGAAAGTTTTTGGGCAATTTTTTGGTTGAAAACTTTTCCCCGCGGGTCTAAAAGAATAACTTTAGTTTTAAGTTTTGAGTTTTTAGTTTTAAGTTCGTTTAGTGCCCTGTAGATTGGCTCAATCATCAAAATCATTCCCGTTCCCCCGCCATAGGGTCGGTCATCAACTGTTCCCCGCTTATCTGCTGCCCATTTTCGGAGATTATGGATTTTAATTTCTACCAATCCTTTATCGCAAGCCCGCTTGATGATGCTTTCTTCAAAAGGGCCTTTAAACATTGAGGGGAAAATAGTAAGAATATCAATTCTCATTGCCTTTATATTTTAGCATATGTTAAAATCCGAAATATGAATATTACGGTTGTTGGCGCTGGTTATGTTGGTTTAACGCTAGCGGCGGTATTGGCTGATTTTGGGCATAAGGTTTGGGTGGTAAGAAAAGATAAAGAAAAAAACGAAGCTTTGAAAAAGGGAAAAATTCACTTTTTTGAACCGGGTTTGGAAGAATTAGTTAAAAAGAATTTAAAAGCAGGGCGGTTGATACCTACTACTGAATACTCCCAAGCAATACCTTTTTCCCAAGTGATTTTTATTGCCGTTGGTACTCCTTCTTTACCAAGTGGAGCAGTAGACCTTTCTCAGGTCTTTGAGGCGGCGAAAGAAGTTGGGAAAAATCTTTCTTTAGAATATACCGTGGTAGTAAATAAAAGCACTTGTCCGCCAGGAACAACCAGAAAAGTAGCTAAAATAATTGATAAATTTAAACCCACAAAAGCAAAATTCGATATAGTTTTTTGCCCGGAATTTTTAAGAGAAGGGAGTGCAGTTGAGGACACGAAACGTCCGGATAGGATAGTGATTGGAATAGAAAGCCCAAAAGCGGCAAGAATTGTTAAGGAGATTCACAGGCAGTTTAAAGCGCCAATTTTGCTAACCAAAATTGAAAGTGCCGAGTTAATTAAATATGCCGCTAATTCCTATTTAGCTTTAAGAATTGTTTTTGCTAATCAAATTGCCGATTTGTGCGAAAAAAATGGAGCAGATATTGGAGAAGTAATTAGGGGTATGGGAATGGATAAAAGAATTGGCCTTCATTATTGGTATCCAGGAATGGGTTATGGAGGAAGTTGTTTTCCAAAAGATGTCGCGGCAATTGCTGATTTTGCCAAGAAGAAAAAAATTACAGGCTCAATCTTTGCGGTTATGGATAAACTAAATAAAAAAAGAATCCCCCAGATATTGAAAAGGCTGGAAAACAATTTTGGTTCTTTTGCCGACAAAAAAGTGGGGGTTTTGGGATTAGCCTGCAAGCAAGGAACTGATGATGTTCGGGAGTCACCGGCAATAAAAACAATTGAAATACTAAAAAAGAAAAAAGCAGAAATAGTTGCCTACGATCCAAAGGCTGTTGAAAATGCCAAGAAAGTTTTAAGCGGAGTAGTTTTTGCGAAAAATCCCTATGAAGCTGCTAAAAATGCTGATTGTTTGTTGATTCTTACAGATTGGCCAGAATTTGGAAAATTAGATTATGGTAAAATAAAAGAAATGATGAGGGTTAACTTTATCTTTGATAGTCGAAACATTTTAGAAAAGGTAAAAATCAAAAAAATAGGTTTTAAATATTTGGGAATAGGAAGATGAAAAAGAAAAAAGCTTTTATTACCGGAATCAGTGGTTTTGCTGGTTCTCATTTGGCAGAATTACTTTTGAAAAAAGGATATGAAGTCCATGGACTTTGCCGCTGGCGTTCGCGGACGGAAAATATAGAAAAAATTAAAAACAAACTCCATCTGATTGAGGGCGACTTGCTTGATTCTCACTCATTGCAAAAGGCGATGATGGATGTAAGACCGGATTTAGTTTTTCATTTGGCGGCTCAAAGTTTTGTTCCTGCCTCTTGGACTTCGCCCGCGGTTACTCTTGAAATAAACATCATTGGCTCATGTAATCTTTTTGAGGCAATAAGGGCAGCTAAAATTGACCCGGCAATCCAAATTGCCTGCTCTTCTGAGGAGTATGGTTTAGTTAAACCAGAAGAAGTTCCAATAAAAGAAACTAATCCCCTTCGGCCTTTAAGTCCATATGGGGTTTCGAAGTTGGCGATGGATTATTTAGGCTATCAATATTTTAAAAGTTATGGAATGAGGATTGTTCGGACGAGGGGTTTTAATCACACTGGCCCGCGACGAGGTGAAGTTTTTGCCGAATCAAGTTTTGCCAAACAAATAGCAGAGATTGAGAAAGGAAAAAGAGAACCGGTGATTTTAGTAGGAAACCTTGAAGCAAAAAGGGATTATACTGATGTTCGTGATATGGTTAATGGTTATTTTTTGGCGGCAACAAAGGGAGAGCCGGGGGAAGTTTATAATATTTGCTCGAGGAGGGCAGTTAAAATTTCTGAAGTTTTAGATATTCTTCTGAAAATGAGTAGGGTTAAAACAAAAATTGTCCAGGACCCAACAAGAATGAGGCCATCAGACGTTCCTATTTTGCAAGGTGATTGTTCTAAATTTAAAAGAAGGACTGGTTGGAGACCGAAAATTCCCCTTCAAAAAACTCTTAGGGACTTATTAAATTATTGGAGAGAAACAGTATAAAAATGAAAGTTGTCAATATTATTCCCACTTATAACGAAAAAGAAAATATTGGAATAATGCTTGATGCCCTGTTGGACATCGAAAAGAAAAACCCCCGCTGGGAATTTGTTCATTTAGTTGCTGATGATAATTCCCCAGACGGAACGGCTGATATTGTTCGTCAGTATATGAAAAAACATAAAAATATTCACCTAATAACAGGTCCCAAAAAAGGTCTTGGGCATGCCCTACTGCGAAGTTATAAGTATGCAGTGGAAAACCTTGGTGCCGAGGTAATCATCCCCAACGATGCAGATATGTCTTTTGATCCTTATAAAATTCCTGAACTTTTAGCAAAAATAGAGGAGGGTTATGATGTAGTAGTTGCCTCAAGACATGTGGGCGAGGGAGGAACTGAAGGCTGGAGTTTATTTAGGAAACTTAATCATTGGTTCTCCAATATTTTTTTTGCTACTTATGTGGCAGGGATAAAAGAAGTTAAAGACCATAATGGCAACTTTAAGGCAATTAGAGTAAAGGGAGTACTAGACCAAATTGATTTAGATAAGCTTTTGGAGAAAATAAAGATTCGCGGGTTTGTGATTCAAACCTATATTTTGTACGAGCTTTCCAAACATACCAAGAAATTTACTGAAGTACCGGTTGTTTTTAGATTTCGCACCCGAGGAGAGGCAAAAATTGGCAAAAAATACCTGAAAAGCTATCTTCGGGATGTTTTGGAATATATGAAACTTTGTCTTTTGATGAGGCTAGAACGCTCGGCCCAGTTTTTTAAATTTTGTGTTGTTGGTTTTTTGGGCTATCTAGTAAATGCCTCAACTTTATATCTTTTTGCCAATGTTTTAAAATTTTCTGAGCCAGTAAGTTGGGGTCTCTCAACGGAGGTGGCAATTATTTCTAATTTTACTTGGAATAATTTATGGACTTTTGCTAAAAAGAAATTTACTAAGCCTAAGGATATTGCTAAAAAATTTCTCCAATTTAATTTCACTTCAGCAGGAGCTCTGCTTATTCAAACAATTGCCGGGACAATAGGAGTAAAGATTTTTGGGTCTCAATATCGCCAAATTTTGCTCCCCTTAATTATTGTTTTTTTGGTGCTTCCTTACAATTATTTGATGTACACTCGGATAATTTGGAGAAAGAAAATTAACTGACGGGGGGAATTTTAACTTTTTTCAAATTTTCAGTATTTCTAGTGAGGAGGAAATTAATTTCTAATTTTAAATAAGGAAATAGCCCCTTAATCCAACCCTGTTTTTGGTACCTTCGGGGAGAAAAATAAACAAATAATTTATGATTAACAAAAATTTTTCCTACCTTCTTTAATTTTTCGCTAATATCAATATGTTCTCCAAATTTAATTCCTTCAGTAAAGCCACCAACTTTCAAAAAAGCATCTTTCCTAAAAGCCATGTTGCAGCCCTCTAATCTTTGAGCAAGCTTAAGAAAAGCAAAATAAAGAAATTTGAGAGTATAGGAAATGAATTTTGGAATTTCAGAAATAAAAATAGGGCCAGTGACACCAACAATTTTTTTTGACCGAGAGAGGCTTTTCCAAATAGTAGATAGCCAGCTTGGGGGCAAAAGGTTGTCAGCGTCACAAATAGCGATAATTTCCCCCTTTGCCTCTAAACAGCCTCTATTTTTGGCTGGCCCAATCCCCTGAACTTTTTCTTTAACCACCAGCGCTCCTAATTTTTTTGCTACCTGAGCGGTTTTATCGGTAGAATTGTTATCAACAACGATAATTTCAAAAGTACCCTTAAAGTCTTGATTTTTTATTGTTTCAAACAACCGAGGTAGATTTTTTTCTTCATTAAAGGCAGGAATGACAAGTGAAATATCTGGTCTTGGCATATGCTTTTATGATATACTTTTGTTATGTCATTAATCAACCAGATTTCTGTATTTTTTCCGGCTTACAATGAAGAGGCAAATATTCGGCAAACCGTAGAAAAGGCGGTGGAGGTTTTGAAAAAAGTCGCCAAAAAATGGGAAATAATTGTTATTGACGATGGTTCGAAGGATAAAACTGGGGAAATTGTTAAAAGATTAATTAAAAAAGAACCGCGAATTCGTTTAATTACTCATACTCCAAATCGAGGCTATGGAGCAGCTTTAAAATCTGGATTTTATAACTCCCAATACGAATGGATTGCTTTTACTGACGCCGACGGCCAATTTGATTTTTCAGAAATTACTAAATTTTTTGAGAAGCAAAAACAAACCGGAGCGGATTTGATAATTGGCTATTATTTAAAAAGAGCAGTTCCTTTTTACCGAATTTGGGGCTCAAAGTTATGGGAATTGGCAGTATTTTTACTTTTTGGGTTAAAGGTGAAAGATATTGATTGTGGATTTAAACTTATTCGGAAAAAAGTAATCGAAGAAATTCCGCCGTTGGAGGCAGAAAGAGGCCCGTTTATTAGTAGTGAGCTTTTAATAAAAGCAAAGAAAAAAGGTTTTAAAATTGTTCAGCTGGGAGTTCATCATTATCCCCGACGGGCAGGAAAAGCAACCGGGGCGAGTTTAAAAGTAATCTTAAGCGGCCTTAAGGATTTAATAAGACTTAAAGCCAAGTTAAGCAAAATTCATGAATAAGCCTTATCTTTCGGTAGTTATTCCCTGCTACAACGAGGAAAATAATTTAAAACGGGGTGTTTTGGATGAAGTTAAAAAATATTTAAAGAAGCAACTTTATCCATGGGAAGTGATTATCTCCGATGATGGTTCTACTGATAAGAGTTTGGACTTTTTAGAAAAATATTGTCAGAAAAACCCTAATTTTATTCTTCTTAAAAATCCTCATGGGGGAAAGCCTTTTGCCGTAAGGGCGGGAATCAAAAAAGCAAGTGGGAAAATTGTTCTTTTTACAGATATGGACCAATCAACTCCCATAAAAGAAGTAGAAAAGCTTTTGCCTTTTTTTGAAAAGAATTATGATGTGGTAATTGGCTCACGGGGATTAGAAAGAAAAGGATTTTCTTTATTTAGGCGTTTAGCCTCAAGGGTTTTTCGTCTTTTCCGAAAGGCTTTATTGCTAAGAAATATTGATGATACCCAGTGTGGTTTTAAGGCTTTTAAAAATAGGGTTGCTAAGGATTTATTTTCCCAACTTTTAATCTTTAAAAATCCGGCAAAAGTAAAAGGTTGGCGGGTAGGAGCGTTTGATGTTGAGCTTTTGTTTATTGCCCAAAAGCGTGGCTATAAAATTGCTGAAGTTCCCGTAGAATGGAAGGATAAAGATATTGCTAGGGGAAAGCAAAGGAAGTTTTTAAAAGAATCCTGGATGATGTTGAAAGAAATTTTAAGGGTGAAAATTAACGACCTTAAGGGGCTTTATGATTAAAGAAAAGGTGTCCAGTCGGCAATAGGGGCAGTATTGTGAGAAATAAAGTTTAAAGCATAAAGATAAACAGGTATAAGAACTAGCACAAAGGCAATTTTAAACTCTTTCTTCTCCAAAAAATCTTTAAAGGCAATCAAACTAAAAGGAGCCAAAGGCAAGGAATATCTTGATAAATCTCGGTGGGCGATAAATAAAGTGGCGGTGTAAAAAATAGCAGCAAAAGTAGCCAAGTCAAAGTGCTTTAGCTTAAATAATTGGATTACTGTTAGAGCACCTAGAAGATAAATATAAATCATATCTTCTAGCCAAAAATCGCCCAACCAAGACCTTTCCATATTGAATGATTGAAACGGAGGGAAAACTAAATGGAAATTATCACCGGAATGAAAATAAGCAAAAAAATCTCCAGTTTGGTAAAAATAAAAAATAAAAACCCCAAGGGCACTTAAGGGAATAAGCAATAGGGGAAATGCTTTCCAGGGTATTTTTTTAGCTTCTAAAGTTTCTTTCAAAAGAATAACGGCAAAAGCAACAAACAAAAGAATTCCCGGGGATTTGATAATTTGGCCCAGGGCACCAAAAATTCCTGCTAGCCACCATTTTTTCAGGCGGAAAAAGTAAAAAGAGGCAAGAATAGCAAAAAGAAAAAACGGTTCAGGAGAGCCAATTGTTCTTACCACGAGGAATCTTGCTGGTAAAAAAAGAAAAATAATGGTTAGCCAAAGAGGTTGGGAAGAAAGATTAAATCTTTTAATAAAAAGGTAAAAGATAATTGAAGCAAAAATAGTGGTGATTAAGGTAGAAACAAGCATTGCCCAAGGGCCAGGAAAGAAAAAATTAAAGATTTTAATTAAAAAGGGATAACCGGGAAAATGAGCGGGATAGTATTCTAAAGGAAGGGGAAGGGAAAAATTTTGTCTGATTAAGTCTTTTTTATACCAAGTTTTGGTAACAACCAGATAATTTGGGCCATCATAGTTAGCAAAAACTTTAGTCATTCCTCCTGGTTGAAAAGAAAAAGGAAGCCAAACTAAAAGGGTGGAAAAGACAACTAGAATTGCAATAATAATTAAGTCCTTTCCTATCTTCATTTTTTATATGATAGCATAAAATATCTTTGTGGTATACTTAAGAGGATGGAGAAGTTGAGCAAAAATCGGAGAATTCAGCTTTTTTCCCTTTTTCTCATCTTAATTTTAGCCTCCTTTTTAAGGCTTTACCGAATCGCAGACTATCTGGTTTTTTTAGGCGATGAGGGAAGGGATGTTTTGGTAGTTAAAAGAATGATTGTGGACCATAAATTTACTTTACTAGGGCCAACAGCAAGTATTGCCCCCTTTCATTTAGGCCCATTTTATTATTATTTAATGCTTCCGTTTTTGTGGATTTTCAATTTAAATCCTGTAGGACCGGCGGTAATGGTTGCTTTATTTGGAATAGCGACTGTCTTTTTAATTTATTGGGTGGGAAAGGATTTTTTTAATGAAAAGGTTGGTTTATTAGCGGCGAGTTTATACGCAATTTCCCCTCTGGCAATTATTCATTCTCGCTCTTCATGGAATCCAAATGTTTTGCCATTTTTTTCTTTGCTTTTGATTTTCTTTCTTAAAAAAGCAGTAGAAAAAAAATATTGGCTTTATTATTTAGGAGTGGGAGTTCTTTTTGGTCTTGCTATCCAACTTCATTATTTGGCCTTATTTCTTGGCCCAGTAATTTTAACCTTTTTGCTAATTTTTTCCCCTTTAAAAAATAATTTTAAATTTTATCTTTTAGTTTTTTTGGGTTTTTTAATTGGCTGGTCGCCTTTTTTACTTTTTGAGTTTCGCCATCAATTTGTTAACCTAAAAAATCTTTACTGGTTTTTATCATCTGGAGAAAAAACGGGTTGGGATTTTCATAATTTTTTTACCGTGATTAAAAAAGTAATAATTGATCTTTTTACTTTATTATTGGCTGGAGGAAATGTTTTTTGGGGAAAAATCTTTTCACTTTTGCCAATTCCCTTTGCTTATCTTTGCTGGCGGGAAAGAAAAAACCAAAAAATTTTTAGAAATTGTCTTTTGTTAGGAATTTGGCTTTTTTGGGGAGTAATTCTTTTTGGGTTTTTTAAGGGGGCTATTTATGGTTATTATTTTACTTTTATATTTGCTTTACCTTTTTTATTGGCAGGATTAACTTTAGAAAGAATGATGGCGTTTAATAAAATTCTTTGCTATATTGCTATATTATTATATTGCTATATTGTCTTTTTAAATATTCAGAAAGCCCCTCTTCGTTATCCCCCAAATCGTCAGCTTGAACAAACTAAAAATATTGCCCATTTTATTCTTGAGAAAGCGGAAGGACAACCTTTTAATTTAGCTCTTGTTTCTAAGAATAATACTGATTTTGCCTATCGTTATTTTTTGGAAATTTGGGAAAAGTCTCCGGTGATAATTGAACCTCCTCAAGTAGATCCAGAAAGAAAGACAGTAACTAATCAATTATTTGTAATATGCGAAGATAAGGAATGCCAGCCTTTAGGTCATCCTCTTTGGGAAATAGCTGGTTTTGGAATGGCAGAAATAAAGCAGGAATGGGAAGTTTATGGAGTAAAAATTTATAAATTGGTTCATCGTGATTCTCAAAATGAAAAGAGTAATAAATAATATCATTAAAAACGAAGTTCTTTTTGGTTTTTTTATAATAATTCTTTTTTTAATTCTCCGTTTGCTAAATCTCACTGTGTTTCCGGTTTTTTGCGATGAGGCTATTTACATTCGTTGGTCACAAATTATGAAATCTGAACCAACCCTAAGGTTTCTTCCTCTTTCTGATGGTAAACAACCGCTTTTTATGTGGCTAACTATTCCCTTTTTAAAGTTATTTTCTGATCCTTTGTTTGCAGGAAGATTTGTTTCCATATTGGCAGGATTTGGATCTTTGCTAGGAATATTTTTTCTTTCCTGGAGTTTGTTTACTAATAAAAAGGTTGCTCTTTTTTCAAGTTTAATCTACGCCGTTTTGCCCTACAGTGTTTTTTTTGATCGAATGGCTTTGGTAGATAGCCTTTTAAATTGCCTAGGGATTTGGACATTGCTGTTGTCAGTTTTACTGATTAAATATCAAAGGACAGATCTGGCAATGGTTGGAGGAATGATTTTAGGAGCAGCTTTAATTACTAAGTCTCCGGCCTTATTTTTTGCCCTACTTTTTCCTCTTTCTTTAGTTTTAGTTTCCTTTAAAAAATTAAACTTGATTTCTCTGGGGAAAATTTTTGGTTTATGGTTTATAGTTTACTTTTTTGCCTTTTTAATCTATAACAGCTTGCGATTGGGTCCAAATTTTCAGATGATCGCTTTAAGAAATAAGGATTATGTATTTACCCTTAAAGAAATTCTTTCTCATCCCCTGGATCCTTTAAGACCACATTTAAATGATGTAATAGAATGGTTTCCCAATCTTTTTACCTTGCCTATTCTGCTGGCTAGCGGAGGAGGTTTGGTTTTGGGGATAAGAACAAGAAGAAAAGAAGGTTTAGTTTTGTTTCTTTGGTTTTTTGTTCCTCTAATCACTCAAGTTTTAATCGCTAAAGTTTTTAATTCTCGCTATTTATTTTTTACGATTTTTCCCCTTATTATTTTTGCTGGTTTATTTCTGGATAATTTATTTGCAAAGATAAAGAAAGGATGGCTAAAGGCTTTGGTTTTTTTGGTATTTTTTATTTTAGCTTTAAGGTATGATTTCTTGCTATTAACTGATCCTGCAAAAGCGCTGCTAACTGAAGAAATGAAATCCGGTTATCTTCGGGATTGGACTTCGGGATATGGGATTCCCCAAGTAAGAGATTTTATTAAAAAAGAGGCAGAGAAAAATAAGATTGTGGTAGGGACAGAGGGTTTTTTCGGTACTCTTCCTGATGGGTTACAAATTTATTTTGATAAAAATCCCAAGGTGACAATAATAGGAGTAGGGTTAGAATTTCAAGAAATTCCTAACTCCTTGAAGGAAGCAGCTTTAACAACGCCTACATATTTGGTGGTCAATCAATCAAGATTGAGAATTAACAATAATCCCCATTTAAAATTGATTTTTAAAGTTCCTAAAGTTGCCAGTCCTAAAGGCCAAGATTACTTGCTTTTATTTAAAGTAGAATGAAAAAACTTTCCATTATTTTATGGGGAGTAATTATTTTTCTTTTTATTTTAGAGATTTTTTCTCATAAAGAGGTTTATTTGACTCGTTGGGATGAAGAATATTGGAGGCAGCGTTATGAAAAATCACAATGGGCAAAGGGTTGGGAAGCAGAAGAAAAGATGGGAGACGCGGAATTATATGCTTATGCTGGTTGGCGGCAGATTAAAGGTGAGGATCCGACCAAAATTAACCCCGAGGTTCCTCCTTTTGGAAAATATTTAATTGGTCTTTCTATTTTATTTTTTGGCAATCCCTACATTCAGGCGCCTCTTTTTGGCCTTTTATATTTACTGGTAATCTTTCTTTGGGGAAAAAGGGTTTTAAAAAAAGATATTTTGGCTTTAATTCCTGTATTTCTTATTTTTGCGGACCCTCTTTTTAGAGAAAATTTAACCACTAGTATGCTCGATTTACCGTTCAGTTTGTTTATTGCGCTGGCTTTTTTGTTTCTAGCGAAGGGAAGAAAAAATTATTGGTTTTATTTACCGGCTGTGGTTTTTTTAGGAGCAGTAGCTGCCACTAAGTTTTATTTAGTGGGATTTGCCTTAACGCTGGTTTTTTTAGCCTACCTTTTATTTTTATGGGTAGTTTTTCGCTATAAAGATGTTTTTTGGTTTTTGCTTTTTTTACCTGTTTTTTTAATTTTTTACTTTGGAAATTACCTAGTTTATTTTCTTTCAGGGCATAATATTTTAGACTTTAAATATCTCCATTTTTGGATTCGTCACTTTGCTCGCGTTCAGGTAGAAAGCTATCCTAAGGGAGAAATTTTTCGGATTCTTCTTTTTGGAAAGTGGCGAACATGGTGGAATGGCGGAGAAATTATTAGGCTAGCAAGCTGGAGACCATGGTGGTTTTTAGGGTTTTTAGCGCTTTTTGCTTCATTTTTTTCAAACTTTAAAAAGATAAACTTTGATATTCTTATTCTTTGTTTGTGGCCTACACTGCTATTGTTTATGTTTAGTTTTGGTGTACCTTACCCACGCTATTTATTGCCGGTTTTGCCGCCCTTATATATTCTTCTTTGCTATAATTTAAATAAGATTTATCAAAGATGGCAAAAATAAACAAAAGAAAATCTTTTTTTATTCTTTTTTTAATAGTTATTGCCTCATTTTTTTCCTGGCGGTCTTTGACTTTTCCGGGATATTTTTCCATGCATGATGATATGCAGTTTATGAGGATTTATCAGATGGATAAATGTTTTAAAGATGGCCAAATTCCTTGTCGTTGGGTTCCAGATTTAGGTTTTGGTTATGGATATCCGCTTTTTAATTATTATCCGCCATTTTCTTATTATTTAGGGGAAATTTTTCATCTTTTAGGTTTTTCTATAATTGACTCGGTTAAAATTCTTTTTGCCTTAAGTTTAATCCTTTCCGGAATTTTTATGTATTTTTTGGCGCGGGAGTTTTGGGGAGAAATTGGGGGATTGATTTCCGCTTTGTTTTATATTTACGCTCCTTATCGGGCGGTTGATGTTTATGTGAGGGGGGCAATGGCGGAAAGTTGGAGTTTAGTTTGGTTTCCTTTAATTTTTCTGGCTGTCTGGAAAGTCATTAAAGAAAAAAATTTTTCTTGGGTTTTAATTTTAGCTGCCTCTTATGGTCTTCTTCTTATTTCTCATAATATTATGAGCTTTCTTTTTTCTTTTATTGCTTTAGTTTGGGGATTGTTTTGGCTTTTTTATTTTAAGAATTTTAAAAGTATTAAAAATTTAGCCTTGGGGGTGGGACTTGCTTTAGGAATTTCTGCTTTTTTTGTATTGCCTGTAATCTTTGAAAAAAAATTAGTTCATATAGAAACAATGCTAATGGGCTATTTTAATTATTTAGCCCATTTT
>Ga0272448_1000363_pt1 | contig 70338 bp, 68 predicted proteins | sample YNPCB0191_FD_202220 | JGI IMG/M metagenome (GOLD analysis project Ga0272448, IMG submission 202220) | Hot spring sediment microbial communities from Yellowstone National Park, WY, United States - YNP-CB-019-1 | ecosystem: Environmental > Aquatic > Thermal springs > Hot (42-90C) > Sediment...
GGTTCCGCGCCCGGGCTGGTAATTCCTAACCAGGCAGCAAAACTATAAGTCCAGAGCAGGATGGCACACAATAACAACTTTCGCTTCACTTTGCCTCCTTTTTTCTCATCTTACACGCCTCTTTATGTAAGTCAATATCCCTTTTCGCCAAAAACCTCGCCCTCAAATACATAGAGTTCGGCATCACTGTCTTTATAGGCATCGGGCATTAAGCCCGCCTTGCGACAGGTGAACTCCAGAAACTCCTTTTTAGTCCAGCCCTGTTCTACTGGAACCTGGGGCAGGAGCAGACCCGAGTGAAATCCCTTGCGAATCAAGAGCCCGTGCCTGCCCACAATCACCGATTCCGGATCCGAGACCCGTCTCAGAGGGGAAAGCACGGTTATCTCAATGTCAATCTCAGATAGTTCATCGACTGTTACCGGTGGAAACCGGGGGTCTTCGGTTGCCGCACTTATTGCCATATCCCTGACCGCAAGATAAAGCGGTTTTACCGGCTCAACATAACCGATACACCCCCTTAACTCACCCCGCTTATGCAGGGTGACAAATACGCCCCGTTTTTCCTTGAGATGCTCGGTAGAAGCAGAAAAATCAGGTGCCCGGCCGGTGCGCACATACTGCTCAATCGTCCCCCGGGCAATATCTAACAGGCTTTTCCTTTCGGACCTGGTCAATTTGTCTGACTCCTCTTTTTGGTCCTGCCCTTCGTTCCCCTCCTGAACAAAAGCCACGGCACTATAACCAACGCAGTATCCACCCCGCTGACCGATAACATCATTGGAGTTGGTGTGATGTAAAACCACCACCTTGTTCGCACCCAACTCCCTTGCCGCAACCATCAGTGCCACAATCGGATAACCGCCGCAGGCCAATGGCTTCTCTTGAGCATAGGACTTTGACACCGCCTGATAAAAACTCCTGGGCTCAAAATCGGTCAAAAGCCCGAGCGTGAATGAATCGCTCTGCCTTGCCTCATTGTAAGAATATCCATGATAAAGGTCAGATGATGCCAGAAGCAGATAGCGCCGCCCTGCCGAAGGCAGACCTGGTTTATCCTTTATCACCCGGGCAATCGCCCTGCCCACCCGTTCACACTCTTCGTAACTGGGAAACAGAAGCATTATCGGCACAATCTTGAAATCCTGTAGCACCCGCTGGAGAAATGGTAACTGGACCTCCAGGGAATGCTCCTGGGCGTGCACCGCAGGCAGGTTGGCAAAATAACTGTCCTCTTTAATAAGTGCCGCTGCCATTTCTTCATCAATCGCAACTTTGCCCAGCGGGGTTCGCCAAGCACCCTGTGCATATACTGCCGCCTTTTCAAAACCGGCACGATGGCTTGGCCCGAGCATCACCACAGTAGACCTTTCCATACCGGCGATAAGTTTATATGCATAGGCTGCAGTTGAACCGGAATACTCCACTCCGGCATGGGGTACTAAAATCCCGATAATTTTGTCCTGGAGCAGCGGTGGTTCGGCACGGGCAATCATTGAATCCAGCATCTTTTTCAGCATTTCTTCATCATCCGGATAAAACTGTCCAGCAACCGCTGGTTTTCTCTCCATCTTCACCTCCTTTGGTGCCGTGCAAAAAAGCACTCCGCTCAGCACCAGTAAAACCAATATCCCCTGTTTCATCACCTATCCCCCTGACCATTTTCCACACCGGTCGCCATAACGGTCAATTACCTCTCCCTCACGCAGGGTTTCCACCACCTCGCACTGGTTCGGGCAACCGTCACAGGGGAAAACCCTGGTTTCAAAAGAAATATCAGCAACCTCAAAACCGGCAAACCGGCTTGCCTTTCCCTCGGTTTCCTCGCTGGCGAGGATTGCGGCGCCAATCGCGCCCATAACTAAGAAATATTTTGGAACAGTAATATCCTGCCCAAGAGCTCGTTCAAAGGCCTGGCGCACGCCGAGGTTTGCCGCCACCCCGCCCTGAAAAAGAATCCGCGGCTTAATCTCCTTACCCTTAGCCACCGTATTCAGATAATTGCGGACAATCGCATCACAAAGACCGGCAAGGATGTCATTGGTCGGTACACCCAGTTGTGCCTTGTGAATCATATCCGATTCGGCAAACACAGTGCACCTGCCCGCAATGCTCACCCGGCTTTTTGCCTGTAATGCCAGAGCGCCAAACTGCTCAATCGGAATCTGCAGCCTGGTTGCCTGATGGTCTAAAAAACTGCCGGTTCCGGCTGCACACACCGTATTCATCGCAAAGTCAACCGGAATCCCGTCCCGGAGAATGATTATCTTGGAATCCTGACCACCGATCTCCAGTACCGTCCGCACATCAGGATAGAAATGGCTGGCCGCAACCGCATGGGCGATTATTTCATTCTTGACAATGTCGGCCTGCACCATCACACCGGCAAGCCGGCGTGCCGAGCCGGTTGTGCCCACACCTAAAATCCTGACCCGGGAATCAACCTCGCTGCCCAACTCCTTTAAAAGCCGCCGGATTGAGATTATCGGATTGCCCTGGGTGCGCAGATATCTACTGGACAGGACATTAAAACGCCGGTCAATCACCACCCCTTTGGTGGAAATTGAGCCCACATCAATCCCGAGATAGCCTTCGTGCATTTTTTCGCCTTCTTAGAAGTTCAACAAATGCCTCTATTCTCGTCACCAGTCCGGTGTTGGATGTGTGTTCGTCAAAGGACAGGGAAAGAACCGGAACTCCGCTTGACTCGGTAAGCCGCTGTAACGCCTCAATAGCAATATTTTCCGGCATACAGGTAAAGGGGAAGAGATGAACAATGCCATCTACACCCTGGCGCACAAACCAGATTGCCTCACCAACGGTCCGAATCGCTTCGCCACCCGGGCAGGCTCGGAGATAGGTGCGCGCCAGCCGCCTTGAGCGCAGATAGCCAAAATCCGAGTGCAACAGATGCCGGAGATGGTTGTAAAGGCAGCGCTCAAATAACACCTCGGCACCGAGCCGTGCCAGTTCCTTCTCAATCTCCTGGTTTGCCGCCTGGTCAATTGTAAAGTAAATCTCGCCGACCAGTCCGACCCGGACTGCCGGCTCTTTCCCGTTGCGAGCGAAGAGCCGGTTAAGTTCCAGCCGTGCCCGCCTCATTTCGGCTGCGGTCCGGGCTTCGTCAATGAGTCGGAGTGCCGATTCCTTCAAACCTTCTGCTTGAGAAAAATTTACCGCCCGCGACCGGTTGAGCAGGCGCCGCAAATCTCTGGTCAGGGCGCTCTTTATCAGGAGATGATAAACTGCCCTGAGGACCCTTGCCGGCGGCACGGCAAACAGTGCGGGCATCAGTTTAAAGATAAATTCATAAGCCGAATACTGGGTGACCGGCACCAGCCGGAAGTCGCTCTTGACCGCCCGTAAAGCCCTTTCCTGCAGGTAGTGGTAATATCCGAACCGGCATTTGCGTGCCCCAGCTGCCATCAGCAGTGTATCCGCACCCCGCTCAAGCGCCTCAATAAAATTACCCAGGGTTATCTTGAATGGCATACACACCAGTTCCGGAGCAAGTTTTACTCCGATTTCAATCGTGCGCCTGGAGGTGGGCGGCGGCATAACCAATTCGGCACCTAACTCCCTTATGAATCCCTTGAGCGCAATGGTGTCGTATCCGAAATAGGGAATGCCGACCCTCATATTATGCGGCTCTGCACCTTGAAGCCGAACTTCTTTTGCGCCGGTTCAGTAGTTCGATAAAAGCCTCAACCCTGGTAACCAGCCCGGCGGTACCGGTGTGTTCGTCGATCACGAGCAGGAGAAACGGCACCGATTCTGCCTGCGCCCGCTCGCGGATGAATTCGGCAACCAGGGAGTCCGGTCCGCAGCCCATCGAGACCACCATACAGAATCCATCAACCCTGCCCAAGAGAAATTCAAAGGCGCTGAAAAGTTCCCGTTCGTAGACCCAGCGGATGTTCTGGGCAAAGCCCTGCCGGTCCAAAAGCACCGGTGCGGGCAAGTCCTCTTTGGTCAATATCTGATAACCGTTTTCAATAAAGGTTTTGATTATCGCCGCCGAGATGAACTCATCCCCAAGGTTATAAAAATGGCTGATAACGCCGACAACGCCGGCAACCTTCCCGGCTTTGGTTTCCAGTTCCTGGTTTGTTGTTCTACGAACTAAGGACCTGGAACTCTGATGCCAGGCTTTGAAAACCCGAAATGGATTGGGACAGATCTCTAAACCCGCCCGGATATGGGCACGGACAAAGTTGCCCCTGATTGTCGGGGATAATATCTGCACCTGATCAGCAAGAAGCATCCGGGCAACATCAACAACCCCGATCATCTTCGGACAGGCATAAAGACCGTCCCGCAGGTATTCCAGTCTGGGAAAGAAGATTGCATCAACCTTATCCTTCAACTCAATCAGATGTCCGGCAACGATTTTGATCGGCAGACAAACCTCGCTGGATACGCAGGCAAGCCCTTTATTTAGTATCGCCTCATCGGTTTTAGGACTTATTATCACCTCTGCACCCAGGCTGGTCAGGAATCGTTGCCATAATTGACCATACCGGTAATAAAGCAGCGCTCGGGGCAGACCGATTTTCATCACTTCATTCTATTGCCGATAACGCTAAAAGTCAATAGAAGGTCCCACTGGATGCCTGTGTTTAAATCGGGCAGGTTCCAAACCGTTCTGCCTGAGGAGACCCTGAGCAATTTTAATGCCACTGCCTAAATCCTCAACCCGGTGACAGTCAGAGCCGATGGTCCAGGTCCGGACACCGGCACGAATTGCGCGGGCAATAATATCCTCTGCTGGATAGGGTTCCTTTTCACCCCGGCGGAGCGCCGATGTATTTATTTCCAGTCCGGTTGGGGTCCGGCCAATAAATTCCAGGGCCGGGTCGATAAACAACTCAACTACCTGAATAAACTCGTCTCCCAATTCCGGCACAATATATTTCCGATAGATATCAAAATGGGCGAGAGAGTCAAATAGACCAGAACCTGCTGCTGCCCGGATATACTCAAAATACCGACGGGCGATATAATGAGCGCCCTCAGGTTTAAGGTGAGAACGGAAATCATTTAGTTCCGCGCCAGATGTAATTGCAATATGGTCAAGGCAGTGGACAGCACCGAGAACAAAGTCAAACTGGTTGTGGCTGAGAAAATCAGCAATTTTGCCCTCAAGTCCCATCTCATATCCAATTTCAACACCGGCGCCAATCACCAGTTCCTGAAACTCCTGCCGGCAGCGCTCAATCTCACTCAAATAAAACCTGACCCAGTCTGAATCAACCGAGGTTTTTTTGCCTCCAACCACCACCTGTTCAATTTCGGCCCGTGCCGGGTCCGGCTCATAATGGGTAGTAAAGCACAACTCCTTTATCCCGATCTGGAGCGCACGCTGGCAGAACTGGCTGATTGTGCCTTGGGCATCGGGCGAATAATCGGGATGGATATGGTAATCAATCACGGTTAATTCATTAATTCCATCTGGAAGCCGAAATCCGGGTTCCAGTCCTGCCTGTGGGTAAGAGCGAACCTGACACCCAACCTGCCCAATCTCTTTATCCTTAATGCCAGAGCGAGGCTCAGCCGCTGGGCCGTTTCGCCAATTGAAAAACTTGCCCCGACCCGCATCACCCCGGATTCGGGAACATTAATGGTTACACCCGAGCCCTTGATATCAACAACGGCACCGGTAACAGAAATATCAATTTGCCTGGTTCTGACGCTGATATATAACACTGCCATCCTGCCCCGGGCCGGAGCGGAGAAGGGATACTCATCCCCGAGAATGATTTTCGTGTTTATAATGCGCCAGTTTGCGTCAAGTTCTATTGTTGAGTTTCTTCTTACTTCACGCTCAGAATAAAATCTTGTTCCTGAAATCAGTTTGACCTTCAGGGGAGGGGTTTCATAACCCGCCCGGAACTGTAACCGGCCGGGGATGGAATCGTTTTTATAATCACGCAAGGTTCTTCCTTCAAACTGGATGGAAAAACCCGCCCGCTCGTAACCCGCCTGCAGAGTGAGTTCTGCCCTGAACAAGCGGTTGGTCAGGGCATAAACGCGACCGGCAGGCGCATAAAAACCGGCTTGATAAACCGCACCTGATATTTTTGACCTGACGCCGCCCTCATTGACCACAACCTGAGCCCCCAGTGCGAATGAACCGGGCAACGAACGGGTAACCTCAATTTCACCGCGTTTGCCCTTTGTGCCGGCAACTAAAAATATGCTGACCCCGGCCAGGTTTTGCCCGAAAAAGGAGGCCGTTGAAGCAGTCCCGGCAAAGCGCCGGTTAAACCTGACACCCTGAATTGCCATCCCGACCGCCAAATGTTGCTGCACCGTCATCCGGGCGGTCAAACCAGTCAGCAGTTGTCCTGCCACTGCCTTTTCCTTAAGTGCGGATGAGTCGCCGTGGAACCCGGAAAACTTTAAGCGGGCAATAGTTCCATCAGCATTCAGGCGCGCGTCCCGGAGTGAATAACTGCCGAGCAAACTGAGCGCAAACCTGCTTGAGGTTCGGTCAATCCTTAATCCGCGCAGATTTCGATTCTCCAGGGCAGCGCGGGCGAGGAGCATGGTAGAGGTATCGGTCAGGGTGAAACCAGAGCGGGCATCAGGAGCAGAAAAGAGCAAGCCCCGGCCGAAATGGCAGAGGAAATCACCAAAGGTCCAGCGCCAGCCCCGCTGCGAGAGGGAAAAACCACCACCCCAGAAATCGGCAATATTTCTCTCACCCGCATCCTTTTCCAGGATAATATTTGCCTGCTGGTTTGGTCGCAATAGATTTATCCGGATAAAACTTGCCAGGTTGTCAAACCGCTGAATCAATGAATCGGCACGCAGTCGCCAGAGCAGACGATAGCTTGTCCGGGTCGGCGCGTGCCGGTCTTCGGTTTGAACTAAACTGTCTTCAATCCTCTCATACACCTCCTCATCATCAGGGGTCATCTGCCATTCGGGCACCAGTTCCATTGGCAGGATGCAACTCAGACTAAAAACAAGGGCTAATTGCATCTCAGGTTAATGCCTAAGATATGGGTATCCCCCAGTTGCGGATGATAGTGATAACCATAATCCAGACCCAGCCCGCCCAAGCGCAGGGACAGACCGGACCGCAGGGAAAATGGGAATGTCTCAACCCCGGCCCGGAGTGCAAGTTCGGGCAAAAGATTATATTCAACCCCGGCCAGGAACCGTTCAATCTCGGCGTCCTTCTCAACATCAAGCGCCAAAAGTAATGGTGCTGCCGGCGTCCAGCATAAACCAAATCTGAATGCTGGTTTCAGTTCATCACCGTTGCTGAATCGGGGGAAATTGAGATGCTGGCCCGCCATACCCAGGCGCAACCCTGCTCCCACCCAGCCGATGCCAAAATCGAATGCCCCGACAAAGTCACCGGTATAGCCCCGCTGGTTCAGAATCAATCCGTGCAGCCCGAACCCGGCCGACCATCCGCCGGGCAAATTTATTGCTGAAACTGCCCCGAGGTCAAACTCCTGCTCACCCTCCATACTCAGGACCTGCAACCCGGAGGTAATCGCGAACATTTTTGCCCGGTAATGAAGCCCGGCTCGAGCAAAGTTTAAGCCCGGTAAACCGAAGGGCTGCGCATAGATAATACTGCCCGCCAGTCGTTGGTCATCGGCGGTAACTGCTGGATTCAGTGCCCAACCGTTCTGCCAGTCAGCAACCGCGCAACCTGCAGCCATACCCGCGGTTCTGACCGAAGCAGGAAAAAACTCAAAGGCAGTGACAAAGACAATCAGCAAAGACACAGTAATGATTCAGAACCGGGGACCAACTGTAGTTTCCGGTTCCCGGTGCCAAGAACCAAGATCGCTTCATAGTTCTTAGAACTTTCAACCTGTAACTACCTCCCTTAATCCATTTACTTTACCCAGTAAAGAAATCTGCCGCAGTTGGGACAGGTAACCAGTTCAGTTCGACACCGGACGACAAGTTCTGAAGGAAGACGGACATAGCACCCACCACAGAACTCCCTGATTACCTGCACAACCACCCTCCCGCCGTATCTTTTCATTATCCGTTCATACTGGGCAAGTATTTTCGGGTCAATCTTTTTGGTCAGTTTTGCCCGCTCCTTTTCCGCGAGTTTGATAAACTGTTCCGAGGCCTTGAGTCCTTTGAACCCTACCTGCTGGTAGTTTTCGGTCTCAATATCGCGCAGGATGTGATCAAACTCTTCCAGGGACCGCAGGGTTTCAATCTTCGGGTTCATTTGACCTTCTCCTCAAGGGTGCGAACCAGTTCAATAAACTGCTCCGGTGTCTGAGGGGCAAAAAGTTGTTTGCGTTTGGTAAGTTCCTGACAGACCAGCGCAATCCTGCCCAGCGTTATCAGATACTGGTTACCCGGGTCCTGGGGTGGCGCCATCACCAGAAAAAGAAGGTGAACGGGCTTGCGGTCGATGGAATCAAAATCCACTCCCTTGGTTGACCTGCCGACGGCAATTTCCAGTTTGTCAAGCAGAAGTGACCGGCCGTGGGGTATGGCGATTCCCTTGCCGATGCCGGTCGAACCCAGTTCCTCGCGCTTGAGCAGGGTCTGCAACAGCATTTCCGCCCCCTCCCCCTGTCTAATCATCGTTACCAGTTCCTTTAAAACATCCGGTTTTTTACGGGTCGTCAGTTCAAGGTTAATCCGGTCTGCCCTGAGCAAGGCTGTCAAATTCAAACTACACCTCCTTTTTTATCTTCACTAACCACCTTGCGGGGAACATCGCCCCACAGTCTTTCCAGACCGTAAAATTCTCTCACATCCGCCAGAAAAATATGCACAAGAACATCAAAATAGTCAAGAAGTATCCACTGGCCGTTTTCCGCCCCTTCAATGTGATGAGGCTTCTTCAAGCCCGGACGCCCGCCGAGGTCACAAAGGCTCTCGGCAATTGCCCGGGCGTGAACCGTGGAACTGGCAGTGGTAATAACAAAAAAGTCAGTTAATGGCGATGCCCCTCTCAGGTCCAGGATAACAATATTCTCACCCAGTTTTTTCTGAATGACATTTGCCAGTCGCTGGGCAAGTCGGGCCGAGTCAAGCATCAGTATAAAGGCACCGCTTGAGGGAAAAACTGCCTGTAGTCATCGCCGATGATTATTTCTGCATCCTCGAACCGGCTGGAATCCAGCCTGACCTCAACCGCCGGCATTATCATCCCTCCCCAGCGCAAGGCAAATATCCTTTTACGCACCGCCAGCGCCAGTGCCACCGCTCGGGCATTTTTGCCTTCTGGGTCACGTAAATCCACCACCACGGTCTGGTGGTAATGGGTTTGGGTATCATCGGTTCCATAGATATTAAACCCACGGTTAAGCAGTTCCCGTTCAACCGCCCTGGCCAGACGGTGAACCCCGGTTCCATTTACTACCATTAGCCCTGTTTGGGGTATTGCAGCCGCAGACCGGTTTGAATCCGAACAACGGGAATTAAGCAGGCTGAGACTACCGGTGATTATGATAAAAATAATAAAAGAAATAATCTGTCTAATCAAGCAAAGCGGGTGAGTTCCAATCACCCCTCGTTTACGATCCGATTGTTTTTATCCACAAGGACTTTCAACAGTTTATGCCCTGCCATCTCCTCCTCACCAAGATAAACCATACTCATCACAATTATTTTATCGCCGACCTCACCCAGACGTGCTGCCGCACCTTTCAGCACGCAAGCGCCGGAACCAGCCGGGGCTGGAATCGTATAAGTATCAAAACGCTCACCATTGTTTACATTAACCACCTGCACCATCTCACCGGGCTTAATCCCTGCGGCTTGAAGCAGCAATTCATCCAGTTCCAAGCTGCCTTCATAATACAACTCCTTACCGGTAATATGGAGCCCTTGGATTTTGGACCTGAGAAATTTTCTCAACATTGCCGGTCCGCACTAACCCTTATCCTTATCCGATTCTTCCTTCTTGACCCGCTGCTCCTTCAATTTCTTCTTTTTCCTGCCTTTTTTCTCCTGCTGAGGTTTTTCCCTTTCCGAACGGACGACAAACTCCAGAAATGCCATCTCTGCCGAATCACCCGGCCGATGACCAAGCCGGTAAATCCTGGTGTAACCGCCCTGACGCCCTGCCATCCTTGGTGCAATTTCGGTAAACAACTTGCGGACCAAGCTCTTGTCCGGAATTACCCTCGCTACCTGGCGCCGGCTTGCTAATGTCCCGCTCAATGCCTGGCGCACCAGCCGTTCAGCCACCCGCCTTGCCTCCTTTGCCTTTGCCACGGTCGTTCGAATCCGCTCATATTTGATCAGTGCGGTAACGAGCGCCCTCATCAACGCAACCCGGTGTTCCCGCTTACGCCCCAGTTTCTTAACCTTGTCACCGTGCCGCACGCCTACTCCTTTTCCACTTTCTCTTCCTTCTCCTCGGTGCTGGCTCTGGGCTTGCCCACCGGGATTCCGGAGATGTCCATCCCCAGCGTCAACCCTAAATCCTCCAGAACCTTTTTCAGTTCCTCAAGCGACTTGCGGCCGAAGTTCTCGATATCCAGCATCTCCCGCTCGGTCCGTTGAACCAGATCGGCGACAGTCTGGATGGCAACGCGTTCGCCGGTATGCTTGGAACGTCCCCGTTTCAGACAGTTGAGTGCCCGGTTCGAGAGTTCCAGTTCGTCAATATCCATCGCCAGTAATTCTGCCAGCCGGTCCTTATCCTCATAAACCTTTTCCTCTTCAATGAAACCGGGCTCCTTTTCCTGCGGCACCAGCGCCGCCATATGGTTTCTCAAAATGGTCGCCGACTGAATCAGCGCCTCTTCGGGAGTAACCGTGCCATCGGTCCAGACTTCAAGCATCACCCGCTCAAAATCGGTCCGGTCCTCAACCCGCATTGTCTCAACCCAGTAATTGACTCTTTTTACCGGTGAGAAAAATGCGTCCAGGAAGATCGTCCCTTCCGGGGCGGTGCGGTTCTTTTTGATTCGTTCTGCCCGGACAAATCCCCGCCCGTTCTCGACCAGCATTTCAATATTGACCGACCGCCGGGTATCAGCGATGGTGAGAATCTTCTGGTCAGGGTTGACAATCACTAAATCCGGGGGCACGGTCATATCCCGGGCATAAAACTCACGTCTTCCCTTGGCATGGAGATAACATTGTCGTGCTGCCTCCGACCAGAGCCGGAATCGCAGTTTTTTGATATTGAGGATAATCTCCGGCACATCCTCAACCACATCCTCAATGGTCGTGAACTCATGGGTAACGCCATCAATCCGCACCGCCACCACCGCCGCACCCTGAACCGAAGAAAGCAGTGCCCGGCGCAGGGTATTACCGATGGTTGTTCCCCAGCCTCGCTCCAGCGGTGCGATACTGAACTTGCCGTAACTCTCGGTTGCTGTTTCGGCATCCAGTTCATACTTTTCTGGTATAATAAAAGGTATCAGCTTCATTTTGAATAAAACTCCACGATTAATTGCATATTACAAGGAACATCCTTGAGCTCCTCCTGGGTCGGCAGCCGTAGAACCTGTCCGGTCAACTGCTGCTGATTGACATTCAACCAGGGCACAACCACCGGTTCCTTTGCTGCCACAATCCCCTTCACCAACTTCTTTGCCTCCTCAGTAGCAACCGCAATCACCTGTCCGGGTTGAACCTGATAGGAGGGAATATCAACCCGGCGGCCATCAACCGTAATATGGCCATGCCGGACCAGTTGCCGAGCCTGAGCACGGGAATCGGCAAATCCAAGCCGGAAAACGACATTATCCAGCCGGCGTTCGAGCAGCATCAGCAGTGCAGCGGCGGTGTTCGGGCTCTTTGCCGCCTTAATAAAATAGTTCCGGAACTGAGTCTCAAGAATCCCGTACATCATCCGCAATTTCTGCTTCTCCCGCAACTGAATTGCAAAGGCGGAAACGCGGCGCCGGACCCCGGTTGCCGATTCCTCACCCCTTTTCATCAGTATGCAATTATCAGAAACACACTTGTTGCCGCGCAAAAACAACTTTTCTTTTGCCCGACGACACCGCTTACATTTTGCTCCTATATCTCTTGCCATATTTTAACCTCTACACCCGCCGCTGTTTGGGTGGTCGGCAGCCGTTATGAGGTATGGGTGTAACATCGCGGATGGAAACGATGTCAAGCCCGGCATTCTGGAGCGAGCGAATTGCCGCCTCCCGTCCCGGTCCCGGTCCGCTGACCTTAACCTCCACCTTCCGCACTCCCAGTGCCACTGCCTCCTTACCGGCGCTCTCTGCTGCCTGTCCTGCCGCATACGGCGTTCCTTTTTTTGCGCCTTTAAATCCGACTCTGCCGGCCGATGACCAGCATACCACCCCGCCATTCGGCTCGGCAATTGTTACAATCGTATTATTGAATGTAGTCGTAATGTGCGCCACACAAACTGGTGACGCCTTTCTCCTTGAAGACTTCTTTGCCACCGCTTACTCCTTAGGTGCTGATGGTGCCTTCACCTTGATAACCCCGGAGGTCTTGCGCGGTCCCTTCCTGGTCCGGGCATTGGTTCGGGTCCGCTGGCCGCGCACCGGCAGACGCGCCCGGTGTCTCATTCCACGGTAAGACCCAATTTCAATAAAGCGCTTGATATTGGCCGCAATCTCGGCCCGGAGTTCGCCTTCGACCTTGTAGCCGCTTTCAATCTCCTTACGGATGCTTGCCAGTTCCTCGTCGGACAACTCGCCGACCCGCTTATTCGGGTCAACTCCGGTCGCCGCCAATATCCGCCGCGCCGAAGAAAGCCCTATTCCGTAAATGCCGGGTAGGGCATAAAGAACCTTCTTGCCGTCAGGTAAATCAACACCAACAATACGAGCCACTTATCCTCCTGATAAATTGCTTTTCAACTTTATATTTGTAATTATACCATCAACTCACTGTGGTTGTCAACAAATGCGTTGTTTTATCCAAATACCCGTGTGAAATTACATTTAGCTCAATCAACATATCCCCATCTTCAATGGTAAAAAATATTACTGACGACAGCCAATTTCAATATCAGGTTAATAAAGGTTAATAAAGGTGTCTGCAGATATCAAAAATAAAGAAAAATAGGGTGTTATTCCTTGACGATTGCCGGTGCCCAAGTGTAGCCGCGGTTATTACTTACAAGCAGGGTTTGTTCGTCACCACCGATAATGCCAATAAGTCCGTCAGCAAAGAAGCGGATACTGAAAAGGTCTTTGACCGTGCCCGGGTTGATTCTTTCCCAGGTTTCACCTCCATCAAGGGTGTGGATGACTGTGCCTTTTGCTCCAACGCAGAAACCGGCCATCGTATCATGGCGCATATCAAGTGAGTAAAGGGCAGGAACAAAAAAATCAATCGGCAGGGCACGCCAGGTCTCACCGCCATTGGGGGTGAAAAAGACCTTGCCCAGCGTCGTGGTCATAAATCCGACCAGGTCATCAGCCGGAAAATGGACCGCGGTAAAATGGGTATTGGGGGTAAGTTCGGCAATGTTTCGGGACTGGGAAAACCAGATTGAGCCACCGGTAACTGTTTTGAGTATCGTGCCGTTTAAACCCACCGCATAGCCGGTTATGACATCGGCGGGGAAATGCATATCCATAATCTTTTCCTCAGTGGCGGTGAGCAGTTTTTCCCAGGTTTTGCCGCTATCAACGGTAAGCAGCACAGTTCCCTTGTCGCCGGCAGCAAACCCGATTTCAGGAGAAAGAGGAAATTTTATCGCCCGCAGGTCGACATCGGATTGGCAATCAAGCACCTGCCAGGTCCTGCCTTCATTTTCGGTTTTGATGATTGTTCCCTTGTCGCCGCAGGCATAACCAATCACCGCCTGTCCTGGAAAACATATGCTGTAAAGGTTCACAGTAACCGGGACGAAGAGTTTCTGCCAGGTGGCACCGGCATCTATGCTCTTTAGGATTATGCCATTATCGCCAACCGCAAAGGCAATGAAAGTATCTTCAATAGTAAAGATGGAATTTATTCTATTCGGCATCATATTAATAATGCCATATGACAGACTTTATGTCAACAGATTGTCGATAGGGGAGATAAATAAGGCTGTTAGTTCCAATAGGTTTAGAACAGGTTGAAATTTCACTGCCGTTGGTCTAAAAGTGAAAAATCAAGATATATAAAAGATGGAAAATTACGAGTTACACATTGCCTATTTCAGCTACGGTTTTTACTAAATGCTGGTGGGATTCCAAGTAAAGATACCGGACGCGCGGGGAGAATTAACGAATTTTATTTTGTAGGACTACTTGCCACGATGTCGACTTGGCACCGCCGTCTCTCGGCATAATGATTTACTCAGCGGTTGAGCGCGACATTTTGGCTATGAGCGGGGCTAACCCAAGGAAGAGGCCTATGGGAACAAATATTTAAACATTTCACAGACAGGATTATTACTTTTTAAATAACACAAATTCCTTATGGCAGTTGACTTGTAATATATTAAGGCTATGATAGTTATATGGCATTATTACAGCGGGAAGCGCTGAAGCAGTTTCTGCCCACATTTATCTTTGCGATTGTTGTCCTTGCCTTTGTGCTGCTGATGGACCGGCTGTTTCTCTTGGCTGACCTGCTGGTGCGCAAGGGGGTGCCGATTGCTGTTGTTGGTGAAATTGCCCTTTATTCCCTGCCGTTTGTTGTCAGTATCAGCGCTCCGTTAGGAGGTCTGATTGGCGGGGTCGTGACTTTTGGCCGGATGGCGCAGGATAACGAAGTGGCGGTTGTCCGTGCGGCTGGGGTTCCGGCTTGGCAAATGTTTATTCCGGTAATGCTTTGGGGCGCGCTGTTCTGTCCCGTGATGGTGTTTTTCAATGGATTTATTGTTCCCGAAACCCAGCATCGGGTCCGAAACTTGCTTACGGACATTGCCCGGAAAAAACCGGCTTTAAGGATTCAGGAGCGGGTGTTTATGGATGATTTTCCCGGCTATATGGTTTATATCGGGGCAATTGACGAACGTCGTTCCACCATTGCTAATGTTGTCATCTTTGAACGCAGCCGGGGTAATCGGGCACCGGCATTTATTACCGCACCCAGAGGGTTAATTAATTATACCCCTGATGACCGGTATATGATTTTAAATCTCAATAACGGGGAAATGCATGAATTGGTCAACGATGAAAACTACCGCCGGCTGGTGTTTAGAGACCACACAATTAATATTCTGACCGATGATGAACTTGTGCGCCGGGGTCGGGAGTACCGGAGTCACGACGAGATGTTTTTGCCAAACCTTTTCAAGCAGGTCGCGGAGATACACCGTGATCTTCAGCAATTAAACTGGCAGATTGCTGAAATTGACCGGGATGCAGGGGAAAATGAAGCCCTGCGGTTACGGAAAGATGAGTTAAAAACCAGACTCAGGTACCGCCAACTTGAGGCGGCGCGTTCCTTAACCGAAGTGCAGAAGCGATTTTCACTGGCTTTTTCCTGCTTTTTCTTTCTATTATTTGGTGTGCCGGTGGGGCTATTGTTGCGGCGGGGTGGAATTGGAACCGGTTTCATTGTTGGGCTGACCTTTTTTGCCGTTTATTACATCCTGCTCCTTGCCGGGGAAAACCTGGCTGAAAACAACCGGCTTACCCCTTTTCTCGGAATGTGGCTGCCCAACCTGATACTGATATTACCGGTAACCGAAATGATGGCACGGGCGCTGTTTGAATTTTCACCGCTGATGATGCTTGCAGGGAAAAAGAGATGAAAATAATTGATCGTTATTTTCTGAGAGAAATGGTCAAATTCGTTCTTTTGGCTTTAGTGAGCGTAGTGACAATATATCTGTTGATTGACCTGTTTGAGGAATTAAGTTACTTTACAACCAGAAAGGTCGGATTGCTGGTAATCCTTAAATATTATCTTTACAGTCTCCCTTCGGCAATTACTCTTTTATACCCGGTCAGTCTGATTCTGGCGGTATTTGTTGTTTACGGGCAGATGACAAGGCACAATGAAATATCCGCCTTCAAAAGCTCGGGAGTAGTGGTCTATCGCCTTTTTGTGCCAGCAGTGATTGTGGGGGTGACAACTATGTTCATCTATCTATTAGGAACTGAGTTTATCACCATTCCCTGCAACCGGCGCCTCAGCGAGCTGCGTCGATATGTAATTGAGAAACGCACACCACCCAGCAGTGAGCGGCAGCAGGATGTTTACCGAATCGATGGCAACTTGATTTTATGGGCACGCGAACTGGAATGGCGCGGCGGAAGTTCAAAAGTGATGGTTCTGAGAAACTTTGCGCTGATTAAACTGGACAAAAATCGCCGGGTAGTTGAACGAGTTGATGGTGAAAGCGCTGTTTATAATCAGAGCGCTTGGATTGGTTTTGCGTTAAAAAAACGTTCTTTTGACTCCACAACCGGGAGAGAAAATTACCTTCGTCTGAACAAGGCTGAATTGCAACTGCTTCGTGAAGCCGCAATGGAATGGACAACTACCTCAAGACCGATTGAAGAAACGCCGACCGCGGTGTTGCGAAAATACATTAGCCAGATGAAAGCAACCGGTGAAAATGTCGCCCGGGAGGAGGTGGAATATCATTATCGATTTTCTTATGCCCTCATCGGCTTAATCGTCGTGCTTCTTGGATTACCACTTTCTGTAAGGTTGCGCCGCGGTGGCGTTATGTTTGGACTGGGATTAGGGTTACTTTTCTCCTTTCTTTACTGGGGGGTAATTCAGACCTGCCGTGCCTTCGGCACCTCCCATGTAATAACCCCCCTGCTCGCTGCCTGGTTGCCGAATCTTATCTTTGCGGTGGGCGCCGGTTTGCTTTTCGTAAAAGTAGAAAGGTAGAGGGCTATGGGTGGTTTAATCTGCTTCGGACTATTTTTGCTGACCGCCAACCCTACTCAGATTATTTGTGACTCTAACAACGACTGCTTTTATCTATCCCCTCAGGTAATCGCTGCCAATAAAAGGGTGCCCGGGTTGATTCTACTCCACTGCAACGGTGCCACAGCCGCAGACCTGGATAGCTGCCGTGAAATTGGTGATTCGGTTGGTTGGGTTTTAGCAACCTGCCATTCCAGCAAAAATCACCGTGATATTTATCTTAACGATGCGGACATTGTCCGGACGATAGAGAAGATGCGCCGGATTTATCCGGTAGACCCCAGCCGCATATATCTATTTGGCTACTCCGGACAGGGGGTCCAGGCACTGGCAACAATGTTAATGCATCCGGAATTGGTGCGTGGTGTGATCGCAGTATGCGGCCATCACGGCGCCCTGCCTTTGGCGGTTCCTGAACAACTTAAAAAACATTTTGTCTATCTCGTCAGCCGGGAGCAGGACTGGAATCTGATGGCGAACTATCAGATGTACTGGCAATTCAACTCGTGGGGTGCAGTCTGCACACTAACAGTAAAACCAGGCGAACATAGCCCTGGTTCCTGGCACGAGATTCTTTCCGGGTGTTACTGGCTCAACCGGCAAAAGATATCAAAATGAAGACGCCGAAATCTGCTTCAAAAGTTTACTGAGTTCCTCAGCAGATAGACAGTTTATAACATCTTCCTTTTCAAGCCAGGCGCGCCTTGCGGTCATCACGCCATAAAGCATCCAGTCCAGGTCTCTAACCGCATGGGCGTCGGTATTAACCGCTATCAGAACGCCAGCATCCTTCGCCCGCCGTGCCCAAATGTCGTTCAGGTCAAGCCGGGCATAAAATGCATTGATTTCCAGTACCTTATGAAACCCTGCCGCCCATTCAATCACCTTTTCGAGGTCAATATCATAGCCCGGACGTTTGCCAATAAGCCGGCCACTGGGGTGGGCGATGATATGAACCAGGGGATGTTCAATTGCAAAACAGATTCGTTTTGTCGCTTCGCGATTGAAGGCCTGATGGATTGCGGCAATCACCAAGTCAAGACGGGCAAGGGTTTGATCAGAATAATCAAGTCTGCCATCAGGGGTGATATCCACCTCGGCAGATTTTAAAATTTGAAACCCATTTAACTTTGAATTTAATTTGTCAATCTGGTCGCACCTGCGCATAAGTTCATCTTCAGAAAGTCCTCGAGCATAGCCGGCAGAAACAGAATGCTCGGCAATGGCGATATGGGAATATCCCTTTTGCCGGCAAAAGTCAACGAGCGCCTCCAGGGGAGAACTGCCATCCGAGGCATCGGTATGGATATGCAGGTCAGACTTTATATCTTTAAGGCGAATAAGTTTCGGCAGGTGCCCGGACCTTGCCGCTTCGATTTCGCCGCGGTTCTCGCGCAATTCTGGGTCGATAAAAGGTAAACCGAGAACTTTATATACCTCAGTCTCATTTTTCCCGGCTATCCGGCGTCCCCCCCAGAAAACACCGTATTCTGAGATTTTGAGACCGACCTTCTGCGCCATTGAACGGAGGACAATGTTATGGTCTTTGGAACCGGTAAAATACTGAAGCGCCGCGCCGAAGCTTTCTTCGGCAACTACCCGCAGGTCAACCTGACGAAGTTCTGAACCACTGGTAACAAGTATTGAAGCCTTGGTTTCGCCCGCAGATACAACCCGGCTAACTAATGGGTAAGTAATAAATCGGCGCACAATTGCCTGAGCATCTCTGCCCGTGGTTAGTATATCAATGTCACCGATTGTCTCCTTGCCCCGACGCAACGAACCGGCAACCGCCACTTTCTTTACATTTGGTTCGTTTTGCAAATGACGGACAATGGACTGAGCAAGTTCAAAAGCCTCATTCAAATACATCCGTTCCCCTGAATGCTCGACGTTTTCAATCCCTTTCAAGATATTCGCTGCCTTCTTTTCACCCATCCCGGGTAGTTTCGCCAGAGAACCGTCAACCAGAACCCGTTTTAAATCGTCGAGATTTTTAACCGCCAATTTTTCATAAAGGAGCCGGACGGTTTTCGGCCCCACGCCCGGTATGTTCAAGAGGGCAAATAATCCGGGTTCCAGTCCGCTGCTTACCTCTTCAAGTTTTTTGACTCTGCCGGTGCTTAAATACTCACGAATCTTTTTGGCGATACCAGCACCGATGCCGGGGACGCTTTCCAGCCGATTTTCCCGGTCAAGTTCCACCACATCCTCAGTTAAATCAGCAAGCACCCGTGCTGCCTTGCGATAGGCAAGAACCCGGAAGCCGGTTTCTCCTTTCAATTCCAGTGCATCAGCAATCCGCTCAAAAATCCGGGCGAGTTCCTGGTTCTTTATCGCCATTCAGTTTCCAGATAGACTGGCTTTCCGGCACAGTAGGTGGCCAGAACGCGGCAAGCGGTACTTACTCTGGGGTCGGCATCAAGAATTACAAAATCGGCTTGAAATTCAGGTTTGAGTCTGCCTGCTTGTTGTTCAATACCCAGAGAATAAGCAGCATTAACTGTGAACAGGGCAAAGGCATCCCTGCCATTCAGGCGCTCAGAGTCATTGGGCAGCGCAGTTGCCGCTCTGATATCAGAAAGAGGGTCAAGTGGAGTTATTGGTGAATCCGAACCGCCCGCAATAAGAATGCCGTTTTGCCAAAGTGTTCGCAACGGGTTTGTGTTTAGATAACGTTTGCCCAGGCGCCGGGCATACATTCCTGCCGGACCACCCCAGTTAGATTCAAACGCAGGCTGGACGCAGAGAATAAGTTCCAGTTCCGCAATCCGCTTGATTAAATCTAAGGTAAGCAGTTCGGCATGCTCAATCCGGTGGCGGAGGGTTTTCCCCAATCCCTTTTTGACGATCACTTCATGGCATCTTACCAGTTGTTCTATTGCCCGGTCACCGATTGCATGAAACGCAGTCTGAAGGCCCAGTTCCGTCGCCCGGGTAATAAATGCGGTTATTTCCTCATCAGTATGATAAAGCAAACCCTTGAATCCAGGTGCATCACTGTAATCTTCGGAAAGGGCAGCAGTATGGGAACCAAATGAGCCGTCTAAAAGCAGACAGCCGCCGATTCTTGGCAAACCGAGCCTTTTGGCTAAATCCGGTTGCCAGGTCTGCAGGAAGGGTTCCATTCTTACCGGCATACTGGCGAGGACATCAAGCAGTGCTGCCCATTCCCTTGCTTCAAGTTCATTTGAACCGATCAAGGCAGCAAGGGTGGTGATACCCCTCCTGGCAGCAAGCCGGGCAGTAAGAAGGAATGCCTCTCTGACAACCTCTGCCGGCAATTGTCTTTTCAATTGGCTGGAAATGGTTTCATAGGCCGACCCCCGGAGAACACCGGTTGGCCTGCCGGCGCCGTCAAATTCAACGCCATCGGTAATTGGCTCGGGCAACAGATTCAGTGCCGGGGAGTTCGCAATCCCGGAATGTCCATCAATTCTGTAGACAAAAACTGGTTTGTGCCGGCATAGCCGGTCCAGTTCCCGGCAGTAGAGATACCGGTGTTCTTTAATCCGGTCCGGGTCAAAATTAAATGCGAGCATTATCGGCAAATCAGGTTTCTGGTTAAGGGCAAGGGAAATTGATTCCAAGACCGCGCTGATTGATTCAGCAGGGGAGAGGTCGGGGAAAAATAGTGCCAGCCCGGTTTCCAAGGGATGGGTGTGGCTGTCAATAAAGCCGGGACAGATGTAAAAATCATTATCGGCACAAGGTTCCGGCAGCACTGCCGCAATTTTACCTCCCTCAACCACTAAGGAACCAGGATATGCCTCAACCTCCGGACCGGGAATGAGCAGACCGGAAATCTTTTGCATTCTACTTCTCCCTGACAACCCTAACGACAACCTCAATATGTGCGGTCTGGGGAAACATATCCAATGGTTCAACCTGCTGGCAGTTATATCCCAGCCCCTGGAGAAGAACCAGATCGCGCGTTAGGGTTGCCGGATTGCAGGAGGCATAAATGATCAGTTGCGGATTAAGACGGACAATTTGAGCAATGGTCTGAGGAGAACAACCCTTACGCGGCGGGTCAATGATAACGATGTCGGCGCGCTCAATCCCGGCAATTGCATTGTCAACATCTCCCTCAATAAACTCGACATTTTTAACTCCCTGAATTTCGGCGTTGTAGCGTGCATCGGCGACAGCGCGATGGTCAATTTCGATACCGGTGACTCTTTTCACCCTTTCAGCAAGAACCAGACTGAGCATTCCGACCCCGCTGAACAAATCAACGACCGTTTCCGTACCGGTGGGCATCGCCGCCTTAAGAACCCTGCGGGCTAACTCCTCGGCCTGGGCGAGATTCACCTGGAAAAACGAGCCGGCAGAAACGCGGAACTTTTTCCCCAGGACCTCCTGGGTGATGAATTCCCGGCCATAAAGGGTTTTCATCTGACTGCCGAGAATGCGATTGGTTGGTTCAGGGTTAATGCTTTGCACCACCCCGGTTATTTGTGGAAAATCTGCCAGTGCCTTCACCAGCGCTTTACTTAAACTACTGGTGCGGGTTACAATAACAATCAGGAATGTGTCATTTGCTCCCTGCCTGAGGATGATGTGACGGATATTACCCTGATGGCGACGTTCATCGTAGACCTGCTCCCGACTTAAGGTTATTATCGCAGATAAATATTGCCGGAGGTGGTCAAACCCTTCCGGATGCAAAAGGCAGACTGGAATATCAATTAACCGGTGACTGCCTTTTTCATAAAAGCCGATCTGAAGTTGTTTTCGCCTCCTGACCGGATACTGGGTCTTGTTCCGGTACCGCCATTCGGATGATTGAAATCTGATATTGTCTACCGGCACAAAGATGCCACCGATGTGCTGAAGTGAATCATTGACCAGCAATTTTTTTATGACCAGCTGGCCAGGATAACTGATGTGCTGCAACTGACAGCCGCCGCATCGGCCAAAATATGGACAGGCAGGCTTTCGGCGTAGGGGAGAGGGCTCAATAATCTCTTCAATCTGGGCAACCGCATAGTCAGACTTTTGCAGGACAATCCTTGCCTTTACCCTTTCCTCCGGTGCGGCAAACGGCACAAAAACCTTTAACCCGTTCAGGGTAGCAAGACCGTCACCACCCGGAATCAACCGTTCAATCAACAGTTCTACTGATTTCGTCCTGGTGGGAGCAGAACTGGTTACCATGCCGTGACAATCTGACGGGCAATCTCACGGGCAAGTTTTTCAATTGCGGCACTGATCGCATTTTCTTCCGCTGTCCCTTCCGGTGTGTAGGAAATCCGGCTGCTCACGGTTCCGGAGAAGAACATCTCGTTTCGCACCTGGTCTAACGCCTCCACCCGGGCACTGATACTGATTTCATAAGCCGAGATGGCTTGCTCAGCGTCGTAGGCGGCAGCCGTCCGGTAAAAACTGGTCAACACAACCGACACAACCAGGTCCGCCTGTTCCGGTGCAGTTACGCGCAGCGAACGGTCCGAATTGAATATTTTGGGCAGGACAATGCTCAATTCCTCATCCAGCCCCGGTTGGGTGGTGGAATTCTCAACCGTGACAATTGCCACAGTTTTAAGATGGGGCGGGAGCAATGAGCGGACCGAATAACCGCAGGAGGAAACAATCCAGACAACAAATAACAGTAATGCACAATTTCTCAATGCCCTGGTACCAATTTCCCCATTGCATTCGTCATTCGCCACTTTGCTTGCGTCATTCGTCATTGGTCATTTTCCAATTTTTTTACCTTTGCCTTTCCCTGTCCTCCTGACGTGTTTCAGTTTCCTGATTATTTCCTCCGCCACTTTCTGACCGGAGAGAAACATCCCGCCAAATATCGGGCCCATCCTTGGGGCGCCAAATACCGCATTTGCTGCCATACCGGTAACCCATAGCCCGGGGTAAACCTCACTCGTGTTTACAACCACTGACCGTTCGGCAAGTTCAGCCCACATCGGACCCTCACCCTCAATACCGCCTGACGGTGTGTTCAGTCGCACCTTTGCCTTCCGCACCAGATGGTTGACAACCTCAGCGGCGTGACCGGTGGCATCAACCACTGCCTGGGATGAAACGGTAAGCGGGTCAATATGAAGTTTTGCCATTTCTACCGCACTCCAGTTAATAACCAGACCTGAAACCCGGTCTTGAATCAGAACGACATCTTCAGCACTGATTAGGTTAAAGACCTTTACCCCGGCATGGCAAACGCGAACCAGCAGCGCCCCGAGGGTTTCCAGTGGGTCAGCTACATAATAATCCGGCTCCTGATGAAATAGGTTCACACCCAGTTCAGCCAGCAGGTCGGCGGCCTCTTTCTGCACAACAATCTCAGAAAACATCATCCCGCCCCCGGTCATCCCGCCACCAGGTTTTAATGCCCGCTCAAACACAACCGTCTTCAATCCTTTCTCCGCCATCTTCCAGGCAGCGGTGAGCCCGGACGGACCGGCACCGACAATCGCCACATCGGTCATCAGATTATCCAGTAAACGCTGATAAAACCGTTTGATAATCGCCTGCGATATCTGAATTTCATTTATTGACATCAATAAAATGGTAAACTAACCTAAACATAAGTCAAGCGGCTGAGAAATAACCTCACCGGCAAATCAGCCAGCCGGAACTCAAACCAGCCCATCTTGAATATTCAGACCCATTATCATTCCTCAATTCAGCCCGGACTGAAACCGAGAACCGCTGGCAAAAACTTGGGCAGCACAGGTAACAGTATCCGGGTGGGTATAAGATTATAAGAAATAAACATAAGATGCTGTTTTTCAATGATATATCTGTAAAATTCTCATTTAAAAATTCTACCTAAAAGTAGACTTTTATGTATACTGCATGATGTGACCAAAACCCAATATGGCACCGGGATTGGGCTCATGCATATTGTTGACACTTAAATTATCAGGGTTATAATCATTACCGGAGTTATGTAATGGAAACCAAAATCGCAGCAGAGGCTGAGAACCTGCCTCAAGAAATTAGAGTGCTGGCAGCAATAGGTTATCTGCCGATGCTTTTCTTCCTGCCGCTGATTTTACGTCCTAAAGACCGGTTCTGTCGCTTCCATGGCACGCAGAGTGCAATCCTTCTGGTGGCACTAACAATATGCTGGGTTGTTATCTATATCCTTGATTTCCTGTTAGGCAGGGTCTTGGGAAATGTGATTCTACTTGGATTTATCTTCAAAATTTCTGCCTGGCTTATTCATTATCTTGCCGGGACCGCGGTCTCGGTTTTATATCTATTGCTAATTATTTACTGTTTTATTCAGGCAGCCGCTGGTCAGTTATGGCGTGTCCCGCTGCTTGGGGACTATGCTCAGCGGTTGCACATCTGGTCAGAATGAGCAAAAAGTAAAACAAAGGAGGCTCTGATGGCAGAAGAAGAAAAAAAACTGGACACACCAGCCGCATCACCTGCAGGAGATGAGATCGAGAAGGGTAAAGGATTAGCCTGGTTATCCTACATTGGCATTCTTTGGCTGGTTCCGCTGCTGGCAATGAAAGAGAATGACTACTGCAAGTTCCATGTGAAACAGGGAATAATTCTGACAATCTGGTTTGTGGCAATCAGTATTGTTGGTGCCATCCCGTTTATCGGCTGGTTTGTTATCTGGCCGCTTGGTTATATTTTCGGACTGATTATGGCAATAATGGGGATAATCAACGCCGCGACCGGAAAATACTGGAAGATGCCCTTGCTTGGAGGTCTGGCAGCCAACTGGTTTAAATTCTGAAAAAACCAGCACTATTTATTAAGATAAAAGGTTGGTTCTGATAATAAAGATTATGTAAACTAAAAGTTGGTGGCTATTTCGGTAGCTGCGGGTTCTTAACCTTTGGTTTTTTATTTTTTCTTCTCCCCTGCAGGTAAGGCTTGTTGTTTTGGGTTCTTGAAACATAGTTCTTGTTCTGGAGTTCGGCAACTACGGATTGTGGAACGGAGGGAGAAACCGATGCAAGGCTATAAGACAGATAACTGCAGAAGGTCCTGGTATTTTTTCAGGAGAATATTGGCACAGTTCTGCCAGAGGTAATTTGCCCGAATATGCTCTTTCAGGTGGTTTGTTTTGGGTTTAATTAGGCTTTCCTGCAGTGCTTTCTCTATTGATGCCTCTGAGCGGGGTTCGAGATAGGTGGCATATTCACCAAAATACTCTTCTGTGCCGCCATAACGGGTAATGCAGACCTTGGCACCTGCGAGTCCTGCTTCGAGTGCCGAAAGACCGGGGGTTTCATACAATGAAGGCAGAATAAATGTATCACAAGCAGCATAGGCAGATTCCAGTAATGGTGAATCCGGCGCTAGGTCTGGAATCAGGCGCAGGTTGGTTGATGAATTAATGATTTTCAGGCATTTCCTGCCATATTCGGTGTTGATCACCGGACCGATTAAAACCCCCTGAACAGGGGTTTTTTTTAATATCTGGAGCAGGGGCAGAAGATTTTTTCTGCCCATACCGATATGCCCGACATAAAGGACAAAATCTTTCAGTCCGTATTGTTTGATAAAGAGGTCCGGGGTTGAATGATAAAACCTCTCCTCCACCCCATTGGGAACTTTTGCGAGCTTCTCATTCGGGATATCAAAGGCGGTGGCAATCATCTTCAGTTCCTGATCGGTGTTGGCCAGAACCATATCTGCCATTGCGCATAACTCCTTGCAGAATAAATGCTCGGTCCAGTATCCGCCGCGTTTGCGCAGTATTGCAGCAATCGCACTGGCGATTCTGACCTTGCCCGGTTTATGCCGGCTGTAAAAAACCGGGGTCACCACCATCTTTACCCCCAGGCTTTTGACCGCTCTGCCCAGATGGTATGTTCCGAGATGGGCGCCAAAAATATGGAAGAGGGCAAATTGGCGCCAGTCATATCTTTTCCAGGGGTCAAAAAGTTCGACTTCAACTCCTAATTCCCTTAGTGCCCGGGCCAGGGAACGAACCTGCACCTCGACTCCACCTCTTAGGACAGTTATTGCCGAGAAGGAACCGAAGATGACCCTCATCAATTAATTTCCCAATTTACCAATCCCCAATTGACCAATGACCAATTCCCCAATGACCAATTGACCAATTCGTCATTCGTCATTCGCCCATTCCCGATGCATCTCTTTTCTCATCTGCAATCTTCTCCGAATCTGCCGTTCCAGTTCCTGGATAAAAAACCGCAAGTTCCACTTTCGGGTTTGGAGTTCCTTTGGGTCAAATGGCAATGCCTGTACCGGTTGCCAGGGCAGCAATTCCAACCGGTGCCTCTTAGGGGATAATTGCACCCGGGCAATCCCTTGCTGATGTTCCACAATCAGGCATATCTCCGATGTTTCATTTTCCACTGCTAATTTTAGTATCTGCTCATTAATAAAACACCCAAAGCGCACCTGTTCCCGTTTCTGCCACCAGCGGCAGTAGTCACTCATCGTAATCCAGGTTCCACACCGTTCTAAACCATACTTAATAACCTCGCTGACAACCTCCGGGTAACGAACAATCATTCCGGGATGGTCGTAAAGGAAGCAGGGTTCACCCCTGGCAACCTGCCAGTCAACAACCCTTTTGTAATAACGGATCATCTGTTCCTGGTCCATTCCTGCCCAGGCGAGCCTGCCCAAAGAAATCGGGTGAACAGGAATTTGCAAAACCTGATTTTCCTTACCGTTAACAATCGGTCGCGATGGAATATCATCCCAGGAATAAGCAAACTCGCTTGAGTATTCAAACCCGAGTTCAACAAACACATCGTTAAGGGCCTGGTTCCATTCTCCATAGGGTGCGGCAGCTCCGACCGGTCTGATTCCCGCATTCTGTAAAACCTTTAATCCCTGGAAAAAATTGCGATAATTGCGGTCAAACCCGGAATATATTACATGCCGATGACCGTGAAGTTGAACATCCTGGCCGGAGAGGAGTTTAACCAGACCTTTCAGATTATTATTGATATGGGCAGTGGAGACAAACCAGGTCCAGGCCATCCCAAATTTTTCTGCAATCCTAACCGCCTCGGCAATCTCAGCGCTGGAACTGAAGTCGGTATCAACACGAAACCCGAAAACTGAGCGTGCATCATTAGGAACATAAGCCAGATGGACATAAGGCAGGTTGCGACTGAAACAGAGTGAACGCAGGCAGCCGGCAAGGAGCCTTCTTATCCCGCCGCGGTCAGCAACTGCAACTGTTTCATAGGGAAACCTGCCTTCCGGGCTGGGGAACTGTTTTACCCTGGTGCCCCGGTGTTTGAGCAGGGTGGCAAGTTTTAGGGGCAAAATAATCCAGTTGTTTCCTCCACCGTTCCGGTTATGACCGATCACCGGTCTGCCCTTATCAGTTTTGCCCACGTTGGCAGATTTCGGGACTAAACAGGGGGCAGAAATATCAATCACACCGGTATTGCGGAAAATCGTGCTCTCGTCGGGGACAATGAACTTCACCATCACCCGCTCGCTCTCAATCTCTTCCAATTGCAGAGTGCCAGTGCTCAATATCAGTTGCGAATTGCTTTGGGTAATGACAAACTCCGATGTGCCATCACGATGCTCAACTGCCGGCACCCCCTCCTGATTTAAAACAGCGCGCAGGTACTGGTCCGGGCAATTCAACCCAATTGCCCAGTTCGCCAAATTTCCCAATTGATCATTCGTCATTACTCATTCCCCGATTTTACCCGCCACCCCTTTATCCGATAAGCAAAGGTGCTGGTAGATTTTCAGCAGTTCTATTTCTGCCTTTTCCCAGTTATACTTAGTTTCCGCCAGCCTTCTGCCCGCCAATCCCCGCCGCAGTGCTTCGGCTGGATTTGCCAATACCGAATTAAGCGCAGTTGCGATTGCCTCCGGACTAGTCGGGTCAACAAGCCAGCCACACCCGGCCTCATTGACAACTCGGGCGATTTCGGGAAAGTTACTCGCCACCAGTGCCAGTCCGGCAAGCATAAACTCAAAAAGTTTACTGGGCTGGTTGGTCCAGTCATTGCCCCGCTGCGGTTGAAGCAGGATAATGCCGGCAAGCCCGGGTTTAAGAATTTCAAAAACGCCGGCATAGGAATCAGCCCGCTCAACAAACCGGACATTTTCCTTCAGGCTGTTTTCAGCAATGAAACGCATCGACCACTGCTCAATATCATCCCTGGGGTCAAATTCACCCCTGACCAGCAACCGGACGTTCGGAAAACGGGGTTTGACCAGAGCCAGTGCCTGCAGCAGCCGGTCAAAACCCCGCGGCCGGCAGATAAGACCGGTGTAGACAAACCAAGGTTTTCTCTCCTTTTCCGGTTCGCCCATCAGTTCCAGTGGGGCATAGTTTGGCACCTGTTTTGGCCTCCTGCCCCGGCGGACAAAGCGCATTGCCCGCAACCGGTTGGTCTCAATAATCTCATCGGCCCTCTTGGTCGCCTGATACTCCAGAGCGGTTACAATCAACCATCCGGCGATACGTAACCAGAGAGGAAAATCCGGTCGGTCAAGGTACATTCGGGGAAACCACTCACAGGATTCATAGATTATTTTTGTCCCGGGCCGGCGTTTTTTTATCCCCAGCCCGATCCCAAGACACCAGGGGTCAAGACACTGATAGACATCTGCCCGCTCCCTGATTGCCAGGCGGGCAATCTCCATTAAAGTCAAAACCTTCCGACCGCCCCGGCGCTCAGGAATGCTCAGAACCTTAATCCCGGTGGCATCGGCAGACTGCCTTTCTTTTCCCAGGCCAATCAGGGTAACATCATAACCGGCCCTTTTCAGGGAGCGCCCCTCCCGGTCCAGAAACCGGCTGTAATCAGCAGGATGGGATGAGGTCAGCAGGCAGACCCGGATGTTCTTCCTCCCTTGCTCAGAGGCAACCTTTGGACAAGTTTAGTTCTCGGCCTTGGCTTGGGTTTCCTTCTGGTTGTTTTCCTCGGGTTTCGGTGGCAGTTGACCAAGTGCCCGCAGACACTCGCGCGCCGTGTTCACATGGATTTCCACCGTATCCTCGGTTTTCAGGGCATAACCGCCAGCCAGGACCGGCACAACCGGAATCCCTGACCTGTGGCAATTCCCGATCACTATCCGGTCTCGTAATGCCAGGCCCCGCTTGGTCAAACGCAATGTTCCTAACTGGTCATTGATATAAGGGTCGGCACCGGCAACATAAATAACCAGTTGGGGCTTGTGTTCGGAAAGTATTTTGGGTACCGCCTCCTGTAAATTGCGATTATATTCCTCATCGCCAGTTTCATCATCCAGCCCGATGTCCCAGTTTGAGCGCTCCTTGATCGGGTAGAGATGCTCCTGATGAATGGAAAATGTAAAAACCCTGGGCTCGTCCTCAAATATCCGGGCAGTGCCATTACCCTGGTGCAGGTCGCAGTCAATCACCGCCACCCGTTCAATTTTTCCCTCGGACTGGAGTTTTCTGATTGCCACGGCGATATCGTTGATATAACAGAAACCCTCGCCGTGGTCGGCAAAGGCGTGATGAAACCCGCCGCCGATATGCATGGCAATCCCGTCCTCAAGGGCAAAACGGCAGGCGAGAATTGTGCCCGAACTGTGGAGCAGAAACCCGAAGACAATCTCCCAGGTGAGAGGCAGTTCCGAACGCACGGTTCGTGCTGTCCAGCGCAGATTAAGCAGGTCGTCAATATATTCTCTGGTATGCACCAGCCGGACATCGTCAATTGACGGTTCGGGCGGCTCAAAGAAATCACTCTCCTGTGCCAGGTTCTGGGTCAAGAGCGACTCCTTCACCATCTTATACTTATCGGTCGGAAAGACATGGACACCGATATTAAAGTGATAGCGGTCGGAATAAACAAATCTCATATTCCTTCCTTTTTAATCATTGTTCAATTATAGACATAAATTATAAAACCCAGTCTGGCAAAAGTCAAATTCATCACCGCGCCGGTTAATTTGTGCGCCTCTATTGATTACAAGCCTTACTAAAAATATGGACACGGGCAGCGCCGCCGGTATAATTAACTGATGTCAGCGTTTGGATTCAAAAGCACGACCATCATCGGTGTCCGTCGTGATAATCAGGTGGCAATGGCATCGGACGGCCAGGTTACACTCGGAGAAACAATCCTCAAGCACTCGGCGCGTAAGATCAGGAAACTCCATAACGGCCGGGTTCTGGTCGGTTTTGCCGGTGCCACCGCTGATGCCTTTACGCTGTTTGAAAGGTTTGAATCAAAACTGGATGAGTTTTCCGGCAACCTGCCCAGGGCGGTTGTGGAACTGGCTAAGGACTGGCGCACCGACCGGGTTCTGCGCCGGCTGGAGGCGCTTTTGGGGATTATGGACCGGGAGCATTCATTTGTTGTCTCCGGCTCTGGTGATGTAATTGAACCTGATGACGGGATTGTTGCCATCGGCTCGGGCGGTGCTTATGCCCTGATTGCCGCCCGCCTGCTTTTGAAACATACAACCCTGTCGGCTGACCAGATTGCCCGCGAGGCGATTGAACAGGCAGCGGCAGTGTGCGTCTATACCAACAGCGAGATTTTTATTGAGAAAATCTAAAACTGCAGAATATCAGCCATTGAATAGAAACCGGCGGGCTGAGCAAAAATCCAGTGGATTGCCCTGATAACGCCAAAGGCAAATGCGGCTCTGCTTTCTGCCTTATGAACCAGTTCCAATCTTTCTCCTGTTCCGCCGAAAATCAGTCGGTGCTCACCAATAACATCACCGGTCCTGATTGAGAAGACCTTTATCTCCCTCTCCCCTATCTTCTCTTTAATCCTCGCAACCAGCATCTTCGCTGTTCCTGAGGGTGCATCCCTTTTTTTCCTGTGATGGGTCTCAATCAGATGAATATCATAATCCTCGCCCAGGAGTTGTGCTGTTTTCTGAGCAATCCCGGTCAGAACTGCAACGCCAACTGAGAAGTTTGGGGCATAAACAACCGCAATCCTCTTGGCCGCCTGCTGCAGTTCTTCTATTTCTTTATTACTAAAGCCGGTTACACCGGTGATATAGGGTTTGCCCCGCTCAGCGCAGAGAATAACATTTTTGCTAACCGCCTCCGGGACAGAAAAGTCAACCACCACATCGGTTCGGTCAATCACATCCTTAAGGCAGGAAACCACAACACCAGCACCTGCCGGCTTCCCGATCAAGGGGTGGGAATCAACCTCAACACCGCCGACGAGTTCAATACCATTTTTCGGAGTTAGCAGCCGGGCGATCTCTGTGCCCATCCTGCCGCCAAAGCCGACAATGACAACCCTGGGCATTTAATCTTTGAGATTAAGGCCGTAGTTTTTCAGCGCCTGACGCAGAACCGGCTCATTCTGGGAACTCAATGGACACAAAGGCAGTCTCGGTTCACCTGCTGCCATCCCCAAAAGCACCATTGCCGCCTTGACCGGAATCGGATTGGTTTCAATGAAAAGCGCCTTGATTAATGGAAAAAGTTTCAGATGGCGCTGTCTTGCCGGTTCAATCCTGCCGGCAAGGTAGTCATCGACCATTGCTTGAACATCTGCGGGCACAATATTTGATACCACTGATATTACACCCTTACCGCCCACCGCCAGAATCGGCAGTGTCAATGAGTCATCACCGGAAAGAACCGTTACCCGCTCGGCACATCTCTGGATAATCTCGCTCGTCTGGTCGAGGCTGCCTGAAGCCTCCTTTACCGCAACAATATTCGGGCAGTCCTTAATCAGCCGTTCAATTGTTGCCGGCAGGATATTCACCACGCTTCTTGGCGGGATGTTATAGACAATCAAAGGCAGACCGGTTGCCTCAGCACAGGCACGGAAATGGCGATAAATCCCTTCCTGGGTCGGTTTGTTATAATAAGGGGCAACCACTAAAACCGCATCCGCCCCCAATTCCTCTGCCCGCTTGATCTGCCTGATTGATTTATGGGTGGAGTTTGTCCCGGCACCGGCAATGACCATCGTTCTGCCCTTTGCCTCGGCAACTGCGGTCTCCAGCACATCTTCCCATTCTATTTCTGTGAGATTGGGTGCCTCACCGGTTGAACCGCAGACCAGCAGACCTTTAACACCGCTGCGGACCTGAAAACGGATGTTTGCCCGCAGACCGTCAACATCAAGCCGGTCGTCCTTGAACGGTGTTACCAAAGCGGTGATACAGCCGGAAAACATTCTGCCTCCTTTACAGCGGCGGGATGATTCCCTGCTCCGCCTTAATCTCGCCGATCCCTAAGATTCGGTCAACATCAGCCCCGGTCAAAACCTCCTTTTCCAAAAGGCTCTTAGCCAGCGCATCCAGCCGGTCCCGATTTTCACTCACGAGCCGGTATGCCCTTTCCCCCTGGGTATCAACGAACCGCTTGATTTCTGAATCAATCAGCCGGGCGGTCTCCTCGGAAAATGTCCGGTGCAGACCAAGTTCCCGGCCCAGGAAAATCTCCTCACCACCCTTGCCAAATGTCAGGGGTCCGACCTTTTCGCTCATTCCCCATTCCGTAACCATTCTCCGGGCAAGCATTGTTGCCCGGTCAATATCATCCCTGGAACCGGTGGAAATGTCACCAAAAACAATCTGCTCTGCTGCCCGGCCACCTAACATCACTGCCAGTTGATTCAGGCAGTATGTACGGGAATAGATGCGCTTGTCATCCAGGGGCAGTTGCTGGGTTACGCCCAGTGCCCGGCCCCGGGGGATAATCGTAACCTTGTGAATCGGGTCGGTGCCGGGAATGAGCCTTGACACCAGGGCATGACCCGCCTCATGATAGGCAATCCAGCGCTTCTCCTCGTCACTGATCAACAGACTGCGGCGCTCAACCCCCATCAGGACCTTATCCTTGGCATCCTCAAAATCCTCCATCGTCACAGCCGAGCGCGCCCGCCTTGCTGCCAAAAGTGCGGCCTCATTGACCATATTTGCCAGGTCAGCACCGGAAAAACCGGGTGTGCTGCGTGCCAGAACCTTGACATCAACATCCGGGCCGACCGTAATCTTCCGGATGTGCACGCGCAGAATCCCCTCGCGCCCCAAAACATCGGGCAGGTCAACAACAATCTGTCGGTCAAACCGGCCCGGCCGTAAAAGGGCCGAGTCCAGAATATCCGGTCGGTTGGTTGCCGCCATAATTATTACCCCATCAGTGGTCTCAAATCCATCCATCTCAACCAGCAACTGATTCAGGGTTTGCTCCCTTTCATCATGGCCACCACCCAGACCCGCGCCCCTTTGTCTGCCCACCGCATCAATCTCATCAATAAATATGATACAGGGGGCATTACGTTTTGCCTGTTCAAACAAATCCCTGACCCGGGCTGCACCCACGCCCACAAACATCTCCACAAAATCGGAGCCGGAGATGGAAAGAAACGGCACCGCGGCTTCACCGGCAACCGCCTTGGCCAACAGGGTCTTGCCGGTCCCGGTCGGTCCAACTAAAAGCACCCCCTTAGGAATTCTGCCGCCCAGTTTTTGAAACTTCTGCGGCGCCTTGAGAAAGGCGATCACCTCGCGCAACTCCTCCTTTGCCTCCTCAACCCCGGCAACATCATTGAATGTTACCTTGGGACGGTCTGAACTCACCACCCGGGCACGCGACCTTCCGAATGTAAAAGCCCGGTCCTGACCTGAGGACATCCGGCGCATAAAGAGGACCCAGAACCCGATCAGTAACACCCAGGGCAAAATTGAGATTAAAAGCGTGGGCCACTGCGAACGCTCCCGGGCATCAATATAGACATCATTCTTCAAAAGCCGGGCAATAAGTTCCGGGTCATTCTCGGGCGCGGTGGTCTTGAATTCGGTATAACTGCTCTTACCCTTTGGTGATGAGAGCTCAGCCGCCTGGCGCAGACTGCCGGCAATCTCCTGCTCGGTAATCGTCACCTTTACCACATTGCCCGCCTCCACTTGCTTGATAAATTCGGTATAGGTAATCCTCGTTGCTCCGGATCGGCGCTGAGAAAACAGACTCCAGGCAACCCAGGCGGCAACAAAGACCAGCACCCAGACCAAAAGCGACCCCAGCGCCCGTCCGGTATTCGGCTTAACCGCCATCCTTTGACCTCCTGACCATAATTGGCATTATCAATTTATCCTTAGTGATGTAAACATCGATTCCGGCTTTCAATTGATGCCTTCCTTGACAGCCTCTCTCTGCTAAATCCAGCACCCGCTCCACCCCCAGCGCATCAAGTTCCGGCACCAGCAGCCTGACCATTCTTCTTCTCAAAATATAATTATAATCATTATACTCTTTAATGTCAATTACTGCCCGGTTTCTCTGAAAAACCCCGATTCTCTCCAGGACCCGGCTGGCGAGAAAATCCAGAAACAGGTCCTCGGCGCGGAGCAGTGCACAACTGCGCAGGACATTCTCCCTGACCGCGGGATTCAGTTGCTCAAGCACCGGCACCACCTGCTGCCGGACCAGATTCCGTCTGAACCTAATGTCCTCATTGCTCTCATCCTCAACCCACTCAATTCCCCTTGCCTGAAGATATTCCCTTATCGCCTGGCGTCCGATCTCAAGCAGCGGACGGACAAACATCTCCCGCCGGATTGGAATACCGCCGAGCCCGCGCAGACCGGCACCACGCACAAGATTAAGAATCACCGTCTCTAAGTTATCATCAGCGGTATGGCCAAGGGCAACTGTGTCACATCCCAGTTTCCCTGCCAGGCGCTGAAAATGATAATAGCGCAAAGCCCTCGCCGCCTCCTCAAGGCCCAGCCGGTGCCTTCGGGCATAGGCCCTGACATCAGCCCTGACAACAGTCAGTTCAGTCCCAAAGGATTCAAACAGCCTTCTAACAAACCCCTCATCACGCTCAGCGCTCTCCCGCAGACGGTGATTAATATGAATGCCATAGAGTTTCAGATTGAACCTTGGAGCAGCTATCCGCAAAAGGTCTAAAAGACAAACAGAATCTGCGCCTCCGGAAACAGCGACCAGCACCCGGCTCTTACTTCGCAGAAGCCGGTATTTCTTCACCGTCTCAAGAAACTGATGGGCAACAGAAAGTTTTTTCACACAAAGATAATAAATCCAACTCTTGCCCTCGTCAACCTGATGTGGATACCTACACCTTTAATCCGGATACCCTTCCGCTGTCATTCCGCGCGGAGCCGGGGAATTTCTTTCCTCTGAGCCCGTTTCAGCGCGGCAATCTTAGACGTGGTTTTACCTGGCGCCCTCTGCTATCTATAAGAAAGCGGTAAGTAGAAGGCGGCAGGCCAATTTAGGGCAAAAGGATGGTCCGCTCAAGCAGTTGGAGGTCCGGGGTCTGGAGTTTGATGAAGTAGATGCCCTGAGCAAGCCCTTCCGGGTGCCAGCGGAGTTGATGGTTCCCGGCAGGCTGATAGCCTTCAAACAGGGTGGCAACTGTCCTGCCGGTGATCTCAATCGCGGTTATCAGCACCTGGCTGGCAGATGGCAGTTGGTAATGAATCCGGGCAGATTTGGTGAACGGGTTGGGTGAGACATCAAGCCGGGGATGAATCAGGTTGCTGTCTTTTTCTGCTGTTCCCAGACGAATGGAGGTGGTGCAAGAACGCACGGGCGCCTTCACCCAATCCAACATTCCAAGCGAGTCGGTCTTAATCAGCCAGCCGTAAAAATCAACTCCTCGGACATCGCCGTTGCCGACAATACAAAAACCACCATCATTTGTGTTTACCACACCCCAACCAACGTCCAAATTCCCGGGGATTCCAAAGGTCCGAGCCCAGATTGAATCGCCCTTTGCATTAAGCCGGATAAGGAGGATGTCATAAGGTATAAGACGTGTATTGGGGCTGATTTCGCCAACCAAGACAAACCCACCATCCGGGGTTGCCCTGCCATCGCGGATAAATACACACCCAGGGCCGCGACTTGATATGGGCATCACCAGTTTATCAAGAATCTTTGCACCCTCTGGACTGAACACCGAAACAAAGCCAGCCAGAATTTCACCAGGCTGATTGTAGTGTAAACCACATATCGCGATGTTCCCCTCCGGGGTAAAGGAGAGTTGTGGGTTTGGCCACACTGCCCTTATATTTGAGTCGATGACCGCCCATATCAGTTCACCGGCGGCGTCGGTTCGCAGGACATAAAGAAATGAGCCAATCCTGAGCGTATCCTCGTACGGCACGCAATCCCCAGCAACAACGCAGCCGCCATCAGGCATTGTCATCACATCGCCGCCGTAGTAGTACAATGTGGTGTCAAGCCTGAAGATGCGCACCCATTTTACATTGCCATCCTGACCCAGACGCACAATCCCGACCCCAAAACCGGTATCAGAGTAGAGCGCCCCATGGGCAAAACAGCCGCCATCTGTGGTTGCTGCGACCGCACTGAACCGGTCAAATCCAGGGGTCTGGTAGATGTATTCCCAAAGGGTCGCCAGACCGTTAGACTTTACCTTCATCAGGAACGGGTCGGTAATACCGACCCCTCCGCCGTCTTCGCAGACCAGGCCGGCAACAAAGTAGTGTCCATCAGGGCTTGTGTCAAGCGCCCTTAAGTCAGTGCCGGTTCCTCTGTGGGGTGTCCGGTAGCGCCATTCACGAATTCCGAACGAGTCAAATTTCTGAAGGGTTATATAATTGTGTCCTATTGTCTCGGGCGGTGGTGCAAAGAAAATCTCGCTTGTTATCAGGTATCCGCCATCTCGGGTGTAGGCAAATGCCGTCGGAGCATAGGGCAACAACCCGCCTCGGTGTTCAAATGTGATGACCGCCTGTGCTGACAAAGGCAGAACCAGGATGCTGATGAAACAAGATTTCAACAAGTGCCTGCAGGTGGGGCTGGGGAGCCCCAGCCCCACGCAAAACCTTAAGACCCTATTTAGTAATGACCAGTTTGCCATTGGCAACTCCTGAAGGGGTAAAAACAGTCCAGAGATAGACACCACTTTGGGTTGAGGAACTGCTCAAGATAGTAAAATTGTAAGAGTAGAGTAGAGTAATGGAGTCAAAAGATTAACCACCACTCTTATTATACAAAATTCTTGCCCTCTGTCAAGTTTTTGTTTAAGTCAATCCCTGCGCGACAGATTGCCCGTGCCTATTTTCCGGCCATTGCGCTCTGCCGAATCCGAAACACAGAGGGTAAAAATGTAGGGCAAAGCTTCAGCCTTGCATCTCGGTCCGGAAAGCAGACCTGAAGGTCTGCCCTACAACCGTTTTTCCTTTACCTCAACCTTAACCTGTTCTTGTGTAGGGCAAGGCTTCAGCCTTGCTTATCCGATTAAAGCCCCGAATTAAAATCCCAATATCCAAATCCTCGGAGAAATGAGGAAATGAAGTGATGGAGTCTTCTTCCCTTCATTCCCTTCGTTACCTCAACCTCAACCTCTACCTTTACCTCTACCTCCCCTGATGTAGTTCTGGTTTGTTCCCACAGGTCTCTAAGTATACATAAAAGTCTACTTAATCCAACCGGGAAATAATGCCCTATTTTATTGATATTCAATGGATTATATGAAATTTCGGCAATTTCAGACCCCAACCCCCATACCGTCCCCCAGGTTACTTTCTATTTTATCCCGGTTGTTGCCTCCGGGGTGATTTTCGGGCTTGCCCCCGGGCTCACTGCCGGTTTAACCCTCGGGGTCATTCCTTGTGTTACCTTCAGAATGAACCCGGAGAGCACCCTTGTCTTACCCGGTCTCTGCCCCCCTGATTCACCTTCCCTGTCACTTCCGGGGTAATCAATAGGATAATAGTCCCTATCACCCTGGTAATTATTTCCCGAATGATTCCGGATTTGACCCCTAATTTCTGCCATTTTTCTATGAACCGGCTGGCAAACAGGATAAGGGAGAGGATGGGTGAAAGGGCAGGGGATCTATTCTTCTGTAGGGCAAGGCTTTAGCCTTGCATCCGGGAAGCAAACCTGAAGGTTTGCCCTACTGTCATAGAATGGGAAAAGGGGCGGGAAAAGGAGCCTGACCCAGGAACTGACAAAGGGTTAAGCAGAGGCTTTAACCAACAGTAGGACAAAGGGCGGTTATCATAATGGTGCAAATGGCTCAAACAGGAGTGCTGGGCAGGGTGGGAAAGAGAACCTTGGGAACGGCATAGGAGACCGCCTGGGGGGTAACCCCGGGCTAAGGGGGGTAGGCAAATTCCAACACTTTTCAGGTAATTATATGACAAAAAAGGCGAAAGAATGAAACCGAAGACCGTTTTTCAGCCTTCTGTCCTCGTTCCATAGTCTTTTATTCTGGATGTCATTATGCAAATTATTGAAAATCAGAACTATAGGCACATTACCGGTAACTGGTATGATAAGGATACCTATAGGTCTCAGGAGGTGATGTCCTGATTAATATCCGGAATGGTCTGGAGGGTAATATAAGGGGTGAAATACCGGGTGATGCAGGAGATTGCTTCAGGGATGACCCTGGAGTTGACCCGGGTGATAATACAAGTGGCAGACTCGGGGGTGAAACCGGAGGTAACCGGGGATATAACCTGGGTAGTGATTCCTGATTTGCTCACCGGTCGGTCGAGGCAACTGTCGGGCTATTGGCTAAGTTTAAGAATTAAGAAAGTTTAGGAAAACTTTGCCGACAAATAGGCGTTTGTTGCGTTAATGATTGGTTTGACTTTGGCTACTAAGTTGATTGACCGGCTGGTGGATATTGGCTAATATTAAATTATGAATGAGGATAAATTATATAGAACTTTGAGGATGGCTGTTGTTGCTGAGGAACAGAGCCTGAAAAAATATCTTGAGTTCGCCCTGGGCACAAAGGATGAATCAGGAAAGGATATGTTCGTCAGTTTGGCGCTGGATGAGTTTATGCACCGGCATCTGCTTGAGCAACAGGCTGAGGAACTTAAAGGGACTGGCAACTGTTCCGGGGTAGAAATCCATCCCACATTGATTGAAAAACTCCTGCCCAGCATCTCGGATAAAAGTCTGCTTATCAAGGGCAGGGAAGGTCAATCAGAACTTGATGCCCTGTTAACTGCGCTCAGCCTGGAAACGCAGGCACGCGACTTTTATATTCAGGAGGCAGAAACTGCCGGTTTAGAGCCGGTGCGGGAACTTCTGCGCCGCCTTGCCCAGATGGAGCAGGCGCACGCCGATTTGATTCAAGCCGAAATTGATTACATTCAAAAGACCGGTTTCTGGTTCAAGTTCCAGGAGTTCACGCTTGAGGCAAATCCTTAGGCAATCAATTCCTGGCGCTCCTTAAACCCAATGCCCAGGCGGTTGAGTTCTTCAAGAACCGGCTGATATATCTCCTTTCTGACCGGAATCTGGACACCGGTCAGACCCAGTCTTGACTCAAGAATCAACCTGACTCCGATTGCCGCAGGCAGACTGACCGTCCTTGCCATTGCCGAATCACCATCCGGTTCGCCAAATTCAATCAGGGTTGATTCAATCCTTTCCCGATGCCGGTCCGGATATTCAACCTCAAACTGATGGATAAGAACAATCATATCCCGTTCCTTTGGTTTGTATTCCATCCTGCCGAGCATCGCCCGGGCAAGGACATCCAGGTTGGAACCAGATTCCAGTCCGATGGGCTGGTCATTAAACAGACCGAGCCAGGCGAGCCGGTTAATCACCGGATGGTCAATGGCAAGACCCAGTCGATTTGCCACATCGGCGCGCAAATCCCCTTTTCCCGGCACAAATCCCCTGAGCCATTGGCAATAGGTCATTACGGCAAGGTCATTTCTCAGCCGGTCATCTTTTAACAGCCCAAGTTCACTTATCGCCTGCAGGGTCTCGCACCAACCCGGATTGCGCAGGGTTGCCCTGATCATCGTCCTGATTCCCTCAAGACCGTAAAGTTGAATATAGGGCAGGGAGTTGCGATTCGGATATGCCTCAAACTCGGCGAGACCGGCAACCCTGATTTTCCAGAATGAGGCAAATAGCCGGTTTGCCGGGACTAAAATCTCCTGACCATCCTTAAGAAAACGGGCATCATTTCTTGCCGCCATCAGCACACCTTTCGGGCTCCAGGAGAACTTGTAACCTAACGGGTTGTCATTTGCCTCGGGTGCAGGCAGACCACCGCAAGAGGAGATAAAGCCTGTTACCCTGCCGTTTTTGGCACGGACCCGGTCAATGATTGCCATTGCTGACATATGGTCAATGCCCGGGTCAAGTCCGATTTCATTCAAAAGAATCACACCTGCCCTTTTTGCCTCACTGTCCAGCGCGCGCATAACATCACTGACATAGGAGGTTGTAATCAGATGCCGCTTCAGGGCAAGACAGTGCCGGGCAACGGTAAGGTGATAGACATAGGGCAAAAGGCTCACCACCACATCGCTTTGCGCAACCAGCCGGTGCAGTGAAGGCTCATCATCAATCAGGAGTTCAACCGCCATGGCGCGCGGACAATTCTGAATCAACTCCTGTGCCTTGCTCACGGTTCTGGTGGCAACGGTGATCTCAATATCGGGCAGATTCAGCAGATAGCGCACGAGGGGTCTTGAGACCAGACCCGCACCCAGTATTAAAACCTTTTTCATTTCCTGCTTCCTTTCTCAAATAAAACCTTTGATATACTGATAATCTGGGGTCAGTCTGCCCTGATGCAGAATCAGAGCCCGGCGCAGCGGTCCGGGCAGTCCGAGCCGGTCAAGTTCCCTAATGAAGTCGGTCTGCGCCAGCACCGGAATGAAAGGTGCAAGTGCCTGACCGAACTCATCGGATGAATCAATTGCCAGTTCACAGGGCAGGTTGTCAATTGCCATAATCACCAGCCCATCCCCTTCAACTCCGTCAGTTACCGTTCCCTTTAAAGGGTGGTAGACAAAGAACGGCTCACCGGGATTTGTCGCCTTGACCGTAGGCTCAATTGAACCTTCAATATCACAGGAGATGTCCCCGATTATTAACAGCCTCAGTTGATCACGGGCAGATGCCTGACGCAGATATGCCCTGGTTACCAGTCTGGGATAACGGCTGTCCCAGTAAATACAATTCAAGAGAACCGAGAGATAGGGCAGGTGCTCAAAAAACCTTGAGCGATACAACTCCGGTTTGGTGAAATACTCCTTCAAGTCAAATTTGTGCCCGGGCTCCTTTGGCGCAAACATATCCTCTTCCTTGAACACCACCTGATAAACCGTTTTCGGCGAGCCGCTCCTGGCCACCTCGGGCAAATCTGCGGGCTGGATTGAAGTTGCCCCCAATGCGTTTAAAACCTCGCCTGCGCCCCGGGCAACGTTGCCATAACCGGTTACTCCAATCACCAGCGGCGCGATCCTTTCAGGCAGACCCTGGTGCCGAATCCGCTCACCGATGCCAGCAACTGCCTGGATAACAGTTTCAACCCGGCCATATTCGTGGGCAAGTTTCACATCAAGGAACGGGGTGATGATGCCAGAAACTGCAAGTTTTTTGCCCAGACCGGCAAGGGTATCAACCGTTCCGGCAATACCGGCAAATCGGCCAAAGAAAATTAGCCTTCGGCCCGCTTCATCGGTGACCCGCTCATAATCAATCAGAGAACAGTTTAACTCCATCATCTTTTTCAGCATCCCCATATTATGGGGCTGACCCTTGACCACATGGGCAAAAAAAAGATAGGTCTTATTTGCGCGGAAAAAGTCCGGCGGCATCTCCTTGATTCCCAAAACCACCGGACAGTCAGCAATGTCATCTTTGACCTCGGCACCTGCCTGCCGATACTCATCATCCCTGAATATCCTGATTTCTGAATGCTGGATGACGAACCTGATGCCATAATCCCTTTTCAACCGCCGGACCTGAGCCGGTGTCAAAGGCGCGCGGCGCTCCCAGACATTCTTATCCTCACGCCTGATGCCGATAACATTGTCCATAAACTCTATTAATAACAAAACCGTCTCTAAAGTCAATTTCAGATTGCCTGCCTATGTAAATCGGGTCAACCTGAAGCCGGTTTTCTTGACAATCTTTTAATCCGGATAAAATGTTTGTCGATGGCATTGAACTATTACCTCCAGGTCTATGGCTGTCAGATGAATTTTTACGAGGCAGAGGTGGTGCGGACAATTCTTAATCGGGCTGGTTATCAGGAGGTTGAAGATGAATCCCGGGCTATGGTGGTGCTAATGATGACCTGCTCGGTTCGGGAGCACGCCGAAAAAAGGGCGCTGGGTAGGCTGGCACAGTTGGTCAGATTGAAGAAAGGTTCATTGCCAAGGGTGGTCGGGGTGCTGGGCTGTATGGCGCAGAATTTGGGTGATAACCTGGTCAGTAAATTTGGTGTTGATATTGTGGTCGGACCAGACCAGTATCTGAAACTGCCGGAGTTGATTTCCTGCTGCCGGGAGGGTAGAGAACCAAAGGTCGCGGTTGAATTTACAGGTGAGTGTTATGAGCATATCTGCCCGATTCAGAAAAATAGGGTCAGCGCCCCGGTCACGATTATGCGGGGCTGCAGCAACTTCTGTTCGTACTGTATCGTTCCCTATGTAAAGGGTCCGGAGCGCTCACGTTCGGCAGAATCAATAATTGCCGAGATAAGACAGCTGACTGAAAACGGGGTTAAGGAGGTTACGCTGATCGGGCAGAATGTTCTGGCATACCAGGACAATACCATTGACTTCTGCCAACTGTTAGAAAGGGTGTGCGCAATTGAAAAGGTCGCCCGGGTCAGGTTTTTGACCTGCCATCCCCGGTATCTGGATGAAAGGGTGGTGAGGACAATGGCTGACCTGCCCAAGGTCTGTCCGCAACTCCATCTGCCGTTTCAATCCGGTTCGGACCGAATTCTGAAACTGATGAACCGGGGCTATACAAGGGGTGTCTATATGGATAAAATCGCAATGGTCAGAGCCCTATTGCCCGAGCCGGGCCTGACCACGGATATTATCGTCGGTTTTCCCACCGAAACCGATCCGGACTTTGAAGCAACGGTTGAGGTTGTGGAGCGGACAAGATTTGATTACGCCTATATGTTTAGGTTTTCACCGCGGAAGGGAACAAAGGCGGCTGAACTGCCTTATCCGGCTGGGTCCGGGGAGAGGGCAGCACAGCGTTTGCGCCAGCTGGTGGCGATTCAAAACCGAATCACCCGGGAGTCAAGTTTAGCCCTTCTGGGTAAGACCGTGGAACTTCTGATTGAAGGACGCAGTCCGCGGGGTCACGGGTCGCTCGGGAAGACAAAAAATGGCAAAATGGTCGTTGTTGACCAGCCGCTGGCGATTGGTAAGTTTGTTAAAGTGAAGATTGTTGCGGTCCGGGGGTGGACGCCAGTCGGAGCGGTGGTGGACGAGAACCCGGCGCAACCGATGATAAAAGAAATGACAGGGAGGTAGTATGGTTACCTTTAGACTGATTTTGATATTGCTGGCATTTGTGATTCTGTTCATACTGGGCTGGCAAAACCAGTCCACAACTACGGTTCAGGTGTTTTTCCGAACCTTCTATGATGTGCCAATCGCCTTTGTTATGCTTTATTCATTTGCATTCGGTGCGCTCTGTGTCGGGATCTTCACCATCATCTCCGAAATCCGGCTGCGGTCCAGGCTGCACCGGCAACGGCAGGAGATTGATGCCCTGACCGAGGAGTTGCGGGCACTCCGGAATGCGCCATTGAGCGTGATTGCCGATGGGGCTACCGGCAAAACTGACCAGCCCATCAAGGTGGAGGGAAAGGAGCAGGATTAAGATGTATCCTTTACTGATTGTTATCCTGGCATTGTTGATTGTTGCCCTGTATCCGGTGGTGCGGGACTTTTTCCGGCAGCGCAAGAAAACCCTGCCCGATTATGTTGAGGGGCTGCAACTGCTGCTTGACGGTAAGGTTGAGGCGGCGAAGGTAAAACTGAAAGCCGCAGTTGAGGAGGACACGGGCAATATCGACGCCTACATCCGGCTGGGTAATATCTTCCTTGACCAGGGGGATGTGGAACGGGCATTGCAAATTCATGAAAGCCTGGCCCTGAGGCGCAACCTTAAACCCGAGGAGGAGCGAAGGGTATTTCAAGCACTGGTGCGGGATTATTTGAAGACCGGCCGGCGGCTCAAAGCCATCCCCCTGCTTGAGGAGATGGTTCGCGCCGATCGTGCCGATGTTGACAGCCTGGAGAGGTTGGTTGAGTTGTATATTGAAAACAGTTCCTATGAGAATGCCGAGAAAATTCTCAAGGCGATGAGCCGGTTCCGGACCCCGCGGGTTGCCCGGCTTTATGCCGAATTCGGTTCTGCCCTGAGCCGGGTGAACCCTAAAGCCGGCGGGCAATGGCTCCAGGAGGCGCTGCGGATAAATCCGAAATCGGTGGTGGCACATATTTATCTTGGCGATCTGCTTTTATCCCAGTCCGATATTGAGGCGGCAATCAGCACCTGGACCAAACTGCTGGATATTGCACCCGAGAAGAATCATCTGGTCCGCGAGCGGATCGAGCGCGCCTATTACGAACTCGGCCGTTACGAGGATGTTGTCCAACTCTACCGGCGGTTACTGCACAAAATCCCCGATGACACCAGCCTGACGGTCGCCTTAGCCCAAATCTATGTCAAGAAGGAGGACCTTTCAGCCGCAATCGACCTGCTCGAACACCAGACTAAAACCCGGGATTTAAAGATTAAAATTGCCCTGGCAAATTCCTATCTGCGTAAGGGTGCGACCGAACACGCCCGGAATTACCTTGATGCGGCATTATCTGAATTAACCGCCGCCCGTTGCAACTGTCCGGGGTGCGGCAGGCAACTATCCCAGTCGGAACTGGTATGCCCCCAATGCCGGCTCTGGCAGGAGGGTGTTGAATAAAGCTAGAAACCCTAACCGGTGTGGCAGAAAGGCTAACCCCACTGCTTGCCCAGTACCGGCGGATTAAAGACCGGTATCCGGAAACCCTGCTCCTTTTCCGGGTTGGTGATTTTTATGAGATGTTCTATGAGGACGCCGAAGTTGGCGCCCGGGCATTAAACCTCACTTTGACCTCCCGGCCTCATGGCCCGAATATCCGGGTGCCCCTGGCAGGGATCCCGGCAAAGGCGCTGGACAGTTATGTTGCCCGGCTGGTGGCTCAGGGCTTTAAAATCGCCATCTGTGACCAGTTAGAAGAACCCAACCAGAATAAACCGGTCGTCCACCGGGATGTGGTTGAGATTATCACCCCAGGAACTGTTACCCGCGCCCCGCTGCTTGATGAACAGAGAAATAATTATCTTTTGGCACTTTCCCCGGCTGGTGATGTCTGGGGAATGGCATTCGCCGACCTGACGACCGGCGAGTTTGCACTGGGTGAAATTAAAACGGCAAGTATCGCCGAGGAGTTAGCCAAAATCGCCCCGGCAGAAATCCTTTTGCCCCAGAACTGGACCGGAGAGAGCCCTTTTGAAAACCAATACCGGATTACCCGCATCGACGATTATTATTTTACCGAGGAGTTTGCCTTTGATAAACTGACCGCCCATCTCGGGGTTATGACCCTTGCCGGGTTCGGGGTTGAGCACCTTACCGAAGGGGTTTGTGCTGCCGGGGCAATTATTCAATATCTTGAACATACCCAGCGCAGTGCCCTTCCCCATCTCCGCCGCCTTACCCCTTACCAGCCGGGCGAGCACCTCTTAATTGACCGCATCTCCCGGCGCAACCTGGAATTAACTGAACGGTTGCATCCCCAGGAAGGGCGGCACGACCTTTCCGGAACATTGCTATGGGTTCTCAACCGGACAAAGACGCCGGGCGGTGCCAGGCTCTTGCGACGCTGGCTGCTTGCCCCCCTAATTTCAGTTGCAGGGATCAATCGGCGCCTGGATGCAGTTGCCGAACTTAACCAGTCGGGCCCAGCACTATCAGAACTTCAGGAGTACCTGTCCCGGATTGGTGATATTGAACGGGTCAGCTCCCGCATTGCCCTGGAACGGGCAAACAGCCGGGAACTGGTGGCACTGCGCAACTGGCTTAAGGTCATTCCGGATATCAAAGCCCTGCTGGCACAGTTTCGGTGTGAACGGCTGAGTGAGATTCATAACGCAATCGGTGATTTCAGCACGGTGGTTCAGGACATCAGTCAGGTGCTGGTGGATGACCCGCCCGCGGCGCTTACTGAGGGCGGGTTGATCCGAAAGGGCTACAACCGGGAACTGGATGAGTTGCGGACAATGGCGGGCAATGCCAAGGAGTTCATCGCCCGGATTCAGGAAACCGAACGGCAGCGGACCGGTATTCCCAATCTGCGGGTGGGGTATAATTCGGTATTCGGCTACTATATTGAGGTGACAAAATCTTATCTGAGTCTTGTCCCAAAACATTACCTGCGCAAACAGACCGTGGCTAATGCCGAAAGGTTTATCACCCCGGAACTGAAGGAATACGAAAGCAAAATCCTGAATGCCGAGGAGAGGATCAAGCGTCTTGAATACGAACTGTTCATTCAGTTGCGCAGCCGGGTGGCGGGTTGGACGGGCCAACTTTTAGACCTGGCTTCGATTCTTGCTGAATTGGATGTCTTTGCCAGCCTGGCGCTGACCGCCCGGGAAAGAAATTATGTCCGGCCGGTGGTGGACGAGTCCTATTGTATTGAAATCAGAGCCGGGAGACATCCGGTTGTTGAAGCAATGGGCAAAGAGCCGTTTATTGCCAACGATACGATGCTTGACATTAGAGACCAGCAGATTCTTATCATTACCGGTCCGAATATGGCGGGCAAGTCAACCTATCTTCGTCAGGTGGCATTGATGGTAATAATGGCACAGATGGGTTCATTTGTTCCCGCGCTTTCTGCCCGGATCGGGATTGTTGATAAGCTGTTCACCAGAATCGGTGCTTCCGATGATGTTGCCCGGGGGGTATCAACATTCCTTGCTGAAATGATTGAGACCGCCAATATCTTAAACAACGCCACCTCAAGAAGTCTGGTTGTTTTTGACGAGGTCGGCAGGGGCACGGCAACCTATGATGGCCTGGCGATTGCCTGGGCTACGGTTGAACACCTGCATAGTGATGAGAGGTTCTGCCCGAGAACCCTGTTCGCCACCCATTATCATGAACTCACCGCGATCACCAGGCTGTTGCCCCGGGTTAGAAATTACAGTTTCCTGGTCCGGGAAAAGGGCGAGCAGGTTCTTTTTTTGCGTAAAATCCATCCGGGTCCGGCAGATAAAAGTTATGGCATCGCAGTTGCCAAGCTGGCTGGACTGCCCAAACCCGTGCTCAACCGGGCGCAGGAACTGCTTAACCTTTTCACCAAACAGGAACCGGTCAATTTAAGCCCGGCTGAGGTGAGTTCCCAGGACCGGCTCGCTGGTGAAGTGCCCGGCACCCATCCGGTTGTTGAACGGCTCCGTTCCTTAAATATCAATGAGCTCAGTCCGCTGGAGGCGTTGAACCTTCTGGCAGAGTTGAAGGATCTCAGTCAGGAGTAGATGAGCCGGGATAAATTATTGATGAATCAAAATCACCAATCGCCAGTGCCGGATTCTCCATTCGGGCATTGATTATTCGCCATTTTGTTGCCTTTGTTAATGTTGTCCTTGACCTGGCTTTTTGTTTGATTAAGATTCAGTAATTATGCGCATTGCGGTAATTGGCACCGGTTATGTCGGTTTGACCACGGGCGCCTGTCTGGCTAAAATTGGCCATCGGGTAATCTGCGTGGATAATGATGAGGAAAAGATTGCGGTTTTGAACCGGGGGGGGATGCCGATTTATGAGCCCGGACTGAGGGAAATCATCGATGAATCGGTCCGGGCAGGGCGCCTTTATTTCACCACCGATATCACTTTAGCGGTCCGGGAAAGCGAGGTCTGCTTTATCGCGGTGGGCACGCCGCCACTTGAAAACGGGGAACCGGATTTGACTTATGTGGAAGATGTTGCCCGCGGGATTGGCACGAGTATGGATGGTTACCGCCTGGTTGTGGAGAAGTCCACGGTGCCGGTCCAGACCGGAAAATGGATCAGAAGGACAATTGAACGGTATAACCGAAAGGGAGTTCCCTTTGATGTTGCCTCAAATCCCGAGTTTCTGCGCGAAGGCTCGGCAGTTCAGGACTTCCTCCAGCCGGACCGGATTGTTATCGGCGTTGAATCTGAACGGGCACGGGATTTGCTGCTGGAAATCTACAAGCCGATTAATGCACCGGTGATTGTGACCAATCTTGTCTCTGCCGAATTGATCAAGCACGCCGCCAATGCCTTTCTGGCGATGAAAATCTCCTTTATCAATGCGGTCGCATTTGTTTGTGAAGCATCAGGCGCAGATGTGCGGGAGGTTGCCAACGGCATCGGTATGGATAAAAGGATTGGCCGGGCATTTCTTGATGCCGGTATCGGGTACGGCGGGTTCTGTTTCCCCAAGGATTTAGTTGCCTTTATCCGCATTGCCGAGCAACTTGGCTATGACTTCAAGTTGCTGCGGGAGGTTGAGCGGATTAACACCGATGCCAGGGAGCGGTTCGTTAAAAAAATCCGTCAGGCACTGTGGAACCTCCGGGATAAGGAGATCGGCATCCTGGGCCTGGCGTTCAAACCCAATACTGATGATATGCGCTTTGCCCCTTCAATTGACATAATCAGGGCGCTGCTCTCCGAGGGCGCGCGGGTGCGTGCCTATGACCCTCAGGCAATGGGCAGGGCAAAATCAATTCTGCCCGGGGTCAGGTTCTGCGCCAGTGCCGAGGAGGTTGCGGATGGGGCTGACCTTCTGGCAATCTTGACCGAATGGGATGAGTTCAGACACATAGACTTGCGCCGGGTCAAGGAGTTGATGCGCCTGCCCATCATCTGTGACGGCAGAAATATGTTTGAGCGGTCTGAGTTGGAAGGGCTGGGATTTACCTATTTTGGTGTGGGCAGGTGATGGGATTATCAGTTCTCAGTTTGGGGTGGTGGTTTTGGGTTTCTGGTCAGGATCGGAAACGAGTAAGCCCGGTATCTGCCGATGAGTTCTAAGAACCGGGTGGCATTGGTTGCGGGTGGTGCCGGGTTCATCGGTTCGCATCTGTGCGAGTTCCTGTTGAAACGAAACTGGCAGGTTGTCTGTGTGGATAATCTTATTACCGGCAGTAAGGAAAATATTGAGCATCTGGAGGAGAAGCAGGGGTTCAGGTTTGTTGAGTGCGATGTCACCAAGCCCAGATTCGTTCGGATCTGCCAGGGGTTGAAGCTAAACCTGATTTTTAACCTCGCTTCTCCGGCATCGCCCAGGGATTACCTGAATCTGCCGATTGAGACGCTGACCGTTGGGGCGCTGGGAACCAAAAACCTCCTGGAACTGGCAAGGCAAAACCGGGCGATATTTATCCAGGGCTCAACCTCAGAGGTTTATGGCGACCCCAAAGAGCATCCCCAATCCGAATCTTACTGGGGCAACGTTAATCCGGTGGGCGAGCGTTCGGTCTATAATGAGGCAAAACGATTCGGCGAGGCGCTGGTAATCGCATACCACCGCAGGTTCAATCTGCCGGTGCGTATTGCCCGGATTTTTAATACCTATGGACCAAGGATGAAATTGAATGATGGCCGGATAGTGCCGACTTTAATTTATCAGGCGCTGACCAATAGGCCGTTAACCATCTTTGGCACCGGCCGCCAGACCCGCAGTTTCTGCTATGTCTCGGATATGATTACCGGACTTTATCGGCTGATTGAATGTCCGGACCCGTTCCCGATTAATCTCGGAAATCCCGAGGAGCGGACCATTCTTGAGTTTGCCCGGATAATCAGGAAACTGACCGGTTCAAAAAGCCCGCTTTTATTTCATCCCCTGCCGACTGATGACCCAAAGCGGCGCCGACCTGATATCCGGCGTGCCCGGAAACTGCTTGACTGGCATCCAACCATAAAATTAGAAAAAGGGCTGAAGTTGACAATTGACTGGTTCCGGAGAAAAGTGGCAAATGAAGGCGTAAGGGCTTTTGGGATTAAAGCAAGGCTAAAGCCCTGCCCGACAGGAGAAAAATGAGCAGAAGTGTGAATGCATCCGGCAAATACGAACCGCGAACCGCGAACCGCTTTGGGGTTGCAGTCGTTGGTCTGGGACAATGGGGAATAAATTATCTTTCCACCCTGAGCAGGTTTGAATGCTGCCCTTTATTTGGCTGCGAAAAGGAGCCCCGGTCCCTGCCCGATTTTCCCAATGTGCCAATAGTTACATTTTCTGAGTTGTTATCCAACCCCTCGGTTCAAGCAGTGATTATTGCCAGCCCGGATTATACCCATTTTGAACTTGCCGCAGCGGCACTTGCGGCTGGCAAGGATGTTCTGGTAGAAAAACCGATGGCATTATCAGTTGCCGAGGCAGAGGAAATCTTGCGCCTATCTTCTAATACCAGAAGGATTGTTGCCGTGGGCCATACTGCCCTTTACTCATTCGGTTTTGAGCAATTACAGGAGAGAATTGAATCAGGAGCATTAGGCAGAGTTCTGAAGGTTGAGGCGGTCAGGACCTCCAGGGGCAGAAGTAACGGCGGTTCGATTTTATGGGACCTCGCCCCGCACGACTTGGCAATGGCGATAACACTGTTTGGTCAACCGGTTGCTACCCTTGTCACGGCTTATGAATTTAACCATTGCTCTTATCAACTGACATTTGAACAGGGGATTGTCTTTTCTGGAGAGGTAGGCTGGACCCAGCCGCCATTTTACCGGCAGTTCCGGGTCTTTACTACCACTGGAATTTATACCTGTGATGAGCCGATCGGGGTTTTAGGAAATGAAGCCGAATCACCCCTTAACCGTCTGTGCCGGGATTTTATTTTTGCCTGCCAGAGCCGGAAAAAGCCACGGAGTGACGCGGTGCTCGGGCGAAAGGTAATTCAATGCCTCGCCGCCCTGTCTGAGGGACAGGGTGAGGTCATTGGTCATTGGGGGGCACCGGTTTATGATGTTATCTGTCATAATGCCAGTTTATAATGAAGAGGATTCGGTGTTAGAAATTATTGAGCGGGTAAAGGCGGCGCCCGTGCCAAAAGAAATTATAATTGTTGACGACTGCTCCCATGATAACACACCGGCACTTTTGCGACAAGTCCCGGATGTCAAACTGTTCGTGCATCAGGTTAATCAGGGCAAGGGTGCGGCAATTCGCACCGGGCTCGCCCATGCCGCCGGCGAAATAATTTTAATTCAGGATGCGGACCTGGAATATGACCCAGCCGATTATCCGCAACTGCTCGCCCCATTTGTCAATCCCAAAGTGGCGGCAGTGTACGGCTCAAGATTCAAAGGGAAAGGGAACTTTCTTTTCCTCAGCCGCGTGGCGAACCTGTTCCTTACCATTTTGACCAATGCCCTTTTTGGTGGCAAGGTTACTGATATGGAAACGGGCTATAAATTGATTAGAAGGGAACTGATTGCCAAACTGAACCTCGGCGCAAGGGGCTTTGAAATTGAGCCGGAGGTCACCGCCAAAATCCTGCGCCACCGCTGGCGGATGGTTGAAGTCCCGATAAAATATCAGGCCCGGAGTGCGGGCAAGAAAATCGGCTGGCAAGACGGACTCACCGCCATTTACACCCTGTTAAAGATTTATGTCAGTTGAACACCTCTCCCCGATCAGCACCCAGCCGGTAATTGAGTTAACCGGGGTGTTCAAATATTACCAGGGAGAATGGCCGGCACTTACCGACATCAGTTTGACTGTTTATCAGGGAGACTTTCTTTTTCTGCTGGGTGCGACCGGTGCCGGTAAGACCACCCTGTTGAGGTTGCTGTACCGGCATGAACTGCCTGACGCCGGTGCAGTTAAGGTCCTGGGCTATGACCTGATGGCGATGAAGGAAAAGGAGATTCCACTGCTGCGCCGGCGCCTCGGGATAATATTTCAGGACTTCAAACTCCTTGTCGACCGAACCGTTTACGAAAACCTCGAATTTGTGCTCCGGGCGATAAATACCCAGCCCGATATGATTCCTGTTCGAATCCAGGAGACGCTTAACCAGCTCGGGCTGGTGCATAAAAGAAACTCCTACCCTTATGAACTGTCCGGCGGCGAACAGCAAAAGGTTTCTATTGCCCGGGCACTGGTGAAGTCACCTGATATTGTGCTTGCCGATGAACCAACCGGTAACATTGACCCCAAGGCATCGGATGATATTTTGAATATCCTCAAGGACGTTAATTATCAGGGAACAACAGTGATTATGGCTACCCATAATGCCGAGCTGGCGGAACGAAGTCGCCGGCGCCGGGTCACCCTTGATGCAGGCAGGATTGTCCGGGACGAAGGTTAGCATATGAAAATTGGTTATCTGTTTAAAGAGGCGCTGCGCACAATCAGCCGTAACCGGGGCCAGTTTTTCCTTGCCAGTGCGGTGATGGCAATCTGCCTTTTGATGACCGCAGTATTTCTCATCCTTACTTTTAATGTGCTTAAACTGACCGAATCCGCCGCGGCACGAGCGGAGATATATGCCTTTGTCAGTGATGAGATTGCTGAGGAGCCGAGCCAGCTCTTACAGCGGATTGCCAACATCGCCGGTATCACCGCCGTCAGATTTGTCTCCAAGGCCGAAGCCTTTGAAGAGTTGCGTTATGACATCGGTTCGGATACATTATTACTCAGCATTTTGGGTGAGAACCCGATTCCCGCTTCAGTGCGGCTGACTCTCCAGCCCGATTATGCCAGTGTGGAAAATGTCACCGCCCTGGAAGAAAAACTGTTGCTTTTGCCAGGTATAACTGAAGTCTGGTCAGGAAAGGAACTCTTAGCCCAGCTCAATCAGGCCCTGAAAACCCTCATCATCATTGACATATTAATCTTAATCATTGTCGCCATTTCCGTCATCTTCATTGCCTTCCAGACGATTGAGAATTCAATCGCCGCCCGCGCCCAGGAGATAGAAATTATGGAACTGATCGGCGCCAGTCAACTGGCGGTCCGGACACCGTTTCTGTTGCAGGGAACAGCACAGGGAGTTTTGGGCAGTCTGTTCGCCTTTCTGCTGATTTATGGTATCAATAAGGTTGTCAGCGCCTTTATTCCTAAGCCATTTTTCCCGGTCGGTCTCGTATTCTTTGTGACGCTCGGCCTGGGGGTGATATTCGGCCTGGGCGGTTCAATAATGGCTTTGCATCGTCTGCCCTCCACTTTAAGCGCGCAACCAGGGCAATTTCGGGTTCGTTCGCTTTAGGAAATGATCGCCGGGATGCAGGGATTAAGGGAGAAAGGGGCAGTTCCCCCTGTTAGGAACCAGAAACTAAGAGCTGTTCGGTTTTGGTTCAGAACCTTGGCAATCATCGCCGGTTTTTACTTGACCCTTAATGCGCAGGTCTCGGTGCTGCAGGATTCAATTGAACTGGTCCAGCGGCAACTGGATTCAACCGAGAGCAAACTGGCGGAGTTAACCAGAACAGTTAATGAACTTGCGGCAAAGGAAAAAAACAGTTTGGAGCGGCTGGAGGTTCTGCAGGAAAAAATCGCTGTCACCGAACGTCTGATCCGACAACTGGAGTCCCAGATTGAGCGCCGGAACCGGGAAATAAATGAACTCAACATCCGGCTGGCAGCAATTACGGAACAAAAGGAAAAATGCCGTCAACTACTGAGCCACCGACTGGTGAATATCTACAAATACTCAAGGATATTCCCGCTCCAGGCATTGCTTACCAGTTCCAGCCTGCCGGAACTTTATCGCCGGGTAATAAATCTGCGCCTGGTCAGCCGTGCTGACCATCGGCTGATTCAGGAGTTGAGTAAACTTAATCAGCAGATAGTTGCCCAGCGTAACGCAATTGCTGCCGCGAAGATGGATGCCGAACGCCTGGAAGCCGAGGCAGGCGAGAAAAGGGCGGCGCTGGTTCGGGACCGAAATGAGGAGACAAGCATCCTTACCCGGATCCGGACAGAAAAGGCAGCGAAAGCCGCAGTGGTCAGTGAACTCCAGAGTGCCGCGGAAAGGCTTAAGGGACTGCTTGCCGACCTGCAAAAACGGGCAGCATCCGCTTCAGAACAAAGACATTATCTCGAAGAGAACAGGGGAAAATTACCCTGGCCCGTTGCCGGTTCGGTTATTGCCTCATTCGGCATTCAAACCCACCCCCGTTACCGCACGAAGATTAATAATCTCGGCATTGACATCAAAGTCCAGAATACGAGTCCGGTCAGAGTGGTTGCCGATGGCAAGGTTTCTTTTGCCGACCGCTTTATCGGTTATGGTAATTTGGTCATTGTTGACCATGGAGCCGGCTATTTTACCCTTTACGGCAATCTGACCACAGTCGAAACCGTTGTTAACGCCCTGGTTTCAGCCGGAACCACCATCGGCACTGTTGATGACTATCTCCATTTCGAAATCCGCAAAGACGGCCAGCCATTGAATCCAAAGGACTGGTTGGGGAAATAGGCAATGGGGAATGGGCGAATGACGAATGACGAATTGGTCAATGGTCATCGGTCATCGGTTCCTGGTTGTGCCCGGTTAACTATGGTTGCGCTTTATGCCGTTTGCTGATATAATCGGACAGGAAAGGGTTTGCCGGGTCCTCGACCGGATTATGGCACAAGGTTCGCATCTGCCATTGCTCTTTGTCGGTCAGCCCGGGGTCGGCAAGAGAACCGTTGCCCTCAAATTTGCCCAGGCGGTAAATTGTCAAACGCAAAGCGGAACTGCCTGTGGCACCTGCTCCAGTTGCCGTCAGATTGGTTCACTAACCCATCCTGATATCCGCCTGATTATGCCCATCCGCAAATCCGGTGATGAGGCAACTCCCGAGAAGGTGGCAGGTGAGATGGTCAGATTGTATCCTGACTATCGCCTCAATAACCCGCAGCCTTTATCACCACCCAATTATTCAATTCCGATTGCGGCAGTCCGGTGGTTAACTACCGAAATGGCAAAACCACCGACCCGGGCAAAGACCCGTTTTTTTATCCTTCTCAACGCCCATCAGTTGAATGAACAGGCAGAAAATGCCCTTTTGAAAATACTGGAAGAACCCCAGCAAAATACAACTTTTATTTTGACAACAACCAATCCCAATGCCCTTTTAAGCACAATCCGCTCCCGCTGCCAAATCCTCCGCTTTTCCGAAATTCCTGAACCGGCAATAGTCCGTTATCTTGAAAGAGTTGTGCGAGATGATAAAAATTCCGCCGCTCAGTTCCCGGTTTCCAGTTCCGAGTTTCCCGTTTCTGAAACTAAGAACCTATACCTAACTGCCGCGCTGGCTCAGGGTTCAATTGGCCGGGCATTAAGCGCTCTAAAAAATCCTGATGCATTTTTTGTCCAGCCGATTTATGATTATCTTGCCAGTCCCGCAGGAGAAGCAAAATTGTTCGAGGTCCTGAATGAACTGGAGGAGACGCCTTTAGTCTCGGCTGTCTATACTGCGCTTTTTTTATATCATGCCCGCCTGCGCGCTCAACTTGGCTTTCCCCAGCCGCCACATTTTTTAATCCCGAAACTTGCCCACTGCTCAATTTCGTCCTTAAAAGAGAAAATTTCCTATCTTTATAGCCGTTATCACGAATGCCAGTTTAACACCAACCGCACCCTGACTTTATTTACCCTTCTTTCTGAAATCGTACGAGAAGTGGCTTAATGGGGAATGGGCGAATGACGAATGACGAATTGGTCAATTGGTCATTGGGGAATTGGGCATTATGAGAGTATGAATGCAATTCTGATTTTTAGTCTGGCAACAGGCATTCTGAATCCAGCCGAATCATTATCTGTCTGTGACAATCCCAATGACCAGGGCCAGGCAATAATTATCACCTGGACCCATCCCAAGCCTGATTCGGTCTTAGGATACCGCATCTACCGTTCCCTGGCCCCGGAAGGGGATTTTGTTCCGCTCACAACTGAACTGATAACAAGAAACCAATACCTCGACACCGATTCATCGCTCCACAACGGTATCCCCTATTACTATTTTGTCCGTGCCTATTCCCTTGCCGATTCCGCTGACTCACCAGTCACCGGCCCGGTGATACCCCGTGCCCAGTGGTTTAACACCAGCCGGACCAATGTCCTGATTTTAACTCTAATTATCAGCATCCTGTTTCTCTATTATATTCTCCAGGCACGCAAAGGGGTTAGGATGTTCATCCGCAAGATCAGCGGACTGGATGCGATTGATGATGCCCTCGGCCGGGCAACAGAACTGGGCAAACCGATTCTCTTCAGTTTCGGTCTTGGTTATATTACCGATATGGTTGTGATTGCGGCACTGCCGCTTCTGCGCCGGATCGCCCGCAAATCTGCCGAATATGCGGTCAGGCTGATCGTCCCTAACTCCGACCCGATTGTGATGACCGCAGCCCAGGAAACGGTCAAAGAGGCTTATACCGAAGCCGGCAGACCCGACCTCTACAATCAGGACAACATCACCTTTCTCACTTCAGACCAGTTCGGTTATGCGGCTGGTGTTGATGGCATCATCCTGCGGGAAAAACCCGGGGCAATATTCTGGCTGGGCTACTTCTATGCCGAATCGCTGATTATGGCTGAAACCGGGCACACCATCGGTGCGATTCAACTTGCCGGCACCACTGAAACTACCCAGTTGCCATTCTTCGTTGCTGCCTGCGACTACACGATGATTGGTGAAGAAATTTATGCCGCCTCCTGCTATCTCAAACCTGAGCCGGTAATGCTGGGTACGATCAAGGGTGAGGATTTTATCAAATTCCTCTTAATTATTTTTATCTCCGCCTTTGTCTGCCTGGGCACAGCCGGTGCCCTCCTGGCAAAATCGCTCCCGGCACTCAACCGGGCATTTGAGACAATTATCAACTGGTTTACCCCGCCCGCATAACGATGTTACAACGCACCATCCCGCTCCTTTTAGTTCTCTTTACCGCGCTTCTGCTTATCATCGCCTTCTTTATTCCGCATAAACCCTTTGGCGACCTCGAATCCCGTTTCCTCAACTGGTATGCCATCATCTCCGGCTTCACCTTTCTTCTTGGTCTTGACTCATTGACCCGGCATCACCTCATAAAAATCATCCGCCGGGGAAAGGGCTGGTTTTACAGCCTGCTGCTCGTTCTGAGCCTGTTTGCCACCCTGACGCTCGGTCTTTACTCCTGGATTCGTTTTGCCAGTCCCTTTGCCCTGCGGGCACCATTTATGTGGCTTTACAAATATATGATTATCCCCTTGCAGGCAACAATGTTTGCCACCCTGGCATTTTTCATCTTTTCTGCCGCCTATCGTGCCTTCCGGATCCGCAACCTCGCTGCCAGCCTGCTGCTTGTTGCCGCCTGTCTGGTGATGCTTGGCAATGTGCCTTTGGGCAGTTCCTTCTGGCACGGCATCAGCCGAATCCTTCACCTTATTTTCCCCAAAACCAGTCTTGATGCACTGATGCGGATTGAACTCTTTGCCCTGATAAAGGACTGGCTGATGGCAATCCCTCAGGCTGCTGCAGGCAGGGGTATTGGCATCGGCCTTGCCCTCGGAGGGATTGCAATGTCGCTCCGCATCATCTTGGGGATTGAGCGGACCTATCTCTCATCCTAACCAAATGAGCTTCTGGGAACGACTGGCATCAATTGACCGGCGCATCCTCTATTCTCTCCTGACCCTAATTGTCCTCCTGCCTCTGATAATCAAACCGAAAATCTCGGTCCGGGTCTCGGAACCGGTCCGCGACGCCTATCACGCAATTGACCACCTGCCCCAGAACTCGGTGGTAATGATTTCCATTGACTTTGACCCCTCATCCGCGCCCGAAGTCCAGCCGATGCTCATTGCCATCCTGCGCCACTGTTTCAGAAAAAACCTGAAGGTCATTCTTACCGGCCAGTTGGCGCTGGGCCTGCCCTTGGGTGAGATCGCCCTGAATCAGGTTGCACCGGAATACAAAAAAGTCTATGGTCAGGACTATGTCAACATCGGCTATCGCCCCGGTTATACCGCCCTGATGGTGGGCATCGGCAGAGAAATTCGTGACTTCTTTAAAACCGATTACCGGGGTGTTCCCTTAGACAGTTTTGAGTTTATGCGTCAGGTTCACAACTATCACGATATTGACCTTTTGGTCAGTTTAGCCCATGGTGCAGTTGCCGATGCCTGGATTATGTATGCCGGTGCCCGGTTCAATCAGAAAATCATCGTCGGCTGTACCGGTGTCAATGCCCCCGGTATGTTTCAGTACTACAGTGCCCACCAGATTGAAGGCATTATCGGCGGTCTCCAGGGTGCCTCCGAATACGAAACCCTGGTCGAAAAACCCGGTGCGGCAACCCTGGGTATGCCTGCCCAGTCCTCTGCCCACGCCTTATTGATTCTGCTCTTAATCATCGGCAACATCGGCTTTATCCTCTCCCGCAGGAAAGGAAGAAATAGATGATGGGCGATATCATCGGCACTTGGGTTGCTGCGACCCTGACCATTGCCATCTTCTCATTTCTTTATAAAGACAACCCGCTCTATCGTGCTGCCGAACATATCTATGTTGGCATCTCAGCCGGATTTGCGGTCATCTACACCTGGGCATTTGATGTCTATCCAATGCTCGTGGATACCTTCAAGGCAAACCTCTCTGCCCGCAACTACCTTGAAGCCTATATTTTGATTCTGCCCGCACTCCTGGGCATCATAATGCTGCTTCGCTCCATCCCCAAACTGGTCTGGCTTTCCCGCTGGCCAATATCCTTTACCATTGGCATTGGCGCCGGCCTAGGTTTAATCGCCTCGGTCCAGGGCTATCTTCTGCCCCAGATATCAGACACATTACGACCACTGATTAACCTTAACAATGCGGTGATTTATATCGGTGTCATTACCACCCTGACCTATTTCTATTTCTCAAAAGAACACAAAGGCGTGCTCGGTGGTCTTTCCCGGGTTGGGATTGTGTTTATTATGGTTGCGTTTGGTGCCTCATTCGGTTATACAGTGATGGCGCGGGTCTCACTTTTAATCGGTCGATTTTACTTCCTATTCCATGACTGGCTGCCTCTGATTCGCTAAAACCACCAACTCCCCGGTTTGACAGAACTTGCTAGTGGTCTATACTGAATTCAGATAAATAAAAAGAGGCGGGCGATAAGGAACACAATTATTATAAGTCTGGTGATATTCACCCTTGCCCTGGCCCAGGTTGATACCGCCTGGGTCAGGCGCTGGGATGGCGCAGCGCACCTATTGGAGTGGACAACCGCTTTAGCCTTGGACTCAAGTAGCAATGTCATAGTTACCGGTAATACCGAGACCGACACGATTTTAGGCCATGAGGACATCATCACGCTCAAATACAGCCCAACTGGTGAACTGCTCTGGGCAAGGCAGTATGGCACCCCGAATGAACTTGACCGCTCCTGTGCGGTTGCCTGTGACCGGCAGGGCAATGTTTATGTCACCGGTGAACTTGACCGTGCCCGGCATATGGTGGTGCTCAAGTATGACTCAATGGGCACGCTGAAGTGGGTGCGTCAGTATGGCAATTATGGTGCTGACCTGGGGCTTGATTGTGCAGGCAATATCTATGTCTGTGGTGACACCTATCAGAACCAGACCCTTTTTGATTTTATTACCATCAAGTATCGTCCCAATGGTGATACCGCCTGGGTGCGAAAAAAGGACGGGGCAAGGCATGAGGACTATCCAGTGGACATAGCGGTGGATTCTAAGGGGAGGGTGTGCGTAGTTGGTGAATGCTGGTACAGTGTGGGTGTGGACTATCTGACCGTGGTTTACGACTCATTGGGCTTTGAACTCTGGTCAGCAGTTTATGATAGCACACCTGACATTGATATGCCGAGCGCGGTTGCGGTTGACTCTTTCGGTAATGTCATTGTTACCGGCACGAGCAAAGGGGATAGCGCAGACTTAGACTACCTGACCATCAAATACAGCCCGGATGGTAAGACCTGCTGGCGGCAAAGGTTCAATGGCACTGCCAATCTGGATGAGGGCGCAAGTGCGATGGCGATTGATAAGGATGGGAATATCTATGTAACCGGCGGTGCGGCTATGGCAGGGACTGGTTCCGACTATGTTACCATTAAGTATGGACCTCAAGGTAACCAGTTGTGGGTTGCACGCTACGATGGACCTGCGCATAGACATGATGTCGCATTTGCGCTCGGGTTGGATGAAAGTGGTTATGTGTATGTCACTGGCAGCAGCGGGGGCTTCGGCAGAGATGAGGATTGCGTAACGATTTGTTATCCACCGGACGGCAGAACCGCCTGGGTCCACCGCTTCGATACCCTGTATAATGGTGTCATAGAGGCTTATTTTTTAGCAGTTGGACCAAACCGGGAGGTGGTTGTTGCCGGGGTGGTGTATGATACCTTAATCAACCCCATCAAACGGGACATCCTAATCATCAAGTATGTCCAGCCAGGCGGAATAGATGGGAAGGGTACAGAACCGGCTCAGAGGTTAGTGCTTTTTGCCGAGCCCAATCCGTTTCAGGACCAGACGACGGTCAGGTTTAGCCCGGTTTCAGGTGTAGTCAGAGTAGAGGTGTATGATGTTACGGGCAGGCTGGTCAAGAGGCTGACCCCTATGGACACAGGTCTTTTCCGCTGGAATCGGACCGGTGAAGATAACAAAAGACTGCCTGCAGGTGTTTATACCCTGATAATCGCCACTAGGAACCAGCAGGCAGCAGTTAAACTGATTGCCTTGCCATAGGAATGGGAAATAATTTAAATGGTTAAGGTTCTAACCCTGATTTTACTTGCCGGGGTTGCCCTGGCCCAGGTTGCCGGACCTGATGAGATGATAAAAGGGATGAACTTCATCCGGTTTTCCTCCGGGTATCCTTATAACTCACCTTCAGCAGAGAGTTCACTTATTAAACTGAAGAATCTGACCCTGAGCAACTGGCTGGTGATTGTGCCGGTCTGGTGGATGAGTGATACCGGCTCACAGGAAATCCTCTGGATTCAAGACAGTTCACCTGGCGATTCTGAAATAGTTTGGATAATCAACCGGGCACACAGCCTTGGTCTCAAGGTTTTTCTAAGACCAGAGGTCCACTGCCTTTCCGGTGTCTGGCAGGGTTATCATAACCCGCACGATACCAACTGGTTCTTTTATTACCGGCTCTTCATCAGCAATTATGCCCGAATCGCTCAGCGGACCGGATGTGAGATGTTCTCGGTTGGTGCGGAACTGGACCGAAGCGCAGACGAGCCCTGGGAGATTATCGAGTGGCAGAAAACAATCAGGATGGTCAGAACCATTTTATTACCCGGTCTTTTGGCCTGTCCTCTGGCCTATGCGGCTGACTGGCGGACATTCGCTTCCATTCCCTTCTGGGATTCCCTTGACTATATTGGCATCAACGCCTATTTTCCCTTGCGGAATGATACCCAGCCCTATCCACCTCCACCACCTTCGGTTGACTATCTTTCCCATTGCTGGAACATCCACCTTGCCCGGATTAAGATTTTAGCCGATTCCCTGACAAAGCCGGTTATCTTTACCGAGGTTGGCTATCGGAGTATTATAGGGAGCACAAAACATCCCTGGGATGACACCCTGCCCGGTGCCTATAATGAAATTGAGCAGCGCAACGGATATATCGCCTGTTTTCATTCCATTTTAGGCAAGCCCTGGTTTGCGGGCTGGTTCTGGTTCAACTGGACGACCGACACTCTTCAAGCCGGAATTGGAGATTTAAGTTACACCCCTAAAAACAAACTGGCACAGGAGGTGTTGAGGCGGTTTAACTCAAGCATCTGCTCACACAAAGGTTTCTGCCTTCCTGCCACCTATGACTCAATTTATTTCTGGCCCAGGACATATCAAGCCCTTGACTCTTTGGTTGCCCACAATGCCAACTGGGTGGCAGTAAATGCCCGCTGGATAATGGCAGATACTGGTGTTGGGTATGATACAATCAGACCAATATCTGGGCACTCACCAGATAGTTTGTCAATCAGAGCGGTGATTGACTCCGCACATCAGCGTGGTCTTTCAGTGGCACTGAGTTGCTACCTTGCTGTTACCAAAGGTGCCTGGTGTGGTTGGCACAATCCAGGGCATAATACCAACTGGTTTCGTGATGAGTCGGTTTATGTTTGCCATTGTGCCCGGATTGCCGAGCAGGAAAGCGTTGAGATGTTGACCATCGGCCTGGAGTTAAACCGGACGATGGACAGTTCCTATGAGGCCAATCTCTGGCGGAGAATGATTATTCCTGCTGTGCGCGAGATTTATTCCGGACCTTTGTGTTATGGCGCCTCCTGCGACCCTTTTGTCCATCAAGATTTCTGGGCTGGGATTGACCTCTGCGGGGTTCATCCGTATGTACAGATGTTTCATACAGGATTGGGCTTAAAGGGATATCCTGACGATACTATGGTTAGCCAGCGACCAACTGTCCAGGACTTGTGGAAAGGTGATTCCCCACCGTATAATCTTTGGGCTTGGGAGTGGAAGTATATTCCTATCCTTAGGGACTCCTGGTATCGGGTGATAGAGAAGCCGATTCTATTTACCGAGATTGGTTATCGCAGTCTGGACAGCACCGCACTGCATCCTGCTTGGGACCACTGGTATGGCTGGACCAGAGTTCCTGCACACGGAGATACAGTTGATACAGTAACACTCAAGAATCTTCATTCCCTCTGCTTTCCGGTTGATACGCTGGTCGGCTATATTGTTGGCGATTCCGGGACAATCCTTAAAACTGTAAATAGCGGAAAAAACTTTGTGGTCTGTCCCTCAGGCACGAGCAGTTCTCTTTATGCGGTTGACTTTCCGAGCCGGGATACCGGTTATGCGGTTGGTGAGGGTGGAATAATTCTTCTGACCACAAACGGGTTTGACAGTTATGAGAATATTGCAATTGATGGTATGAACATCAGTTATTACTCGGTCTGCTTCCCTGATAATGCCAGCACCGGTTATATTGTTGGCGATGGTGGTGTGATTCTTTTAACCACCAATGGCGGTCAGAACTGGCAGCGCCAGTTCTGCACTTTGCCTTCAGGCGAGACCCTCCGGCTCAGGTTGCGCTCGGTCTGCTTTGTGCCCGATATCCAGGTTACCACATCTGTTGGTTATATTGTTGGTGATTCGGGCACGATTCTCAAGACAACCAACGGCGGCTCATCTTGGCAGAAGTTACCGAGTCCGGTAGATGTGAATCTCAAAAACTTGGATTTCATTTCCCCCAATCTCGGTTTTGTGGTCGGGGAGAAGAGCACGCTTTTGAAAACAACCGATGGCGGTAATAGTTGGCAGATTTATTCCTTCCGAACCCAGGAATGGGACTTTAATGCGGTTAATGTGCCGGATTATGATTCGGCACGTTTTATTGTCGGGACAAAAGGTTTAATTCTGCGGGCAGGTGATGCCTGGGATTTTGACGGCAGTTGCCAGTTTTCCAATACCAGACAAAACCTGAACGATGTCCAGTTTTTCCTTGACGGCCGGACCGGTTATTATGAACTGATTGGCTTTGCCGTGGGTGATTCAGGCACAATCCTCAGGGCTTTTTCTGGTGGCAGGATGAGGGTTGACTTCAATGAGCAGGCAAACTGCTATGAGGCGGCATTCCGGGCCTTCTGGAGAGACCGGCAGAACCCGAAACCCCTGCCTTGGTTTTATGGGTTTCACTTCTGGAAATGGGTAACCGACCCGGAACCGATGGACATTGAGCACGAAGTCCAGATTGACGACTACACCCCGCAGCAGAAAAGGGCGGCAGAGATTGTGCGGGAGTGGTTTCGGGCTAAAAAATGACTTTGCAATCACAGAGGTTTTGCGCTATTATATTACCAGGGCGATGAATAAGGTTTTAATCCTGATTTTATTTGCCGGGGTTGTTTTTGCCCAGGTTGATACCGCCTGGGTCAGGCGCTGGGATGGCGCAGCGCACCTATTGGAGTGGACAACCGCGTTAGCCTTGGACTCAAGTAGCAATGTCATAGTTACCGGTAATACCGAGACCGACACGATTTTAGGCCATGAGGACATCATCACGCTCAAATACAGCCCAACTGGTGAACTGCTCTGGGCAAGGCAGTATGGCACCCCGAATGAACTTGACCGCTCCTGTGCGGTTGCCTGTGACCGGCAGGGCAATGTTTATGTCACCGGTGAACTTGACCGTGCCCGGCATATGGTGGTGCTCAAGTATGACTCAATGGGCACGCTGAAGTGGGTGCGTCAGTATGGCAATTATGGTGCTGACCTGGGGCTTGATTGTGCAGGCAATATCTATGTCTGTGGTGACACCTATCAGAACCAGACCCTTTTTGATTTTATTACCATCAAGTATCGTCCCAATGGTGATACCGCCTGGGTGCGAAAAAAGGACGGGGCAAGGCATGAGGACTATCCAGTGGACATAGCGGTGGATTCTAAGGGGAGGGTGTGCGTAGTTGGTGAATGCTGGTACAGTGTGGGTGTGGACTATCTGACCGTGGTTTACGACTCATTGGGCTTTGAACTCTGGTCAGCAGTTTATGATAGCACACCTGACATTGATATGCCGAGCGCGGTTGCGGTTGACTCTTTCGGTAATGTCATTGTTACCGGCACGAGCAAAGGGGATAGCGCAGACTTAGACTACCTGACCATCAAATACAGCCCGGATGGTAAGACCTGCTGGCGGCAAAGGTTCAATGGCACTGCCAATCTGGATGAGGGCGCAAGTGCGATGGCGATTGATAAGGATGGGAATATCTATGTAACCGGCGGTGCGGCTATGGCAGGGACTGGTTCCGACTATGTTACCATTAAGTATGGACCTCAAGGTAACCAGTTGTGGGTTGCACGCTACGATGGACCTGCGCATAGACATGATGTCGCATTTGCGCTCGGGTTGGATGAAAGTGGTTATGTGTATGTCACTGGCAGCAGCGGGGGCTTCGGCAGAGATGAGGATTGCGTAACGATTTGTTATCCACCGGACGGCAGAACCGCCTGGGTCCACCGCTTCGATACCCTGTATAATGGTGTCATAGAGGCTTATTTTTTAGCAGTTGGACCAAACCGGGAGGTGGTTGTTGCCGGGGTGGTGTATGATACCTTAATCAACCCCATCAAACGGGACATCCTAATCATCAAGTATGTCCAGCCAGGCGGAATAGATGGGAAGGGTACAGAACCGGCTCAGAGGTTAGTGCTTTTTGCCGAGCCCAATCCGTTTCAGGACCAGACGACGGTCAGGTTTAGCCCGGTTTCAGGTGTAGTCAGAGTAGAGGTGTATGATGTTACGGGCAGGCTGGTCAAGAGGCTGACCCCTATGGACACAGGTCTTTTCCGCTGGAATCGGACCGGTGAAGATAACAAAAGACTGCCTGCAGGTGTTTATACCCTGATAATCGCCACTAGGAACCAGCAGGCAGCAGTTAAACTGATTGCATTGCCATAGGAATGGGATGAGGTGAGAAAGGTATGAAGGGGAAAAGAGTTCACTTAATCTCTTCATCACTTTCCTTGTTTACAGTGTTTACAGTGCGTTCTGCCCCCTCGTTTTCTGTCATTGCGCTCTGCCGAAGGCAGAAAGCAATCTATCGCTGGGATTGCCACGGGCTTCGCCCTCGCAATGACTTAAAAGATTTGCAAACCTGAAGGTTTGCCCTACAAGGTGCGGGGATTTAGGGCAAGGTAGTGCCTTCGGCACCAGCTAACGCAGAGTAGCCTTGCATCCAAAACGGTATCCGAAAATTCCAATTTTTTCGGGTTTTGTAATCACCGAGATACCTCAGGGGATGCCCCGGGGGTGCGCCCCTAATGTTAAATTATATTGAAAAAACATTTTAACACCCAATTTCCCAATGCCAAATTCTCCAATTCGTCATTGTCATTTCCCAATTTAACCTTAACCTTTACCTCAACCTTATCAGCTGGCAATCAGGATAAGGAAAAGGGCGAAACAGGACCATAAATATATCTTAATTCTTTTTCTTACATATAGCCCCTTAAAATTACAGCAAAAGTTCTATCTAATTTCATCCTGTATAATCTCCCAGATATCTTTAATCTCCCGTGCAACCTTACCTTCAGAGTATTCAACAATCGGTTTTCTGTTTACTATTAACTCGGTGATAATTGGGTCATAGACAATTTTCCCTGCTAAGTGAATTTTATTTTTTTTGCAATATTCTTCTATTCTCTCGGTCAAATCTATGTTCAGGTCATATTTGTTGATAATGACATAAGTTTTTAGTTCAAAATGTTTTGTTAATTCTATCACCCTTTCCATATCGTGTAGCCCTGACAGAGTAGGTTCAGTTACAATCAAAACAATATCTGTACCGGTAATTGAAGCAATCACCGGACAGCCAATTCCCGGAGGGCCGTCAATAATGATCAAATCGCGAGCCTCTTTTTCCGCGAGCAATCTTGCATTCTGTCTAACTACAGATACAAGTTTTCCTGAATTTTCCTCAGCAATACCTAATTTAGCATGAACAAATGGACCATATTTTGTTTCTGAGAGGAACCATTCTCCAGAGAGATTGTCTTCCATCGCTATCGCATTTTGAGGGCAAATATGAAAGCAAACTCCACAACCTTCACAGAAAAGAGGGTCTACAATAAAATCTTCTTTAGAGATTGCCTCAAATCGGCACACAGAAATACAGGCTCCACAACGACCACATTTTTCTTTATTTATTAATGCCGTTTTACCACCTTTAAATTCGTGCCGTTCAATAATTCGGGGATTAAGCAGAATATGTAAATCTGCTGCATCAACATCACAATCAGCAAAAACTGCATTTTTACTTAAAGCAGCAAACGAAGCGGTTAGCATTGTCTTCCCCGTCCCACCTTTTCCACTGATAACAACAAGTTGCTTCACAATCCTTTCTTTAATAAATAATCTGCCAGTGCTTTATGTAAAGTAGTCACTGCTAAAATTGCACAATGAAAATTAGAACCTAAAAAGTTGTGCAATTTATCTACGACATCTGCCGGAGAAATTCTTAAAGCATCATTTATGCTCTGCCCTTTTACAAGCTCAGTTGTAATCGAACCACAAGCCACAGTCACCCCACATCCATCAGTGAAGAAGAGAATTTCAGAAATTTTCTCATCTTTTATCTTTAGATACATTTCCATTGTATCGCCACATTGACCTTTTACCATCGCAGCACCATCAGGGTCGGTCATCCTTCCAAAATTCTTGGGTTGAGTGAAATGTTCGATAACTTGCTTTGGGTATTTTCCCCTTGCCATCTTCAATTCTCAACTTTATTTATATTTATATTCTTGGATAGTTTTGTGAACTCCTTTTTATATTTAGGTATTACTTCAATTATTGGCATTCCTTTTGAATAAAATTCAGCTATTTTTCTATCGAAAGGAATTTTCATTAAAATTTTAATTTTTTCTTTTTGACAATATTCCTCAACCTTTTTATCGCCGATATCAGCACGATTTATAATTACACCAAAAGGTATCTTCAATTTCTTCAAAGTCTCAACTGCTAATTGCAAGTCATTGAGTCCGAATGGTGTTGGTTCGGTTACCAGAATACAGAAATCACTGTTTTTAACCGCTTCAATCACCGGACAGGATGTGCCAGGGGGAACATCAATGATGGTTAAATGTTCGTTTCTTATTCTCTTTTTTAACTTCCTGATAACCGGTGTTGCCATTGCCTCACCAATATTCAGTCTGCCCTGAATAAACTCAATCTTACCAGCATAGCCGGATTCAATCACCCCGATGTTTCGGTCAGCCTCTTTTATTGCGCCCTGAGGGCATAAAAGGCTACAACTACCACAACCATGACAAAGGTGAGGAAAGATCAAAACATTGTCTTTTAACACAGCGATAGCATTATAAGCACAAACCTGAGCACACCTGCCGCAGAAATTACACTTTGATTTATCAACCTGAGGAGTCGGAATTGAAACGGGTTCAATCTCATTTATTTCTGGTCTTAGAAAGATATGGGCATTAGGCTCTTCTACATCGCAATCCAAAAAATAAATCTTTTGTTCTAATGAAAGTGCTAAATTTACCGCCACGGTTGTTTTTCCGGTTCCACCCTTTCCACTTGCAATTGAGATAATCATTCTATTTTAATGAATTTCCCAACGCCAATTTCTATATAATCTTTTTGATATTCCTCTTTAAATAATTCCCGACATCGGTCACCGCTACAATGGCAGGGACCGACCTTTTTAACACCAAGTTTTCGGAATTGCCGGATAATCTCTTTTATCTCAGTATCAGAAAAATCACCTAAATGGAATCCACCGATAACTTGATAGATATCCTGTTTGAAATATTCCTTTGCCTTCTTTAAAATCTGAACAATTCCTGGATGGGCGCAACCAGTAATTATAACCAAACCTTTATCGGTTTTAATAGCTAATGATTGTTCTTTTATCAAAGTGCTCAATTCTCCGGTAGAACCAACTCTGTTCCCAAGATAGGTCGGGCTTTTAATCTCAACAGGTTTTGCCCCGGAGTTCAGAATACTCTTTTTTATATCTTCGGGAAAAGATGGCAAAAGGTAAACAACTATATTTTTATTTTCCTTTAAGAAATCATTTAAGCCACCAGTATGGTCCCAATGTTCGTGAGAAAGAAATATTACATCAATGTCTCTGGGGTTGATATTCAGTTTCTTTATGTTAGAAATTAAGACTTCGCCATCGCCGCCAGTATCAAAGAGTATCGTCTTTTCCAGACCTTGAATAAGACAGGAAAAGCCCCAGGCATTTTTGAGTTTGGTATCAAAAGGGTTGTTGTCGTAAACAATCGTGATTTCTATCACATTTGCATCTTTTGCCCAACCTGTGTTTTCCACAGCCTGGTCTGAGTTTTTATTTGCTAACAAAATTCCTCCCAGCGATAGAAAAATTAGTGTCACAAAAAATCCCCTCATTTTGCATCAATAATCATCCTAACAAAGTCTGCTGGTTCTGCACCTTGCGATTCAATCTTTACATTTGCTTCAACCACATTACCTTTTGCAAGTACCATCAGACGAGCACGGTGGCGTATCGCAACGTTCGGTTCTACCACAACAGGTTGTGCCTTTTTGATTTGAATTTCCCATTCTGATGCTTGCGGGTGCGGTTAATTGTTTTTCTATCTTTATGCTTCCGCATTTTGGGCACCATGGCTCTTCTGATTTTTTTATAATCAGAAAATCAAAGGTTGCGCCACATTCCCGACACTTATAAGTATATATTGGCATTATTTCCTCACCATTTTTGTTCCGCACTTTGGACAGGTCATTTGATAACAGGGAACACCCGCTTGATGAGGAACTGTTGTGCCACAGGAGGGGCACACACAATTTCCCACCGGTCCCTTTCTCAGATCACCCATTCTACCACGACTACCGCGGGCTAAACCGCGACCCGCTCCCGGACCCATAGGCCCTATCCCCTCACCTTTAGGCATAAAACCTCCATTTGACAAAAATATCCAGTAAACTATTCTGCCCCAAATTTTGTTCCGACATTTGGGGTTTGTGTTGGTCTTACTTCACCCCTTTTGTATTTTTCAATCGCTTCTTTGATGGTTCCTGATAATCCGGTAACAACCTCAATGCCTGCTGCGTTAAGGGCGTGAAATGCGTTTGGACCAACATTACCGGTGATAACCGCCTTAACCTTTTTATTTGCTACCAATTGACCTGATTGAATACCCGCACCACCCATAGCCTCGGCATTCGGATTTTTGACGGCTTCAAATTCAAGGGTATCTATATCAATAAAGATAAAGTATTCACACCTTCCGAACCTCGGGTCCAATTGGGCATCGAGATTATCGCCTTTTGCAGTTAAGCATATCTTCATTTTTGCTCCTTTTAATGCGCACATTTATCCTGACCAGAATGGTCACAGGCAGATTTGTCTATACCATATCCTTTTCCTGTTCCGGGCTTACAAAAACTTTCAGTTCCTTTCAATGTGCCATTTCGGAATTTTTCGATAACTTCATCTATACTGCCGCCTATACCAACAAGCGTTTGAATCCCAAATTGGTCAAAAAAACCTTTGGCGCGTGTTCCCATTCCGCCACAAATTATACATTCAACCTTGCGTTCGTGCAAAAATTGAGGGATAAAACCGGGCTGGTGCCCGAGATTATCAATCACCTCTTTTTTTATCACATTTCCGCCCTCTATATCCACGATGGTATAAGATGGGCATCTGCCAAAATGTTGTGATACAAAATTACCGTCAGTTGCTATTGCAATGCGCATACCTTCTCCTTTTTATTAGATGTTTTGGTTAGGGGCAGTCAATACTGCCCCTAACCATTCTTCATTTTATTCCTGTGCCTGTGCCTTTTCCAGGGTGCTTATCCGATTTTGAACATCCTCAAGTTGCTTTTTAAGAGTGTCCGCCTGCTCTTTCAGCATTGTCATTTCTTCTTTCGGAGTTGGTTCATAGCCATAGGGCACAGGCCACATTCCAAAAGCCGGGTAACCGTATCCGGCTTTTGCCCAACCAGGAAGTCCTGTCGCATAATACCAATGCCTCCAGCCACGGCCCCGACCAAACCAACCACGACACCAGAAACCCCGTCCCGGAATCGGATTCATATAACCAGGCACAGGATAGCCAGCACAGTAGCCGGCAGCACGACCGGTCATAGGACCCATTCCAACAGGTCCTGTTCTATCTCCAAAAGGCATATTACTTCCTCCTTTCTTTTGTTAATGATAACCATTTTCATTTATTATAATAATGAGAAATCGGTTCCTGTCAAGTAATTTTTTTCATGAATTTGACTGATGACGGCACATGGTAACCACAATTTAAAAGTTCGTCGATATAATTGTCTAATAATATTGGCGGCAGATTTAACACCCCGGAAGGTATTTTACTCTCCGCCTCTTTTAATATC
>Ga0272448_1000364_pt1 | contig 70323 bp, 64 predicted proteins | sample YNPCB0191_FD_202220 | JGI IMG/M metagenome (GOLD analysis project Ga0272448, IMG submission 202220) | Hot spring sediment microbial communities from Yellowstone National Park, WY, United States - YNP-CB-019-1 | ecosystem: Environmental > Aquatic > Thermal springs > Hot (42-90C) > Sediment...
GTCTGGTGATGTTGTTAGTACCAATACTACTGTTACAGTTACAATGAATTCGAATAAAAGTGTAACAGCTACATTCACTCCATTATATACTCTCATAGTAACAAAATCAGGAACAGGTACAGGTACAGTTACATCGTCTCCGACTGGTATCAATTGCGGATCTACGTGTTCGTATCAATTTGTATCTGGTACTAATGTAACATTAACAGCTACACCAGATTCAGGTTCAACATTTGGTGGATGGTCTGGTGATGCTACTGGTTCTAGTTCTACTGTTACAGTTACGATGAATTCGAATAAGAATGTGACTGCTACATTTAATGCATTATATACTCTTACAGTAACAAAATCAGGATCAGGTACAGGTACAGTTACATCATCTCCAGCTGGTATTAATTGTGGTACTACATGTTCGTATCAATTTGCATCTGGTACTAATGTAACATTAACAGCTACACCAGATTCATCATCATCATCCTTTGGTGGATGGTCTGGTGATGTTGTTAGTACCAATACTACCACTACAGTTACAATGAATTCAGATAAGAGTGTAACAGCTACGTTTAATGTATTATATACTCTTACTTTAACAAAATCAGGAACAGGATCAGGTACAGTTACATCATTTCCAAGTGGTATTAATTGCGGATCTACATGTTCTTATCAATTTGCATCTGGTACTAATGTAACATTAACAGCTACACCAGATTCATCATCATCCTTTGGTGGATGGTCTGGTGATGTTATTGATTCTAGTTCCATAACCATAGTTGTAATGGATTCGAATAAAAGTGTAACAGCTACATTTAGTTCATTGTATACTCTTACTGTAACAAAGTCAGGATCAGGTACAGGAACAGTTATATCATCTCCAACTGGTATTAGTTGTGGAGCTACATGTTCGTATCAATTTGCATCTGGTACTGATGTAACATTAACAGCTACACCGGATTCATCATCATCCTTTGATGGATGGTCTGGTGATGTCGTTGATACCAATACTGCCACTACAGTTACAATGAATTCGAATAAAAGTGTAACAGCTATGTTTAATATTGATACAAGTGTTGGATATTTCGCTGGTGGGTTGGATGGTAGTTATCAATATCAAAGTTTCATCGATAAATTATTATTCAGTAATGATACACAATCTACACTAACCGCAACATTATCACAATTTGTGGATTATCAATCTGCATGTAATTCATCATTAGCTGGATATTTTGCTGGTGGGTATAATTATAATGGTGGTGGTTATCAAAGTTTTATCGATAAACTATTATTCAGTAATGAATCACGATCTACATTAACATCAACATTATCACAAACTGTGGACGGTCAATCTGCATGTAATTCAACATCAGCTGGATATTTCGCTGGTGGGGAAAATCCTAGGTATCAAAGTTTTATCGATAGACTATTATTCAGTGATGAATTACGAACTACACTAACAGCAACATTATCAATATCTATATATGGTCAATCTGCATGTAATTCATCATTAGCTGGATATTTTGCTGGTGGGTATAATTATAATGGTGGTGGTTGTCAAAGTTTCATCGATAAATTGTTATTCAGTTATGAATCACGATCTACACTAACAACAACATTATCACGATCTGTGATATATCAATCTGCGTGTAATTCGACATTAGCTGGATATTTTGCTGGTGGATTGAATGGTGATAATGATGATATTAATCAAAGTTTTATCGATAAACTATTATTCAGTAATGAAACAAGATCTACATTATCAGCAACATTATCACAAACTGTGTGGTATCAATCTGCATGTAATTCGATATCAGCTGGATATTTTGCTGGTGGATTGAGTTCTGATGGTAATGATGATATTATCTACAGTTTCATCGATAAACTATTATTCAGTAATGAAACACGATCTACATTAACAACAACATTATCACAATCTGTGTGTATACAATCCGCATGCCAATCCGGTGGTATATTATAGCAATACTTTATAAAGGAGCATTTAAAATGTGAATTTTCCATTAATAATTGACAAATATGTAATTAATGACATATATGATTTTATAGGATATATTTATAGACTGAATTTCATAGATGATTTTACTATATCGATTGACGAAGATGTGAATATTACGAATACGACTAAAGATGTAATTATAGAAATAAACGGATATAATTATAACTCTAAAATACCAATATTTTATGGCGCGAAATCATTAATTGTTAAACGATTGTCGGCTGGCGGCGTGATTGTGAATAATAACACGTCGCTAGTAACAAATATCAATACGTACAATCAACTTCAACAAGGTGGGAAATGTTATCCACCAATTATAAATAGTAATTGTGTTGAAGTTAGTGATTTCCCTCAATCATATTTTGAAGAATTTAATATACATTTAACTCTGCATTGTAATTTTAAATTGCAATACACTATCGACAAACAAATAGTCAAAAACTGGATCGATACATATCTGAATGTAAATCCAAATCGATACAAATTGAACTCATATAATAATGTGGTTCTTGATGATAAATATAATGTGACATCAAAACCGATAACTCAATTTATATCTAATAGTGTTGTTGTTACTGATTGTATACGATCTGATGTACCGGTAGAAATACCGAATAAGAAAATTCTGTTGCCGGATTTAGACTATAAATTTCTACTGAAGAATGATTATCTTTATTATAAATATTTACAATATGTAGAAAATGGGCCACATAAATGTGGATCTAATGTGTTATTGGATTCATCTATTGATAATCCGAATATAATTCCTAATAAATACAATATTTATAATATAGATTATGATCGAATTCGACCGATATTATCATACAATCGAGTAAATGATACGATTACGTATAGAATTATTGCTGAAGCGAGTGATGAATATATATTCAAATGCATTCCTGGGTTGTATAGAATATCCGTATACAATTGTACGATATTGAAGCATGTTTATAATCAGTATAAAAACATTTATAATAAAGATGTAGTCAGACCGGATAATTTTCCACATTTTAATGTAACATCTGATAATCTTTCGATATCGTCTGATAATATGAATGTCAGTCCTGATTATCCGATTGTAAAACTTACTATTGGAGATTACGTTTGCCGAAACATAAGTGACAACATTGTTTTCGCCCCATATAATAACAACCTAAAATTAGATATATATGAATTATTAGTCAACAATATCACTGGTAAATATATTTTAATTCAATTCGATATCTATTATAAGTATTTAGAAAATAGTTATGAATTTGTAAAAAAATATATTTTTAAATCTTCTAAATTATTTAAAAATATAAATTATAATGATATTAATAATGACAATAGATTTTTAATAGATAATAGATATATTATTGTAACTGATAATCAATATAAATTATTAGAATCCCCATATGAAGATGGTAGAAATTATCATAATTGTTTCCATGTATATAGAGTATCTGATATAGATGAGTATACGAATTATGTATATGATAATAATAAAAATAATAAGAGATATTTTATAATGTATGGGTTGTTGACTAATAATAATAGGATTAAGGTTTTTGTTCCTATTGGGGCGGAAAAATTATTTGTCTTAGATGATAACAATAACAGATATGATTTAACTATATCTAAATACGATGATTGGAATTTCTATAATAATATAGATCCGAAATATAAGTACATATTCATGGAAGTTAATTATCATGATTATAAGTCATATAATTATAATCCAAATAAACAGTTATTAAGTGTAATTAATAATTATTATGAACAAAGATTACCTTTATCGTTTGATAATTTGGATGTTAATAAATATAATTATGTTAAAGTTTTTGGGGCGGATTTTTATCGTCTAGAATTCTACAGCGACATGCATCACGAATTCGATACCACCAGTTATTTGAATATTAAAGATTATAAAATCCCAAAAGATGATTATATAAATATTTATGTGTCTGAAGAAGAAACTTTTAATACAAATATTATAAGAGTAAATTCGAAAGACATGATTACCATTGATTTCAATACACCTAATGTGGATCGCATTCGAGAATTGATTGTTACCGGCGATACAGATGAGACTGTTATCAGTATTCAATCTGATGGGATTATTATATCCACACAACCGTTTAATGTGAATCCACAATCGTTTTTGGACAGGAGACCGATTTATGTTTATCCGGATATATGCCAAATGAGCAATAATGTGTGGGTGGGATGCAGCGGTGACGTATTTTTCCGCCCCACTAAAAATAATAAATTATACTACATTCTATTAAACAACGATAATATCACAACAACACAATATCACAATATTCTTTTTTAAAATCATGAAAAATAATCAGTATTTTGATTTAAATGAAACATATAATAATATCTTATTCGAATCAGCATCATCAGCATTAATACAAACATCAGAAAGATCTGCATCTTCCAATTATTTTTCTCATCTTCGTCCAGATCATATAGTTATAACTGATACATTCAATCATTTTCTATTTCCAATACCGTATCCGGAAATAGATAAAAATAGATTGGATTTATTTGATATTTACCAATATTTTCAAACAAAATATGCACAAAGAAAACTTAAATATTTACCATGGCATTATACCATTGAATTAGTACAAAACAAATATGTCGTATATAATACGCGCCCCATAGATAAAATATTCCCAATAAATAATGACACTATTACTGATGATATTAAAAATACAATAGATAATCTTAATATTGATATCAATACTATAAGAAATTCCATACATATAGCAATTATAGGCAATACTAATAAAGACGTTTATACACGAAATTTTTACGAAACCTTAGTAGAACTATGCATCGCCCCAACACTAAGGTTATATAAATTAAACAAATCTCTATCCAATTCTGTCACTTTAATAAATATTGGAAACAGATTTAAATTTAATTTATTACAACATTATGTATCACCATAATTTATTTTAAAATAAACAAGGAGAATTAAAATCATGCGTTACTATCTTAAGAGTTTAAAGCCATTATCAGTTGAAAATCCTCATTGTGTAGATTTACTTCAGGATTGGGTTCAGAAATATCCTGGTGTAACATACACAAATGTTATATCTGATGGTATTGCAGATTTCGGTATTTTGGAAGGTAGTGGTGATGATTTATCAAGATGTATATCATCTATTAATGGTAAATTTTCTGTCACTTGGTTATCTGAATCTGCATTTATTGGTGTAGTTATTCATAATTATAATCCAGTTCCAATGCCAGATCCGATATTAGGTCGAACTATAACTCCTCCGACAGTTGAGGAATTTTTAGCTACATATGGTATAACTGTAACTGATAAATTAGCTGCTTATAAAGAATATAAATTTTCATTATTAAATGAACAGACATTCAAAATGGTATCGACTGATCCATTTATAATGATTCATTCAATGGTAAGAGCTATAATTCTTTATAATTTCCATTATAATGATTTAACACCTGAGCAAAAAGCTATAGTTGATGCCGATACAACAACACTAAAAACATTATATCCGGCTGATCAATGTATTGCTGATATTCATGATATGATTACTATATTGAATAATGTATATTCTCTTGGTAGGCAGAAAGTGATGGAGATTTACGCAGCAACTACGATTGAAGAATTAGATGATATCAATTTATCATTGGTTTAATTAAATCGCCAACGTAGATATGATTTTAATATTTACGTTGGCACATTTGTTTTGTTATAATTGGAGGATTGAGTTGGAAAATATAATTCAGAATATTTACACACAGTATGGTTTTTTAGGTCTGTTTTTCGGATTGTTGTGCTATCTGGTTTACAAATTAGAGAACAATATTGAACTTCTCATTAAAAACACATTTGAAATATACAATAAACAGTTACAGGATAGAAATGAATTAATTCGCACTCTTTTAAATCAAAAGGGGTTAAATAATGGGACTACCTAATACATCAAAATTTAAAATATTTCAAGTATCAGATACTACATCGTATCTAGATATACATTTAGGTATATCCGATCATGATTTAATTTTACAGTTCGATTCAACATCACTTCCGACAATTTTTACTGATACAACAAGTTTTAGGAATCTTTATAATGATATTTATTTTACTCGTCAATCGGATTGTACATCGGTGAAAATATATGCTTTACTTCGTGATGATGATTATTATCAGTCTATTGGTTTTGATTTTATTGAGGCGGATCAGGATTATTTTATTTATCAGCGGAGTATTTAATGTGAAAACTTGTAAATATAAAGGATGTCGGCGCAGAGCAATAATTGAGGATTTCTGTGACGAATGTTATGAACGTCATCAACGGGATATGATTATTGAAAAATTAGACATTCTAATATCATTGCTGTCGAATGGATCTTTATCTACATCTTTATCGAAAGGATCGGTTTCTTTACCGAAAGGATCTGATAATCGAATATCGAATGCGATGTTTATACCATCGATTGATATACAAGACACATCCGAATTCAGCCCCATAAAAATATCAAGAACATCTAAATTATTAGATAACACCACAATTTTAGAACTTAAAAAGGAGTTAGATAATAAATAAACACAACTATGCAACAAGATAATGACGCAATTTTCCGCCCCAATAAAAAACTAACAAAAAAACAAAAAATTGAATTAATAAACAACAACATCTGTTGGAAGTGTAAATCTAAAAATACTATCATTAAAACTAAATTTTTAATACAGTGTAATAATTGTGGATTAGAGATTATTAAAATATAATATATTGAGGTAAAAACACAAAATATGGCAACACTCATTCGCAAGCAATGGTTAGATTTATCTTTTTCATCTACAGGATTAACATCAAATGATATTAAATATACGGATACTACGACTGTAAAATCAGCAATAGATAATTTATATAGTAAGATGTCGTATCGCATTCTTACGATAGTAAAATCAGGAACAGGATCAGGTACTGTTACATCAAATCCAACAGGAATTAATTGTGGTACTACATGTGCTTATCAATTTGCATCTGGTACTAATGTAACATTAACAGCTACACCAGATGCATCCTCTACATTTAGTGGATGGTTGGGTGGTGCTACTGGTTCTGGTTCTACTGTTACAGTTACAATGAATTCTGATACAATCGTAGAAGCTGTATTCAATACATTATATACACTCACGGTAGTAAAACAAGGAAATGGTGATGGTACCGTCACATCATCTCCAAGTGGTATCAATTGTGGATCTACATGTTCATATCAATTTGTATCTGGTTCTAATGTAATATTAACAGCTACACCATATTCGACATCTTCGTTTGGTGGATGGTCAGGAGATGCGACTGGTTCTAGTTCTACTGTTACAGTTACGATGAATTCGAATAAGACTGTGTATGCTACATTTACTATTAATGAAGCTGGATATTTCGCTGGTGGATATAATGGTAGTTATTATCAAAGTTTTATCGATAAACTATTATTCAGTAATGAATCACGATCTACACTAACATCAACACTATCACAATCAATACGATTACAAGCTGCATGTAATTCATCGTTAGCTGGATATTTCGCTGGTGGGTTTACTCCTAGTTATCAAAGTTTTATTGATAAATTGTTATTCAGTAATGAATCACGATCTACACTGGCAACAATATTATCACAATCTATAGATTATCCAGCTGCGTGTAATTCGACATTAGCTGGATATTTTGCTGGTGGGTGGAATAATAATGTTCAAAGTTTCATCGATAAATTGATATTCAGTAATGAAACACGATCTACACTAACAACAACATTATCACAAATTATACACAGTCAATCTGCATGTAATTCGACATTATCCGGATATTTTGCTGGTGGATATAATGGTAGTTATCAAAGTTTCATTGATAAACTATTATTCAGTAATGAATCACGATCTACACTAACAGCAATATTATCGCAATCTATAGAACGATTATCTGCATGTAATTCATCGTTAGCTGGATATTTCGCTGGTGGAGGCAATACTTGTTGTAGTCAAACTAGTCAAAGTTTCATAGATAAATTATTATTTAGTAGTGAATCAAGAACAACGTTAGCCGCAACATTATCACATACTATATGGGGGCAATCTACATGTAATTCGACATTATCTGGATTTTTCGCTGGTGGTGGTTGTTATAATGGTAGTATTGATGTTCCATATAGTTATATTGATAAATTATTATTTAATAATGATACATGTAATAGATTAACAGTAACATTATCACAGTCTATATATTGGCAATCCGCATGTCAATCTGGTGGTATCTTGTAATAATTTAAATTAACATAAATCTCCGGATCTTACTTATAAAGAAAAATTAAGATCCGGAGATTATCACTCAGACAATATCATCGACTCAATCTAAGAAGGAGAATACACATGAGTTCTTTGTGTTACGGTATCGATGTAGGTACGATGAATATCGTATCTGCTACAGAACTAGAAAATCCGCCCCAACCAAATATAATTAATTTCTCATCATTAAGAAATGTATTTTTAACTATAGATAAAAATGAATTAGGTAATTTAGACTTATCAAATATATTACATTTTGTTATAGATGATACAATATATATTATATCAAATGACGCATTTTCATTATCAAATATATTTAACAAACCATTAAGAAGACCGATGTCAAATGGATTAATAAGTCCAAATGAACTAGATGCAGTTGATGTAATCGGTAATATGTTCAAAATACTAGTATTAACTAATAATAATATTAAAAATAATAATTCTATATGTGTTTATTCTTGCCCGGCAGAGTCAATTGATGCGGATAATAATGTTGTCTATCATAGGGAAATTTTAAAGAGAATATTGTCATCTTTAGGATTTTCTAAAACTGAACCTATTAATGAAGCATTGGCAATTGTTTATTCAAATTGTAAAGATAATGGATTTAGTGGTATTGCTATTTCTTATGGGGCGGGAATGACGAACATTGCAGTTGTCTATAAAGCTGTACCAGTATTAACTTTCTCACTTAATATGGGTGGGGATTGGATAGATCAAAGATCATCTGCGGCAAGTGGTATCATATCTAGTAAAGCTACTTTGATAAAAGAAACGAAATTGAATTTGACAGATCCATTTTCTAACATGGGCAATAAAAGAGAAAAACGTATTATTGAGGCGTTAGTATTTTATTACAATGAATTGATAAATTATTCAGTCAAATCCATTTATGATAGATTAAATGAGATGTCAGATGTATCATTACCAGATTCATTACCGATTATTGTATCTGGTGGTACATCTTTAGTACCTGGATTTGTGGATTCTATTAAAACACATATTTCTCAGTTTGAATTTCCATTTGATATATCTGATGTTAAACACGCAACCGATCCACTAACAGCTGTTGCAGAAGGTTGTTTAATTAAAGCAAAGTTGTTATCAAATTAGTTCTTGAGAAAGAAAAAATATTAAAGATATATAAATGTCGATCACATAAGTCACCGAATAGGTGATGAAGGAGCGACATTTGTTTGAATCTAACGTAGTAGTAGTCGATATAAGAGAATATGAAAATAATGATATATTATTATCATATGATCCAGAGACATTTCAGAAAATAGTTAATATATCTGGACAATATATAGATAAAATGGATACTAAAAAAGATATATCAAATATAAGTGAATTAGTAGATAAAATATACGCATACAGATTTAAAAGTAATAAAAATATGACTGAATCGGATATGATTCATATATTGCATCTTATACTGAATGTATTAGATTATTTTAAAAAAGATGAAGATTTTATTAAGACTTTCGTATATACTGTTATTTTTTATAAATTAAAATTGATAAATAAATTCAGTACAGAAATTGCAGATACGATATTGGATATATTTAAATCAACGCCGACGAGTGCGAATATATTAAAATTATATATGGATTTATATAATATTAGTGAAAAAACATTGAAACGCGATTTGTATAAATATTTGGTGACGGTAATTATTAAAAAGTATGACAATATCGTGTATAATAATTATGCGTCGATATATAGTCATATTCTATATGAGATATTTTTATATCATTTGAAGACAAAATTGGAAGGTATTGTTAATTATAACTTGATTAATAACTTTTTTGGTAGTGATAGTGGGGCGCTGTCAAATAATTCTAGCAGAGATAGTATATACATTAACGGATATTATTTGTACTATCTTACTTCATTATATAACAATTCGTCTGATACTGTTGATATTATCAATAGTAATTTCGAGAAGATAAAAGAAAACATTCTGAAAAATGAGATTCAATCTCTGTTTTTAAAATCGAATAATATACCGCAGTCGTCGAATGAGAAAAATAATTTGATTGTGACGATCAATGAGTTAAATAATAACGCAATCTTGCAATCCGCCCCACTAATAAATAATCTATTACAATCAATAAAAATCTATAACTCAGACAGTGAGTTTGATAAAAAACGTAAATTTAACTATATTAAAGACAATCTTAAATCCTATTTTTATCTGAAATTTAAAGATAAAATTCCATTAAATATGCTCACAATCGTATCTGAAAATATATCTGAAGAATTAGCTGAATATTTAACAAATGGTAAATATATTAATATTTTAAATATGGAAGAGATAGATGTATCATCATTTGAATTTGTAAATCAGTTCAAAATGTTTTTGGATGTGATATGTAATTGATTATATTAGATTTTAGTTTTTAATATAAACATTTTCTATTTCTATATAATAGGATAATCAAAAATATGGCAACACGCATTCGCAAACAATGGTTAGAATTAAATGATCCATTATACGGATTAACCGCTGATGATATCAAATATATAGATACTACGTCTGTAAAATCAGCAATAGATAATTTATATAGTGAAACAGTGTCAAGCTGTACTCTTACAGTAATCAAATCAGGAACAGGATCAGGAACAGTTACATCGAATCTACCTGGTATCAGTTGCGGATTTACATGTTCGTATCGATTTGCATCTGGTACTAATGTAACATTAACAGCTACACCAAATACGGGTTCAGTATTTAGTGGATGGTCAGGAGATGCTACTGGTTCTAGTTCTACTGTTACAGTTACAATGAGTTCGAATAAGAGTATAACAGCTACATTTACTCCATTATATACTCTTACAGTAACAAAATCAGGATCAGGTACAGGAACAGTCACATCATCTCCATCTGGTATCAATTGCGGATCTACATGTTCGTATCAATTTGTATCTGGTACAAGTGTAACATTAACAGCCACATCAGATACGGGTTCAGTATTTAGTGGATGGTCTGGTGATGTTGTTAGTACCAACGCCACAGTTACAGTTACAGTGAATACGAATAAGAATGTAACATCTACATTCACTCCATTATATACGATTACAGTAACAAAATCAGGATCAGGTACAGGTACAGTTACATCATTTCCAGCTGGTATCGATTGTGGATCTACATGTTCGTATCAATTTGCATCTGGTACTAATGTAACATTAACAGCTACACCAAATACAGGTTCAGCATTTGGTGGATGGTCTGGTGATGTTGTTGATTCTAGTCCCACAGCCACAATTACAATGAATTCAGATAAGAATGTAACAGCTACATTCACTCCATTATATACGATTACAGTAACAAAATCAGGATCAGGTACAGGTACAGTTACATCATTTCCAGCTGGTATCGATTGTGGATCTACATGTTCGTATCAATTTGTATCTGGTACAAGTGTAACATTAACTGCTACACCAGATGCGACATCATCCTTTGGTGGATGGTCTGGTGATGTTGTTAGTACCAACGCCACAGTTATAGTTACAGTGAATACGAATAAGAATGTAACATCTACATTCACTCCATTATATACGCTTACAGTAACAAAATCAGGATCAGGTACAGGTACGGTTACATCATCTCCAGCTGGTATCGATTGTGGATCTACATGTTCGTATCAATTTGCATCTGGTACTAGTGTAACATTAACAGCTACACCAAATACGGGTTCAATATTTAGTGGATGGTCAGGAGATGCTACTGGTTCTAGTTCTACTGTTACAATTACAATGAATTCGAATAAGAATGTAACAGCTACATTTAGTTTAGTATATACTCTTACTGTAACAAAATCAGGATCAGGTACAGGTACGGTTACATCATCTCCAGCTGGTATTAATTGCGGAACTACATGTTCTTATCAATTTGTATCTGGTATAAATGTAACATTAACAGCCACATCAGATACGGGTTCAGTATTTAGTGGATGGTCTGGTGATGCTACTGGTTCTAGTTCTACCACCACAGTTACAATGAATTCAAATAAGAGTATAACAGCTACGTTTAATTTAATGTATACTCTCACAGTAACAAAATCAGGATCAGGTACAGGTACAGTTACATCATCCCCAAGTGGTATCAATTGCGGATCTACATGTTCATATCAATTTGTATCTGGTACTAATGTAACATTAACAGCTACACCGGATTCAGGTTCAATATTTGGTGGATGGTCTGGTGATGTTGTTAGTACCAATACTACTGTTACAGTTACAATGAATTCGAATAAGAGTGTGTATGCTACATTTACTCCATTATATACTCTTACAGTAACAAAATCAGGATCAGGTACAGGTACGGTTACATCATCTCCAAGTGGTATCAATTGCGGATCTACATGTTCGTATCAATTTGCATCTGGTACTAATGTAACATTAACAGCTATACCAGATTCATCATCTGTATTTAGTGGATGGTCAGGTGATGTTGTTAGTACCAACGCCACAGTTACAGTTACAGTGAATACGAATAAGAATGTAACATCTACATTCACTCCATTATATACGCTTACAGTAACAAAATCAGGATCAGGTACAGGCACAGTTACATCATCTCCAAGTGGTATCAATTGCGGATCTACATGTTCGTATCAATTTGCATCTGGTACAAGTGTAACATTAACAGCTACACCAGATTCATCATCTGTATTTAGTGGATGGTCTGGAGATGTTGTTAGTACTAATGCTACTGTTACAGTTACAATGAGTTCGAATAATAGTGTAACAGTTACATTTAATGTTGATACGAGTGCTGGATATTTTGCAGGTGGATTTGGTGGTAGTTATCAAAGTTTTATCGATAAACTATTATTCAGTAATGAATCACGATCCACACTAGCAGCAACGTTATCACAATCTATAGGATATCAATCTGCATGTAATTCAACATTAGCTGGATATTTCGCTGGTGGATATTATTATTTTACTGATGAATATTATAATTTCATTGATAAATTATTATTTAATAATGAATCACGATCTACACTAACAGCAAGGTTATCAACCGGTGTAAATGATCAAAGTGCATGTAATTCGACATTAGCTGGATATTTCGCTGGTGGAATAGCATATTCTTTTTATAGTTTTATTGATAAATTGTTATTCAGTAATGAATCACGATCTACACTAACAGCAACATTATCACAATCAATACGATCACAATCTGCGTGTAATTCTACATTATCAGGATATTTCGCTGGTGGATATAATGGTAGTTATTATCAAAGTTTTATCGATAAACTATTATTCAGTAATGAATCACGATCTACATTAACATCAACATTATCACAAACTGTATATATTCAATCTGCGTGTAATTCTACATTAGCTGGATATTTCGCTGGTGGATATGGTAGTGGTTATCAAAGTTTTATCGATAAACTATTATTCAGTAATGAATCACGATCTACATTAACAGCAACATTATCACGATCTGTATATTCTCAATCTGCGTGTAATTCGACATTAGCTGGATATTTTGCTGGTGGGTATGATGGTAGTTATCAAACTTATATTTATAAATTGTTATTTAGTAATGAAACACTAACTACACTAGCAGCAACGTTATCACAACGTATAGCATGTCAATCTGCATGCCAATCCGGAGGTATTTTATAATCGCAATCTACCCCACAAAAACATTTAATAACTAAACTATGACAACAAATTTTGCCCCACAAGAAATAACAATAGAAGATATAGAAAATATACCTGATGAAGAATACGAGTCAACAATATCAAGTATATCAGATAGTTGTAATCGATTAAACTCTTTATTTGAAGTAGATATTAATGATATAGATCAAAGAATATCCGAATTAAAAACCCATATAGAATTTATAAATAATTCAATATCAAAAATAAACAAATTAATACAAACAGAAAACGACCCCGCTAAAAGAATACAATACAGAAATGCAATAGTTAATAATCTAAGAATAGTTTGTGAATTAAACGATGCTTGTCAAAAATATATGTCTATTAAATTAGGATATAGAAAAGAACAGTCATCTATCACTTTATCTAAATTAAAATTAGTCAATGTAGATATACCTAGATTAAAATTAAATAGTAAATCTTCTTTATCTGATGATATGAGTAATTTAATACAACAATTATCTAAATTAAATAATTCGCAACAAACTATTGAACTTCAAGATGAAACATATTCTTTAAAATGAGAGGTCTAAAAATTTATGTCTGAAACCAGAGATTATTCACAATTACTAACAACAGCATTTGAACGGGTTTTAAATGAAAAATATCAATCATGTGTAGCTCCTCCTCCATATTTAACTCCCTTTGGTATTAAACATCTGGATGCATTGTTAGGTGGTGGGTTTAGTAGTAGTCTTCCAGTATGTTTAAGTAGTACTCCTGAAACTGGTAAATCTACTATAGCTTTCCAATTTGCATCAGTATTTCAAAAACACCACAAAAATTCAGTAGTTGTATATTTAGATACAGAAACAGCTTCGTCCCCAATAGAGGAAGAATATGTAGAAAATAGATTAGATACATTTGAAATAGATAGACAAAAATTTATATACAAACCAGTAGTTGTAAATGTAAAAGAAGTAGTAAATCTAATAGAAGATTTAATAGACCTCAAAAATAAATTTGAAGCTAGAGTTAATGAAGAAATACATGTATTATTTATTTGGGACTCAATGGCATCGACCCCCAGTACAAAAGATAGTACAGCAGAAGATCCAGATAAAACAATAGGTTATAAAGCCAGAGAACTAACTTTTTATCTAAATAAAATTAAACCTAAATTAGCTATCAATAAAATAACAACTATTTTTATTGATCAAGTAAGATCTAATTTAAAAATAGATGGTCCTTATGTTAGATCTGAAAAATCTGTCGGTGATTTTGGTAATTATAAATCTGCTACTTCTATATCTGCGTTACAACACAATATCAAACAATGGTTATTTTTGTCAAAAGGTAAGGAATTAAAGCGATCAGATTCATTTGGTGTAGATGGTTGGGAATTGAATATTTATACTGAAAAAAATAAAATAGTTCCCTCTAATTATTGGATAACTGTTATATTTGATAAAAAATACGGAATTATACCATTATTGAGTGAGTATTTGTTTTTACGAGATATGACTAAATCTGAACGTAAAATGTATAATGATAATGAATCTAAATTGCCATATCCATTGTGTATAAAAACAGTTAGTAGTTCTCGTGTATTGGAAGTATGTGATCCCTCTACTGGAAGTATATTATATACTAGCGATAAGTTCAGAGAATCTAAATTTATTGATTTATATAATTCTAATAATGAATTTCAGAGTTGGTTTGATAAAGCTATGGATATTTCTGTGGATTATCGTATAGTTAGAGGTTTGTTTAGGGGGGCGAATATTGATCGTGAGGATGTGTCAGATGAGTCTGAAGAAGAATAAAATATATAGATATTCCACATAAAGTGAGGTGATACTTATTGGATCGGCCATTTATAGCAAATATGGTTAGCGCTTATATTACAGATAATGATTTAATACCAAAAAAGGTTTATCCTGATTATAAAACCGCTTATAATGATTTATATGATAAAGTCGTCACTGTTGTTGAAGATGTTAAATATTCTGATCCTGATTTTTATTCAGAATTATTTGATCTTTCGAGAGACGAACAATACAGACTTACATATTCTATACTAGATGAAAATTACGTTGAAGAGAGCATTGGTATAACAGTATTATCAATGATTATTGGTGGTATAGCTACCAGTATACTAAATTCAATGTATTTCTCAAAAATAGCAAATAAAGCTGTATCTGCTGTTTTCGAAAAAATTAATAATGCCGCTAAATATGTATATGATTTGGTAACTAAAAATAAATTCTCTGAAACTTATAGTTTGGCATATAAAGTTATAAATAATCGTGCGGTTGCTTGTTCTCAGAAATGTGGTGTTCATACTGAAGGCGATTTAGATAAGAGCGTATATAGTGCGTTTAAATTTAAAGAATCTACTGATGAAGGAAAGAAACAGGCTAAATGTTTATTAAATTGTTATATTGATTATAATTTAGGATTAATTAATATTTTAAAGAAACAATATATATCATGTTTAAGTGAGATAAATATACATAATTTTAACGTACTTGATAGTACTGGATTACACAAACATCCGATGGAAGGTAAATGTTCAGTTTATTCAAAACCATTGGAGGAATATTATGATAATATTATAAAATTAATAACTTATGTCGAAAGACATGATCCAGAATTAGCATTAATTTATTCAAATAAATTAAAAAGTGTATTTTCAGGTGATAGATATTTGTCATTTGATAAAAATAAAAGTGGCAACAATCATTCATCTGATAAAAATAACAAATAAGGAGAAACTATTATGGCAATTACAGTTAAGAATTCGGTTGCAAAACTTACAAAGCTTGGGAAGCTTCGTAGATTGGGTGCTGCTTTAGCTATAGCTTTAGCTAAGCAGAATAACGATCCTATGTATGAGAAGTACGCTGCTATTCGTTCTCGTTATAAGAGTTTAAAAGCCAGCCTTATAGCTAAGTACAAAAGCAAGGCAAAGCAGAAGCTGGGAACTAGTTTCTAACATTAAATTGTATCCCTCTCTTTTGTAATGGAAGAGAGGGATACTTTTTATTGATATTAAATATGACTGACTATAATTCCTTATTATCTGGTCTAGCATTAAACTCAGAACATACATATCAACAGGAACAGGAACAACTATCTGATACACCTTCGACTTCGAATATGTTTAAAGTCGAAGAATTTATTAATGACTTAAAACAGAAATCGATAATTGATAATCGAAAGCATTTTTTATACTCAAAAAATATAACGGCATATGATATAGCACATAATTGTATACGACAGACAATTTACAGATTATTAAAACCGGTTATAACTGATTTCGAAGATAAATGGTTACCACTTCGAATGCGTACAACTATTGGTAAAGCAATACATGAATTTATTCAATCTAATTCAAAAGCGTTTACAGAAACAGAAATATCTTTAAAAGTTCCGTCATTAAAATTTTCAGGAGTAGTTGATTGTATATGTGGAAATGATACATTGGTTGAAATTAAAACATGTACTTTTTCGGATTATAAATCAATAATAACTTCTAATCGTCCTCGTACAGCAGATTTTTATCAATCAATTACATATAAATATTTTTTAGAAAATCATCTGGATGAAATTAAAAAGCAGACGGATATTAGAACACGAATACCTATATGTTCTAGTTATAATATAAAGATTATGCAATTTATTTATGTAGCTCATGATATTTGCAGTGGTGATTGTAATTCATTCGATGAAGCATTACTGGTAGTCGATAATGTTAAAAAGATGTTAAAATCTAAGAATAATTCGTTTTATTTTATTTCGTGTTTGAATATTCCGGTTGCTAATATTGATTTGACTTCTTATGAATCATTTGTTGTTGATAAATTAAAAACTATAAATTACTATCTTGATTCGAATAAGATACCACCGAAAACGGATAAATATATCGATACTAGTCATTGTTTTTTCTGTATGTTCAAGGATATATGCGATGGTGACTGAAAATTTCGCCCCACTAATATTAGAAAAATCAACAACTTTAGCTATCAAAAAATTAGATATAATCGATAATTTACATAAAGAATTATTATCATCACTATCAAAATCAGATTATGAAAAACAACAAGTTTTATCCAAATTAGATAAAACATTATCCAAAATATTCTCGACCAAATTTAAATTTTACTTAGATGATAAAGAATTTAAAAATACCGTTGGAACAATACCAGAATTAAAAGAAGGTGAAGATCTAGAACCTATATTACAAGAAGGAAAAATACAATTAATTAATGTAAATATAATGCATATAATATACGGTATAGAATTTGTTAAATTATTAACTCCGACAGAACTAACAGCAGTTTTATTACATGAAATCGGTCATGTTTGTTATGATTTAAAAGGTATTTGGAAATTTTTAAATAATATATCTTCTAATATTGTTCCTATATTAATGTTAGTTCCTTTTTATTTTATAATCCATTCTTTGATGTCATTATCATATACATTCACTTCATATCAAAAAGAATATTTAGCTGATAGTTTTGCTGTTGATTATGGATATGGGGACGAATTAATATCAGCACTTTATAAATTCAATAAAAATGTTAAATCGCCTCCAGTTACTAAACCAGTTCCTTTTATCACTAGATTTAAAAATTTTCTAATTTGGTTTTTTAATTTCGGACAAAGACAACATCCTGAAACACGTGATAGAATTTGTAAGATGCTAAAGCAGATGGAAGAAAAATATAATGATGATTATAATGTTAAAAGTATTTTGAGGAAATATAAATGTTAAAAAAGGTGGCAAAATGAATGTCCAACATATTTCGGCTTTAATGTCTCATCCTAAAATCCAAACAGAATTAATATATCCGTTTCCGTTTATCATAGATTCATCATTACAACAACAAAAAGAAATTTTATCTAAATTTTTTACCATATCTTGTATAGTTCACATTAGAATGTCAAATTATATAAATGCGGTTTCTAAAGTGATTGAATTTCATAAAAAAGTAGAAAATCAGTCATATAGTGATACTGAATTGAATGTTGTTGACGCATTACAAAGGAAGATATGGCAAGCTAATACTATATATAATCCTTTATCATATGATCAATCGGAAAGAATGATGCGTCATGAACATGAGATACGACAAAATATACTTGATGAATTAAATTTCATTAAACAACAATTACAGTTAGATAATAGATTCAAAAAGCTAAATCCGTCCGCTACAATTGTTAGAGTAGATGTTGGTGATACGTATATTGATTTACCATTAATTGTCGGTACAGTCGATAAAATTATTCCGTCATCACATTTGTATTTTTATTTATTTTTAGCGGCGATGACTAATACTAAATTTAGTAATATTGAAAAAATGAAGAATGTAATGGCATCAATTGATATTAATCATGTTTATAATTCTATAATTAAATTAAATAAACACCAGAATAAAACTCTTGCGTCTGGTTCTACTGATAAAGTCAGTTCGACATTAATGAATATAAATCGTAATAATGATAATATGAATTCAACATTCGCTCAATTATCAAGCGCATTTGATAAGGCAAAATGGGAAAATGATATCGGAATTAAATTTAATACTAAATCAGATAATGTTCAATTTAATTTGGAAATAGATCCTGAATTTAAATCGACTACTGAACGCCAGATAATAAATATTTTTGTTAATATATTGACATCTTATATATCACAGATTATCAATTCAGCGGCTGTTATACTTGAACCGTATCAAGTTGATGCTAATTCAATAATAAACACATTTAATGAAAATATAATAAAAATATTTGATGATTTTACATTAGATGTTCAACATATAGCAGATCCTATAATAAAATCATATAATGATGATGCTATATCTGTAGATGTTTTGACACAGAGTTGTGATAAAATGTTGCAGTATGATATATATGAAATATTTCGTGATGTTACTCGTAATATTAATATTTATACTAATTTTAATTTACAACAGGTATCTGATTTTTCAGCTGATTTAATGACTCTTGTATCGCAGTTGAGCAGTGTGTCATCCGCCGCATATAAATATATTGAAAAATTATTACCTGATAACTCAAAAGATATTTTACGAAATATTATAACCAATAAACATGATATAATAGATACTACAGTTGTTAAATTATTAAGAGATTTATCTCTTAATCAATATCATCCAAATTTAAGACAACACATACAAAATAATAATGATTTAGATGATATGGTTGAACAACTAAGAGAAGATTTTAGAGATGATTTAGTCGATATTATTAAATATTTCTATACATATTTATTATGTTTATCCGTATGCGAATCATTTAAATTATATAAAATAAAATTAGAATCTCATGTCAAAAATATAAATGAATGGCCTAATTTTGTTTTAACAATACCTATGGATTATGTTAATTCATTATATCAAATTATTATATCTGAAAAAATAAAAAAATTATTTACATCAAAGGATAGTAATTCATTAGATGAAGCGATATCTGAAATAAATGAAGCTAATATAAGATTAAATGATCAAAATGTTAAAAAAAGAATAGAAGCTATAGCAACACGGTTAGATATACCTAATATAATAGTTGTTGATAGTAATAACAATGTTGTTTATAAATATATGTTTGCGGCGAGAGCTGATAAAACTACTATTGAGTCTATTAATACATTTAATAAACATCAGTCAGATTTAATATCATTGTAAGGAAAGGAGCATTTTAAAAATGTATACATTATCTAGTCAAATGGAGATTCAGAAGAAGGCAATTAGTGCTTTAAATCGTTTGTATAACAATCAGAAATTAATTGCTGAATCTGCTGTGGATACACATTATATCAATAAAAAGAAATATGAATCAATAGTTACAGAAGTATACGATGAGTCAGTATTTGCTCAGAAGAGTAGGATTGATAGATCTTATTTTGATATTATTTTGTCTAAAATTGAAGAATCTGAAGAAAAACAGAAATTGAATCAATTAGTGGATGTATTATTTGAAGATGTACGTGCTATATACGAACATAGTAATGTATTACCAGTTATTTACGCAAATCAGAGGATGAAGTCCGCAAGATCTGAAGAAGAATTATTAAATGAAGCTGCTAATGTGATTAATGAATTTGTTAATCGTAATTTGTATAGTTTATCTCAGGCCGAACGTGATAAATTATATAAAGATAGAGTTATTCAAGAAGCTAGAGATTTAGTATTATTAGAGAATATTGATGTCGATTCTTCAGTCGAGATAGCTCAGAAACATATAATTATAGAACAATTTATTGATAAAGTAATGTTTCCTTTCATGGCAAAGTCAAAGATAAATGAATTATTGATGTCTGAAGAATATGCTGAATTTTTTGACCGTGATAAATTAGCGGAGTTATATGAACAATATCAAAAGGATCTGAATGAGTTGAGTTTATTGTTGTCTTTTGTATGTTAATGTGAGGAGGAGATTTAATGTCTCATGTGTCTGAGTTATCTAAACGAATACCGGATACTATTATATCATCATTGAAAAATGAATTAAATTATATATCTAATTATGTATTTCAGAGCTCTCTCAAGAATATTGATAGTGGATATTGTATGAAGTTCATAATACCTGTTGAGAAAGTTCTGAATTTGTCTAAAATAATAAACATACCAATTAATGACATATCAGATGCTTTCATAGCAGATTGGAATTTACCAAGAAATGATCATAAGATGTATGGTGAACCATATTATCATATATTATTGTTACTGTTCTATTATGGAGTGATTAATAGACAAGAAGTAATGAGTAAACAATGTTTGGCATTGATATTGTACAGGATGTGGAATGGAAGATTGACAAATGCTATTAAATATTGCGATGTAAAGACAATGGCATATGTTGTTCGCAATATGTTAAATAAGAGACATCTTGTTTTAACATATAATTCACCATTGACTTTGATAAATGATTATTTTGTCCCTACATTGTTTTCTAAATATGCTGATATGGTTCGCCGAGATCCTAAAACTAATTTGAAATTGTTATTTAATCAATGTTTTAATAGATTGCGTCAAATATTTTATCAGAATATGTCGGTTGATTTAACAAATCCTTCAGCACCGTCATCTGCTAAAAGCGGATTGGCAGTTTTGTATTATAAAGCCAAATATGAAGGAACTAATATTGAAACGAAATCAGCATTGGATAACGAAGAAGCCGGATTAGAGGATAAATTGACTTCTTCTGAATTTAATGATGTGATTGATACTATTACGAGTAATATCATTATGAATAAATATGATATTAACTCGTACTCCGCCCCACTAATAGAATTAATCAAATCAGATCATAAATTATCAACTCAAGGTATCGAAAAAATAATAAATAAACTACATTCACCTGACAATATGGATAATATACGTGATATAATAAGTATACTATTATATCTAGTAAGTAAAAATAATATATCTTGTACTAATGAACAACAATATTATGATTCAATTAAGAAATTAGTAATATCTTCAAAAAATACTACTATTAATAAACAAATTAAAGTTTTATTGGATAAATTACTAACGTCAATTTTAAATCAATATAATATGAATTATGATGGATACACGGATGTCAGAAAAAGTCAATTTAGAGCAGCTATTATATATCTGTTATCTGAGATTCTTTATAAACATATATGTATTATTTCTCATGGTAATATTTAAGTGGGGCGGAAATTTTTCGCCTTACCAAGGAGATTAATCTATGGCTACTAATACCTCACGAGCACAGCAAGCCAAGGAATATTTTAAGCAACAATTTATGGCTGATGGAGCTACCGATTTACAAGCTGAAGCCTGGGCATCTGGACTTGTTGGAAATCTTATGGTTGAATCTGGACCAGATCTAAATCCTGCTGCTTATAATTCTTCAGGTGGTGGACGAGGAGCTTTTGGTATAGCACAGTGGAGAGGTGATCGTTTAACTGGATTACAAACATTTGCATCTCGACGAGGCGCAGCTCCTGATGATTTTCAAACGCAACTTGATTATGTGATGTATGAATTTAAAACTACTGAAAAATCAGCTTATAATAAATTAAAACAAACGGATAATCCGACAGATGCTGCTACAGCAATTGATAAATATTATGAGAGAAGTGGTGGTTCCGTTGAATCTAAACGTGTAAACTATGCCAATGATGTATCAAATGGTGATTTTCCACCACCTACAGGGTTATCAGGACCAGCTCCATCGTTAGGGGGACAATCTATTATTCCAGGTGCTAAACAATGTAGTGATTGCCCTGAAGGATCGTATATTGCAGGTGTAAATACTCGTCAAAACGGTTTTCGACCAATATCTGAAACATCTACTAATAACGATTCTCAGCCATTATTAAAAACATTAGAGGAGACGTTAAATACTAACCCATATATTCGATATATTTATAGACAATTATTAAATAAATCATTTCAACCAGCTGTAAATGGTTATTGTCTGATGTATATGGTTCCACCAGCATTATCAGGAATGTCTGATGTTAGTGAGTACATTAATAGTATTGGTAAAATGATACCTTTTTTTGGTGTAGATGTTACTCCACCTAATATTAATATTAATGTATCTCAAACTAGGACTATTTCTGGTAATTTTATTTATGCTACTGGTGCTGAACCACAAGGACAAGTTAGTATAAATTATATAGATAATGCAGATCTTCAAATATATAATTTACATAAGATTTGGATAGATTATATACGTCATTGTATCTTGGGAAATGTAAAACCGTCATCTGAATATATGCCGAATAATAAACATGATGAATTTATTTACTTGGATTATGCTGCTAGTATTTATGTTATTCAATTTAAACCGACTGTAGATAATAATATAACTTTTATATCTAAAGCGGTTGGAGTATTTCCAACATCATTACCAGATAAAGAAGTTATAGGAAGACGAGATTCTAATGAGTTAATTATGTTACCGATTTCGTATGAGTGTTGTCAATATAGACAGTATATCATTAACAGTAAAAATAATGAATTCAAATGGATTTATGATGAATTTATTGGCTTATTCGAGGAGTATTATAAATAATGTCGCTGAACTTGACCCCACAAGAATTTATAGATAAATATTATAATGATATAAAAACACAATTATCTAACAGAAATATCCAAGTATCCAAAGTAGGATTTATAGGATATTTACTAAATATATTAGGATTCATTCAACATGATGCTAAACAATATTACGATGGATTACTAAAAGAAGCATTCCCGGCAACATCAAGTAATAGAACTAATCTATATTTTCATTCATATTTATATAAATATCTCCCCCCATTAGCTAAATCATCTCATTTGGTTGGTAATTTTGAATTTTTATTAAACGGTTTACCATTAAAATCTGATCCTCAATTGAAGCGTATAATACTATTAAAAGATATTTATTTAACAGTTGATGACGTTCCTTTTAGGTTACTCAGTGATTATACATTGAGTGACGAAGGATCATTTTACGCATGTCAAATTAGAAAAGAAGATAATACTGTATCATCATATAACGTATCATTTTCTAATCCTTTGGCACCATTAATAGACTTCAAACAAGTAGTCATACAAACACAAGATTTTACATTACCTAATTATCAATATGGATATTATTATTCTAAATTTTTTAACTTAGATAATTATTTGTCAGATATAGAAGTTATTATAGATGGTCAGTATTTTGATATTGAATTTATTAAAAATAATAAGACTGCCGATGATAATTGTGTATTTATCAGATATGTAAACAATGGAATATTATTAGAATTCGGCTCTGGAATACATGGTAAGTATGTTCCTGGAAAAAATGTTACAGTTAATTTGTATATGACAAATGGTAGTAAAGGAAATATTGGTTATGGAATATACAAACCGACACGCGGAACAATTCAAGTAATAGATAAAGATGCTAGTGATAATATAGTATCTTTATATGAATATAAAGCAGATAATTTTATAAATATTCATGTTGAACGTGGTGAAGGCGGACATGATATTATTAGTAATGATGAATTAAGAAATAACTTGATAAAACATATACAATCCAGAGAGAATTTCATATCCAAACAAGATTTTTATAATATTTATTCCAATAATCTAAAAGATTTTGAATTGTTGTTTAAAAAGACGAATATAGCTGATAATAATATTTATTTATATCAAACTCTAAATAATAAATACGCGGAGCCGTATTATACTACGTCATTAACTATACCTGATGATTCTACATCTATATTTAATATCTCTTCCATGTCCACTGTTGCTTATAATAATGATAATGTTCCTTATAGTTTATATCCAGAGTTTATTTATGCAGGTGATTACTTTGTTTCACCATTTTTATATTTATACGATAAACATTTGAGAACTTTTAGAGGATATGTTTTTTATGACGATTACAATAGATATTTCGATGAAGTAAAACGACAACCAAATATAACTGAAAATCAGATACCGGCAAATGTTAATATTTATTTTGATAAGATACATAATAAAACGTATCTACAATTTAAATCATATCAGGATATTAGTGATTATATAGTTCAGGTTACTAGTGAAAAATTAAATCTGACTGGCGAAATAATGTATGATTATAACGCGAATATTAAACGGATAGAAGTTCCGTTTTTTATAGATCCAGTTAATATATCATTTAAATTGTATAAGTTATCGACGTTATTATACGAATATATTATTTATAATGTGACACCGTGTATGGATATTGGTGATATGTTAATAATAAATAAATATATTACTCAGAATAAATCATATTATTTAAATATTCCATGTGTTTATAAGCAATCGTTTTATGAGGATAAATTATATATTTTAAATAGTCTTTTTTCGTTATTTTCGAATGTAATTTATCCTGGTAATAGAATGATTTCAGATTCTCTTAAGGTACAGTTTTTCAATACATATGTAGCATTGTCTGCATATTTACCTCAAATTGTGAAACAATCCATATCATTTTCCATTAAACTGCCACTCAAAATGTTCATTGAAATTGTGCCCCAACCAAAAGAATATTTCTTTAATAATAATATAAACATAAATGACGAAATATATAATTTTAAATTAGAACTAATAGATATTTTAAAACATAAATATACTGGGACTAATATATCATTATATATTACTAAAATATATGATTATATTCATAATATGCCTTGGGTCAAAACATGTGTTGTTCAAGTTAAAACAAATGATGGTATTAATTTATCAGATATAGAAACAAATGATCTTCACGAAGCAATTAAAAATCTTGAATTAAGATCTAAATTATTAGGCATTACGTATACACCTGTGTTTTGGTATTGGGATTTAAATCATATGGATGATTATATAACTGTCAAATGGGAGTAGTTTAAATAATGTTATCAAGTGGTATTGAATTTATCAAGTGTCGTCAAAATCCTTTGTATTTTATTTATAATTATGTAATGATACCAGAAATTGGTGGTGAAACAAAATACATACCTGATAAAATGAATTTAAAATTAAAAAGAGTATGTAAAATTATATATAATTATCATAATTGTATTTTAATGGCCTCGCGTCAGTTAGGTAAAGCTTTATATGTAGATACAAAAATACCTTTATATAATGGATCGTATAAACGAATGGCTGATATACAAGTTGGTGATGTTGTTATTGATGAGAATGATAATCCGACAACAGTAGTCGCTGTATCTGACATCGAATTTCGCCCCACTTATAAATTAATATTCGACAAAAATAATCAAGAAATTATCTGTGATGAAAATCATAATTGGTGCTTTAATAATTTCATACTGACAACAAATGAAATATATAATGATGTTTTTAAAACAATAAGTAATTCATTAATAACTCCTGATGGTTCTAAATTAATAGATATAATTAAATTAAATACAAATTATCCTGTCAAATGTATACAAGTGTGTTCTAGAACTGGTTTATATAAATGTTCAGAATCAAATATAGTAACTCATAATTCTACATTAGCAGCAGCATTAATAGAATGGGCTAATAACTTTTATCCGGATAATAGAACAATCATTTTAAATGCGACTAAAACATTCGCATTAGAAAATCTAGAAAAAGTTAAATTTATCCATAATCGATTACCAAGTTACTTAAGAGTTCCATTAAAATATAAAGGCGGAAAGAAAACATATATGGAATATGAACATGGAAGTTTAATCAGAACCTTCTTTTCGACTTCTACAATGTCACCTGATAATGTTGCTAGATCGTTAACATCTCCTATATTATATATCGACGAAGCTGCTTTTATTCGTCATATTAGAGAAATGTATGCGTCAGCACAACCTACATTATCAAAAGCTAAAATACAAGCTCAAAAGAATAATTATCCTTATTTTATATTAATAACTACAACACCAAATGGAATATCGGGTGACGGAGAATGGTTTTTTAATATGTGGTCTAATGCTGTTGATGATGATGAAATATTAGACGGTGATAAATTTGTTCCAAATGCTGAAGAGTATATTAATGATGTGAATAAAAATGGATTTGTTAAAGTAAAATATCATTGGTCTGAAGATGAAACGAAAGATGAAAATTGGTATATACAACAGAAACGAGAAATGAATTTTGATATTAGAAAGATAAATCAGGAATTGGATTTGTTATTTGTAGGATCGTCTACTTGTATATTCGATGATGACTTTTTAGGAAAATTATCACCGAAAAAACCAGTTAAATCAATATATTTAAAATACAATAATAAATTGAAAATGTATATTGATACATTTGATCCGTATGATTTTTATTTAATAGGGATAGATACTGCTAAATCTATTACTGGTGATTATTGCGCTGTGGAATTATGGTCTTATAAATCTTTCAAGCAAATTGGAGAATTTTTTTCTAAAGTAGGATCTATTTCTAAATTCTGTGAAATATGTGAGGAGATAGTTGAATATATTTTCAATCAAGTTGGTAATAGGATTTTGTTATGTATAGAAAATAATTCTATTGGGGCCGCGGTCGTTGAACACTTTGAACAGACAAAATATTCGGATTTGATTTATACGTCTGATAAATCAAAGCAACCTGGTATCAATACTAACAGGAGTAATAAAGAGATAATGGTTTCATGTTTTTATGAATTCGTTATCGAAAATCCGTCAAATATTTGTAGTTCGGAATTAATATCTCAATTGAATGTGATAGAGAAAAAGGCTAACGCATCAATTGCATGTAAACCTGGTTATCATGATGATTTATTTATGGCGAGTGTATTGTGTGCTTTTGTTAGAAAACAAACATTTTTAGAAATAACTCCGTTGTTAGATATTAATTCGAAGATAATAGATAGTCAAATTGATAATTTGATTATTGACGCGGTTCATGACATCGCCCCACATAAATCAAATCAATTAATAAATAAAGGCTTAATAATCTCTAGAGAGGAAGATGAAATTGATACTTTTATAAAAGAACCAAAATCTGATAATGACGATGACTATCCTATTTATGATATATTTGTATAAATAATTTTATTCATGGAGGTCTTTTCATGTGAATATTAATAATTCTATCAATCCTACTAGTATAGGATTTAATATATTAAATAGTACACCTCCTCTATCATACTCCTACTCACGCAATCCTACTTCAGCTGAACTTTATGAAGAGTATCTAAGAAATGAATTATTAAAAATGTCAAAAATTCAGCGAAGTAAACCTGTAACGATGGGATCTTATGTCAGCATGGGAGCTAAATTACCTGGTGTATCAAATATTATTAATAATATACCAGATTTGTCTAAATCTATTACTAGATTAGTTGGTGGTGTATCAGCTATATCATCAATACTATCTGATTCTAGTAGATATGTTGAAAGTCTAAGAACACGTTCACAGGCAAAAGATCTAGGCACAATTGGTAAAATATATAGAGGGTTAAATTTATTTAGTACATTGACCACTCCTTTATCATTGGCAGCGTATCTTGGGACTGCTGTTACTGGTCATGTTGTTCCTAATTTAAAATATAGTGCACTTAGTGGTCTTACTGGTTTAATTGGAGCTCCATTTGGTCTAGGTGCTATGGGTGCTGGTTTGGCTCCATTTTTATTTAGCATTGGCAGTATGATAGTTTCAACAATGAAAAATAAAGCTAGAATGTCATTGCGGAGTAATAAATCGAAATTAATCAAGGAAGTGAGTCAATATTCTAGATCGGCATTTGTAATGAAAGATGTTAATAGAATGCTCATGTCTGGCCAAATTACAAGTGGTGATGCTCTTATAGCTTCATTATTGTCTTTAATTGAAGAAAATACATCTGTTATGCCTGCGATGTATGTTAGTACTGAACATAAACATCAAGTTAAAGAGTTAGATACACATGAAACATTAACTGCCTATAAAAAAGAACTCACCCCTGAAGAAGATGAAGAAAAACATCATAAAACTTTCTCTTATTTATTAGATACTATAGAGGAGGCCGCACTTAAGGCCAAAGCTAAATATGATCCTTTCTTTCAATTATCTAATTTTTTAACTAGAGGTAAAACTCCATCAGCTGTAATGGAAGAACTTGAGACTGTATTAGGTACTGAAAAAGAAAAGAAAAATATAGAACGAGTTTCTGAACTTACATCTAAAGAAATAGGATTACATATTGCTGATACTAAATTAATGATAACACCGTCAGATCTAATAATAGAGAAAGGTGAAACATATGAATCGAAATCAATAATTTTAGCAGCAGCGCAATTTGATTTATTACGAGTTATAGCTAGAGAATCATCAGCTATCAGGAAATATGGTTTTGGTATTCCAAATGATAAGATATCTGGTAAAGTTTCAGAATTGAGTTTACTTCAAGCGAATGTTGAAATGTATAAAGAAAAAATGTCTGAAACTCCTCTTGATAAACTTTTCAAAATGACTTTTGGTGGTCATGGTTTATTTGAAAAAATTCCAGTTGTATCTTCTTTATATTCTATTGCTTCGAAATTGTCTGAATTACTTCAACCGAAACAGTTATTTCAAAAACTTAAAGAACGATTTGCTGAGTTTGGTGTAAATCTAGTAAAAAAGATAGCTGGAAAATATAATGTAGAAGATAGAACATCTGCTATAAAAGAAATATTGTCTTCACTAGGTGTAGTTAAATCTGTTGTTGAAAGAAGAGATGAATTTCTTGCAGATGAACTTCCGAATGTTCTTCATGAACAACTGGTAACTCAAAAAGATATCTATGATGTATTATCTGATATATATAAGTCTATTACTGGTAATAAACATCAATCTAAAAATGATGAAGAAAGAGAATTAAAATGGGACGCAATTACTAGAAAATATTTGTCACCAGAGGAAATACGTAAACAACTAGGTACTATAATATCAACCGTATCAAGTCAATTACGAAATCAATATGAAGAATTAACTAAGGAGCGTGAAGGGCTTGGTATTATTGATAGATTTAGAGAAGCAATAGCTAATTGGGGTAGTAAACGTGGATATCTTCATACTTTTAAATCTATAGCTAACACTACAAAAGGACTACCAGGGGAAGTTTTAGAGCTGTTACAAAATCCGAATAAATCTAAGACAACAGTGCAAGAACTTCATGAAAAACTGCGTGGTCAGGAGTTCTATCTTGGTGATCATGAAGAATATGAAGCTTTATTAAATGAAATATATAAAGAAGGTATTCCTAGAAAACAACTAAAAGCTAAAATTGAAGAAGAAAAAACTCCTACAACATCAATGATGTCTAGTTTTTGTGATTGTATATCTCATATATCAGATGCATTGCGTGAAAAACCATTGCAAGTAGAAGTCGTATCGATATCAGATGAACTTTGTAGAAAATGTTTTCTGCCGCCTCCATCAGGACCATCATTATTACCACCTTCATCAGGACCATTAGTTTTACCACCTTCTCCATCAGGACCATCATTACTATCTCCATCATTTGATTTATCTTCCTTTTTAAAATCATTGGATTTATCATATCATAAAGAAGCTGAATGTTTATCTAGTATTTTTAAATCAACTGAATGTTTTCCTGTTAAAATTTGTAATGTTGATTCGTTGGCTTCTAGTATTTTGGAAGGTGATACAAATGAACCGGATTTGAAAAAGAAAGAAGTAGAGTCATATGAAGTCACGATCGAATATTTGCCAGAAATTCATGATATATTATCCAAAATCGTAAAATATGAAGAAGATCAATCTGAAAATAAAAAATTCTCATTTTTATCAGATATAAAACATTTCCTTTCAGATTTATTCAGCAGATTTAAAGGATTGCGAGAATTGTTTGACAAAGGTATTAAAAATACTGTATTAGATATTATTAAAAATGACATTAATACTGTTAAAAGGATTGTATTAGGATCTGTCGAATCTGTTATTAGTAAAATCAAAGGTGTTAGAGATGCTGGATTAGGTATATTTAAATCTGTTTCTGATAAAATTAAAGCTGCTAAAGATGCTGGATTAGGTGTTATTGAATCTGTTTCTGATAAAATTAAAGCTGCTAAAGATGCTGGAGTAGGTATGTTTAAATCTACTGTTGATAAAATTAAAGCTGCTAAAGATGCTGGAGTAGGTATGTTTAAATCTACTATCGATAAAATTAAAGCTGCTAAAGATGCTGGATTAGGTATGGTTAAATCTGTTTCTGATAAAATTAAAGGCGCTAAAAATGCTGGATTGGGATCTGTTAAAAATGTTCTTAGCACAATTAAAGGTGTTGGATTAGGTACTGCTGAAACAGTTATTAATGCAGTTAAAGGTGTTAAAAATGCTGGGTTAAGTGGTGTTTTTAATATGATAAAATCTAGCATTTTTAAATCTAATAAATCTGCTGATGATTCACAAGAAGATAATGTTGGTAAAGAGATAACTGAAATTAGTGAACGAGATTTGAGAGCGAAACAAGTTAAAGCATATGATACCATAATTGAATACTTACCATATATTTATAATATATTATCTAATAAGCCAGTAAAACGTGAAGGAGATCAATCTGATAATAAAAAAGATAAAGATGGTGGGTCTTCATTTTTATCAGATATGTTTAGTAATATAGGCTCTCTTCTTTTAGATGGATTTTTACTCAGCAAATTTAAATGGTTGCGTGGAGGTAAAAGTAAATCTAAAATATTACAAACATTGTTTAGTAAAGGTAACAGTGTATTAAAATGGGCACGAGGATTATTTAGTAAAGGCGCTGGATTAGGTGCTGCTGAAGGTGTTGGATTAGGTGCTACTAAAGGTGCTGAAACTGCTATTACTGCGGTTAAAGGTGCTGAAGGCGCTGCTGAAGGTGTTGGATTAGGTGCTGCTGAAGGCGCTGCTGAAGGTGTTGGAATGGGTGCTGCTGAAGGTGCAGCTTCAACAGCTAAATCTTTAGCTAAATTCGCAAAAGCTGCAAAAATTGGTGGTGGATTACTAACTGCTGGATTGGGCGTATATACAGCTTATGATGCGTATAAAAAAGGTGGTATTAAAGCTGCGGCAAAAGATGTTTCAGGTACAGTTGGTTCTGTAGGTGGTGCTTTAGCTGGAGCTGCACTTGGACAAGCATTGATTCCAATACCAATTGTTGGTGCTGTAGTTGGTAGTATGGTAGGTGGTTATTTAGGTGATAAATTAGGTAAAGAAATTGGAGGAGATGTAATATCCGCAATAGATGATCAAATGTCTGCTCAAACAAAAAAGATTGATGAAATACAGAATACTGTAACTCAAAATGATGAAGAGCAAGATGAAAAATCACGCATCGATACTAATAAAATTGATATAGCTAAAGTATTTGATAAAAACGATCCAGATTCTCCATTGAATAAATTTTTAACAGCTACTGAAGCTCTATTGGCAGCATCACAATTGATAATAGCTGGTAGCAAAATTATGGCCAAATCGGCATCTGTTCCACCATCACCAATACCTGCTGTTGTTCCATCAGCTCCTACAACACAACAATCATCGAAAGGATTAGATACAATGATATATAATTTATTTGAAACTGATAACGTAATTGGATTAAGAAATGGTTTGATTAAATTTGGATTAGGCGAGCAGTATGCATAATGTTGTGGGGTGGAATTGACGCGAAATTTCGCCCCACTAAAATAAAACAATTAGAGAAAACTATGGCAATAATAGAACATAAACCATCCGAAGTCAATCCTTCCTTAGAAGCATTAAAAAATATAGGAACACAAATACGATTACCAAGCAATATTGATCCTTCTTATAGAATGTCTGATTATATTCGTCAATCATATCACGTATTAGATCTAATTCCATGTCGCCCATTACTTTCTCTTAGCTCAAAAGAAAAAAATCAAAAAATAGGAGTACAAGCTGATTATGAAGATCTTATTAAATTATATAAAGCTGTATGTGGAAAATACGGTTTAGATAATCATTATTGTGGGGTTAGAGCTTGGTTAACATCAGAGACAATATTTCAGGACGATATTAATTCTAATTATGATAAAAATTTATTAGAATCTACAATAATTGATAGACTTAGAAGTGATAGTATAGCTGGTTGGTATAAAACTTTTCAACAGATAAATTTTAGTGATGTTAAATTAAAAGGATTTGGTGTTAATATAGATCGTGAAACTGCCAATAATTTTATATCTAAAACTCGAGAAGTATTGACTGAAAATCCCTGGGAAGAATACACTAATGTAATTATTAATAAAAGTGGGACGGGTTTTGGTGATATATTTATGGATATACTTAAAGGTAATATGTTAGGATTACCTAAAAAATGGGATAATACTACATATTCTCCTACTTTTACCGCCAATGTTAATTTAGTATCACCATATGGTCATCCTGATTGTATTAAAAAATATGTTGTGGAACCATTATTATATTTATTATTATTAGCAACACCATTTTCAATGGATGGTGTAACATATGGTTATCCTTTAATGGTTAGAGTAAAATCATATGGTATATGTAATATAAATTTTGGATATATTAGTAATATTTCTATTAGGCGGGGCGGAAGTGATGTTACTTATAATAAATTTCGACAACCTCTTAGTGTAGATGTAAATTTTTCTATACATCCTGCTATTGATGGATTAGCTGCTGTTGTTAATAACGATATCGATAATGTTAAAGTCGATGTTGTTACAAAAAGTGATGGGGATAAATTTGATCAGGAGATTTCACTTCAAACAACATTTAATAGTATTGGGAATTTAATAAATTCATTTCGACCATTTGGATTTTCACAAATTTCTAGTGGAGCGATATCACAATCTGTAATTACAGGTGGTGATGGTTCGCCTGGTTCGCCTAAGGGTATTATTGCTAATTTAGGAAACATGTCTGATTATTTTAGTAATGCAGATGTACCATTAGGTATAGTCGCTGCATCTTGGAGTAATTCTGTTGGATCGACTATTGATGATTTTTTATCTCAAGACAAAAATGTTTTAACTAGCATGTTATCATCAAACGATTTATCATCGTTGATAACAGATATGCAAGATAAATTACCATCTGAATTATTTTCGGTTCCAGATGTTGTTAATAATATTTTACCAGATGTAAACGACCCTTCATTTTTATCAGCTAAATCAGCTGTTTTATCTAGTAATTTTAATGTGTTAGGTGGGGCGTTAATGGATAAATTTAATATTGATAAATTGCCTAGTAATTTCTCAATAGCGTTATTTTCGAATTCATTTTCAAATTCAATAGACAATTTATTGGATGTGTCTTCTTTAAAATCACCATCTAAATTAACTGGAACAGTATTATCTCTTTTTTCAAATAGTTTAACAAATTTGACAGATTTTCAATCAAATATTAACATTAATGACAAATCTGCATTTATTGCTGATATTGGAAAATCTTCTTTAGATAATGGGTGGAAGAAAATTGAACCATATATAGATGAATCAGAACGAGATTCTACATATAATGCTTTACGAGATAATTTTTATACTGAATTAACTAAACAATATAATGATGTTAGTATTATGAAATGGTGGGGTTGATATGTCTCTACTTAATTCATATGCGATGCGTGTTTATAATAGATATTATGATGCTGAAAATGTTATTAGTAATATTGAAGCGAATATAAATTATATATATGATATTTTAAAAAGTGGCAAATATATATACCAGGATGTAGACGAAAATAGAAGAAATATTTATAATATAATTTTAAATTCCGCCCCAATTAATTATCTAGAAAATCTAACATGGAATATAGATTCTACATCAACCAAACGTATTGGTTATAATCAAATAAGTATATATCAATCAACCCAAGGGACAGATGTTAGAAAATTGTTAGATTATGTAAGTAGAAATGAAACTGAATTATATTTTACCATATTGAACTTTATAAAAAAACAATTTTATTCTGATTATAAATATTTATTGGGGCTGAGTTATTTGTCAGAAAAAAATAATATATTTTATGATAGTTTTTATGTTGATAAATATTCTTCAATTTTCACATACATGCCTATATATGATTTAAATTCAGCACGTATAGAATATTATAATAAATATCTTAGAAATTCTTCTTATATTTTATATGAAACACTTTTTGGTATAATTAATAAAACACTTAATAGTATCAATATATATGATAAATTAAGTTCGATAAATGTGAATATTTTTTCACAATCGTTACAGGATTATATGCCATCGAACATTGATGATTTCACCAATGAGTATTATGATTTTGTAATCAATAATTTAATGTTATTTCAATTCGAATCTGAAATATTCAAATATAGTATCAAATCTGAAATAAAAAGTAGTTTAAATGATATATTTAATGATATAGATTTAACTATTAGTACTGACGAATTCCTGCAGAAATTCAATACTGTTTATAATGATTACATCGCAAATGATATTGTTTCGTATATTTATAATAAAATAAATAATGATCCGACGCGTCAGAGTTTGGTCAATAATCCTTATATAAGATCAAATTCTCAATTATACAATGATTTATATTTTAATGACCTTGATACTTATATTTATAATACGTTCGATAAAGATACGAATTATATTAATGGTAACGAGATAGAATATATTAATTATCAGTTTATAGATGATCCTTTATTTTTTATAAATAATCATTTTTATGGATATTATTATTTGTCTCAGAAAATTTTATCTCAACAGAACATTCAGCCGATAAAAGAAATACTCGAACTGGCGTATTTGCCATATAATTATTTCAACATGATTGATTTTTCTCCGTCGATTGTGGATCTGATTCGTGACAGATATTTAGAAAATCCGCCCCAACTAAATAATATAATCAAACTGATAATTTCTGATTTAATATATGCCAAATTAAAAAACTACTTCAATTCGCCCCAATTCACAAATAAAATAATAAACAATCTATTAAAGAATATAATCTCAAAAATAAATAAAGATTTCTATTTATATAACGAACAAAAATATCAATTTATTGAATCAATAAAATTATTCAGTACATGTTTATTTGCACGTCATGTTTATAATAATAATGATGATATTATAACATATCCTCAAATTCAAATCATTTCCGAAATTATTAAATCTAGATTATCATCATTAGAAATAAATGACAATATCATTAATCAAATGATATCTAATAGTAAAACTTATGTCGATATTAATTCATTTTATAAAAAAGTAACAACCACAGTTGTCTGTTCGAAAGTTATTAATTATATCGATAAATTATTAAGTAAGTTTTTCGTTTTCTCATAATATTACTTTGTGAATTTATAATAAAGATATTTATTAGGTGATAGACGAACTTGACGTATAAAAAGGAGGAGTATATTGTCATCTATTGATAATGGTAAGTTATTATCATCATTTATATCTCAATTTGCTAAACCAGATATTTTTGAAGATATAATAAATGTATCGCTATTTCAATCTGATTTTACCACAAATGCAGTTTCATCTTCAAATGATATTACTTCACTAATAAAATCATTCATATCTGAAGTACGAAAAGACGTAAACAAATATAATATACAAACATATATACCGATACAGAATCTCGTATCTTTAATGGATATTACTAAACAAATATTGGATATACGAGATGATATTGGTAGTAGAATAATTACATACGAAAATGTCAAACAACATTTCCCCAAAAGATCTATATTTATAGAAAAAGAATTAGATAAAGTAATAAATAAACGATTACCAAATATAGAAGAATTTCACAAAACTGTTGATAAAATAATATTGATATGTCAGTCGTATTATGAGATAGTTAATATGAAGAATACATTGACTAAATTCGATGTATTCTTTGATACATTGAATAATGATAATATAAATCTATTTAATAAACTAATAGATTATAAGAATGTAATAATTGATTCATATAATTCGCTATCTAATTTGCAGACAATAAATAAAGCTGAACATTTGTCAGATTATATTGTATTGTCTGATAATTTAGCGTTCAATAATATATCTGATAAATTAGTTACATTTCTATCTAATGGTTACAACTATTTCAAATCTGGTTATCCTATAATAGATGATAATGTTGGTGGAATTGAATCTTCATCTGTACATATAATATCAGGTCCATCTAATCATGGTAAATCATTGATGTTGGTTAATTTGTGTCGAAATATTATAAAAAATAATATTTTTGCTGATAAAAATGATGCTATACTATACATAACCTTAGAAGATGATATATACAAGTTGATACGCAGATTTATATCGATATTTGGTAATAATGACGCGGAAACATTACGGAAAATATTTGTATCTGCAAGTGAAAAATTAAAACTCCGCCCCAACCTAAAAACCAATATACAAGAAATATATAACCAATTACTACAAGATTCATTAAAAGATATCGTAGATAACAAATGTACTTTAATACTAAAACATAGTAACGAAAACACATTCTCACCAGCTGATATCTCCAGATTTATAGATAGATTAAGTATAGAAGGATATAATACTAAAATAGTAATAGTGGATTATATAGATGTTATGGTTCCGTCAAATAATAGGTATTCAAATTTTGATGATTATAATTCTCAAGGTCAGATTGTTTTGGAACTTAGAGGATTATCAAGATCATATTCAGTACCTGTTATTACGGCAACTCAAAATACTAGAGCATCAGAAAATACGAGTTATAGTTTGTCAAACGAACAACTCGGTGATTCTATTAAAAAATTAAGATACGCAGATTATCTATACATGATACGAATGAATAGGGACATAAATATAGATTCAGATACAGTAAAGAAAGATACACAAGGCGATAGTGAAGATATTGATATATTTAATATGGATTCTGATTTATTTAACATGATACCATTTGAATTTAAAATTACAAAAGCTAAAGAAGGTAGAAAAAATATACATCGATATCATCTATTTAATGAGAAAAATTTACGTATATGTTCTACTATCAATTCCTGTAAACAGGATATAATTGATATGAAAAAGACACAAAAGAAATTAGATAAATATTTAATTTTGATAGATAATAATATTGAAGTTGATACAATATTCAATATTTAACAAACTAATAGGAGACGATATTATGGCTAAGAAGATTGTTTTTGAGGACGTTCTTGATGATGCTATTCTTGAAGGTTTTGCTGAGGGTGTAGTTACTTATATGGCCGAGTGCGAGGAAATTTTCCAGAATAATGTTATAATCACTGAGTCTGGTGGTCTTGAAAAGGTTGTCAAGAATTTAATGCAGCAGCTTGAATCATAATGATAAAAACAGGAAACCAATTCGGTTTCCTGTTTTTTATGTCATATCTGGAGATAACTGATGTTTTTCAAATCTGATAATGTTCCATTCGAAGAAACTATTCAACCATTGACATATTTTATAGATATCATGTTTGATATCGATATCAGATATAAAATGGATAATTTGTTTATGAAATATAGAGATACGATATTCACAAATGTTAATGCAACTACGGAATTGAATACTATAATTAAAGAAGCTATTGCAAAAATATTAACGAATTTAAGTGATAAATATAAGAAGAAATTATATCAATACTATACTGAAGATGGTATCATACAGTGTATCTATAAAACTATCTCGGGGTTGTCTAGAGATTATATTGAAATGCGTCTTGAGCAGGAGAAAGTATAATGCCATCGAATATAAATTATGGTGATTTGATATCTGATCCGTCATTTACTGATTTATTGATTAAAATAAATAATATTATAGACTCACTTCCCCCACAATCAAAAACAACTACAAATGAAGAGAATTTATCCTCTTTAATTAATCAATATGTTAAACATCCTGATAAATCTCAACCAGATGAGATTAAAAGTTTAATATCCAGTATAACTGTATCTGCGGAAAGATTAAATAGATACAAAGTATATGATGAAATATATAATGCCGTACAAATAATAAAACAAATTATAAATGTATATAATGATAATGTTCTACAAAAAGATGTCGTAAGCGGTCATGTTTTAGGTATTGTTCCAGCTCAAGAAGATAATAATAATAAATCTTCTTTTGAATATTGTAAACTGTTTAGTAAAGAATTAATACATAGATTTGATCTAGTATCAAAATTAAAAAATACAATCGTTCCATTCTTACTTCGATATGGAGATTTCTTTATCGAGATCATAGATTTGGCAAATGATTTCGTACCAATACCAAGAGAGTCGTCACCAAATTTAATAACTGAATCTAAAGATATTTCTGAATATGATGATCTTTCTACTTTTATAGTAGATAATTTTGTAATTGAAGAGACACTTATAGATGATGATAAACTTATTACAGAAGAAACTAACAATACCGGATATGATATTAACAGATTATCTTTAAGATATCATAAACCGCATAATGTGGTGGTAATAAAAACTGAATCGGATCGTGTGTTTGGATATATATATATCAAAAAAACAGATCTAGCAAATGATACAATATTGGCTCCTAATTATAAATTCGCATCTATACTTGGTCAAATTAGCGGTGTTGATAAAACATTAAATAACGACAACTCATCTACTTTTATTGAAAAATGTTTAAATGGGATTATTAAAAAGATAGTCAAACAAATAAAATTGAAATATAAATCTGATCCCAAGAAATCAGTAAAAGAAAATGAGTTAATATATCATAATATGGTTAAAAAATCAATGGCTCCAGAGTTATTTTATATGTTAAAGGAGCTATTGATTGAGCTAAAAGAAACAAAGAATTTATCGTATAAAATATCTACTAGATTTATACCAGTGGACAAAATGGTTCATTTTCAACTACAGTCAACTGAATATACACCATATGGTGGTTCTATAATCGACCCATTAGTTTATCCGAGTAAATTATATTTACTCAGTCAATTGGCTAATGTTGTATCTAAATTATCACGAGCAGCTTTAATACGGAAATGGATTGTTGAAACTGGTCCACGTAATCAGCATAGTAATCTGATTCAGAAATTAAAAACTGAATTTAGAAATCAAAGGATTACAGCTGAAGATATATTATCATTTAAATCTATTCCGAAAATATTATCAGACTTTAAAGATCTGATAGTGTTATCTAAAAAAGGTAACAGATTTATTGATGTTGAAGTACAAACACTTGGTGATGCAAATTTAAAAATAGCTGATATAGAAGATTCAAGACGAGAAATAATTGCATTATCTGGTGTTCCAGCTCCATATTTGGGTTATGCTGATGTTGTTGAATTAAGAGAACAACTGGTAACTGCAAATATTGTATTTGCTAATACAATTTCTTCAATACAGGAAGTAGTTACTCGTGGATTGACTAAATTGTTTGATATTAGTTTTAAAATATGTAATAATAATAATAATAATATTGATTATAAATTATCAGATGTAGTATCAATACGATTAACACCACCGATCGTGTTAATGCTACAAACACTTGAATCTACTACTTCTTCAATTGGTAATATATTACAAGTCCTACAAACTATGCATACAATTCATAATAATCCATTATTCTTGTTGAAGAGATTTGTACCATATATAGATTGGGATGAATATCAGCGACAAGGACAATTGGATTCACTTCTTAATCCACCAGTTGCTCCGGAGTAAAATCATGAAAGAATCATATGATAAGGCATTTGATATATTGTGTAAATTGGAAGGATATACTTCAAATCTAAAATATGATAATGGTGAATTAACTATATGGGGAATTACATCGAGATTTTATCCTGAACATGTTAAAAAGATGTCTGAAATGTCTCAAAATGAAGCTAAAGAGTATGCGAAAATATTCTATAAGAAGCGTTTTTGGGACCAGCTTAAATTAGATGATAAACCAACTCCATATGATATTGTTTATTTTTGTCAATATGTAAACTCACCTGAAGGAGCCATGATGAGTGATAATCCTGAACATGATCCTGTTGCATTCTTAAATCGGTTTAAAAAATATTATTTAAATGTTATTGATAAACGTCCTGAAAAAGCTGTATTTAAAAATGGTTGGCTTAACAGATTATCAAAATTAGCTAAAATGGTTGGTATTAATTATGTATAGTATAGATCAGTTACTACTAGAACAAATGGAAGATGATATTGAATCAGAAGATATGGATGATACGGAGGACGAAGATATTGATCAGCAAGATGATACTGCTGTTTCGGCCCCACCCACAACAACCAATTTAAAAAGATATATCTTATTATCAAATTTACAAATACTAAAATCTAAATTATTAGATTCACTAATCAATATAGACGAATCTAAACGAGAAGATATATCAACTTTAATTGGTTTTATATCATTATTAATACTATTCTTCGAACATTTTACCACGGATGATTTAACATTATTCATCAATAATATTTATCAGTATTTTAATAAAATTTATAATGTAGCAGGTGCCGCAGATTATGAATTATCAAAATAATAAAAGTAGTCCATATATCATAGTGGAACAACCATACGTCCCATTTGATTTAAAAATATTAAGAGAAAATACTGAACCATCAGGTGTTAATAAAGCAATATTTAAAGCAACATTACAAACAGCTAATGAGAATAATCAAAATAACAGATATTATAAACCAAGTATTCTTCAAGAAATAGTTAATAGATTATTACCTAAAGCTCGTGAAAGACGCTTATATCAAGAAGTAGATCATCCATCAGTTATACCTGGTGCCATGGATGATTCTATGGCTCTTAAACGTCGAGCAGGTACAGTTGAATTAAAAAATTCAGCGACACTTATACGTAATTTAATATTCGACGGTACAAATGTTATCGGAGAAATTGAAACTCTTACTGGATTTAAAGGTCCAGATATTTACAATTTAATTGTAAATGATAAAGCTACTATTGGGTTTTCCTTACGTATGTTTGGCAGGATTGTTACTAATCCTACAACACAAATAAATTATGTGGAAACTCCAATAACTCCAATAACATACGATATCGTCAGTAATCCTTCTCATTCTTCTGCTAAAATATTAGAATTTTTGCCAGAAGAATGCTCTCAATATATACCATTTTCAGATTCAAGTGTGATATACGAAGGATCTGGTTATAATATTCATGAAGTAGATTCTAGATATACTTTTGATTATATTGATGCTTTAATAAATGAATCATATTCAAGATATAAATTCTTAAATTTTAATATTATATAATAGGAGACAAAAAAATATGATTTCGACAGATCTTATTTTTGAAAATTATGATCGTTTTTTACACGAACATCGTGACGATATTGGTTCTGCTGCTAATGCCATAGAAATGCTCACTTCTGATGGTTCGTTTTCTGCTTATATCCATGCGTTAACAGAAGGATTATCTCCTGAAGCTCGTAAGGCAGCTATGAATGTATGTCAGCGTGAGCGTCAGATGTTGTTGGAAGAGTCAGCACAGATTGGTCCTATGGCATCGATGGTAGCATATGCCGTTACTTATTTTCCTATTCTGGTTGATATTTATGCTGAACCTATTCTCTCACAGGTTACAACTGTGTATCCTACTTCTAAAGCAGTTTTGTCCATTCCAAGGCTCAGAGGCCATGGTAAGGTTTTGAATCCAGATGGTACTTATGCTGAATACTTTATGCCTTCAAATACTGCAGTTGTTCGTGGAGATTTAACTAATGTGCAGTTAGTTCCAAATCAGGATAATAATTTATTCGCATTAGCATCTGGTTATCCTACAATTGTCAATCCTAATGTTTGTAGAATTAATAAGAGATTTTTCTCAATAATTAATATACAGACTACTACTCCTGCTGGTACTAGTATAGATACTCCTGTACTTATACTTGCAGATGCACGTGGTCAGCTTTCCAAAGAGTTTTCATTTGTTGATGGTACTACTGCTGTTACTGGTAAAATTATCGGCCATGTTGAATGGGATACTGGTATTGTTACATATGGTGTTACTTATAATGTTTCTGGTTATTCTTGCAATCATATTACAGCTACAGTTAGATATTCGCCAACAACTGGTGATGTAGGACGTGTGAAGGTCAGCCTCCAGAGCTATGTGCATGACATTGAAGTTGATACTCGTGAAGATTTCGAGATCGAACTTCAGACTGAAATGATTCAGGAATATAAGGATGTTTATGATGTTGATCTGATTCGTACTATGTCTGAGATGATAAAGAATCAGATTATGCATAATAAAGATTCTGATATTGCTTATTTCTTGAATATGTATGAGTCTGAAATGGCAGCTAATGGTAATACAGCAGTTGCCGATATGAATCAGTTCTTGATGACTGGTGGTGATTTCCGTCCGGCTAACGTAATTGACGTTGCAAAGGGTGTTATTCCTTATATTAACTCTGTTACTCGTAAGATCTACAAGAGCTTCCGTGCCGCTCCTCAGTATATAATTGCTGGTTTAAAGACAGCTTCTCTGTTAGATACTCTTCAGGAGTATGTTGCTAATATTACTGATGTAGCCAAGGGTGGTGATTTTGGTTATAGGACTGGTGATATTGGTTTCCGTAAGCAGACTGTTGTTTCCTGTATGTATATACCTGAGGATAAGATATATTTGGTATATAAAGCTCCTAATGATTCTTTACAGTACAGCAGTATTATTGATATAGTTTACAAGCCGCTTTATATTGTCGAAGAAATCACCAATAGCATGAAGAGAAGCTATGTGAAGAGCCGTTCTGCGGTTGAAATAGTTTCTTCTAATGCTTTAGGTTGTGTTACAGTAAAGAATTTACCTGCTTGGTATAATTAATAATTACTAATAACTAATCCCTCCTAGATGTCTGGGAGGGATTAGTTTTTAATGGAGTTCTTATTATGTTGGGACCTGCCTTTGAAAAATTGTCACAGTTAAACAAAATCAGACAAAGAGAAATTGTCGCTCCAATAGCAAAAAAACAATTGGTCACAGCTCCGTTATTGGTGTCTGATGATTTGGCATTAAAAACGTCAATTACATCACCTGGATTATATGAAGAACAATTATCACAAATAATATATTCAAAAATTACATTTCCAAATAATGAAAGAATAAGTTATGACGAATTTATCAGTACATTTTCCGATATAGATAAATTAGTTATACTCTGGGGAATATTAGACAGTACATATGATGTATACGCTACTGACACAACAATATCTTGCCCCAAATGTAAGTTACAATTTACAGATACAATTAAATATGAAGATATTATAGATGACGATAGTTTTAAAATATGGGATAAAGAACTACCATTTACAGAATATGTATATCCTATACAAATAGATATAAGTTCAGATAATATAAAACATATTATATTTAATGTATGTTTGCCTACTATTAAGAGAAAAATAGCATTATATAGATTAATTGGTATTGATGAATTAAAAAATAATTACGAAAAAACCGGTGAAATGACATCTATGGCAGGTACTCTCGCCGGATTAACTAGAGAAATAATTATAGTAGATAATAATAACAATGAGGAAAGAATAAATAATCTACAGGAAATATATATAGCCTATAATTCATATATCAGTCACGCATTTGTGGATAAAATCAATGATGATTATATAAAAGAGTTTGCTGATTATTTTCCTAAATTTAGAAAAAAATATAATTGTTCAGGATGTGGGGCGGATTTTGATATATCCGTCAATATTGAGTTAAATTTATATTCGAAGTTTTTTCGTATATAATAGCCTAGAAGAAGCATCAAGAACATATATAAATAATTTTATTAAATTAGTTAGAATTTTAGACGTACCAATTAAAGACGTAACTGATATTCCATATCCATTATTTAGACGATTAGTTGATACAGAGATTGAAGAACAAAAAAAGATACAAGAGAAGTCTAAAAAGATTAAGGATAATAAGAAAAAATGATCGTCCAATTATCCCGTCTTCCTAAATCAGTATATGATCAAATTCCTTACACGATCAGGTTATATAAAGATGAATACGAGATCTCGGAATTGCCAGACGAGGTTCAATATCTTCTTTATAATTATTTTAAAACCGTACCACCTGATCTTAAATACGATAATGTAGTTGATATTAGTTCTGATATTTCAGTGTATAATGATTTTAAAACACTTGATTTGAAACAAGCTATAATCAATTACTTATATAATTATATATTAACATCTGTAGGATCATATCCATTTGATTCTACATTCGGCACAAATATAAAAAAATATCTGCAATCGAAAGACACATCAATTACTGAAACATTATTATCAAATGAAATTAATAAAATAGCTTCAGTGTTATCTAATGATTATAATATACCTATATTGATTAATAATATTCAAGTGAAAAAAATGAATGCATCATCAGCAACATATGCGGAATTAAGTTATATTTTAAATATACAACTATCTATCAATTCTGAATCTGTATCTGTTGAATATAAAATTTAATTCGGTAAAAAATACCCTCAAGCGACAATAAATGTCGCTTGAGGTAATCTGTTATTTGTCAGTAACGGGTAATAATTCACCCATTATCTGACAATTCAACTTATTCTGGAAATGTCTGGAGTACTCCAATATGGAGTTTTCCTCCATCCTTATGAACGGTGAATGTTTAATGGTAGTCTTACCATTAGACACAACGATCTTCAGCCGCAGTTCAGGCCACAGCTGAGAGATCATGTAAAATTTTTTGAGATCCGTCTGATTTGATGTGAGGATGTGCCCGTCTTTGTTGCAAGAGAATATGATTCTCTTACCGACTGGATCAGCAGTCGTCAAAATGAACCCATCCTCACCAATATATGTAAAGATCTTGAGTGTTTCATATTTATTCTTAGTTTCAACCAATTGCTCCTCAATAACAACTGGTTGAGACTCAACCTCTCCCCAAATCTTTACAGTATTTTTATGTTTGAATGCATAAATACTAAACGAGCCTTCTTCATCCTCCTGCAACGAAAACCCGATATTATTTATGTCAAACGTAGCGTTTATCCTGGTGTCTACTTCGACACTCAGAAATGGTAACAACTTCACCAACTTTAGCACACGATTGCTCCGATTCAATGGTGCGGTCAGCACTGCGTTGTTTTTGTCGGTAATAAACTTACCGACAAAATGATCGGAATCCGCGATGATGAAGTTGCCGTGATCGAATAATACGACCTTTTCCATAAAAAATCCTCCTTGTGTATGATGAAATATTACGGCTCGATGCCGTATTGTATCTAAAAAATTAAAATATAAAATTATACTATATTATATCTATATTAACAATACTGAAAACAAAATAAATATCATTTAAGGGATCATATATGTCTCATTCGAATATAAATCCGGAAGTATTATATGTCAGTAAACTACATGAAGAATATTTTAGATTGATAAATAATTACTATAATGTAAAAAGAAATACATTTTTTATTCGATATTTTAATATTAATAAATCTCTATCGATAATTGAAGAAGATGTTAAATCTACATTTGATAAGTTCAATACAAATGGTATTGTCTATGATTGTTATGATTATACTCCGTTATTTTATATAGCACAATTGACAAATGATTATATGGAAGATAATGAAACTGCCGGACATATATTCGCTGGTAATATTACAGTTAGTACGTATACGATAAAGAAACCTGCTCTAGATGATTTGATTATGTTTGCTTATCCTCCTTATAATAAGAAGGAAATAATGCGGGTGACAAATATACGTACTAGTATAGGTTCGATGTATTCTACACCTGAAGTAAATGCTTTCGAATTGACACTTGAATACGCCCCAATAAAAGATGTAGATAAATTAAAAATAAAAAATAATTATGTCTATAGTTTAACTGAAGAGAAAAATTTAAAATTGGATGATTATGTATTATTGATTAAATATCTAGAAAAGATAGAAACATTATTAGAACAATTAAAATCTCAATTCGATTACGATAATGAATTATACAGATACGAAGATAAATATATTTATGATGAGAATTTAAAATTATATAATCATTTATGTAAACTTAAATCATATAAACGTTATTTTGAAAAAGCTTTATATCCGTATGGAATACATAATACGTTTAATATGTATGATAATGATTTTGTTTATAATGGTGGGGCAGTGTCAGATATATTGGCATATTCTGGTCCGATTAATATATTCGATATGAATATTATATTGAATAAATTTGAGGATTTTTTATCCTCACTTTCAGGATATTGATATGGATTATTCAGATTTGTTATCATATTTCAATCAGTATGTAGAGCAAAATGCGGCTTTTAGGGAATCTGAATCGTATCAAACTATTATAAACTTTTTAGAAACTTCATATCTCAGAGATACTTATTGTAATATTCCTAGTGAATTTAAATTGTTATATGAATACAATATAATTCCCAGCTCATTATATGATACAATTTTATTATCAGCTGGATTTCCACAATACATTATCGATCAATTGACGCAATCAGATAAGGAAACATTAATAAGAGATTTTTTATTATTTAATTCATATAAATCATCTATAGATTTTGTAATTGATATAGCTTCAAAATTTAATAATAAAGTCAATATATATGAGTTATATATTGATCGAATTAACGATCATTGGTGTTTTATAGCGTATCCGATATATCTTGATAAATCATTAATACCTATTGATACACCATTGAACTACGAATTTATATACAGTAAGACCAAAAATTATTATTTGTCGAGTTCGATGTTAGAACAACAATATCAATCAGGTGATTTAATATTACCAATTAAATCTAATCTGATATTGTTGGATTTTTATTTGTATTATACTCAGACAAAAGTGATTGATAATCTTATTAATATGACGACATTGTCTCAGTTTGGAGATAATGATTTCGATTTGTATTTTAGTTTTCCTGATAGTTCAACTTCTTCTTCTGTCACATGTGATACTGATAATTATGACGTTAGTCAAATATTCGATACACAACCAGTGACTTTTAAAATCAGTCTGTATGGTTGGTATAAATTATATTATTATATTATTCTAAGTTATTACAAAACTGTCTATAATATGCAACCGATAATGAGTTATCCAATAATTCATCCGAATGACGCATTTCCATATCGAATTGAAGATTTAGATCCAATTATAAATGAGTATTTGAATATTAAATATGTAACAGATGCGACTGCGTTCTATAAAACTTATATTCAAGCTAAATTTAAAACAGATTTTCTGCCCCAACAAACAACTATTACTTATGATGACCTAAAAATAACCATACAAAATGACATCGACCCCAACATAATAAAATATATTGATTATAGATTACAACAAAATATAATAAATATCGATACTGAAACAAATAATATATTAGATGAAATGATAATGTCTTTAAAAACATATTATTTAGTATATATTGATCAACAATATAAAAAATATTTTGACAAATTTATTGACTTTCTCCCCACCCTAACAATCCCACTAGAAAAAACACAATCCTATTTATTTATAAATGAATTCAAACCATTCCATACCGAACTAGTCAATTCAATAGAAACAAAAATTGTATCAGACGATCTATTAAATACAATTACTCCGTCAGATAATTATCATAATAATATTACTCAATCTAAATCCTCAATAATTAACATATCCGATAACGATTATAATTTCAATATAACAACTAATTTTCATGATCAGGTATTGTTAAAATCCTCATTTAATAATGAAATATATCAAATATCTAAAGATAATATAGTTAATTTGTCAGATAATTATCATAATAATATTACTCAATCTAAATCCTCAATAATTAACATATCTGATATTGATTATAAATTTAATATAATACCTCATTTTCATGATAAGGTGTCATTAAATATGTTATTCAATAATAAAATATATTTAACCTCTAAAGATAATATAGTCACTGATGATTATCAAATTCATATTATAACCAGTCACGCATCTAATGTTACTATTAGTGAGGATTATAATGTTACAAAATATTAAGTTATTTTTTTCTGGAGAAAATGTATAATGATACAAAAAATATCTTATAAAGACAATTTAAAAATACAAGATACTACTAATAAAATAATAAAAAGAAATTATGCTAGGATAATTATAGATGATGAGGTAGTTGAAGATAAGATTTTTAATATGGTTGTTTTACCGGGGCGAGAATTTATAGCTGAAAAATTATTCGGATTATATGCATCTAATACTGTTGATTATAGAGACTATTTAATAACTCATTTTGGCATAGGATCTGGAGGATCAATAATTAATTCTGGTAGCATTGTTGAATTATTGGGGCCAGATTTATGTGATACAGATTTACGTCAACCTATTCAATTAGATCCTGGGAATAATTCATATTTAACATCTCCGTCAGGTGTTCAATATGTTTGTAAACCAATATCAGCTGATGGATCTTTTGTTTTTGTTGCTAATGACGAACAATGTCCGAATGACACACAATATTATACAACTGTTCAATGTAATTGTATTGTTAATAACCACGAACCAACTTATCTTCAGCCATCAGAATATGTTAAAGTAGATGAAGCTATGTTATATATTACTCATAATGGGAATACTAGAGCATTCGCTAGAATTACATTTCCACCAAAATTTATCACTGCTGATAATATTTTGCATATCGAATGGTACATTATTTGTTAATTTAGGAGTAAGATTATGCAATTAGATAGAAGAATACCAGCCGTATATGTTGACGTAGAAGATAGAAGTGTAACTGGTACAGTTAGTGATGTTGTTAGAGCTGCTTATAATGTGATTATTTCTGATCGTGGTCCACATAATAGAGTTGTTGAGGTTAATTCTGTTAGCGATTTTATATCTATGTTTGGAAGTCCAAATATAGATAAAACTGGTCAGTCACATTATCTTTGCGTCAAGCATTTACAAATGTCTCAAAAATTATACGTTACACGTCCAGTAATGGACGACGCCACATTATCAAATGTAACTATTAAATATAATGATCCAAATGGCAGTTCTCAAAGATTATATGGGAATTATTCTTTTACACATGGTTCTAATATTGTTAATACTGACAGGGATGGATTAGGATTCGTACATATTAATGATTATATTTATTCCATAGCCGATAATCATACTTTAGTAAGTAAAATAGTAAACATAGATACTACATCGAATCAGATTATTTTAGATTCAGCTTATACAGGTACAACAACTGTAAATGCTGATGCTTATTTATATTATCCAGGGTTGATTAAAATATATGATCAATCAGTTACTCCACCAGTAGAGTTTAGTGGATTTATTTTGACTAATAATTCTAATATTATTAGATATACTACAGAATTTGGTGAATCACAAATAGATATTGGTATGTGGTTAAAATTACCTGAAACTGATGAATATTATCAGGTAATAGATATGGATATATATAATAATCAAATTATTTTGGATAAACCATATCAAGGATCAACTAATACAAATGCTACTATTCAAATATATCAGCCATTCTCAGTGTTCTCTGTTGGTAGTATGAATGATTCATCAGATATTAATCCATTAGATTCTGATAATGTTTTCACAATATATTCGATAGGTCCTGGTGAATGGTATAATAATTTGAGATTCATTGGTTACAGAAATATTGAATATGAATATCGGTATGTTGACACTTATGGAAATCCTCTGTATAAATATGCGTTTATGAATTTGGCATTATATGAAGAACAACTTGATGGTTCATTAAAGTTATTAGAAGGACCATGGATAGTATCTTTGATTAGAACAACTCCGCAAGGTGAGATTGTTAGGGATATTGTGACTGGTGATGAGTTATATATCGAGACTGTTATTAATAAATATTCACGACAGTTAAAATGCGTTTCAGCTCTGGGAGCGTCTAAATTAGCACCATCATCAACAGATCCTATTGAAACAGCTAGAGCCGAACAATTAAGGTTACAGTTGTTAACAATATTCCAAGAAGGAACAGTATTAAAGACTAATAACGTCGGACTTGGTGGAGTAAAGCTAAATGATGGTTCATCTGGTTCTCAATATGATTCTCAAGGTAGATTGAATTTACAAGATAATACTATCCTTAGAGGAAAAATAGCACAAGCTTATAATGGAACATTGACAAGTATTGATGGTTCGATTGAAAATATAACACAATCAATATATCCATGGTTTATATTTGATTATGTGTATTGTGGTGGTTATGATAGTATTATATTAGACGCTGCTAGACAATTAGTAGATTTTAGAGATGATTGTCTGTTGTTAGCAGATACAGGTGGTATAAGACTATCTGCTGATGAAGATATAAATGCGAGAATGTTGTCAGTTCCGTGGAATTCTTATAATGCTGCTTTATACACACAATATCGTAAAATTTTCGATAATTTTACTGGTAAAGAATTTTATATAACCCCAGTGTATCATGCTATTGAACGACATTTGTATACAGATGATAAATATTGGTACGCGGAACCTGTTGCTGGTGTTGAAAAAGGTGCTATATCTGAACCTATTACGTTGGCATATCGACCAAATTTGACTAAACTTGGTGATATGACTGATGTTGAGTTAAATCCAGTAATAGTTGAACCTGATGGAATTTATATTCTCACTCAGCTTACAACATGGAAGAGATTATCCGTATTAAAGCGCATTCATGTTGTCAAATTTATACATTTCCTGAAACATCAAATTCCTGTTTTATTAAAAGATCTCTTGCAAAGAAAAGCGACTCAATATTGGAAAAGTCAAGCATTATTAAGATTGAATAATTTCTTGAATAAATATATAGAATCTTCTCAGATTGATAGATATGTTGCTTTGGAAAGTTTTTCAGTTGATGTTCAATTTAATACAGCTGAATCTGAAATAGTTGCTATAGTACAAATTAAACCAGTTAGAGCTATTGAGAAAATTACGGTTCATATAATTGTTACATAATAAGGAGGAATTATATGGCAAGTAGCGGTATAATGTCACGTTTAAATTCAGTAATTTCTGGTTATGATCATATGGAATATCCTAATACCATGACTAGATATTTGGGTGGTCATACTAGAGAAAACCATCCATATATAAGTGGTTATTGGTATTTCATTGTTCAGCCACCTGCTAAGGTATATACTAATACGTCTGCAGCACTAGCACAAAAATGGTTTCTGTCAACATGTGAAGGGTTTACTCCTCCGACAAGAAATATGAATAAAGTCGATATCCCTGGATTAGGTGGAGTGCAAGCTTCATTTGTGGCTGGTCAGACACTAAATAGAACCTTTACAACTACATTTAGAGAATATAAAAATTTAATAATGTTGAAATTAATAAATATATGGTCAGGCATGATATCTCCTTATGATGGTGTTTCAGAATTAAAAGGTTCGGAGTGGGTTGCTAGTTCTTATAAAGGATATGCTGCTGCTATTTTGACAAAGCCAGTAAATGGTGGTATTAATACTTTAACTCCTGATAATGTAGAGGAAGTATTTTTATTCGACGGTGTATGGCCTGAATCATCTCCATATGATGCTTTAAATCAGGATATTTCTGCAAATGATTCTATTGTATTATCAGTTGCTTGGAACTTTGATGGATGGTGTTTAACATCTGCTGATAATGGTGTCGTTGATAAAGCTGTTTCTATGGTAAATAATTTATCACCGACTTATAACTATGATAAGATGGTAAAGGATGTTATATCCTCATCCTCTGCGTCAACACTTATTTAATAATACTCCAGTCGGTTTTCTTTTTGAAAATCGACTGGAGAATTTTTTAACAGAATAAAAATATATAGATATAACCAGAACAGGAATAACACAAATATGCAATGTAATTATTGTGATAGTGATAGATTTATTACGAAATTCGACAATTATAAACAATGTGTTAGATGTGGAATTACATATCGTGTTAGTGATATTGAAGAATTCAAAATAATACCGAATGATATGCAGCGAATATTTGATTCAGATATGAAACATTATACTGATAAAGTAATGAAATATATATATTCTTATAATAATATATTATCGTGTGGGGGCGGGATACCAAAATTAGAGTCACTTTTATCGAATAATATTACAGTTGTAGATATGAATGCGGATATGTATTCGCAATTTTGCCGCGAAAATCTGCCCCACAAAAATATTACCTATATCAATATGAATATTTTAAAATATCTAACAAAATGTTATAATATTCTAGACACATACGATTTAATTACATATATCCATGTTCTAGAACATCTCAATTATGATACTATACTAAAAATATTATCAATAGACAATCAAAATAATATTTTAATTTATCAACCCAATCCAGATACAAATGATCCCTATCATTACAATGATAAATCACATTTAACATTTATACCATTACCAACATTCGAGGATATTTTAATCAATTTAGGATATAAAATTTTATTGTCAAAAACCATTGATTTAGATTTATTAATATTAGCAGAGAAAGGATTGTAAAACATTATGCATAATAAAAAATTTATATTCTTATTTTTATCTATTATTATAATTTTATTATTATACTCACTAGCTTACTCCAATTCATCCAAAATTGAAACCGGTGTAGTTACTAATGTTGTAGATGGAGATACAATTGATGTTAAATTAACAGATACAAATACAATAGAACGTGTTAGAATATTATATATCGATACATTTGAAACCAAACATACAAACAAAGCAAAAGCACAAGCATATGATTGTAATTTACCATTAGAAGAAGTAGTTATTAGAGGACAAAAAGCCAAAGAATATACAGCAAAATTATTATTAGGTAAGAAAATAGGATTGGTTTTTTCTGATAAATTAGATAAATATAATAGAAATCTGGCGCGTGTCATTTATAAGAATGAAAATAATAAATTAGAAATTTTGGATGAAACATACGATAAATCCCTTCGTGCGGATGTTTGTGTTCATATTGAGAATCAATAAGGAGTTGTCTAAGTGGAAACTATTTATGATTATCAGCATAAATTGAATCAGTTAATTGGAAGAGATACTATTAACTCACCGGATAAATTAAAATGGTTATTTGATTACGCATTTGCTTTATCAGATGAATGTCATGAATTAATGAATTGTTGTTCCTGGAAATGGTGGTCTAAAGATGTAAAAAATAATACAGTTGAACAATATAAGCATGTATTTGATATTGATAATGCGAAGATAGAAGCTATTGATTGTTTACATTTTCTTATTTCGATTTTTCAGATATTAGATATGTCTCCTCAGGAGATTGAAAGAATTTACAAAATGAAATGGGAAGCTAATATTAAAAGACAACAAAATAATTATGATGTAAAAAATAAAACGGAGGATGATAATGATGAAATAAAAAGAAATATTTAGTATTCTTACGCAGTTATATAGATATTATCTTGTCACTCTCTCTCCCTCCTCCTCCTTTTCTTTCTCCTCCTAACCCTGGGGGTATCGGTCAGCCCCCAGGCATTTTCCTCCTTTCATTGGGGCTGGCTCTAAATGGGTCAGTCCCGTTTTTTATTGTTTATCATATTTAATTTTCACATGTGTTAATATAGATATATAATAGTAGCTAATATTAATTTATTTTAATATTAGCAGCTACCTCTTTCCTCCTTTTTTCGGAGCTGACTTATCGTCTAAGATGAGTCAGCTCCGATTTTTTACTTCTGTTGACTATAGTTTTATTTTTCAATGTTTTCATATAGATATTAATGATGTATCAATATCTTTTATTAAAAGGAGGAGACATGAGAGTAATTAAATTATCGACAGCCGGTATTGAACCGGCCAAACCGGTAAAGGCAACTCACCCCGTTAGGGGTGCGTATTGGCGTTTTGTTCATGGTGAGGAAGGCCGTGGGCGTAAGTTGGTCTTTCTGCCTCTTGGGCAGAAAGACTTTCCGGGAAACGGTGATATTCCTGATTCTCATCAGGAGTATCACCTAATGCCGGTGTCGGCCGGCAAAGCACACATTCTTGTGCGTGGAACCAATGACGGTACTTACCTCGTGTTGTGGAATCTTTCCCCTGGGTTTCGGGGAAGTGCATCCTATACGATCGAGGGACAAGCGGCCCTTATCGCCGAAGGCCGTGAGGCCCAGGGCGACGCCGGCCGTATGGGCGGTGCTGCCTGTCCAGTAGTCCATGTTACCGGCCCATGCCGGTTGACATGGCACCGTAGTGGACGTCTGTACGGGGATTTTCCCGATTGGCAAGCAATTTTCGATGGCAAAAGCTGGACGGTTATCCCCATGGATGACCAGCATTGCGCTATCGAATCAGCATTTGACGCATAACGCGTCATTTGTGGATTAAGGAGCTGGCTTATCTAAAAATAAGTCAGCTCCAGTTTTATTTTTGTTAAGACATCATAGAATCAGATTTCTAAAAATATATAAAGATATTATTGTAAATAACCACACTCTTGAAAGAGCAGTGGGTCTTACTAAATTACTCAGGAGGATTTTCTATGAAAGCTTTATTAGTAGGTATCAATACTACACCAAACGCACCATTAAACGGGTGCGTTAATGATGTCGTGATTATGAGACAAATTTTATTAGAAAAATACAAAGCATCTTCAGATGATGTACGATTATTAATTAATGATAGAGCAACGAAAAAGAATATAATTGATAGACTAGAGTGGTTGATTAGTAGTGATGATCCTTTAAAATTGTTCCATTACTCAGGACATGGAGCGCAGATACCGCAACGTGGTAATGATATAGAAGAAGATAATATGGATGAATGTCTTGTCCCGGTTGATTATAATTGGGATACAAATATGATTATCGATGACGAATTGAATAATATATTTAAGAAATTAAATCCGCGACATAAATTAGTATGTATATTTGATGCTTGTCATAGCGGAACCATGTATAGAGACGAAAAAATAAAATCTAAATTTATATCGCCTCCGACAGATATTTTATTCAGACATGATAATAATACTCTTTATAATGTGGATGCGTTATTTGATGAAGATGAATATCATCATATAGAATTCAATATTACTAGAGTAAATAAAGATGTTTCTGTTAAATTTAATGATATTAATAATATAAATCTTATAGTATATTCTGCGTGCAGGGATGATCAAACGTCTGCGGATGCTTTCTTTGGTAATAGATATCAAGGTGTATTATCATATTATATGGAAAAAGCATTAATAAAATACGATGGAATGATTTGTTATAAAAAGTTATTTGAGGAAATATCCACTGATATATCGAATAATCATCAGTTTACTCAAACTCCTCAGTTTTATGTATCAAATGGAGATTTAAATGCATATAAATTCCTCGGGTGATGAAAAATATCTACTTGATATAATGACAGCATTATCATTTAGATTATTTAAATTGATACCAGATGCTGGTCCGGATTTAATATTAAATTTAACTAAAGAAATTTATATTGAGAAATATCCGAAGTATCCGATAATGGAACCGGAAATAATTGACAGATTGGAAAAATCAAATGCCTTATTGTGTAATTAAAATAATTAGAGATTGTGATGTAGATAATTATATACATTTTAAAAAAGATCAATATTATGTTACTACTAAGGATATTTTACCAATAATTAACAATAATTATGAATTCGTTAGTAATTATAATTTAGAGTCTAAATTTTATAATATTAATTATGATTTGACAAATAAACGTGTATTATTTATAAGATCTTTTGGGTTGGGGGACATTTTATTTTTGTCTCCGATTGTCAAGTATATTAAAGATTTATATCCGCAATCGACTGTGGATATAGCAACACATCCATCTGGATTTGATATAGTTAAATATACTTATTTCGATAATTTCTATTCATTTCCATGTGAATATGAGTTATTTGATAAGTATGATTATATTTTTTCTGTTGCGGGTGTAGTTGAGAATAGTTATAATGATAATAATATATATGAAGAATATTTTAGAAAATGTGGGGCGGAGAACATTGACGAATCATATTTTCGCCCCATTATAAAAATACCTAATAACAATAACAATAAAATATATATTGGTATTCATCCATTCTCGAATGCACGTATAAGGCAACTCGATCTAGAGTTAGTCAAGTTTATTATTGATAATAATAATAATAAATTCGTCATATTTGGTAATAAAAAAGAATATGAAATGTATAATGGTATGTTTAATAATGTCAAATTTAGATATAAAAGTATTGATGATACAATAGATTATCTATTGAAATGTAAATTATTAATTGCTACTGATTCTTTTATTACTCATTTGGGGCAAAGTTTATCCGTCCCAACAATAGCAATCTATGGTCCATGTAGCGCAAATTCGCGTGTTAAATACTATAAAAATATAATGATCATCGATAACCATCCGGATTGTCGTTGCATGTCTTTGACGGAATTATGTCCGAAGAAATTTTACCCGTCACCATGTAATAATTTCAATCCGTTTCTTATAATGGAGAAAATACGTGATTATAGTTAAACCTGATAAACATCAAACTATTTTTGATAATATTAAAATAATACCTAATATAGAATTGGTTGTTCCTGACGAACTTGCGGACATGATTTCCGGCCCCAAAAAAAATAATATCAATTCATATTTAAAAGGTCCAAAACATAATATTCTAATATACCGTGAAGGTGGGATAGGCGATTTAGCCGCATCCCTTTTTGCCCTAACAGAATATAGAAAAAAATATAAAAATAACATGATAGTATATTCTACCAATACAAAATACTTCCCCATACTAGACATATTTGATAAAACATTAATAACTAATAAATTACACACAATATTTCCCGCCCCACTATTACATAACTTTAGTAAACTAATAGATCTAACAAATAAAATTGAAAACAATAATGAAAAAGATATACAAACCATAATCGCAGATGAATTAGATGTAACCATAACAGAAAATACCTATTATGATTTATTAAAATATAATAATTTATTAAATAATCGTACTATAAATGATAATCACATTGGTTTTCAATTATATTCGAACGTTCCTCTACGTAATTACAATCTAGATAAATTCATTCAAATTATTAATCTATTACTTCGTCATCGTCCTAATCTAAAAATCTTCATTCTAGATAAACCAAATAATCTACCATTAATCAATTATATCAGAGCGATGACAGATTTCAATCCTAATATTGTATATAATATCAATAAAAATTTACACGATATGATAACATTAACATCTACTCTTCAATTAGTAATAGGTCCAGATTCATCATTTCAACATATTGCTGGTGTATGTGATGTACCATCAATAGGTTTATTCGGACCGTTTGATTATTCGAAGAGAATTAGTAAATATCCTAAATCTATAGGTGTTCAAGCTTCTGGATTTTCATGTTCTCCATGTTGTCATCACAATCCAATTAAATTTTGTAAACTCACTCATGGTGAACCTGCATGTATTAATTCTATAGAACCAGAAGAAATTGTCAATATTATATTGAAACATCTATAAAAAAAATAATTTCCGGCTCCTATTCCAATTCGGAAAGAAGAGCCGGATTTTTTACCAAATTTTTTACCAATTAATATGTTGTTTTTGTATATCCCTAACTGTACGTCCATCCATATCAGTTAAATCCCAATAATCAAAATTAGATGGTAGATTACCATAATACGCGGCTTCATGAGCTACCGTCCATCCATCCATATTAGATAAATACCATTTATCGAAATTAATAGGTAAATTATTATTATTAAAAACAGCTGTATGTGCCACTGTCCATCCATATTCATTAACCAATTCCCATTGATTAAAATTAGATGGTAAACAACCATGTATAGAAGCTACATGGGCTACTGTCAATCCTTTCTTATTTCGTAAATACCACCTATCAAAATCTGGTGGTAAACATTTATATGTAGCTGCGAGATGTGCTAATGTAGTTTCTTCTTTATTGTCAATTATCAGATACCACTGATTGAAATCTCGTGGTACTCTTTTTTCATTTTGAATCATCTTACACAACTGTTCAACTGAATAATTCATGACTGATTTTCCTAATTTTTTAATTAAATCTACGTCGAGTATTTGCGTATATTTGCTATGAACATAACTGTACGTCCATCCATATCAGTTAAATCCCAATAATCAAAATTAGATGGTAGATGACCCCACCAAGCAGCTGCGTGAGCCACAGTCCATCCATGTGAATTAGCCAAATACCATTGATCAAAATCAGATGGTAAATAATTTTTAGCAACTACTTGGTGAGCTACTGTCCATCCAGTATTATTAGTTAAATACCATTGATTAAAATTCGATGGTAAATGATCGTGTTTAGCAGCTATATGAGCTACTGTCCATCCACTATTATCCCGTAAATACCATCTATCAAAATTTGATGGTAAACAATTGTATTCAGCTGCGAGATGCGCTATAGTATATCCTTCTTCGTCAATCTCTAAATACCACTGATCGAAATTAAGTGGTAATCTCTTTTCATGACGAATCATATCACATAGTTGTTCGATTGAATAAGTCATAATTGATTTTTCTCATACTATTTGATTAGATCCCACCTATCGAAATTAGATGGGAGATGATTGCATTTATATGTTATTTGAGCTACAGTTCTGCCATATCTATCAGTCAATTCCCACTGATTAAAATCTGGTGGTAAATGACCATAACTAGCAGCCATATGAGCTACAGTATAATCATATATATCAGATAATTCCCATTGATTAAAATATGGTGGAAAATGACCATATTCAGCAACTACATGAGCTACTGTCAAGTAGTTATTATCTCGTAAATACCACCTATCAAAATCTGGTGGTAAACAATTATATGCAGCTGCAAGATGCGCTACGGTAGATCCTTCTTCGTCAATTATCAGAAACCACTGATCAAAATCTGGTGGTAATCTTTTTTTGTATCGAATCATATTTTTTAGTTGTTCGATTGAATAATTCATGATTATTTCTCCTACTCTTTCTCAATTAGATTCCACCTATCAAAATTAGGTGGGATGATTATACAAATATATTATGTTTGCGTTGCTTAGATTTTTTAACAAAATTTAAAGCTTTGCATTTACGTAGAATAGATATATATGTAACCGTTCGTCCACCAGTATCAATTAACCCCCAACTATTAAAATCAGACGGTAAACGATCATACCAAGCAGCGGTATGAGCAATAGTCCATCCTTGTGAATCACTTATATCCCATTGATTGAAATCAGTAGGTAAATGGCCAAAACGCGCAGCTGCATGTGCTACAGTATAACCATCATTATCAGATAGATTCCATTGATTAAAATATGATGGTAATTTTCCATTCCAGGCAGCTTCATGAGCTACTGTCCATCCGTATTTATCTCGTAAATACCACCTATCAAAATCTGGTGGTAAACAATTATGTTGCGCAGCGAGATGTGCTATGGTGGTTCCTTTTTTATCAATTATCAAATACCACTGATCAAAATCAGGTGGTAATCTCTTTTCATGACGAATCATATCTTTCAATTTCTCAATCGAATAGTTCATGATCAATCCTCCTAATCTTTCTTAATTAGATCCCATCTATCGAAATTAGGTGGAAGATGTTTATGCAAATATGCTATTTGAGCTACTGTTCGGTCATACATATTTGTCAATTCCCACTGATTAAAATCTGATGGTAGATAACCATATTGAGCAGCTGTATGTGCTACTGTCCATCCATATATATTAGCCAAATTCCATTGATTAAAATTTGGTGGTAAAATACCTTTACAAGCAGCTTCATGTGCTACTGTGTAACCATATTTATTAGTCAATTCCCACTGATTAAAATCTGGTGGTAAATGACCATATCTAGCAGCTTCATGAGCTACAGTCCAACCTTCATTATCAGCTAGATTCCACAAATTAAAATCTGGTGGTAAATAACCGCGTTTAGCAGCTACATGAGCTACAGTCCATCCATATTTATTAGCCAAATTCCATTGATTGAAATTTGGTGGTAAACGATTATAATAAGCAGCTTCATGTGCTACTGTGTAACCATCATCATATGCTAATTCCCATTGATCAAAATCAGGTGGTAATTTATTGTTTCGAATCATATTACATAATTGTTCAACATTCATTTTACTTTGTCCTCCTAAAGAAAAATACTTTTGTTTCTATATATATCTATATTAGTATATGTAAAAAATAAAATATAAATTCAGTATTTAAAAATCCCGGCCTTCTTTTTATTTAAAGAAGACCGGGAAATCTTATCAAGTATTGGTTTTAATTAGATCCCATCTATCGAAATCAGATGGGAGATATTTATGTAAATATGCTATTTGAGCGCCGGTTTGATAATATATAATTATCTTAATCCGTCCTTACACACAACTATATACATTTTCATCCAAATACATAATGTTTATTTTTTTAAATTCTTCAGACTCAAGATATAACAATGTCGAAGAATTTCTATGTAATTTTACTGTGTTTACCCCATAAAATTGAAAAACGTCAACATCTTTATCAATAGGGTTAAGGACTTTGCCCACAGTAAATAGATAAACATATTCAGGTTCACCCGAAATGGTGATTACAAGGTCACCATTTTCAAAATCAAATTGCAAATCCTTGCCAAGTGCCAATTTATCGGCACTTTCATTATTAACAATCTCACCTTTTAGATAAAAATTATACATACGTACCTCCTTTAGAATCACATAGTTGTTTTATATAATATCTATATAATTACATATGAAAAATAAATTTAATCCTTCTTAATTAAATCCCACCTATCAAAATCTGGTGGAAGTTGATCAAACATGTATGCTATTTGAGCTACCGTTTTACCATATTTATCAGTTAATTCCCATTGATTAAAATCAGGGGGCAAATAACCATATTGAGCAGCTTCGTGTGCTACTGTCCACCCCTCAATATTTGCTAAATCCCATTGATCAAAATTTGGTGGTAAATGATTATATTCAGCAGCTTGATGAGCTACTGTATAACCATATTTATCAAATAAATTCCATTGATTGAAATTTGGTGGTAAACAACCGCTTCTAGCAGCTATATGAGCTACTGTTCGGCCATACACATATTCAACTAATTCCCACTGATTGAAATTTAGTGGTGTGTGACTATAATAGACAGCTGCATGAGCTACTGTCCATCCACTATTATCCCGTAAATACCATCTATCAAAATCTGGTGGTAAACAATTCTGTTCAGCCGCCAGATGAGCGGTAGTTTTCCCTTTTTCATTAATTTTTAGATACAATTGATCAAAATTAGGTGGTAATCTTTTCTCAACATAAATCATATTTTTTAGTTGTTCGATTGAGTAGTTCATGCTAAGTTCTCCTGACGTTTTTCAATTAAATCCCATCTATCAAAATCTGGTTGGAGATAATTATGATCATATGCTACTTGAGCTACTGTTTTACCATAATTATCAATTAATTCCCATTGATTGAAATCAATGGATAAATGATCATATTCAGCGGCCACATGAGCTACTGTCCAGCCGTTGTTATTAGATAATTCCCACTGATTAAAATCTGGTGGTAAATAATTACCAGCAACATATTCATGAGCCACTGACCATCCAGTATTATCAGCTAAATTCCACTGATTGAAATCAGATGGTAAATGATTATAATAAGCAGCTTCATGTGCTACTGTCCATCCATCAATATCCGCTAAATCCCACTGATTAAAATCAGATGGTAAACGATTATAATGAGTAGCTTCATGTGCTACTGTCCACCCCTCAATATTCGCTAAATCCCACTGATTAAAATCAGATGGTAAACGATTATAATAAGCAGCCACATGAGCTACTGTCCATCCATCTTTATTTCGTAAATACCACCTATCAAAATATCGTGGTAAACAACCATGTTTGGCTGCGAGATGCACGATAGTGTTTCCTTCTTCATCAATTTTCAGATACCATTGACTGAAGTCTGGTGGTAATTTTTTCTCATTACGAATCATGTCCTGCAATTGATTGATTGAATAATTCATATAATCTCCTATGTGAGTTGTCTTAATAAATCCCGGCCTTCTTTTTTATTTAAAGAAGACCGGGAATTTTTTACCAAATTTACGTGTTATTGACAATCTTATCAAAGAGTGATACTAACCAAGACTGACCATTAACACAGAATTTTAAACTAGTATCCAATGCAATTACATCATATCCCATAAATGTATATTTATAAGATCCATTTCTATCGGTAGTTTTGACATATATTTTATCATCTTTCCAAATAAATATTGTTTTATTTGGCGACCAATTATTACCAGTAGAATAAACGCGTTCAAGTATATTGATTTCTTTACCGCTATTTTTATTTGATAATATTTCTATTGCGTGTTCAGGAAATAGATTGAAATTAGCGAGACGTTTACAATTATTAATGTTTACACTAGATTCTGAAAACGCATTATTACCAGATGCATAAAATGTAAATCTGAGATTGTTGTACATAGAATTAAATCCTATACAACATATATGTGCTTCATCTTGTGGTAATTTTTCACCATTCTGTAGTTTCTGATTGATTAACCAATAGAAATCAATGATTCTATATTTTTGTTGTTGTGTTTTATTATCTGTTGGGGCGGAAAAAGGATCATTATTATTTTGATTATCTATATTACCAGTTGGTGGGGCGGAAATAGTAGTATTGGTATCGAACATATTGTCTATTTCAAATGGGGTTGATAAATCCATGATTAATTTTTCTCCTTGTTTAAGATTCTATAATTTCTAGAGATTTTAATGTGTCGTCAGTTATTTGCTGAGCGATTTTGTTAATTAATTTTCCTTGTGCTGTTATAGATTGCGCTAAATGATGAGATGAAAATTTGAATGTAGATAGTCCGTATACACCGTATGTAGAGTTCATAAATATTTTACAAGTATTTTGTCTTGAATCATAAAATTTATATAATTCTGGTTGGGATGCGGCCGCGTCACGTTTTCTCTTATATTCTGTCCTCAAAACTCTCATATTTTCGAGTGGTCTCAAGAACAGACCTAATTTTTTATCGTGTTTATCGAACAAACATCCATTTATTGTGATATTGTAATTTTGAATATATTTGACGTAATCGGTGATTTTCATTAAGTTAGATTTCGATGACATCGCCCCATTATAAATATAAATATATTTATAATTGCTGGTGTCACCAAATAAATAGTCATATACAAATTGATTATAATCAATATTTCCATTCGGATGAATGATATTCAATATATCCAAAAATGGTATCAGATAATGTTTTAACATTATAATATCATCATCCGATTTCGGATTACATATATTATCAAAATTATTATAATCAATTATCTTATATAGTAAGTAATTACTAATATAATATAAGTTTCTAACAGCATTAGATTTATTAAGGTATGTCGCTGAATTAACATGTTTTTGTATATATTCAAATAAATTATTAGATATCTGTGTTTTAGTTTTATTATCAATTTTTTGTGTTGATAATAAATCTAATATTTTATACCCGCATGGTGGTATTATGATTCCTCTAAATGTATCAAAACATATATTATGTTGTTGTATCATTGATGGGTATAGTGCGGACGCGTCTAGATCTATTATTAACGATCCGTCATTTATTATTTTAGGAACAGGTGTTTTAACATATGCTCCTGAATATTTACATGTGTATTCGTTAAATTCTTCTTTTGATATAGCTGTTTCTTTAATAACTTGTTTACTAGTGCGCGGTTTAGGTATATCTTTTAAATCAAAAGTAGATAAAGATTTACCTTTTTCATTATTAATTCCGTATCTAACATATTTATTTTCCAATAATAATTTATAATAGATAAAAGATTCAAATGTTAAGGATATTCCTCTCATTGACAAATGAAAGGGACAGCGCGCCACTCTCCTTAATAAATTATGAATCTCTACATGATTAAATTTAGTATATAAATCATTAGTTAATATAACATCTGCTATGTTATACATTAAATATCCATTTGGATCGGTTTCATAAAACGTATCCAATGATATGTCTGGTTCTTTTAATTTCTTTTTATTTAAAAATATCCCAGCTATATTATTTAATGTATAATTTTGTTGTTTTTTTCCATAATTTAAACCATTTTCATCTCTAGGTTTAAACATGTATAATACATCAGCTATACTAAATTCTAATATTTCTATTCTACCATATTTATTAGTTACAGATCCGAATTTAGATACAATATTATTGACTAATTTCTTATCGTTATTGTATAATGTTAACATTCGATGATAAATATAAGGATAATCGAAATTATCCGAATTATATCCTGTTAATATATGCGGATCTTTTTCATGGATAATTTTCCATAGTTTATTTAATAACTCTTTTTCATCATCGAATATTATTATATCTAATATATCATTTTCATGTAGATATTCAAGTTCTACTAATTTAGATTTGATATTTGAGAAATCTAAATCTTTATGTTTATGATGTTTTAAGAATAATGATGTGTATTTATTTTGATCATATATTGTTACGCAAGAGATAGGATATGGGGCGATGTCAGAATCAATACTCCACTCAAATTCCTTATGATTTGCATAACATTCTATATCTACACATACATATGATAATTTTTGATCTTTATCAATATTATCATCCGGGTGTTCTTTATAGTATAATGCAGTCAAATATTGTGGTATTGAAATATCTAAATTATAAAAATTGTAATATTTTAAGTTATTTAAATCCATTTTCATGACATTTTGATCAATTCGATCATCCTGCGACAAACTGTAGAATATAAAGTATCCCACATTTTATCACTGTCTACTTTTATATTAAATTTTTCAAATATAGATTTGACCCGCTCCTGTTCGATATTAAATGGAATAGTTAAATTCGTTACTTTAGATTTATTTGGAAGTTTCTCATAATTAATATTTTTAATGAAAATTCGCCTTCCACCGCTCATTGGTGAAAATGTTGACGAATTGGTAATCAAATTCCATAATTTCATACCATCCACACCAGCAGGATCACTTGCATATTTTTTTCCGCCCCACTTACAAGGTATTCCTATTTCATCAAAGTTATATGTTTGGATACATTCATTAAATTTATTTTTACAATATATAATAAATTCCGTAGCCTTCTTTAACATTTCTTGAGAAGACATAGGAGTATCTGACAATATGATATCATCAATAATATATCTTAACATATCTTGTGTTAATTTAGCACTATCACTTCTGACGACTGATAACCCAACATATTTTACTTTTGGTTTTTGTAATACTACGCCTTCTTTTGCCAAAAGTTTATATGCATAACTTTTTTTAGCATCAGACAATAATAATGATTTAGCTATGATTTCTGTTTTAAAATGAGTGTAATTATAGTTTAAATTGCCGCCCATTTTCGGTAACAGATAATCATTCATATATTTAGTAATATTATCATTTATCAATTTAGCTATTTTTGATGATTTTGATATAGCTAAATCGATATCTTCAATATTTACATTTTTTATATTTATGAATAATGAATCTGTATCAGAATATATTACTGTATCATGATTATGCTCTATACTATTATAAAAGTCATATGGAAGATTGTTCATGTTTTTATGTTGACAGGTTTTCCAACATAATAAGTAATTAATTCGTTATTAAACCATCTAATACCCATTTCACGCGGTTTCTTATTCAGAATACCGCCGCGTTTACATATGATTTGTGAATTTTGTTTCATTATGACTAATATTTCATAACCTCCACCATTTTCGCCATTTTTACCTTGGGAATAAAATCCTCTACAAATTTCACGAACATGATTTCTATTATATTCATAATGATTCCAGCCGTAATCACCTTCTAGAAAATATAATTTAACCAATGCTAAATCAGATGTATCTTTATCAGTATGCGGATTTACTATTATATAATGATGTTTTTTATTTTTAATTAAATCACACTTATAGATAGTATTATCGTCGCCTATATTGACAGAACTGTCTAACGCTATCCAATATTGTTTAGATTTAGGACCATTCCCACCAATATAAATGACTTTAACTAAATCATCTTTATTATGAACAGTGATGCCTCTTTTAACTTCTTTATCGTACAGTGTGAAACATTCCATTATATTGCTCCTTGAATCATTGCATACGCATTATGATTATGAATAGATTCCATATTACTTGATTCAATGATAAAATATTCAATTTTATCATAGTAAGATTTATATATATCATTGGCTATATTTCTGACAATATCTTCGCAAAACACAGGATTATTATATGCTTTTTCAGTTACGTATTTTTCATCTACTCTCTTCAGTACACTATATATTTCACACGATGCTGATTTTTCGGCTAGTTCAATTAATTCTTCTATCCATAATATGGGCGCATTACTTTTTACAATTGCACTAATTGTAACTATACTCCGTTGATTATGTGCACCAGCATCACTAATTTCTTTACTACATGGACATAATGATGTAACAGGCACAGATACGCTAATTTTCTTTTTCGCGGATTTATATCTGATTTTTGAAACTTGAAAATTAACATCATAATCCATTAAACATTTTAATTGAGATACTGGTGTTGTTTTAGACATAAAATATGGAAAAGAGCATGTTACTGTAGCTGTGGTTGCTTTTTCTAATTCATTTAGAATATTATCGCATATTTCTTCTAATTTATCTAGTGTCAATCGTTCATTCTGAAATTTATCTAATGTAATTATTAATCTTGACATGTGTGTACCTTTTACATCATGTGGTAGATCTGAATATAATTCAAAAACTCCGACAGAATGAATGAATTTACCTTCCCTAGTAGCTACAAAAATTGGTTTTTTGATATTATTAACACCAACACTATCAATTCGAATCTTGATATGATTATCAGTTGAATTCTGAACATCCTTTAGATTATCCATTATTTATCCTCTCAATATTTTTTATTTCGCATAAAAATTCCTTAGACATAATACCGATTTTTTGATTGATGATTCGATCATTAAATAATGACGAATCAAAATCCGTATCAATTAAATCGTATACGTATACATTTGTTTTACCGATAGATTCTCTGACGATTCTACCTGTAATTTGTATCATACTAGTTTTTCCAGATAATGGAGTAGCTATAATTAAAACAGCTAATTCTTTGTAATCAAATCCATGTGATGCGTATTTGTATGTGGCTACTAATACTCTATCATTTACTTTATCAACTTCCTTTTGACCGGAATAGAATTGTATGTTTTTGATGTTATTATCTGATAAGTATTTAGATATATCAATGACTTGTTGTTTTGTAAAACATATTATAATTATTTTTTCATTTGGGTGGCGCTGACAAATATTAAGAATAGCTTGTTTATACGGTTCGCTGTTAACAATAATATTATTATATTTGCCCCGCCCCTTAGTAAAATCAATAGTATTTAAATAATTAATCTGTTTTTGATATTTCTCTCCTAATCCAGATGAGTATTTATATAATATATATTGTGGTTTTAAATCATAAGTTGAATTATCATATATTATATCACCTATTGTATTAAATAATAAAATTTTATTTATTTCTGACGGAAAAGGAGTAGCAGATAAACCTATTATATTCGGAGTATTAAATAATAAACTAGATTTAACATATTGTTTTCCTGATACAGATTTATGACATTCGTCTACAAATATCAAATCAATACCTAATCCTCTGAAATATTTATAATAATTCTTCAAATCAGATTTGATTTTGGATAATAATGTTTGTACCATTGATAGATATATTTTTTTATTAGTGGGGCAAAATGTACCTTGGATAATACCGATATCATCTTCTTCGATATTGGTATATTCAAGTATACAGTCTTTCCACTGTTCCATCAATTTTTCATTATCAATCAAAACCAATGTTGTAGTATTAAATAATGTCATTATATATGTACTCAAAACGGTTTTACCAAATCCGGGTATAGCTTTGATAATTCCATTAATATTTCCATTATTATTATATATAATTTTTAATTTATCAATTGCTTTTTGTTGTGCGAGTCGTAATTGTTTTTTGAACTCTATATTAGTATCTAATGGTTTTGGTTTAAAATGCTCATCCGTTAGTAATTTACAAAACATAGGATGTTTTTTATAGAAATATCTTGGAACGAACGAGTATTTATCGTTCGAGTATAATATTATCTCATTTTTATATTGATATAAATCAGGGAAAAATTCAAAAAACGCTTGTACTTTATCATTTTCGATAACACTCCACACAATAATCTCCTTATAGTGAGAGAATATTTCATCAACTCATAATATAATCTATTTTTAATAATTCTTAATGAGCATTTCCTCAGATGAGGACTTCGCGGAGTAAACTCCTGAGAATGTGCTCCCATTCTCGTTTATTCATTTATGATGCAATTGCATCCTGAAAATGATAATCGGAATGGATATGTGAACATAACCCTAATCTCAGGATATTTATAGCCGCATTATGATCTCGATCTATTCGTTGACCGCAATTCGGACAACAATATATTCTTTTATTCAGCGACATCTCCTGCCTGTATCCACATTTCGAACAAGTTTGAGACGTATAAGCCGGATCAACAATCACCAACTTACGACCAGCCCATTCTGCCTTGTACGTAAGTTGACGAAAGAGTTCCGACCACGCCGCATCCTGTATCGATTTTGCAATGTGAGAATTTTGTATCATCTTTCTAATATTTAAATCTTCAATTACTATCGTACCAAAATCATCGATCAAATTTCGAGAAACTTGATGACAAAAATTTTGTCGTCTAAATGTAATACGTTCATGTATTCTAGCAACTACCTTACGCCGCTTCGCTCGTTCAGGTGTTCCTT
>Ga0272448_1000367_pt1 | contig 70000 bp, 67 predicted proteins | sample YNPCB0191_FD_202220 | JGI IMG/M metagenome (GOLD analysis project Ga0272448, IMG submission 202220) | Hot spring sediment microbial communities from Yellowstone National Park, WY, United States - YNP-CB-019-1 | ecosystem: Environmental > Aquatic > Thermal springs > Hot (42-90C) > Sediment...
CATTATTAAGACTCAGGCTTTTGAAACTCAATGGTGAGTGGGATACCTATTGGCAGCAAAGGCGAAAGGAGTTTATCCGACATGCAGCCTGAATTGAATCCTATCACGGAAAAAGAGATGCTTACTATACCACATTTTCTATTGACTTTTTTATAAAAATATTGTTTTTATTGTCGCCAAAAATATAAGGAGGTGATGCCGTTATGCAGTGCCAAACAATAAAGCCTGGTTTTGAATGTGTGTTTATGAAAAAGACAGGTTGTTCTTACAATGGAGGACAGTGTTACCAAATTGTTGAAAATTGCGAGGGTTGTGCAAGGGTTACAGAGTTTCCCACTGGAAAATATTGCTCAAGTTTTCCTTATCCTGCACAGAAATGGCAAAAGGGAACATGCCCAATGGCAACACATGTGAAAAAGGTTCAGAAGGTGGAGGAGCAAAAGATTAATCCCCTTAAGGCCTCAAAACGCAGTGCAGGTAAAAAATAATATCCCATTCCAAAAGATTGACCTGAAAGGTAGTTTTCCTTTGAGCTAATCTTTTGTATTGGTGATATTAGAATAACAATCTTAGGATAAAAGACAGTAAAATTAATATCTTACCTACTAAACACGAAATAAGGGCAATGGTTCGTTTTTGTTTTAATAACACCATTGCCCTTATAATTCACCTTAAATATATCCCTTTATGATGCAGCTGATGAGTTGTTAAACAGGGAATTATATCTTTCCCTGATGAAATTAAAATTTTTTTAAATTTTGTTTTTATTGGATTCTTTCCATACAAAAACAATCCTCTGGATAACAGTGATATGGGAGAGCACTGCAATGACCATAATGGCGAAGGAAAGGAGGTTAAAGAACAGGCCAATAAGTAAAATAATAATCCTTTCCGGTCTTTCAAGAATACCTGTATTACACTTAATGGATGCTGCCTCTGCCCTTGCCTTTACATATGGAATTATGGCAACCCCTATGATTGCTATAATCGTAATGAGACAATAAATTAACTCCGAGCGTTTTATAAAAAATATGACTATGCCGTAAAGAACAAACAAATCGGAATATCTATCGAGAACAGAATCAAAAAAACCTCCGAAAGATGTTACCCGATTTGAAACCCTAGCCATTGCACCGTCGAGTAAATCAAAAATACCGGATATTAAAAGGGCAAAACCGGCAATTATATTATGACCCATGGCAATAAAAAGACAGGATATATAGGCAAAGATAAGACCCAATGCGGTAAAAACATTGGGATTAATATTATGGTTTTTAAGAAAGAAACGATACAGTTTTATAATAATTGGGTCAAGGGAGTGACCTAATTTTACGCTTATCAAAAAACCTATCTCTCCCTTTCACCCTTTATAAACTCTTCCACCATATTTCTGGCGATATCATCGGGTATCTGCTTTATGGGGTGTTTCATGGTATAGGCAGAAATTGATTCAAGAACCCCTCCAATACCCCTATCCCTTGCCACCTTACAGCATCTAATGGCATCGATAACGCAACCTGCGCTGTTTGGTGAATCTTCAACAGACAACCTCAGCTCGAGATTCATAGAAACATCTCCAAAGATTCTACCTTCTATCCTCATAAAACACACCTTGTTATCCTTCTGCCAGGGGACATAATCAGAAGGTCCAATATGTATATTTTCTGGAGGTATAGGAATATCGAGCATGGATTGTACAGATTCTGTTTTCGATATCTTTTTTGAAATAAGACGTTCTCTATTTAGCATATTGAGAAAATCTGTATTACCACCTGTATTTAACTGATAGGTTCTATCTATCTGCACACCCCTATCATTAAAAAGCTTGGCCAGCGTCCTGTGTATGATTGTTGCACCTATTTGAGATTTTACATCATCACCAATTATGGGAATATTTTTTTCTTTGAATTTATCTGCCCATTTGCTATCAGACGCAATAAAGACGGGGATGCAGTTAATAAAGCTTACCCCTGTGTTAAGACAGCATTCAGCATAGAACCTTGTTGCCATTTCTGAACCCACAGGAAGATAATTCAAGAGAATCTCTGCACCACTTTCTTTTAACACCCTTTCCACGTCACAGGGAGGCTCATCTGAAACCACAAATCTTCTTTCTTCAGGATAATCTTTCATGTGCGCTGAAACACCGTCCAATACATGACCCATAGACACAATAACATCACCATCTCTTATTTTGTCAAAAAAAACCTTTGTGCAGTTCGGTGGAGAAAATATTGCCTCTTTTAATGGCCTTCCCACCTTTCTCTTATCAATATCAAAAGCGGCTACAACCTTAATATCCTTAGGTTCATAACCACATACCGTATAATGCATAAGCCCTATAATATTATCCTTTTTTTCTGAATAATAATTAAGCCCCTGAATTAAAGAGCTTGCACAATTTCCTATCCCTGCAATAGCAATGCGAATTTCTGACATATTTCCCGCCTCAATTTTTTTTTAAATTATTTAATTTAAATTGTCAAAAAAATGAAATCAAGTTTTATATTGAGCAATACCCATTTCATAAAGGTCATTGCCGTATATATCATTAATTACAAAAAGGGGCATTTTATCAACACCGAGTTTTACTATAGCCTCAGGCCCTAAATCCTCATAGGCAACAACTTCTGATGAGACAACACTCTTTGACAGAAGCGCTCCAGCACCACCTGTAGCTCCGAAATAAACTGCATTGTATTTTGTAATGGCATCCCTTACAGCCCGCGACCTTTTTCCCTTTCCAATCATACCCTTCAAACCAAGTGAAAGAAGTCTTGGTGAATAGGCGTCCATCCTCGAACTCGTTGTAGGTCCACAGGCACCTATTACCTTTCCAGGAGGTGCAGGCGAAGGTCCGCAATAATATATAATCTGACCCTTAATATCTACTGGCAAGGGTTCGTTTCTTTCAAGGGCCTCTATAAAACGTTTATGAGCAGCATCCCTTGCAGTATAAATAAAACCTGTAAGGAAAACTTTATCTCCTGCCTTCAATCCTTTTATCACCTCATCATCAAGAGGTGTGGTTATTATCTTGATATCCATTTACACCCCTCCTTTTTATAGAATCGCCTCCTTTTTTCTATGGGCATGACACTGAATGTTAACAGCCACAGGTAATGATGCAATATGGCACGGCATGGTTTTTATATGCACGTCCAGTGCTGTAATGGTGCCACCATAACCCTGAGGCCCTATACCTGTTTTGTTTATCTCTTCTAAAAGCTCGAGCTCAAATTCAGCCATTACGGGGTCATTGTTTCTTTGACCTATAGGAACCATAAGTGCCTCTTTTGAAAGAATGGCTGACATCTCAAAATTTCCACCAATGCCGACACCTACTATAATCGGCGGACAAGGATTAGGGCCTCCTTTTTTGACCATCTCAAGAACAAATGATTTTACACCCTCTCTGCCCTGGGATGGTACAAGCATCCTTGCCTCTCCATAATTTTCACTGCCACCGCCTTTTGGTAATACTACTATCCTTATGCGTTCACCTGGAACGATTTTTGTATGGATTATGGGTGGTGTGTTATCTCCTGTATTTTTTCTTGTAAAAGGGTCGCAGCAGGATTTTCTTAAGTAACCATTTTTATATCCCCTCCTTACCCCTTCGGCAATGGCATCTTCTAAGTTTAACCCTGTTATATGCACATCCTGACCTATTTCCAAAAAGGTAACAGCAAGGCCAGTATCCTGACATATGGGTATCTGTTCTTTTTTTGCTATCTCTGCATTGTTTATGAGTTCCCTTAATACCTCCTTTCCAACGGGAGATTTTTCTTCATCTATTGCCCTTGTAAACCTTGCAAGCATTTCATCGGACAGATTTATATTTGCATCTATAAAAAGCTTCTCAATAATTGAAATGATTTCATCAGTGTGTATCTCTCTCATAATACACCTCTTTTCTTAAGGCATGTTTTGTTGTTTATTCTTTATAAGGCTCTATTATACCCTTTTCCATTAGAAGGCCTACCTCTTCCCTTGCCCTTTTTATCTTGGACTCTGCCATCTGGAATAGCTCCTTTTCAGTGAAGTGTAATCTTGCAACACCTTGTTCCATAGCCTTTTTTGCCACAGCCACTGCCTCTCTCGGAAATACCTCCCATTCATCCATTGTGGGCAACAGATAGTCTTCCCTCAGACCTTTATCTTCAGCACATTTCGCAAGCTCATATGCAGCGGCAATACACATTTCATCTGTTATTGTCCTTGCCATAACATCTAAGGTACCTCTAAAGATTGCAGGAAATCCAACAGAATTGTTTACCTGATTGGGAAAATCACTTCTCCCTGTAGCCACTATCCTTGCCCCTGCCTCTTTTGCCTCCCATGGCCATATCTCGGGTATTGGATTTGCACAGGCAAATACAATGGCATTATCGGCCATAGAAGATATCCAGTCTTTCTGGATTACACCGGGCCCTGATTTGGATAGGGCAATCACAACATCCTGACCCTTTATAGCCTCTTCCATGCCTCCGTCCCTGTTTTCGGCATTGGTCATCTGACAGAACTCAAGCTTTTCCTTATGTGTTGGCTTTATATCATCCCTCTTTCTATTAAGTATGCCCTTACTGTCAACGATTATCATCTTTTTAGGATCAGCCCCTGCCTTTATAAGTATCCTAACTATACATACATTTGCAGCTCCTATTCCTATCATGGTAATCTTTACATCTTCTATCTTTTTATTAACGATCTTTAAGGCATTTATTAATCCAGCAAGTGTTACTGCTGCAGTCCCCTGCTGGTCATCATGCCACACGGGAATGGGTGCCTCAGCCCTCAATCTCTCCAGGATATAAAAACATTTTGGATTTTCAATATCTTCGAGGTTAATGCCGCCAAAGGAAGGACATAGAATCTTTACTGTCCTTATGAACTCATCGGCATCCTTTGTATCAAGGCATATGGGAAACGCATCAACTCCACCAAGATATTTAAAAAGAAGCGCCTTTCCTTCCATCACAGGCATACCGGCCAGCGGACCTATATCTCCTAAACCCAGCACCCTTGTACCATCAGTTACAACTCCAACGGTATTTGCCTTATTCGTATATAAGTATGCTAAATCAGGATTCTTTTGTATTTCCTTACACGGTTCTGCCACCCCAGGTGTATACCATATGGCAAAGTCTTTAAAATCCCTTATCACGCATTTAGGAACGATTTCTATCTTGCCTTTATAATAAGGATGCATCTTAAGGGCATCCTGGGCTGGTTTTTTTGCCTTTTCCAATAGCTCCTCTTTTGTTACCTTCTTTTCCTCCATAATTACCCCCTTTATTTATTAGATAATTTTTATTTTTTGCCTTTATGTCTTTGTATAAACCAGTCTATCATCCTTCTTGCAATACTTATGTTGCCAGGTATATCAGGAAGATTATCATAGCTAAACCATCCCGCATCCACAATCTCATTTCTGTTTATATTAATCCTTCCACTTTTATATTTTGCTACAAAAGCAATCATCAAAGAGTCTGGGAAAGGCCATGGCTGACTGCCGAAATATCTTATATCTCTTATCTTTATACCAACCTCTTCCTCTACCTCTCTCTCCACCGCTTCTTCCAGCGTCTCTCCAGGCTCCACAAATCCCGCAAGAACACTGTATATATTTTCTTTAAATCTCACTGCCCTTGCAAGGAGTATCTTATCCTCCTTTTCGACCAAAACAATAATTGCCGGGTAAATTCTGGGAAACATAACAAAACCGCAATCGGGGCATTCTTTTGCCCTTTCCTTCTCTTTGTCTTTTGTTTTTGCGCCACAACGACTGCAGAAAATACTTGTCCTATCCCAGATCACTATTTGCTTGGCCTTTATTGCCATATTGAACAATTTATCATCGAGATAATCATAAAGAAACCATAGGCCCTGAAAGGAAAAATCAGGAGGTGGAAAAAATGATTCTGGAACGTCCACTGTATAACAGAATCTTCCGTGTAATACACCCAAATTATGAAACCTTGTGGGTTTAATATTTATCTCTTCAGGGTGTAATATCACAGGTACCATTAGCTCATGCCCCACTTCTCTTACAAGCATCTTATTGCCCTTAAAAATAAACCAGAAGGAGGGCATATCTCGGTCTTGCGAAACTCCATTTGAGTTCATAATAGTGGTATCCATATTATTGCCTTTTTAACATCTTTTATAATTTTTATATGGAAAAGGCAACCTTTTTTTGTTAGTATTTTACCAAGGTCCCATCGTCTAGTGGACTAGGACGTCGGCCTCTCACGCCGAAAACACGAGTTCGAACCTCGTTGGGACCACCATTTTTATTCTTATTTAAAAAAATCTGCATTTAAAAAAGATTTAAGTGCTAATATGGCTTTTCCCCTGTGGCTTATTCGGTTTTTTTCTGTAAGTCCTATTTCAGCCAAACATTTACCGTATTCAGGAAGATAAAAAACAGGGTCAAAGCCAAATCCTTTATCCCCCCTTTTTTCAAATCCAATGTATCCCTTCAAATCACCAAAAAACACATAAAAAGTCCCTTTTTCAGGCATATAGAAAATAACATATGCAACGAACCTGGCACTTCTTTTTTCCCATGGCACATCTTTTAGTTCAGTAAGGAGCCTCTCTATTCTCTCGTTATCGTTTTTGCCATATCTCGATGAAAGGACACCTGGCCTGCCACTTAATGCATCCACCTCAAGCCCTGAATCATCGGAAATCGTGTTATAGCCAAATCTATTTCCCACCTTTCTGGCCTTTTTCAAGGCATTTTCAATATAGATGGCGCTATCTTCCACAATCTCCATCTTTTCCTTAAAATCTCTCAGTGAATAAAATTCATCAAAATCGCCTAAAAGGAGTTCTTTAATCTCTATAAATTTACCTAAATTCTCCGTTGCAATTATTACTTTTCTACTCATATTTATACGGGAAAGAGGTTTCCTAAAGATATCTTCTGTAGCCTTGTAATCTCATTTATGCCTTTTAATGCATATTGATACATGGCATCGAACTGTTCTTTAGTAAAGGGGGTCTTTTCAGCAGTACCTTGAACCTCAATTAGATGACCCTTTCCGGTCATAACAAAGTTCATATCCACCTCTGCCTTTGAATCCTCTTCATAAGTAAGGTCAAGCAATATCTCTCCACCTACTATGCCTACACTTATTGCAGCCACTGAATCTCTCATGGGTATTTTATCTATCATACCCTTTTTCTTCATGGTCCATAAGGCATCTACAAGGGCAATATAACCCCCTGTTATACTTGCTGTACGTGTCCCACCGTCTGCCTGAATGACATCACAATCTACCCATAGGGTTCTCTCACCTATAATATCAAGATTAACAACAGCACGGAGTGCCCTGCCTATTAACCTCTGTATTTCATGGGTCCTGCCCCCTATCCTTCCTGCCACTGATTCCCTTACAGACCTTGTATGGGTGGATCTGGGAAGCATTGAATATTCTGCTGTAAGCCATCCCTTACCGGAATTCTTTAAAAAAGGCGGAACCTTTTCCTCAATGCTTATGCTGCATAATACCTTTGTCTCCCCCATTTCCACAAGAACAGAACCTTCAGGATATTTCAAGAAGCTTCTCGTTATTTTCAATTCCCGTATCTTATCTTTTTGTCTCCCATTGTCTCTCATTTTTTTCTCCCCTTGTTAAATAGCTCTGAATCCCTGAGTATAGTTTTTCAAAAAAAAAGTTTTCATTCCCTTTTTTTATAGTCATATTTATAAATATGCAAGGCATATCGAGACCAATTGCATAAAACAAAGGCAGGGTTTTTATCTTTGCATTAAAAGGTGATGCAATGGTCATAGCAAGCTCTTCATTATCCTTTTCGTAAGTAGCTGGAATATCTTCCAAAAACTTAAATCTTCCTTGAGATTTTGGCGATAAACCCTTGATGTCCGGAATTGCTATAAAAAGGTATTCTCTTTCTTTAATATCAATATTTATGGCAATAAGTAAAGATGCCTTTGAATTATTTATTTTGTTTAAATTTTCAATGTGTTTATCTATTTGGTCAGTTTTATTATAAAGGCTTACCTTTATTTTTTTTATTTCAAGATATCGTTTTAATTTATTTATTTCTGAGGTTCTTTCTTTTGTTTCATAGATGATTATATGCCCTGAGGCAAAGGCAAAAGATGAAAATAAAAATAAAATGATTAACAGGGTGTTTATTATTGTAGGTGCATATTTCATAGATTCAGTTATTGTTTTAATTCAAGCAAATATCTTTCCAGTTCATATGCTGCCAGTGCACCGTCACCCACTGCAGTGGAAACCTGCCTTAATCTCTTTTTCCTAACATCTCCTGCGGCAAATAAGCCCCTTGTTTTTGTTGCGAGGTTTTCATCGGTAATGATAAACCCTTCTTCGTCCTTATCCACGAGGTCACCCAAAAACGCCACATCAGGTCTTGAGCCTGCATAGATAAAAACACCGTCAATTTTTAACTCTATTCTATGATAATCCCTTGTATCTTCTAAAACAATATACTCGATGAAATCTTTTCCTTTGAACTCTACAGGCCTTTTGTTGAACAAAAACTCCATCTTTGAATTTTTAAATGCCCTTTCCTGTAATATTTTCTGAGCCCTTAACGTGTCCCTTCTATGGATTACATAGACCTTTTTCACTATATTTGCAAGGGAAAGCCCTTCTTCAATGGCAGCATCCCCTCCACCTATTACTGCCACATGGAGATCTTTAAAAAACATACCATCACAGGTTGCACAAAACGATATGCCTCTTCCGAGAAATTTATCTTCCCCTGGAATGCCAAGTTTTATTGATTGAGTTCCCGTTGCAATGATAATTCCCTTTGATTCAAAAATGTTTTTCTCTGTCTTTACATTAAATAATCCATCTTTTAAAGAGACTTTTTCAACATTTGCAAACTCTTTTATTTTCAGACCAAAGGCCTTTGCTTGGGCAGAGAATTTATCCATGAGGTCTTTTCCAGAGATACCTTCAGGAAACCCGGGATAATTTTCTATCTGCCAGGTATTTATAACAGCACCACCTAAAATTGCCTTTTCCAGCAATAAAGCTTCAATCCCTGCTCTCATGAGATATAATCCTGCCGTCAAACCTGCAGGGCCACCACCTATAATTACTGCCTCATGAAATTCAGCCATTTAACCTCCTGATTCTGTGTCTAAATCAAAGAAAAAACTGTCTTTATTTTAAAAAATCTGATAAATTAATTCAAATTAAATATATGAAAAGCATGCTTTTAAATGCCTTTTATAAGAAAATCTGAATAAATATTTTTAAAAGCCTTGTTTTAAAATGACTGAATGTCCTCGTCAACTATAAAGATAAAAAAGAGCATTTTTACAGTCCTGTTTATTTTTTTATCAATGTTAAAGCCTGTTTTTGCAAACTCAATAGGTAAATTTACAGATATAAAGGGAGATGTATTTCTTGAACGTCTAAAAATATTTATAAAACCTAAAATAAATGATGCTGTTCAGGTTAAAGACCTTGTAATGACAGGGTATTATGGAAGAACAAAGCTCATACTTATAGACAGCAGTCTTCTTACAATAGGAAATAATTCAAAGGTTGAAATCACAGATTTTCTTTTGGACATGAATTTGAGAAAGGGGATAATACTTATAAAGGCAGGTGCATTACATACAAAGGCCGAAAAATTTCTCGAAATGAATTCGAGGTTTGAAGTAAGAACACCTACCGCAGTTATTGGCGCCAGAGGCACTGAATGGTTTACGGAAATAAATAAAAAAGGGGAAACAATAGTTTTTTCCATAGCAGATACGATCAGGGTTTATAATCCTGCATATCCAAATCAGTCTGTTGATGTAAGGGAAGGCTATTTTACTGTTATAGAAAGGGGTAAACTGCCTAAAAAACCTGAATCCTATTGCCCCTCAGATTTGTATATTATTATGAAAAAATGGGACGCAGAGGAGGGTTTAAATATTAAAAAATTAAATGCAAGCGAAGAACTTTGTAATAGCGTTAGATGATATAAAAACTTATTTTAAGGTGGGCCTTTGGAGATGATATATATTAAAAAAATAAAAATTGAAGAAAACAAAACAGATGAAGATATTAAAGATGCCACAGGTATATACATTGTTAAAGAAAAGGATAAAGAGTTTAAGATTATATGCAGATTTAACAAATTTAGTAGCACAATAAGCCTTTCCGGGAAAAAAGGGACTCTGCATATAAACGATGAAACGAATCGGGTGATTAGACAGATTGTAAATCTAAGTGATGCATGTGGCTTAAACATAAAAGAAGAGCCTGTTGAGGATTTATCTGTTTTAGCCATAAAAGGGATTATATTTGCAGAAAGAGAAAAATCTATAAAAGAATTGATTATAAAAATATGAAAGTTCTCATACCGGTGGCTCAATTGTGCCTATTTTTTATACAGTATTGGAAATTCAATTCTAATGGCCCCTGAAGGGCAAGAGGGTGCACAAAAACCGCACTCTTCGCAGAATTCTTTTTCTATAAAGGCCTTATCATTTATGATTGAAATAGCATCTGGAGGACATATTTCGGTGCATATTCCACACCCTGTGCATTTTTCTTTATCTATTACAGGAATCATTAAATCACCATCCCAAGGCGAAAACCATCATGTATAGCACCATTTAATCTTCTCGGTTTTTTAGCATCACCAATAAAATATATCTCCTCAACAACATCTTTCAAAGAAATAAAATCTCCAGCATTACCCTCTCTTTCTGCAAAAATAAGGCCTTCAAAGGGTATTATATGTTCGCCTTTTAGAGAATTTACAATCAGTGTGCCATCTTTGATTTTTATAACCTTTGAGTTTGTGAGGAGGTTTACCTTGTTTTTCTTTAAAATCTGGACGAATCTCCATAGATAAAACGGATTTACATCCTTTCCAAGACGGCTTCTCTCTTCTATGATTGTAAATTCGAATTTATTTTGTCTTAAAAGAAATACGGCAGTGGCAAGCCCTATACCAGATCCACCGATAATAACGCTTTTCTTAGGTGGAATTTTACCTTTTCCTATTATATCATCATACGTAAACACAATACTTTCAGGTACATCATCGAATTTTTTGGCCGCTGCCCCTATTGCTACTACCAAAGCGTCTATCGCCTCTTTTTTTAACATATCAGGGTAAATTTCGACACCTGTTTTGATATCGACCCCTGACTTTCTACATTCACCTTCGAGGTATTTCACAACCCTTAAAAGTTCTTCCTCCCCTGAATCTACCCTTGAAGCCAGATTTATAGCACCGCCTAATTCAGTGTTTTTTTCAAAAAGTTTAACTATATGACCCCTCTTTGCAGCAACTGAGGCACATTGAAGACCAGAGGGCCCACCTCCTATGACTACAATCTTTTTTGGTCTGTCAACCTTTTTAAACCCATAATATCCCCACTGAGACTCTCCTTCATGACCAAGTGAGGGTCTTACTGTACACATGATTGGTTGATGGTAATATAATCTGGAAAAGCAGAGATTACAGGCAATGCAGGGTATGATTTCTTCTTCCTTTCCTGATGCTATCTTATTGGGTATTTCAGGATCCGCAATCATGGGCCTGCATGCCTCCCAGAAGTCTATTATACCTTCAGAAATGGCTTTTTCTGGGATATGGGGTAAAAACTGCCTGAATGCCATCATGACTGGCACATTGACAACCCTTTTAACCTCTTTTGCCACATAAAGCCAGTGCCCCATGGGCACATCCCTTGTAATAACAGGAATGGAGGATTCATGCCAACCTATGGTTACGCTCAAATAATCAGCGCCTGCCTCTTCTGCTATAATAAAACTTTCTAAACTCTCCTCAAAAGTATTTCCACCTCTATCGTCAAGAAGCTCTAAACCACACAGCCTTATACCCACGGGAACTTTATCTCCCACACGGGCTTTTACTGCCTGAATTATCTCCACCATAAGGCGACATCTTTCTTTTATAGACCCCCCGTATTCATCTGTTCTTTTATTTGTATATTTAGAAATGAATGTTGAAATTAAATATCCAACAATTCCTGAAAGTTCAATCATGTCAAATCCAGCTTCAACTGCTCTTCTTGCTGCATCCACATGGTCTTTTATGGTTTGCTTTATTTCATCCTTTGTTATCTCCCGCGGCTTTTTAAAGTAAGAAAGTCTCTGGGGCACAACAGACGGCATAAGACAGTAATCGAGATCTACACCACCCTCTCTACCACAGTGAAGTATCTGGATACAGGATAGGGCATTATTCTTTCTTATTACCTCTGCAATACGGGCCAGACCAGGGATAAATCTATCGTCGTATATGGCCATCATGCCTTTAAAGCCTTTACCTTCACCCAACCTGTCAGGATAAGCGCCCTGAGTTGTAACAATTCCGGCACCACCTTTTGCCTGTGCCTCCATATAAGCTATTTCCCTATCGCTCACATAACCATCGCCATATGGAAAATTCGTTTCCGTAGCTGCGTATTTTATCCTGTTCTTTGTAATGAGGTTGCCTATTTTGCCTTCAGAAAATATATAGGGATATCTGTTCTTCATCCTGTGTTTTTTAACACAGCAAAAAAACCATTGTCAACAAAATACCAATCTGATGGTATATCTTGACAGTTATATTAAAAGATAATAATCTTTTGGAAATGAATTTTAAGGTCTTGATATCTTTGGTTACTATTTTTTTAACATGCTATGCATATTTAGGGTTTTCCCAGACTGTATATACAAACTCATATAAATTAACATTACCACCCTCAGAGTCAGAGGTATTTAAAATTTATAAAATCAAAGAGAACGATTTAAAGAAAATGCGGATAACAAAAAACTACATATTAGTTAAAAGACCTTCTGAACATGTGATTTTTTTATTGGAGATACCTGTTAGAGTAGAACCTATGGAACATGTTGAAAAAAAAGAAGAAAAAAAGGATGCCCCAAAAACCTCAACCCCATCACCTAAAGCGAATGAACAAAATCTCTTGGAGCTTTCAAAAGAATTAAACATAGGTGAGATTAAAACCGGTTTAAAACAACAGATTGTTAAAGAATTTTTTAATGGAAAACCCTAATTTTGCTTCTTTGAGTCTATGATAAGGGTAACGGGTCCATCATTTATCAAGGCCACATCCATATAAGCCTGAAAAATACCGCTCTCTACTTTTTCCACCTTTTCCCTTGATTTATCAAGAAATGCATAAAATAATTCTTTTGCCCTGGATGCCTCCATGGCATCGGAAAAAGAAGGCCTTCTGCCTTTTGAGCAATCACCGTATAAAGTAAATTGGGAAACAACAAGCAAACTGCCGTTAACATCGATGAGTGACTCATTCATCTTCCCTTTTTCCTTCTCAAAGATCCTCAGGTTCACAATCTTATCCACCATCCATTTAATATCCTCAAATGTATCGTCTTTCCCAATACCAAGAAGAACAAATAAACCATGGCCTATTTTACCTACAACCTTACTGTCCACCTCAACTTGAGCGGACTTTACCCTTTGAATCACAGCGCGCATATTAAATCTATAAAATTTTTAAATTATGGTTATTTTTCCTGCTCCTTTTCCTTCTTTGCTGCCTCTATTATCTTTGCAGCAATATGGGCAGGCACCTCTTCGTAATGGGAAAATTCCACTGTAAATGTCCCCCTGCCTCCGGTCATAGATCTGAGATCAGGGGCATATTTTAAAATCTCTGCCATTGGGACAACTGCCTTTACAACCTGATAATTACCCTTTGCCTCAACACCCATTATCTTACCCCGTCTTGAATTTAAATCTCCCATCACATCACCCATATTTTCTTCAGGAACTATCACCTCTATTTTCATAATAGGCTCAAGAAGTGTTGGATTTGATTGCTCAAGACCCTTTTTAAAGCCCATGGATGCGGCGATTTTAAATGCCATTTCAGAGGAATCTACTTCATGATAAGAACCATCGTATAATGTCACCTTAATGTCTGTTACGGGAAAACCGGCAAGTATGCCCTGTTCCATTGCCTCCACAATACCCTTTTCAACTGCTGGTATGTATTGCTTTGGAATTACTCCACCCACTATTTTATCAACAAATTCAAATCCTGCGCCCCTTGGAAGAGGTGAGAGTTCAAGCCATGTATCTCCATACTGACCCCTACCACCGGATTGTCTTTTGTATTTACCCTGAACCTTTGCAGTTCCTTTAATCGTTTCCTTGTAAGGCACTTTAGGTTCTTTTAATTCAACATCCACACCGAATTTCCTCTTCAATTTTTCTACTATGACTTCAATGTGAATCTGACCCATGCCAGAAAGTATAAATTCTTTAGTCTGTTCATCCCTCTTGTATTTAATAGTTAAATCTTCTTCCATAAGCCTTGCAAGGGACGAATTTAATTTGTCTTCATCACCCTTTGCCTTTGGCTGGAGGGAAAATGATATAAGGGGTGTTGGAAGTTCTACGGGTTTATATTTTACAGGAAACTTTTCGTCACATAATGTATCTCCTGTGCCCACATCCTTTAATTTTGCAAGTACCGCAATATCACCGAATGTTGCAAGCCCTGCTGGTTTCTGTTTTTTCCCTACTAAATAGAATATTTGACCTATCCTCTCCTTCTGGTCCTTTGTGGCATTAAGTACTGTCATATCGGGATGGATTTCCCCTGAATATACCCTGAAAAGTGTTAATTTCCCTGCAAATGGATCTGTTATGGTTTTAAAAACATAGGCGCTGAAAGGTTTATCTGGGCCAATCTCTACCGTTTTTGTTTCCCATGTTTTTATATCCATTGCCTCGATTTCCTTTTTAAATGTAGGAGGTGGATAGTGTTTTATGATACTATCCAGTAAAGGCTGGATGCCCATATTTTTTGCTGCGGATCCACACAAAATGGGCACTATCTTTTTCTCCCAAATACCTTTTTTCAAACATGCCTCTATCTCTTCTTCTTTTATCTCTTCTCCATTTAGATATCTTTCCATAACCTCATCATCCATTTCAACGGCTATTTCCACGACCTTTTCCCTGTAAGCATTGGCTTTGTCTAAAAGTTCCTTGGGAATTTCCACTACCTCGTAATCACCGGATAAATCTTCCTTATATACAAAAGCCTTCATAGAGAGGAGATCTACAATACCTTTGAAGTTTTCTTCTTTTCCAATGGGTATCTGGATAGGAATTATAATTTTATCTGTAAAATTTTTCTTTATATCATCTAAGGTAGCCTCAAAATCTGCCCTTTCCCTGTCCATCTTGTTTATAAAAATACATACAGGTACGCCGAATTCATTAGCATAACCCCATACCTTCTCAGTCTGCACTTTAACCCCTGCAACGGCACTGACGACTATTATGGCAGCATCAACAACCTTCATGCACAATTTTGCATCGGCAATAAAATTATCATCACCTGGGGTGTCAAGGAGATTAAACTTGTGTTTATTCCATTCAAAGCAGGCAAGGGATGAGGAAATGGTAATCTTTCTTTCAATTTCTTCAGGTTCATAATCCATCAAGGATGTCCCATCATCTACCCTGCCTATCCTGTTATTTTCCCCTGAAAGAAAAAGCATAGCCTCCACGATTGATGTTTTACCTTCACCTCCATGAGAAAATATACCGACATTTCTTATTACATTAGGCTCATACTTTTTCATATTATCTCCTTTCCGAGTTAAAAAACGATAAAATTCTGTGAATTTTACATGTCTTTTTTACGAAAATCAAGATTAAACATTGCCTTTAAAACTTAAGTTTATAATACATTATCCCCATATATTCTTTTATCGAATAGGCAACAAAGGCAATGTTTTCTCCATTTGGCATGTAACTCAATACATTATAATCAGACCTTGAGGTCCTGTATCCTGTGGGATAGGGAAGGATATGGGAAAAGTGTTTTTTGAAAAGCTGCACAGACCTTTTCATATGAAATGCACTTGTAATTAAGATGATTTTATTCAATCCTTTGTTTTTCAAAATTTCCTTTACTAAAAGTGCATTTTCGTAAGTATCCCTGCTATTTTCTTCAATGATTATATCTCTTTCATTAACGCCCAATGAAATGAGAAATTTTTTTGCTATCTGTGCCTCAGGTTTTTTTCCATATACCCGGCCACCTGATAGAATTATCGGTTTTTTTTCAATCTTATACAATCTATAAGCATCAACAACCCTTGGCAGGGATTCAGAAGATAACTGACCTTCTCCGTTTAGGTCAGGTGCATTTTCATTTATACCTCCACCAAGAACAATATATGCATCATATTTTTTTAATGACTCCATTGGTGGCACCCTGTAAGCATCTTCGAGAGGTGTTATAAACATATCCTTTACAGGCTCTATACTTATCGAATAGAGAACCAATGCAAGGATAATGTTTAAGGTTTTCCACCTTTTTTTGATGAAAAAGGCTGAAACAATCAATAATATTATTATTATACCGGGCGGTATAATGCAAAAGGTTAAAAGTTTCTTTAAGAAAAACAGCATATTAAATCATGGTTAGTAACTGTATTATTGCTGATATCTTACAATAAGTTCTTTTATTTTGGGTATTGCCTCTTTGGCTGCCTTTATACCTGCCTCCATAAGTTCTTTCTTTTTTGAAAAATCAAAAAGGGCAACTCCTTTTGTGTCAGGTTCTATTACCACATCTGCATAAGCAAGCTTTGGTCTGTTTGTGGCATGCATCATAATATTGATAGACTGGCCAATTACATCTACAAAGGACTTTATGTCGTAGTTGTTGATATTCTTCAAGAGATTTACCGCTATCACAATATCGGCTTCTTTTGTTAATTTTGCTATATCGCAGGCTATGTTGTTAGATACACCCCCATCTACAAGCATTCTGTTACCAAACATCACAGGTGTAAATATTCCTGGAATCGAAGCAGATGCCCTTATTGCCTTGGCAAGAGGACCTTTTTCAAGAATAACTGTTTCTCCTGTATTTAAGTCTGTGGCTATAGGATAAAAAGGGATCTTTGTGTCTTCCACCCTTTTTATCTTTAAATGTTTGTCCACAAATTCTTCAAGCCTTGAACCCTGGCCAAGACCCATTTTAGGTATGGTAAGCATATCAAGGATATCATTTTTTTCAATCTTGAAGGCAATATATTCAAGTTGAAAACTGTCAGGATTTGCCGCATAGAGCCCGCCGATTAAACTGCCCACACTTGTGCCCACTATCATATGAATGGGTATCTTTTCCTGCTCTAAGACCCTTATTACACCCACATGGGCAAACCCTTTTGCAGAACCACCACTCAAAACAAGGGCAATTTTGGGCTCCTTTTTCTTAACCGCCACAGGCGCTGTCTGACACGCAGTGAGAAAGATTGTGGCAATAAAGAAAAAGATAATAAACTTAATAACCTGCCCTTTGACCCACATAAGGATTATACACCTTCTCTCTTCCTATGGTACTTCTTGGTGAATCACCGTAATTATGACCTGGGGCCACAATTGTATCATCTGGAAGGGTAAAAAGTCTTCTATGAATAGATGCCACAAGCGTCTCCCATGAGCCCCCTGCAAGGTCTGTTCTACCTACACCACCTACGAACAATGTATCTCCTGTAAAGACAATGCCATTATGGTAAAGGGATATGCTTCCCGGTGAATGCCCCGGTGTATGAATCACCTTCAAAGATGTATTACCTATTGTTATATAATCTCCATCGCGCACTGTTATATCTGCAGGTGGTGAAGGTTCCCCTCCAAACATATTAAGCATATAAGGTGACTGGTTTATAAGGCTATAGGCCTCGCTTTCATGGATTATTATGTCCGCCCCTGTTAGGTCCTTCATCCTTCTATTTCCCATGATATGGTCCACATGGGAATGGGTATTAACTATGTACTTAATCCTGTAACCCCGTTCAACAGCCTCTCTATATATCCTTTCACAATCTGCAGCAGGGTCAATTACAAGGGCTTCTTTTGTTGTTTTGCACCCTACTATATAGGCGAATATAGCAAAACTTCCCACTTCCATCTGTTTAACAAACATATAACCTCCTGAATACAACCTCTTTACAGGGATAATCTAATACTTTTTAGTGCTGTTTTTCAATTTTTTTGATAAACTTAACGAAAAAATAAAACCGGAGGATAGATGGAGCCTGTTTATATTGAGGCAAGGGATATTCCTGATGCATGGTTTCAATGTATATACAGAATGTTTGACGATTCAAAGGGTATCCATGAATATGTAATAGAAAAAGGCTCTTTCGAAGGTCATAAAAGAAGGGAATTTGATCTCATAATGGTTCACATTAAATATCCTAACACAAGGCCTCTTATTCCCGATATACCTCAAGAACTCGGTGTGCCTGCGCCTACAAGCATGGAGTATGTAGAGGAATATCTCCAGTATCTGATGACAGATAAAAAAGAGGATAATGAACTCTATACTTATGGAGAAAGGCTTACAAACCCAAAGGTGTTAATAGATGGAAAAGAGTTTTCAATTGGCGTAAACCCTGTTATGGAGGTTATAAACATTTACAAAAATGGAAAATACGGAACAAACCAGGCCATTATGGAGATAGGTATGCCACAGGACATAATACTTGAGGATCCACCCTGTCTCAGGCTTATTGATACCCGTATCATGAATGGCATGCTCCATTTTGTACTGTATTTTAGAAGCTGGGACCTCTGGGCAGGTTTTCCATCAAACCTTGCTGCTATACAGCTTTTAAAAGAATATATGTGCCACGAAATCGGCGTTGAAGACGGCACCATCACGGCAATAAGTAAAGGTCTGCACCTATATGACTATACCTTTGAGCTCGCCCTTAAAAGATTAAGGCGAGTAACTTAATGTTTTTGTTTAATTTTAATAGCAGAGCTTTCATTTTAAACCCCAAAAAATACTTTGAAATCTATACCTAATCGTGAACCATCATTTTATAAATACCATATATCTTATCCTGAATGACTTTTATATCTGTATTTTCAGTTATAATATTTGAGACAGTCTTATTTGTAAAAGGGTCTATAATCGTCAAGAATATTGTATTATCCTCTGCTGGTATCAACTCTACGTATAACCTTTTATTGTATGTAAAATAAATACCGTAATAGTTGGCGCTGATGTAAGTATCCTTACATTTATAAGCAGTAAAACTCAAAATTTCATTCAGAGATTTTCTTAAATCTAAAGAAGATAATCTTTCTATTTGCTTTAACACACCTTTCTGGGTAAGAAGTTTATTCACAAGACATTCAATTTTATCTTTATTTACCTGGATATTTTTTTCTGCAAAGACACTTAAATTATAAGTAATCTCTGTTATCTCAGGGTATGTATAGGATTCCTTATTCCAAAGTTCATCAAATATTAAACATGCCTCTTCCCATGGCAACTCTTTTTCTGAATCAACAAAAATATTCCTTCTTGTGATTCTGTCAAAAAAGTTTTCAATACCCATTTTTTCTAAACGGCTGTCCACGTATATGCTCCATATCTGGTTGTGCCTGTCTCTAAACCTCGGTTCTTTCTCTTCATCAGGAGCGATTTTGGGATCGTACCTAAACTCTTCTCTTAGAACATCGTAAATGTATAAAAAAAGCCTGTAGATTCTACCGTATAAGTAAAATTCATCATCCCAGACCTTTAACTTTACCTCAAGAGAATCCCTTTTTCTTTTAATGAAGGCCCTTTCATCCCAGGGGGTCCTTACATCCTCAAATAATACTTTTTTTACTTTATCGGCTAAATTTAAAGATGATAGTACTTCTTGAATAATTGATTCTCTATCTGCCAATTCAAAATTCGCCTTCTAAGTTATATGCCTCCAGCAAAAGTGACTTTGTTTTCATCCACATTGAATCCTTTTTTAAATCAAAAGGTGTGGATTCAAGGACCTCAAAAAGATATTTTCTTGCCCTTTCTATATCTCCCTTTTTATTACTTATAAGCCCTATATAATATGCAGAGGTGTCTTTTATGTTTTTATAAGTTGAAACAAGGATATCCATCCTTTGCAGTCTGATCATTATGTACTCTTTATCATTTAAGGAGATTTTCGGGTCATTTAATATGTGTTCATACTGTTTCTGTAAAAAATTGATTGTTGTTAACACAGATTTAGTATAATCATAAATCTTGTTAAACAAAATCAAAGATGTTTGAAATTCACCTTTTTTTGCTAAATCTTCTGCTGTTTTTAAACTACTTTTAAGATTTGAATCATTTATTATTATGGAAGAATCTATTTTATTTATTTTTTGTGGTTGAATCTTCTGTATAACCTTTTGCTTTTTTTCTGCTGCAAATAATGCAACATTTGTACAAAACAAAAAAACAAAAATGATTATAAATAATACAAATATTTTTTTAGTTACTGCTGACATATCGCCTTTCAAATAATTCAAAAGAAATTCAAATGGCGGTGCAGGGACTTGAACCCCGGACACTGCGGATATGAGCCGCATGCTCTGACCAACTGAGCTACACCGCCTTTGCCATTTTTCTATATGATATAATTGAGCTTATGTCAATAGTAAATTAAACAGTTGTTACCTTTTCAATACTTTTATATGTTACATCCACAAGTTCTATCAATGTTTTTTCGTCAATGGCAAGGGGTGGCATAAGCACGATTACATCACCGAGTGGCCTGATTACAACACCTCTTTTTCTTGCCTCAAGAATCACCTTTTGACCGATTTTTTCTTTTGGTGCATATGGTTTTTTTGTTTTTTTATCCTGAACCAGCTCTATACCTACCATGAAGCCTTTCTGTCTTACCTCTCCAACAGAAGGTAGATTAAGAAATCTTTTTAATTCATTGTTCAATAATTGAATTTTACTTTTTAATTTTTCAATTATTTTTTCACTTTCGTATAATTCAAGATTTTTCAAAGCCACAGCGCATGCAAGTGGATTACCTGTATATGTATGACCGTGAAAAAATGTCTTAAAATCTTCAAAATTACCTAAAAAACCGTTAAAAATCTCTTCCGTTGTTAATGTTACTGCAAGGGGTAGATACCCCCCTGTAATACTTTTAGAAAGACACATAAAATCTGGCCTCACATCTTCTTGTTCACAGGCAAACATATAACCTGTTCTCCCAAAACCTGTAGCAACCTCATCGGCAATGAAAAGCAGGCCATTTTCCTTTGTTATCTTCCATATGGCACTTAAAAAACCTTTGGGCTGGACTATCATACCTGCTGCACCCTGCACAACAGGTTCAATAATCACAGCACATACTTCATCTTTAAATCTTTTAACTATCTTTTCAAATTCACCTACACAGGCAAGCCCACATGTATCCTTTTTTAATTTTAAAGGACATCTATAACAATATGGCGATGGGGCTTTATAAGTTTTAAATAGTAGTGGCCTATATACCTTATGGAAAAGGTCAATACCCCCTACACTTACAGAGCCTATTGTGTCACCATGATACGCGTTTGAAAACTTTATGAATCTTTTTCGCCTTTTTTCACCTTTTTGCTGCCAGAATTGATAGGCCATTTTTAAAGCAATTTCAACAGATGTGGAACCGTTGTCAGAATAAAATACCTTTGACAATCCATGTGGTGCAAAATCGACTATTTTTTTAGAAAGAAGGATTGAAGGAACATTTGCAATACCAAGGAGTGTAGAATGGCAGAGCATTTCAGCCTGAGATTTTATTACATCTACAAGCTCTTTTTTCGAGTGGCCATGAACCAAAACCCAAAGGGATGAAACGCCGTCAATATATCTTTTCCCTTCTATATCTATTAAATAAAATCCCTCACCCCTTTCAATCACAAGGGGTTCGGATTCTAAATAATCCTTCATTTGTGTAAAAGGATGCCATATATACCTTTTATCCCATTCTGCAAGATATTTTTTATCTTCCATACAGCCTCCTGAATAAATTATAAAAGCACTTTTTATAATAAGCCTATTATTTTTCCGGCTTCAATAATACATAATGTTGCATAATCCATTTCTTCCCTGGATAATCCCCTTACAATTGTTAGTCTTAAACGGGATGTACCCTTTGGAACCGTAGGTGGTCTTATGGCCTGGAGAAAAATACCCCTTTTGAGGAGTTCTTCCTGCATCTTTACAGCATCTTTATCGTCACCAACAACTATAGGGATTATAGGTCCAACACTGTCTTTTAAATTAAAACCAGCCTCATGGAGTTTTTTTCTGAAATATTCTATATTTTCCCACAAAGCAATTTTATACGTTAGATTACTCTTTAATAACTTAAGTGCTTTAAGGGATGCCCCTAATGCAGATGGAGGCAATGCTGTTGTATACATAAATGTTTTTGCCCTGTTTATAAGATATTCGATAACAGTATTTTTTGAAAGCACAAAAGCACCGTATGAACCAAGGGCTTTGCCAAAAGTCGCCATCTGTATATCAAATAAACCCTGTAAGCCAAACATCTCCTCAATACCGGTAGCTTTTTCTCCAAAAACCCCTGTTCCATGGGCATCATCAACTATTACAATTAAATCGTATCTCTTTTTTAATTCATATATATCTTTTAGAGGGGCAATATCGCCATCCATGCTGAAAATTGTCTCTGTTACTACAAAAATTTTACCCTTTCTGTTTTTTTCCTCTTTTATCTTTTCTTCAAGGCTATTTGCATCCCTATGTTTATATACTACCTTCTTTGCCCTTGAAAGCCTCATGCTATGGATAAGGCTTGAATGATTCAGCTCATCGCTTAAGATTACATCATCTTTTTCTGTAAGTGTTGAAATAATACCAATATTTGCCAGATATCCATTGGAAAATATAAGTGCCTCCGGATAGCCCTTGAATTCTGAAATCTCTTTTTCTAACTCTTTATATAAATCAATACTGCCAGAGACACTTCTGGAAGAGCAAATACCGGCACCGTATGAATCTATTGCCTCCTTTGCTGCGTTTAAGATTTCTGGATGATTGTGTAAAGAAAGATAACTATTCGAGCATAAATTAATATATTCCTTTGAATTATATATAATCTTTGTTGAGGATACAGGTTTTATATACCTCAGGAATCTGTAATTTCCATTTTCCTTCATCTCTTTTAAGTAACTATCAAGTCTCTCAATCATTTTTATCATCCCCGATATTACTATTAGTCAACTAAAAAAATAAAATAGTTAACTAATAAATCAAAAAAACAGGGTGAGGGATCTCACCCTGTTTAAATATCTTTTTGTAATAATTATCCTTTTATAACCCTTGGCAGGATCATCTGGTGCTGTGGACAAATGGATTTTGGATTCTGATAACAACAATTTGCAAAGGCAACGAGATATTTTCTCAAGTCACTCATCTTAACAACTTCATCCACCAGACCCATTTTTGCACAGTATGCAGGTCTTGACTTATCATAATATTCTTTTACGAGTTTATTCATGGCTGCTATGACCGGTGCAAGGGGCTTACCTGCATCCTTTTCTTTTACAAGCCTTCTTGCAAATGTTGCCACTGCCGCTGTTTCACCATGCATGACGTAAATTTCAGTCGTTGCTGTTCCAAGGGTAAAGGCATTATTGTTATTTGCCTGAGGACCAGCCATAATATAATGTGCTGCAGCCGTTCCTTTTCTTAAAACAATGGCCATCATGGGGACATCGCTCTGTTCAATAGAATAAATAAGTGATTGACCGAGACCAAGGAGTTCTGCTTTTTCTGCATAATCGCCCACGTCGATTCCTGTTGTATCCTGAATCCATACCATGGGTATTCTATCTCTACCGCATAGACTTACAAACTCATTAACTTTAATGAGCCCCTGTCTATAGAACTTTCCACCTATTCCTGGGTATGGTGCATATTCAGGATAACCCTTTGGCATTGGCCCCTGTCTGTTTGCAACTATACCAATCAGGTATCCATCGATCTTTACAAGTCCTGTATAGAGCTCTGGGCCATAGTCTGGTCTAAATTCCATATGTTCGCTGTTATCCACAAGCCTTGCCATAACCTGTTCAATATTGTATGTCATCTTCTGGTTAAAGGCTACTATACTATATAAATCTTCTGCTGGGAACTTTGGTTCAGCTGGCTGTGCTACCCTGAAAAATGCAGGGTCATAGGCTGGAAGTTTTGTTACCCAGTTCTTTAAAGAGTTGAGTAAACTTTCTTCTGTTGGATGAACCTCTCTAAAAAACCCTGTATGGTCATAATGAATTTCAACCCTTCCAGGAGGCACTGCTTTGAACTTTCTCGTTGCATCAATAATGGTCTCGGCCATCTCCTCGTCAAAGTATCCTTTAGGTGCCATACCGCTCACAATGCCTGCACCACCAACAGCGATATTGCAGTCTTTATGGGCAAGAAGTAAGGTCGGGCTTATGCCCTGATAGCCACCACCAGCAGGGTTTGTTCCGTATATGGCAGCAAGAACTGGTATACCGAGTTTATTTAACTCTGCATGTCTGAAGAACGTGGTTCCATTTCCACGTCTATTTGCATAGACCTTTTCCTGCTCTGTTAGTTTAACGCCACTGCAGTTCACAAGCCACACAAGGGGGCAATGGAGCCTTTTTGCAATATCAGTTACCCTGAGGATATTATCTGCCTGACCTGCTATCCATGCACCTGCCAGCACCTTGTTATCAAAACCGATTATTACACACCATCTTCCATTGATTCTTCCAAGACCATCAACTACACCTGTTGTCCCTGATTCCTCATCCATAGGGTCATAGAGCATATGAAGGGGTGCCCATGTCCCTGGATCCAGGATGTAATCAAGTCTTTGATATACTGTCCATTCACCTCTTTTATTAAGTGTCTCCTGCGGAAGCCCTGCCTTCTTTTTCTGCTCGATTAAGTCTTCAATCTCCTTTTCAACCTTTTTAATCTCTTCTGCATTTGCCGGATTTGGCTTTACTGGTTTTCCCCAGTCCTGCATCTTCTCAAAATATGGTCTCATATGTTACCTCCAAGTAGGTTTAAATAATTTGTTATTATTTTCACAATTATATTTTTAATACAATATCTTTGTCAACATAAAACAGCAATGTTTTTTAACTTTTATGAGATAATTTCAAATACCTTTTAATGAAAGAAAATATAAAAATTTCAACAATTAGTCTTTTTCAAGCTTTTCAAGGAGTTCCTTTGCCATTGCATTAATAAACCCTGAGGGATTAGAGTTTATACATTCTTTTATATGATACAATGCATGTGTCTTATCCCCAAGTTTTTCATACACTTGAGCAGCTATAAAATGGGCCAAGGAATATTTGCTATTTATTTCAAGGGCCCTTTTAATATTCTCAATTGCTTTTTCATATAACGAAAGCTTTAAACACACTTCAGCAAAATAGGAATAGACATCAGGATACCTCATACCACTTTCAATTATGTATTCCCCTTCTTTCAATGCCTCTTGGAATTTACCGAGCATTTTTAAAGTATAAAAAAGGTTAAAATGGGCTTTCATGTATTTTGGATTTATTTCAATGGCCCTTCTAAAACACCCTTCCGCTTCTTCATATTTATTCAATTTAAGATACAGCGCCCCTAAACTATTATGTAAATCAGGATAATCTTTATTTTCCAGTATATGTTCTTTTACAAAGGGGATGAGCATTTCACATAGAGTCCTATCCTCTTCAGAAACACTCATTATAATAGAAATCATTTCTGAAACATCGGGTATTATCTGAACACCTTTATTGAATTCTGGAATAAGATCAGAAATACCCTTATGAAATACGTTTGAAACAATTTCTGAAAATTTTGTGCCTGTTTCATCATAAGAAGCAATGGCATTTTTTATTGTATTCATTACCATTACAAGGTCTTCATCTGCAGGGTCTATTTTGCATGCCTCTTCAAATTCTTTAATCCCTTCCTCATATTTGCCTGTATAACAATAAAGCGTTCCTAATTTAATCCTTGCATCTTTATAAGATGAATTTATATCAATGGCACGCCTAAAACTCTCTAATGCTTTATCAAATTGATTAGAACTGGCATGGGCAATGCCGAGATAATAAAAGATATCTGCAAATTTAGGGTATTTTTCCGAAAGAGCTGTAAGTTCTTTGATGGCCTTTTCTAATTCCCCTTGATAAATCTTCACAACGATTAATTTTATCCTGGGCTGTAGATAATTTGGATTTATTTTTATTGCATTATTAAAAGACTCAACGGCTTCATCGATTTTCCCCCTGCCAAGATATGAAAGGCCGAGATTGTAATGTATATCTGCATAATTTGGATGCGTCTTTAAAATACTTTTGTATAGACTTTCTGCAGTATCCCACATCCCGTAATTATGAAGGGCTACGCCTAATTTCATTCTTGCAGGAAGGTTAGATGGGTCTACTTCTATAACAGTTCTGAAACTCTCTATAGCGCTTTTAAAATCTCCCAGGTTATTCTGACATACGCCTATAAAATAATAAAGTTCATTGAACTGCGGATTATAATGGATAGCCTTATTGAATTCATAAAGGGCCTCTGTGTATTTTCCCAGAGCAAAAAGTATTATGCCGAGATTTCTATGGGATTGACTGATATAAACCCTTGAAAGGTTATGATGAATACTTGTGGTAGATGTCTTATCTTTCAGTATCTCTTCAAACTTTTTGATTGCTCCTCTATAATCATGGGCATTGAAAAGTCGTATTGCCTCCATATAGGTTTTGTTTTTTCCCAAGGTAAATAGATTTCTAAAAAATCCCATTATAATGCTCCCTTTCTTGAAATAACTGCTTTTATTGTCAAAAATAGTATCTTAAGATCAAGGGTGAGCGACCAGTTGTCTATATACTGCATATCCAATTTCATCCATTCATCAAACTTGATCTCATTCCTTCCTGTTACCTGCCATAGACAGGTAATGCCGGGTATAACGGATAATCTTTTTCTTTGCCATGGTCTATACTGTAATACTTCTTTTAATATTGGAGGCCTTGGTCCTACAAGACTCATATCACCTGCCAACACATTAAACAATTGGGGCAATTCATCAAGGCTTGTTCTTCTTAATAGTTTTCCTATTTTTGTAAGCCTCGGGTCGTCCTTTATCTTAAAAACAGGGCCGTCCATTTGATTAAGATGCATCAGTTCTGATTGCATCTTCTCTGCTCCCACTATCATGGTTCTGAATTTATACATTTTAAACAATCTACCATTTTTGCCCACCCTTTCCTGTATATAAAAGGCAGGTCCCTCTGAATCCCTTTTTATAAGAATAGGTATAATAATCCATAATGGAATACAGATAATAATGCCGATTCCAGATACTAAAATATCAATCAAACGCTTAATCAAAAGCTTTTCAGGGCTTAGCCAGATTGACTTAAATACGATTAAGTAAGAATTATCCACCTTATCGAATGTTATTTCTCTTATATTCTGGACAAAAACATTGGTGTCTAAAACAAAATCTATACCCAGTGTTTTGCATCTCAGTGCAAGTGTCTGTATATCTTTTAAGTTCTCTCTTTCCTGACATAACAGCACTAAATCAACGACATTTTTCTCAAAAATAAATATTATATCATCTACAGTACCTAAGACTTTAAAACCATAAATCTCCTTTCCTACCTCCTCTGCCTCGTAGGTCAAAAATCCAACAACCTTGAACCCCCATTCAGCATGGGTATTAAAAAGCTGTGCCGTATTAATTGCCTTTTTATTTGTTCCTACAACTAAAATATATCTTGTTATTTTACCTTTTCTCTGAAGGAAATTAATATAAAAAGTTATTAAAATTCTATCAAAAAGCAGAAAGCTACACAAAACTGTTCCATAAATGGCAATAAACCATGGATTCACTCTGAATAATGGGTTTGTAATAAAAAAAATCAAAAAAACAGCAATAATAACAAAAAGCGGTGAAAATATCTGATAGATGATATCAACAAGTTTTCTTTTGTAGATGTAATCGTTCTTTCTTACAAATTGATTGAAAAAAATGAAAAAAATAACGAGCAAAGGGATTATAAATATTGTTTCATCAAGAAAATAACCTCCTATTTTCAAAAAACCAAAATTAATCACATGTGGGTGAAAGAAAAATAAATATAAATATAGACTCAAACTATACGACACAAAAGTTGAAATGGAATCTAAGAAAAAAAGGAAAGGCCCATAATATTTTTCTTTTTCTCTTATCAATTACATCACCTTTTGAGTTCTATAAAATATATTACTGTTTGTCAAGAAAGAGGTAATAAATGTATTTAAAAAACCAAAAATAGATATTTCAATTAACACATAATAAAAAGATTTCATCCTTTATTTATAACAAAGTTTATATCGCAAAGATTTTTTACATCATCTTTACTACGGACAGGATTTTCTTTGAGCCTTATATTGCCATTCATATCGACTATAAATCTCGGTTTTATTCCAACGCCACCTTCCCTATAAAAACCCCACCACTGACACATGACCCTTCCAATGTTCTCATCAAGAATGGCCAAAATTGTAAACCTTATTTTTAATCGGTATATCTTTATAATTTAGTAAAGCCTGGTCTGTGACGAAACCTCGGAAAATATATCCCAGCCCCATCTATAGTGATAGTATTTATTGGCAAAACCTTCTATCTCTTTTGCGTTCGGTATCTTAAATGCAAAAAAGATATTGTATTATTTCTGCAAAATATTTAAAAACACATACAAAAAAATATCCAGAATAAGCCATAAAAAAAATTAAGGTTATTAAGCTAAAAAAGAATCTCTTCCTTTTACTTATAGACATTATCTATTGGAACTATATATTTTTTCGAAATAATCTCTGTATGCTTCTGCCACAGAATCCCATGTGTAAAATGCTTCTGTCCTTTGCTTTGCAAGCCTCCCTATTTTTTCAACCTCTTGAGATTTTTTTACGAGTTCTTTTAATATATGTAAAAGATTTCCAGCCTTTGGACTAAAGAAAAAACCACATTCTTCAATAACAGCCAGATTAAATGGGACATCTATAACAAGGGGTGCTGTGCCAAGACCCATTGCCCTTAAAAGCGAGGGGTTTGTCCCTCCTACCTCATGACCATGCAAATATATATAAGCCCATTTATAAAGAGAATTGAGTTTTGCCTGATCGTCTATGCGACCTGTAAATATTACATGTTCATTGGAAAGGTTTTTAAGCAGTTCCATATATTCTTTATCGTATGGTGCATCTCCTACAACCACAAGAGGCATCTCAACCCCAGCTGTTACGTATTCACGGATAATTAAATCAGTATTATTTTCTCTCTCAAGCCTGGCCACAACAAGAAGATATTGTTTTTTTACAAGATTATAATAATCCAATATAGTATCATCAAAACCAGAATCGTTTTCAGCTCCATAAGCAATACACACTGAATCTCTTTTATAGTTTTCTATATAGTAATCCCTCATAACAGGATTGTCTGTAATTAATCTTTTTATATATCTTGCACATAAAGATTCTACCCATCTATAATATCTTCTTGATAACATTCCCCATTTTCTGCGCTTCCAACCCAGTCCATCAGTGTGGATAACAACCTTTTTACCCAATAGCCTTAAAAATATACCTATTGGTGCATTACCAGGGTCTACCATAAAGATTATGTCAAATCTGCTAATCGCGGCATGGATGGATGAAAAAAAGGTATGTAAAAGACTTTCTAATCCCTTAATGCGCCAGGCATATATGTGAATACACTTTACATTTTTATAGATTTTATATTTTTCCTTGTAATAGTTACTTCTACAATATACAGTAACATCCATTTTATAAAAGTTTACAAGCCTGACTGAAAGTTCCTCCACAAGGGTATCAAATCCTCCATAATTCGCTGGTATGCCTCTTGCCCCTAATATGGCTATCTTCATTTATACCCTGTATTAAAATATCTTTTTTTGTTTGTAAATAACAAATTTATTTCATTCTTTTTTGATAATTAGTTATATCCATTAAGAACATGTTTTTGGTAACGAAAAATTTAATAAAAAAATAAGCATTCACTAATAAAATTTACTTAAGATTATTTTACTTAATTTATTTGCAATAATTTTGTTTCCTTCAGAGTTGAAATGTATCCCATCTAAAAAGACATTTTTTTCTATTTATCTGAAACTTTGAAAAAAGGTAAAGTACATGCATATTTATTTTTATTTTTCATAATAATTTTAAAATTAATATCTACCATGCAGTTTCAGTTCAAATAAAGTCGCAGAGCGAGGTATAAAAAGAAATCTTCTTTTTAATTCGTCCAAAACCTCCTGGTCTTCAATTTTGATATTCGTTGTTGCAATATAAACTTTTGTGCCTTTAGCAAGCTGAGCGGCGATGGAGTCAAGCTGTTCCGAAGCAACAAAGAAAACCGCTTCCTTTGCGCCGGCGCGTAGCAGCGCATTGCGCTGGACATCATTCCAGCTTTTAGGCGGAGGATATAGAGATGAAATCTTTTTCGGTGCGATGGCCTTGTTAACGTATTCAATATGACGGGAAATTGGCACAATGCGACGTCGAGATTCTTTTGCCACAAGGTATTCAAGATAAACCGGCTCGATTCCGGAAATAATCCATGCGTTTTCGGGGGTGTATTTAAGAATCCCCTCAACAGTAAATCTTTTATGTGATACCTGCTCAGGTTTACCTAAATATCCTAAATTTGGAAAAAGGTTTATTATTATAAACAACAAAGCAAGGGCAATAACACCCACGAGTGCCAAATACGATTTTTTATTCAACCAGCTACCAATTATACCGCCTGTCAGTATTACTACTAATACTAATGGCGCTAAATAGAAGCGTGGATCCGGATAAAAGTATAATAGATGAAAGAGCACGATCGGCCCGGTTCCCAAGAGCATGAATTCAACTATCCAGCGTATATCGGGAGAACATGGTAGTTGTTTGGTATTCATGTTGTTTATCCGGCATTCTAAAGCTAACACCGCACATGCCGCACACACCAGTAACACTGCATGGCTTAGTAAAAGAGCTATTAAATTAGTGTAAACGTTAGATAGTGAAAAGGTAAGATGCACGAAATCAAAAGGCACTGGCTCCCAGAAATGATAACCGGTACGGAATGGCGAACCAAAAACTGATGTATTATAAGCAAGAGAAACCGTGGCCGCAAATACAAGCGGTGCGACCAAAAAGGCAAGCTTACGAAGTGCCAAGGTCAAACCATGGTAAGTTACTACAGACAACAAAAATGGCAAGATTGCCGCTGTACACACAGGCCGGAATAAAGCAGCTACTGCTGTAATTATTCCGGGCAACAGGTATGCAAGAGGCCTTGTATCGGTCATAGCTCGAAGCCGTAAGTACAATAGACATGCTCCGAGCATCAATACTGTAGCCGGTACATCTATCATAACATGTTTGCTCCAATAACGATACAGCGGTAATGCCAACACAGACAGAGATGCAAAAATTCCACCCCAATTACCTCCTATTTTTTTGCCGAGAAAAAATGCTATTATGATACCGCCAATGCCAAAGATGGTAATTGGATATATTGCATTTCCTATCTCGCTTCCTAAAATCAAATATACTGGTGACAATATAAGAATTGAAAACCAAGGTGGATAACGAGGCGGCAACCAGTGGTTTTCTAAGGGTATTTTATATTCACCGGAAGTTGCAAAGCGGTGGGCTCCGATGGCATATTCAGTACTGTCTGGTGTATAAATAAGGTTTGAAGCGCTCATAGGATCACAATAAATCAGCAATGCGGACAGAACTATTATCACCAAGACAGTAAAAAATGAAGTAAAGCTTTTATATTTTATTTTAAGAGCCATTTTGGCTATATTTTCAGATTTTTGAAAACTTTATAAACTGAAAACAAAAATTAAAACAAGTTTCTTGTAGTTATTTTTAAATCAACTCATAGATAAGATACTCATCATTTTCAAAAATTTTCCTAAATAAATGCGATTTATCAATCTCTTCTCTAAACTTTATGCGATAATCATGTTCAATATCATTTTTATAAACCACGACGTATTTAAATTTATATTTTACTATTTCATTAATATTATAATTAACAACAGTCTTTCTATTTGTAAAAAGCCTTAAAGCCCTCGGTTTAAAAAAGACGAGCTTATCGTCGAATTTTGTATAATTTATTATAAAATTTATCATTTCAGTTGCGTTTTTAGAATAAGGTCCTTCATGGGTATACCAATTATCTTTGTAAACTTTTCTTATATAATTAAAATCTCTTACCAAAAAACTGAATATCAATATTGCCATTAGAAAATACATCAAGCCTATGCAAAATTTTTTACATCCCTTATCTAACTTAACCATGTTAAATTCAACAAAACCTTTTAAAAAATAGTAACAATAAAAAGGCATAATAAATAAAATGTAACGAATGCCCTGAGTAGTAAAAGGAAAAACAATAAGAATCAATATATTAAATACAATAAATAAAGCAAAGGGATAATCCTTTTTAAGATTTGCTATAAATCCATAAAAGGCAAATGGCAAAGAAAAAAAGTAAATGAACTTTAATATGGCTTTTGAACTAAAAAATTCCGATGGAAGTATAAAATAGTACACAATATTGTTTTTAATTGTGTTTACAATATCCTGATTCAATAAAACATAAACAAAATATTCAAAATTTTCATAAAAAATTAATCTTTCCACTGACAAACAAATTACTACAATGGCATAAGGAATCAAATGTATACATTTTTCTTTTAATAATTTTGGGTCTCTTTTATTAAATAACTTTCCATATTCAACAATATGACATGAAAAAAGAATTAAAAATAATATAATCCCCTGAATCTTAATTAAGTAGGCAAAAAAGATTAAAAGACCAAGCAATATAAAGCTTATATATCTGTTTATGAAAAATCTTTTTTCAATTAAATAAAGCTTGATTAACCACATCCCAAGTAATGTGAAAAACAAAAATGGCACATCAGCCAGAATATTTTCTTTGAAGTAAAAAAAAATCGGATTTAATGCAAATATAGATACAATTAATAATCTAAATCTATCATTTAGCCTACCTTCAAATAGAAAAAATAAGATAAACAATGAGGCTATGAAAAATAAAAAAACATAAATCTTCATAGCCAATATATTAAAACCGAAAATTTTATATACAGGACTCAATAATATTGGAAATCCCCATGGATAAAGCAGAGGACCATGCAATTCAGACGAATATTTTTCTAAAAACCTTTGCTCCTCAATTAAATTATTAATGGAATTTTCTATAAAACTTTTTGTTTGGGCAATATACAGTGCAAAATCATCGCCCCAGGTATGGCCTCTTTTAAATGAAATAAGATTTAAAAAAAAGGAAAGGGAGATAATAAATATCAATAAAATCTTTTTAGTTATCTTAAATTTTTTCATAAAATCATATCAATTCGTATATAGAAAATAAAAAAATAAGACAAATAGTTTAAAAAGAAATTTTTTGGTTTTCGCTGGCATTATCTTATTTTTTATACCGCCATTTTATTATTGCATCAGCTGCAATGGAAGTTGCAAAATCATTCCAGTGTGAATTTTCTAAATTAACCCATAGCTTAGAGGGTCTGTAAGGACTAAATACTGGAAATAAATCAAAATAATCAATCCCAGATTCATTGAAAAACTTTTTAAGCGCTTCATGCATTTCTTTATATGGGTATTTGTCATTAAGAACAGTTAATGTGGGAATAATAACATAAGAAAATACAATATTGTTCTCTTTACAAAAATCCCTCATCTTTAGGGCATAAATTTTAAAATTCTTCCAGCCAGGTTTTGAATCATCGAGGTCAAAATAATCAGGGGGTAGCATAAATTTAGGTACACCGATAATTTCAACAATTCTATCTTTATAAAGATAATATAAAAATGCAAAAAAATGTGACCTTGACCTCAAAAATTCTTTAATATTCTGTCTCCAGCTTTTTGCAACTCGCATATCAGAATAATCTTTTAAACTTTCATCTTCAAGGATGTCGTTTGTAAAAAAGAATACAATAACTTCAGAGGGTTTATAAATTGGTGACAATTTGACCAAAAAATTATATTCGCTTTCCGCATTTCCGCCTCCGCCACCACCATTTACAACTTCTACACTATACCCTAATTGATTTAACTTTTTTTCCAGTTTTGTTGATATAAGGCTTTCAACAGGCAAACCATCACCCCATACAAATGAATCTCCTAAAAGGAGTATAGTTTTTTCAGCCTTTGGTCTTTTATTTAGTTCTCGCTCCCTTAATCCAAGGGAATTTGTTATATATTCTATCCCTTCATGCACAACCCTTCTGTTTCCATCTTTAATAACTACGCCTACATGCTCACCCTGTGGCTTATAATCCCAAAGTAAAATCGTGAGTCCTTCTGCAATTATAAAAAATAAAATTAAAGAAGTAACAATTAATAAAATATTCTTTAATAAATTTTTTATCTTCATCTCAATCTATCACCACAGTCTTTTTTTAATGAATATTATAATGTTTTTTATATTAAATTAAAAACCATTCCTTTGTTTTTTACATCCTTATCTTATAAGCCCTTTTTTTGAGTGATCTTTTGCCTTCAATGTAGCTGCCTGAAAATTGTGTTCAATTAAGTTGTATTTTTTATTCTTTTATATAAAGAACACCACCTTCAGCGAAGATCAGTTCAAATACCTGAGGTCTATTTTCAATCCATCTATAATAGATTTCATTATTTACTTTAAAGGTACCATCGGCACTACTTATCTTCATGGGATGTAATTTATCGATAGAAACTCAACATCTTTTTTAGGATTTTACAGATCATATATTTTGTAAGTATTTTTGGCACATTAATTGACAACCCATATGGTTTTTTATATAGTTTACGAAGAAATGTCAAACAGTAAGTATATCCGTGAGATGCAGGTTACAAGGGGTTTAGGCATATTACTTGTAACCTTAGGTCATAGTGAGCCAATAGAAAAGGTCTTTCCTGCAGTATTTAGCTTTATATACTCCTTTCATATGCCTTTATTTTTTTTTCTCTCTGGTTTTTTCGCAACAAAACTATTCCATATAAATTCACTCAAGGATTATATCAATAAGATAAGCAGAAGCACTTTCAGGTTTATTGTTCCATATTTGGTTATAAGTATTAGCTACGGAATTATTAAATACTATATTCCGCATATGGTAAAAAGGCCATTCTTATGGGAGGATTTTTTTTATGTCATCATAGTTAATCCCCTTCGCAACCCTGCGTTATTTCTCTGGTTTCTTTATCTTTTAATTATTATGCGTATAATAACACCCATAATACCCAGAATTAACCGCTGGTTACTTTTTGGTGTATTGATAATATTTCAATTTTATCCAATTGATTATTCATTGTTCGCCATTGGATGGTTTTTAAATTATGTTATCTATTACTTTTTAGGAATGCAAGCTGCCTTTTTTAAAGATGATTTTTTTCTAATAATGAGAAAAAAGGTTTTTATGTTTCTGATGCTCTGTGTGTTTTTAATATCCTATATTTTTTTAATAAACCTTAAATACCCCATTCTAAGATTTATTACAGCATCTTCTGGGTCGCTTTTTGTTGTATCATTAAGTTTCTGCTATTATAAATATCTACCAAAAAATATTTTAGAAAAACTTGGTTATTATTCACTACAGATTTATCTGCTACAGTTTTTTTTCATCTTTCCCCTTGAATATCTTTTGAGAAAAATTTCAGTACCTGGTGAGCTTATAATTTTAGGAACCTTTTGTGTTGGATTAGTGTGCCCTCTTTTCATATCAATGTATATTTTTCCAAAAAGTAAAATACTCTCTTTATTTTATGGTGGTATAAATAAGTTCGAAAATAATTATCTTAAAGCAGCAAGATAACCCCAGGTATATACATTGGGTATTGTATCCTGAATAGTGAATTCACACATGGCTGGATACCAGTATATATCAAGAAAGTTTTCAATAACAGGCCAATTAATTAATTCAGGGTAGCAATATTTGCTTGCCTCTTTAAAGAAATAAGTTTCTGATTGACCAAAGACATTAAAATCCAATGGACCAAAAACGGTTATACCAGGAGGGGGTAATTGATTTGTAACCCGGGAATCAATATGCATAACATTTTTTGGATTTTTATGCCCGATGCCTGTTGTATAGCAAATATTTAAAGGATTTGCCCCAGCACCTGTCTGGGTTGCAAGAATTATTGATTTAAGATACTCATTACTTCCTGTTTGTATATGGGCACGGATGATGCTTTTTATATCAGGGATGGTAAATGTTCCTGCAATTGCTGGTCTCCACGGATTTCTCATCCATTTAAAGGCTGTTTTTTTCTGGGCATCAATCAATATCCTTGCTTCATTTAATAATGCTTTTTTACAATTTTGAACTATTGAATAATCCACGTTTTTATTTTTTGTATTAATGTAGACCCATGCGGCATCGGCCTGATCATAACTGTCGTATCTGTATAAAAATTTCTCCTCTTTTTTAAAAACTGTGGTCTCTAAAAAAATATCGTGCCATCTTTTATCACCTGTAAGTCTAAAAAGCTCAGCCGAGGCAAGGTTACGTGTATCCCTTACCTGATAAGGATATGACCTCTTTGTATTTTTAATCTCTTTTTCAGCCCAATTCATAGCAGAAATAGCACTTTTAAGATAAGTCTCCCACATCTTCATATTAAATTTTTTCAACACGTATGAGGCATATGCTGAAGTGCCTGCATAAACATAAGAAGAATAAGGATCAGGGGCAAATGCAAATACCGTCTGTGATTCCTGCCAGCTTGCCTCGCCATACTTTGGATGATCTTCAGACTCAATCCCTCCTCTTATACCACCTTCAGGTGTCTGAAGGCGTCTGAAAAAATCTATACCCCATAAGGCCTCTCTTATTATATCTGGAAACTCGTCTTTTGAACCAGGTATGTTCATATTAAACTTTTTAAAAAATTCTGGTGAGTATTCAAATAGTTCTAATAGACATCTTGCTGCAGTAAGATGGGCTATGCGTCTATCCCAATCCCCTGCATCACAGTATCCACCCCAGGCATCATTAACTATATTCTGGGTTTTACCCTTTAATATCTTTGCAAAACGGTCTTCATCTTTTTTTAAATCAAATTCCACATCAAAAAGGGTTGTCTTTGTTTCATAGACTCGAACACCATCGTCAGGATGAAAATTCCTTGGTCTTTTAAAATTAGCATAAGGAGGTCCAAGCTCAATACCGCTTCTTTGGTGATAAAGAAAACGAGAGGCTACATAAAATGCCCTTGTCCAGACATCGCTGGCGATCTCAAAGGGATAAGAACAACCTACATCTTCAACATACACCCTGTATCTTCCAGGTGCTCTAAATACACTAAAATCCATTATATATACATTTGTGCCGTTGAAATTATTACCATAGGCATTTTCATCTTTTTCTGATCTATTTTTTGTCAATCTAACCTCGCCTTTAAAAACAATTTCATCATTTTTTTCATCAATAAGATAAAAAGGTATTTTTTCTTTATAATCCATTGGACCACCACTGCCCATCCATAAAGAAAGAAATGCTACTTTTGCAGGGTCATCAGGTCTAAATCCTATATGGCTTACATGAACTGCCTCACTTCTCATCTTTTTTGGATTATAAACAAAGGTGCATTCAGGAATATTTAAATGCTTAAAATTAATGGTATACTTTTTATCGATCTTTAAAGGCTTAATTAATTTAAGGTAAATCGTATGTTCAAGGGGAGATAAAAATCCTTTATCAATCCTTGCAAAATCAGTAGGTTTTGTTTTACGAAATACTGCAAACGGCTCTTTCTCTATAGAAAAATTATCGTCATCTATTGATCTAATCGAATAACTGCTCGTTTTATCCAGTAAATTAGAATCAATCCTTTCTCCAATAACTTTATCAAATGTCATTATAAATTTTTCTGTTCTACCAACTAAAGCACCTATGCGCCTGTTTTTTCTTAATAGCCATAGATTATTCCCTTCCTGTATTATTGAATCCTTTTTCTCCGGAATATAAGGTATTTGTTTTCCATGGATAACCCTTCCTTCAGAAATTACTATTGAAATAACATCCGGTGATACTGATCCTACAAAAGTTATTTTTGGCTTTTCCTCGTAATCTTCAGTTTTTTCCTGTTTATTGTTTGCATCTGTAATAAAATAGAAAATATATATAAAAAGGATTAATAAAAAACATAAAAAAATGATTCTTTTGATATTCAATGAACGCATATTAAATAATCTTTAAATCAAGATAAAATAATTACCACCTTACATTGGGATCTCTTTTCCATCTTAATTCCACATCATAATCCTGTTCAATGTTGCCACAATCAATAAGGTCTAAAGCAACCCAAAGACAGGTATGTTCATTTATAAGCTTAACCGGGACAAACTGGAAAACATAACCAAAACAGTGAAATTCAGGCATTGGCACCCCCAGAAGTTTTGCAAATCCAGGGTCTCTTTTTAACGTTTCTAAATCATAACCACAATTGTAAAATGGTGTTCCTTTTTTAATAGCCAGATATCTTTTTTTAATTATCAAATATAAATATTCTGCCATAAGCGGGTCTGGATGAAGGCTTTCTTCTCCTGGAAGGGTTTGCTTCATCTCTGATTCCGGTGGAAGTAATTTAGAATGTTCATATAAAAAACATACCTTATCAGTTAAATACGGCTGATATACGCCAAATCCATCGCCCTTGGCAAAACAGTTTTGTGCGTAAACATTACACGAAAATATGAGGCTAAAGAAACATACAAAGGATAATATTTTTATATAATTCATAAAATGCACCTAAGGATCAAATTATTTAAGGCTGTTTAATCAAATTTTATCATAGTTTTAATATAATTTTAATTTTTTATTATTTGTCTTTTGCCTTGCATTTATATACAGAATAATACCTTCCTTTTTCTGAAAGAAAAAAATTCTCTGCGAATACATGTCTAACCTTATCTGAAAATAAAGGTTTTGATGTATAATAATTTTTTAATGTAAAGGGCTCTCCTTTATTAGGCATTAATATGCAACAGATATTACAGATGCTTAAATTTTCAACAAGAGCATCATCTTTTATACCTGCTATCTTTTGATCCATAAAAGAGGCATAATCAATCTGCCTGTTTTTTAAAAGAACTCTTAAAAATGAATATGGATAACCATGTTCATCGGTTACTCCCATTATTGCATCCGGTATTTTTTTTGAAATGCTGATAACCTCTTTTTTTGCATCACTAAATCTTTCCCAGCTTTTTCCCATAGGTAATATAAAATCAGATACAACTGTAATAAGAGAAACAATAATAAGACAGGTATATAGAATCGCCAATAAATTATATCTTTTATCTTTTACTCTTCCATTATCTAACGTAATAAAAGCGTTAACGGGAATCAAAGGCAATAGATGGTAAAAACCATTTCCGTGCTTTGATGCCACAATAGTTATTAAAAATTCAACTATTGTTAATAAAAAAGTATTTATAACAGGTATTTTTTTAAATCCCCTTATAATGATAAAAGGTAAACCCAAAAATACAAGATATATAAAACTTTCAAGCCACAGGGAAAATGATAAGCCATGTTCAGTTAAAGCAGAAGTAATATATAACCAAAAACCTCCAAAAGACACGTCTATATGCAAAAAGAAACAAAAGAAAGAAAATATACATGAATTGTAAAATAACATTATATCTTTTAAACTGATTTTTTTATGCGTTGTAGCAAGATAAGCAGCAAAAACATAGGCGAACCCATGCATTTTCAAAGCAGAGGCAATCCCACCAAATATCCCTGTGATTAATGGTATATATTTATTTTGAGCAAAACGTATATTAATAAAGAGTGTTATTGCCACAATTGATAATAAAAAAGAATCTGGCCTGTTCCAGAAAAGCATTAATCCAAAAGAAAATAAGTAAAGGAGATACCCTCTATAAATCCAATCTTTTCTTATCTTTAATAACATAAAAGATGAAATTCCAAAAGCTATCAGACCAGGTAATTTTGAACCTGTAAGTATAGGGATACCTAAACTTTGAAAAATCATCTGGATCTCAAATGATGCTGGACCATATAAGATGCCATTATATGGATATGAACCAACTGGCACGGGATATACTGCTTCACCTTTTTTTAATGCAAGTCCTAATGTTACAATGGTTGGTTCCACATGATTTAAAAAATTGGGATAGAAAAGATAGATAATGCCTGTTATAATAAAAATTACAAATAAAACCTCGCTGAAATTCCTGAAAAGTTGTTTAAAAAAAATAGAAATCCTGTCCTTAATCTTAATTTTAAATAAGATGAATATTGAAATAACAAAAAAACAAAATACAGAACCTCCAATAAAATTAATCTGCTTTATTAACGACTTTATTAGATAAAAAATTTTCTCCATTTAAAACCTATCTTTTCATTTTTCTTTGCCTGCTAAAATTGGCACAAAATTATTTAAAATGTAATTAAGCGGCATTATCATGGCAATGCTTAAAAAAGTATGGATGAACATAAATGCGATATTATTTTCCTGTATGGCATATGGAATGCCCAGCTTGATCATCAATTTCACAACTACTAAAAGCACTGGAATATGAAGCGAAAATATGGAGAGTGAATTATTTCCAATATATTTTAATGCATTAATATTACCGATAAACATAGAGATGCCCATCCAGAAAAAAATCCCTGAAAATGCACCAATGTAAAATAAAAAAACATTATTATACCTCGTATAGTTCATATCAATCTTACCATTTAAAAATGCCACAATAATATTAACCAAAAAAATAGAAATTAATAACAAAGGATGATAAATTCTTTTTATTGTCTCAAGGTGTGCTTTTAATATATAACCAATACCTGAAAAAACAACGGCAGTTATTGCAATATCAACCCCCCAGGGGAATCTAATTTTTAAATATCTTGAATCTAAATAACTCATTATTGCACAGATGCATAAAATAATAATAATCTTTTTGTTTGTTTTAAAAAATTTAAGAATTAAAAATAACAACAATTGAGTTGTAAAAAGGCAAATTAAAAACCATAAAGGTTCATTATGGACAAGCCATTTGTTGTGACCATTACCATATAAGATGCCAAGAAGAGGTCTTAATACTGGCACTTCCTGTGGGGTATCAAAAAATTTGATTCTTAAAATCCAGAATCCATAAGATAACATATTAAAAAAAATATAGGGTATGAGAAGCCTCTTTACCCTTTTTTTTAAAAAAATATTAAAATCTTCAAGGAGCAAACTATTAAAATTCATTCCTGCAATAAAAAAAAATAAAGGGACATGGAATGAAAAAAGATAATCAATTAAAAAATCAGGGCATGAAATAGAATGGCCAAAGATAATAAATATAACCCCTATGCCCTTTAAATTGTCTATCCAGCTTATTCTATAGATTTTTTCCATAAAAAAGTCTAATGCAGAATTTTAACTAAATTCATATCAGAATAAATTATCTTTTAAGCACATCAAAAAAGGAAAATATTTTTATATTAGGCAATATACTAAGCACATCACTTCTTATTAGATGTAATCTAAAAACACATATATAATATACTGCTAACCCTATAAAAATTTTTAAAAAGATATTTATATCAAAAACTGTTTCTTGGAAAAAGGTATAGATAATCATATTCAGTACAAAAATCTTTGCCCACACCTTCCATCTGAAAAAATTTCCGATATGGCGTATGGCATAACTTATCGTCACCCCTACTAAAACAATCTCACATATCAACGCCACATATGCTGAACCTATATAGGTGTATTTCGGGATGAGCAAATAATTTAAACCTGCACTCAAAATTGCTGCAACAGCACCGAGCCAGTATGCATATTTTACAACACCAATTGAGATTACAACACTTGAGACCAACAATGAATAAAAAATAATAATGCTAACCCAGATCAATATATTAAATACATCTACCGATGGTAACAACTTACTCCCATAAACTAAAAAAATAATCTCTTTAGAAATTAAAGAACATACAATACCCACCGGTAAGAGTATAATTGCAATAAATTCGGCTATATCCCTTACTATTAATTTAAGCGATGCTTTATCATTTTTTGCCTTTTCAGCAAATATAGGTATTAAAGGCGCAGTTACCATAGCTGCCAAAAATGATGATATTTCTACAAATTTATAAGCTGCGCTATATATCCCCACTGCATAATCAGACTGCATTCTTGCGAGCATTAAAATACAAATACGGTTGCTTATTATTATAAATATCGAAGAAATACCTAAAGGCATGGCAAGTTTTATAATGTTCTTTATTATAGATGTTTCGACTTTTAACAAAGGTTTTACAGATTTAAATGATAGGTAAAATGCTATTAGAGTGTATAAAACATTTGCAGATATATAGGCTATGACAAAACTGGACAGATTATCGGTAAATTTAAATGCTGCAGCAAGAAACACTAAATGGGCTATCCCATAAATCATTGAAGCATAAAAGGAGTGCCAAGGACGATTAAAAACTTGAAATATTGGTTCAAAAAACCTTGATGCAAGAAAAGGGATGGCTAAAGAACCAACAAAAAGAATGAAAAACATATCCCTGCGCAAATAGTAAGCTGTTAGTATAGAGCCCAAAATTACAAGAACATTGAGCAATAATCTCACAATCAAAAAATTCCCCCAATAAAGGTGGGGGGCATCCTTAGTTTGGGCTATATCTTTACCAAGTACAGGCATTAAGCCAAAGTCAGCCAAAATTACAAATATTCCGAAGTAATTTAATATATATGCATATTGGCCAAAAAAATCGGCTCCACAAAAACGTGCAATCAATACAAAGGCAATAAAGTTTGAGCCAAAAGTAAAAACCCTTCCAAGACCTTGCGCTACAACATTTAATAAATAATAATTAAATAGTTTCATATTTACCATTATGAGCTAACTCACAGGTTTCACCGCTTATGACCTTTTTCCTTACAGGCTTTCCTCCATTAATTGCAAGCATCTTCAGTCTTTCAACTTATTTATCTTATTAAAAAAACAAAAAATTATTAAAATTCTGCTGAAATCCATTGACTCTTTTAATACATTGAGCTCTATTTCAATACGTTGAAATAAAAATCTTTTAATTCTTTATATGTTTTTTCGATTGTAAAATTTTCAATGACCTTTTGCCTTCCAGATTTTCCTAAATATGTCCTCAAATCTATATCATTAATAATTCTAATAACTGCTTCCTTTAATGAATTAAAATCACCAGCCTTTATCAGTAATCCATTATTTTCATGGTCAATTATTTCTGGTATACCGCCAGTATCTGATGCTATAACAGGCTTACCGCATGACATTGCCTCAATCAATGTAATACCAAAAGCCTCGAATAGGGATGGTAATACAAAACAATCTATAAAATTATAAAAAGCAGGTAATTCATTATTTGGCAAAGTACCAAGTAAATGAAAATTGCGTATTTTACTTTTTTTTATTTCTTGAAAAAAATCTTCTTCACATGGGCCAACAGCGAAAAACTCAGCCATTCCCTCCAGTTCAGATGCAACTCTAAAAAGCAAATCGGTTCCCTTCGCCTTACTCAATCTGCCCACAGTACCAAATCTTGTCAATTTATTGTTATAATTATGTTGTATGTTTAATTTATTTGATATATCTGGTTTAAAGAACTCTGCATCAACACCATTATAAATTACTTTTATATTCTTTAAGTTAAATCTTTGTTCAAGTGTTTTTTTACTCCATTTACTGCATGTAATAATTGCATGGGTATAACGATTTATTATACCCCTTGTATGCGTATAAAGCGGGGGTGGCCAGGCTCCGTGGAAATGGATAATCTTTTTAATATTATTTTTAATAAAAGGAAAAATAAGGCTTTCCGTAGGATACTGAACTTCCAGAATATTTGAATCTGATATAAATCTCCTTATTTTATTTATTGAAGCTATTACAGTTAGCGCCTCAAAATCAAAATCATTTATTTTTTTATAAAGTCTTGTTTTTCTCAAAAAGCCTGAAAACTTAGAATCTCGAGATACGAATGGAACGCTTAAAAAATTAACAGGAAAATTATTCACCAATCTAATAAAATCTTCATTAAAATTTCCCCTGCCTACGATTAATTTTATATTAAAATTATCAACAAGATTTTTTGCTACATTTAAGATATAAGTCTCTGAACCACCATAAGCTGTTGCTGCTGATGACATTAAAAAGGTTATAATGGGCTTCATAACAGATCTTTCAGGCTCTGTCCATTTTTAGTTCCTCTTTTACGCTCTCTCTCTTTATTGCTTGATAAATCTTTCTATAAAGTAAAAGAGAGATGTTCTCATTTATTGATGATAAAAATCTCGCAAAAATAATGATTAAAGGTCTTGTCCAGCGATTTATTATTAAATCGCCTATCATATATTTTATCTTCTTTGATAATGGAGATGTTGCCTGTAATCCAAGAAGTGCCAGTTCTTTTTTCAAATGGGGTGATTTTTTATACCACTTTGCCAGGGCTATGCCTTCTTTTTTAGCAACATTGAGATATTCCTGTTCCTGTAAATAGTGGTAATGATAGCCCAGTGCTTCAGGGTTATATATTATCTTTAAACCAAAGTGGGACAGACGCTCTGAAAGCTCGAGGTCTTCATGGTATCTTATACTCTCCTCAAAAAGACCATATTTTAGTAAAAAAGATTTTTTTACCGAGACATTGCACGTATAGAAGGCAAGCCAATCAAGCTCTTTCTTGCCTTCCCATAAACTATAATTTGCATCAAGATGGAGTTTTGCAAAGATTGAATATGGAACTTCTGGCGATATAGTCATCTTTCCTAAAACTGCTATGTTCTCCTGTGGATATTGTTTATGGGTCTTTAGATGCTCTTCTAACATGGTGGGTATGGCAATGGTATCATCGTTTATAAATAGAAGGATATTACCTTTTGAGGCATATATTGCATTGTTTCTGGCTGCATTAGCCCCTTTATTGGGCTGCCATAGATAGCGTATTAAACATTTATTATCAGTGGATGCCTCTTCTGTAACCTTTTTTGTCTCATCTGATGAGCCATCGTCGGAGACAATGACCTCGTAAATTTCTTTCGGTATGGTCTGATTTAATAATGCCTCGAGACACCTTTTCAAAACAGATGCCCTGTTATAAGTGGGAATGATTACCGATATTTCTATTTTTTTATCTTCCACCATGATGTCTTTCAATAATGATAGCCTAAAATCGATTTATTTGTCATTCTTTATATGATATAAAAATTATCATTCCTTTGTGAATTATTATGAATATACTACTTGTTCACAATTTCTACAAATTTTTTGCAGGAGAGGATTCAATTGCATTAAGAGAAAAGGACCTTTTAGAGAAAAATGGTGAAACTGTTTACTTTTATACAAGGGACAATAGAGAAACGGACAATTATAACTTATTTCAAAAGATATTGTTTTTCAAAGAGACCATACATTCTAAAAAAACAAAGAAAGAAATAAAAGATATTCTAAGAGATTTTAAACCCCAGGTGGCATATACACATAATATATTCCCCCTTATATCCCCTTCTATTTTCCATACCCTCTATGATGCATCCATTCCATGCATTCAGAACGTCCAGGATTACAGGTGGCTTTGCCCAAATGGTGTTTTCTATATTAATGATAGAATATGTGAAAGATGTAAAAACGGTGCATTCTGGAATGCAGTGAGATACAGATGTTTCAGGGAAAGCTATATTTTAAGCGGACTTTATGCAGCAACAATCTCTGCCAATAGATTAGCAGGCGTTTTTAAAAAAATAGATGCCTTTTTATGCACCACTGAATTTAATAAACAAAAACTTATAGAAGGGGGGGTTGAAGAACACAGGATTTTTATTAAACCTAATTATTTAGATATATCAAACATAGAACCTTCTTATGGAGAAGGAGACCATATAATCTTTCTTGGACGACTCTCACCTGAGAAGGGGTTATGGACACTGGTAAAGGCATTTGAAAAATTAAAAGATCTAAAACTGCGTATTGTTGGCACAGGTCCCCTCGAACAATCTTTAAAAATTTACATAAAGGAAAACAATATAAAAAATATCTCGATGGAAGGTTTTAAACAGGGTGCAGAAAAAGACAACCTTCTAAAAAACTCACTTTTTATGGTATTTCCATCAGAATGGTATGAACACTTTCCCATAGTGCTCCTCGAGGCATTTGCCTTTGGAAAGCCTGTGGTTTCATCTAATATTGGCAACATGCCTTTAATCGTTGAGAATGGAAAAAGTGGTCTCCATTTTAAGGCAGGGGATGTTAATGATTTAATTGAAAAGGTAATGACTTTTTCACAACATCCCGCTGAGATTTTAAAAATGGGAATGTACGCGAGAAAAGAGATAGAAACAAAATATACACCGGAAGTTAACTATAAGATATTAAAATCCATATTCCTTAAATTCTCATCTAATTTTTAATCCATTGAACTATTGGGGACTGAAAACTTGAAATACCTGAACATCTTTTTTGCCTTGATTTTAGCATCTTCCTTTTTCGATGTTAGATAAAGGCAGTAATAAAAAAAAGCCCTTAACAGAAAACCGCTTGACATAATAACATCGTATAAAAAAACAGGCTGATTTTTATTATAATGTTTATATAAACGCCTGATATTTTTTAACCATAAGCCTGAAAAACTACCTATATCTTTCCGTTTTTTTGCACTTCCACCCTGAAGATGAATAATCCTGAACTGTGGTAAGTAAAACACCTTATAACCATAATCCCTTATGCGACAACCCCACTCTATATCATCGGCATACATAAAGATATCTTCGTTCATAGGTCCTACCTTATCAAGTATTGACCTCCTTATTAAAAAATCTGCACCACAAATCCAATCAACCTCAACAGGACCAATTAATTTTCTGTAATTTATAAAAAGACCTTTAAATTCAAAAAAGATACGGGATAGAAAAAAAGACCAATTTATAATGGTTTTTAACGATGGTCTGTAACCTGCATCACCGATTTGATGTTCGCCATCTGGATAAATCAATCTACATCCACTTGCCCCTGCTTCAGGGTGTTCATCCATAAAGGCTATCCATTTTTTAAAAAGATTATCATCTAATATTATGGTATCAGGATTTAAAAGTAAGATATATTCGCCAAAAGAAACCTTTATCCCCTGATTATTAGCCTTTGTGAAGCCGATGTTTTCTTTGTTTTCTAAGATTTTAACCTGTGAAAACCGTTCTTGAACAAGCTTAATCGAATTATCTGTTGAGGCATTATCAACCAATATGATTTCATAATTAAAATCTATTTTGTTATTAAATACAGATGTTAAACAGGGCACCAAAAATTCTTGGGAATTCCAGCTTACTATAATCACTGATAACTTCATTACAGGATTAATTAAAATAAAAAACCCTACAAAAATTTAATTTATTTTTGCAGGGATGTTAAATCAAAAAATGAATATTTAAAAAGCTCCTTAAAAATGGGGCGATCTACAAAATCTTTTTTATTTTGTTTATTTTATCTTATATTGACATATTAAAGAAAATTCGTCTATTTTACCTCAAGTTTTTTATATTCCGTTTTATAGTATACACTAACAGCGCCTACAAGACCAATCATACTGTATACAAGCATCGATGTACTCATGAGTACCCTGAATCCCGGGTCGAACATACCGTGTATGGAATGTGCAAATAAACCTGCAAAAACACCGGTTAAAATACCTGTATACCAGTATGGGACCTTATATAACAACTTCAGGGCAATTAAAAAGGTGGTTATAAAAATCAAAATAAATGCTGTTATTCCTATAATACCTGTTTCTGTCCACACACCGAGAAACAGGTTATGCACAAGACCCTGTGCCTTAAATATCTCTGATCCACCTGTTGTATCATATGTCCTGAAAACAAGGGCAAAATTGTTCAGGCCGACACCTGTTATAGGAAATTGCTTTATAATGGAAAATGCAGCCCTGTTTAAAGGAACCCTTGTCCCTGCAGCACCAAAGTCGTAAGTTTCCAGTCTTCTTACAATAGTTGGGTAAGTAAAATAACCCAAAATCATTACAATTAATAATCCAAAAAAGAGTGCGACCATATATTTCTTTTCCGTTAACCGTTTTATATATAGCAAACTAAACACAATGGGTAAAGATATGGCTGTAGCAAGCCAACCGCCCCTTGAAAGGGTTATAACAAGACCAAAAAAACCAAAAGTAAAGGCTATGGCATACCATAATTTTAATTTTGCATTGTCTTCTACTATAACCATTGCAAGAAGCATAGGCAATGTCATCTCAAAAAAATACGCAAGTCCATTGGCATGGCTGAATGTTCCAGAGGCTCTTACTTGAAGATAACCCAATCCAAATTCGTATCTTGTTTCACCGAATGCGTATAAACCAAATAACCTTCCAGTTTTATACTGGTAAAATGCAAGCAAAAATTCTAAAATAACAGTAATGGATAAAGTTAATATAAATACAGATAAATATTCCTTTTTTCCAAAATTCATAACTACATAACAAATGATAAGAAGCATAGCTAATCTTACAAGTTCGAGAACTACAAGTTCTTTTGATGCAGCATTATAAAGGCTCAATGCACCGCTTCCCATATAAAGCAACATGCTCAAGATAATCCATTTGTTGCTATAAAATCTTTTTACGCCACTTACTATACGTTCATAAAAAAATGATATGCACAAGGTAATACATGAAAGAAAGGTTATACCTATATCAACACTTGTAACACCTATATAAGGCCTGAAAAACAGGTTTATATCAAGGTTGAAGGGTATTCCAAATGCCATAGCCATAATTAATAAATAGGAAAATGATTTCTGATTTAAAAAATGGATAAAAATACCACCTATGCACAGACCAATAATTGTAGCAATTGCTGTTTTGTAATCAAGGGATGCCACAAAGACCGAAAGCATGGCAATGCCGGCCCCGATTAATACGGATAAAAAAAGCCTGACAAATGGTTTTTCAGTCCTCTCTATTGCCATATTTTTATAACCACCTGTATATTGCCTGGGGTATGACAAATTCTTTTTTATTTAGTATTGCCCCGAGAATTTTGACATCTGCTGTTTCAAGGTCATTCTTTGCAGCCCTTGCCACTTCCCACCTTGTCACATCGGCATTTAAAACCAATATCAATCCATCCATTTTGTTAGCAATTAGAGTTGATTCTGGATTCCCCAGGATAGGTGGTAAATCAAAGATGATGAGTGAAAACATATCTCTTAATAATTTAAGGATACTTTCAAAGACTGAGGAACTGAAAAGACTAGTCGGGTTTTTTGATTCATTACCTGCTGGAATGAAAAAAAACGTGCCTTTTTTTATTTCTTTTATTGCATCCAGTAGCCCGACCTTCCCACTTATCACATCACTGATACCTTTTTCGTTTTTCAATTGGAATTGATGATGTAAAATGGGCTTTCCCAAATTTGCATCCACAAGAACAACGGGATCTACCGTATTTTCAGAAAATGCAACAGCGAAATTAATAGACATGGTAGATGCGCCATCTCCTTCTCTGCAACCGGCAAAGCTTATGGCAAAACCTTTTTTTATATTTGTTTCGTCTGATTCCTTCTCCAGAATCAATTTCCATATAGCCTTATAAAAAGAAGCATACATGTTTTTCAGATTAACTAATTTATTATTTCCTGACGCATGTTCTATGCTATTGGGCAGAGTCATATAAAAGTCTTTTATTAAAATTCTTTATCAGGGACACCTTTATACCTTTTTTGCTCCATCTCTAATTTTAACCTTTCCAGTTCCTCTGTAATGGCTATCCTTTGTTTTTCCAATTCGGCCCTTCTTTTCTCAAGTTCATCGCTTAATAAAACGAGCTCTTTTTTATCATCAAGTTTTTTATCAATTGACTCATTATCAAATTTAATATCATTTTGCTGCTGATTATTATTCATCAAAGCAAAAGGGGTTAAATTCGATGCAGTAATGTTTTTTTGCATATTTCCTATTTGCGCTAAATTCCTCTGTGTTTCAATGGCAGATTGATAAATAAGCATATTTTGATACATATAGAAGAAATAGCCACCAATACCGAGTAATACAAAAATTGCAAAGGCTAAATTATTTGAACCTGATGTCACTAACGGTTTTGGAGATACAACTGTTCTTCTTGGATATGCATCGTGGTTACTATCTCTTTTACCGAATAACCTATCCCAGATGGTTCTATGGTTTGTTTTAAAAGCACCTTCAACGGATACTCTAAGGGGCACTGAAACCAATAAAGGAACACCGAGGATAGAAACTACATCATCGTCATCTCTAAATGTGTGGTTAAAGAATTCACGAATTGCAGAAAAACCAAAACTTAAAAATAAACCAAGAATTGCCGAAGAACCTATTATAAATCCTTTTTTGGGATGGACTGGTGTAAGAGGAGGTATTGCAGGTGTAGCAATCTTTATGCTTGAAATCCTGCTTTTGTCGAGATCATCGGAGATACGTAATTCTTCTGCTTTTTTCTTATAAGTTTTATAAGTTTGTTCTATTAGCTCTTTCTGACGCTCAAGCTGGGCAAGTTCAATAGTTTTTGAATTTATCTCTTCAAGCTTTTTGTTTTCTGCGGCTATTTCCTGCATAAGGCTGTTCTTTTTATTTGTTACAAGGGACAATTCCATATTGGCTATGTTTAAAAGGCTTTCTGCCTTCTGTTTCCTAAGATTTGCCAGCTGATAATCAATTGCCTTTATCTCGTTTGATTGAGGGGTATATATCTTTAAAAGTCTGTCTCTTTCTATCTTTAGCCTGAAATATGAATCATCAAGGGTTCTTAAGTATGCCTGTTTATCTGCCATATGACTTCCGAATTCTGGTGTCTCAATCCAGCCTTCCTTTAACTTCATCATCTCCTTAATTTTATTCACCTTTGTTACTGCCTGCTGGTGTTCTACCATAACAAGGTTTAGTTTATTATTTAAATCTGCTAAATTTCTCACAAGTAGTTCTTTCTGTAATGTTATGTTTGCAATATTTGTCGTTGTAAGAAAATTCTGTAGGTTATCCTCTGCTTCTTTAAGCTTTTTTTCATAGAGTTCAATCTGGTCTAAATAAAATTTATGGGAACGCTGGGTCTCATACACCAGTGTATGCTGTGTTACATATTCATCGGCATATACATTGGCCACAAGGGCAGCAAATTTCGGGTCTGTCCAATCAAAAGTAATGGCAATCATATCAGTATCTTCGAGAAATCTTACATTCAGGGCATTCATAAAAGTTAAAACAAGGGATTTATCTACACCTTCTACTCTTTTTGTTAGACCTAAAAGAGATGCAAACTCACCAATACCTTTTTTGATTACGCCTATTGTCCTACCGATAATAGATTTGTCTTCTTTCAAGGGCTCAATCTTATCCTTCAGTCTTGCTATAACCTTTTCGGTAAGATATTGACCCTTTATTAACTCAATCTCATTCCTTATATTCTGTGACCTTTCTTGAAAGAGAATATTTCTGTATTCAGGCATTGCCTCCACGCCTACAAAATTAGATTTTCCAATCTTTACAATTAACTTTGTCTCACCTCTATAAACAGGAGGCGTTACCAGACAATAAAATGCTGAAAAGAAGACTGCAGAAGCAAAGACTGTTATTATTAAAATCTTATTCTTAAAAAAGATGTAGAGAATATCCCTGATGGTGAGAAGTTTTTTTCTTCCTTCCATAATGTTCTCCTATAAATTATTTTGCTTCTTTGCAGATAACATTACCCCCCCCATAGTTAATCAATCGTTGCTGTTGAATAAGTTCTGCCACCTAAACCATAGCTAAATCCAAGATTCTCACCCTGCCATAAAAATAGTTGTTTTATATACTGGTCAACCCATTGATTCATCTTTGCAATAGTTGTCTTGGGAACAAAAATTACGCTATTATTAGGAATTATTATATCTTCCTCGAGTCTTAAATCACTCATCACGGTTTTTAAATTAATAGTTTTTAAAACAGGTTCATTCTTTTCATTCCAGTACATTAACTTCACATGCTCCATGGAGCCTGTTGGCAGGATACCGCCTGAAGCTGCAACTGCCTGCATAACTGTCATGGGCTTATCTACTGGTATGGCACCAGGTCTTTGAACCTCACCGAATATAAAAATTCTATTCCCCACTATCCTCTCAATAAGGATGGATACGCTTAAATTGTTAAACTCATGACGATATTCATTGTTAATGATATCTCTTAATTCGTCTATAGTCTTACCTGATGCCTTTAAACCTCTTAACATGGGTAGATACACATTACCATCAGGACCCACTGTAACAAGTTTTGCCTGACCTCTCGGTGCATTTGTTATTGCCTTTTGTAATTCAAAAATCTTTGAAGAATATTTATTTACACTAACCGTTACAACAGGATCATTTAATATATCTGAAAATGTTTTTTTGATAACAGCGGCCAATTCTGTTGGCTTTAATCCTGCAGCCATGAATTCACCCTTTATGGGCAATGTAATTTTTCCATCAGGTCTTACCACAACGGTTCTGTTTAATTGGGGGTGATAATAAAAATCAACATTTATCTCATCGTTTATCCCGAGCCTGTAATCCTGTGCTTCTGAAACCCATGATATATGATACATAACTTCAAGCATATCACCTGGAGAAAGCCTGTATTTCATGAGCCCTTCTTTTATCTCTTTTACAAGATTCTGCCTGAGTTTTGCTTTTTCTCCTTCTGGCAAATCAGTTACATCCTTTGCCTGAACCAACTCTCCATCGTGTTTCTTCAAAATAGTTTGCGTTGCTGGAGAAGCACATCCATAATAAAGAAAAAATGAAAAAAGAGAAGAAATTAGAAGTATTAAAGAAATTAACTTTTTAATCTCTTTTTTCAATGCCTCCCCCTTCATTTTTTTCCTCAATTATAAAGGCTACCGCCCTTGCTTTTCTGTAAAACCATTGCATTGATACACTTATAGCATTCCCACTCAAAACTATTATAGATTTTACAATGTTAATTAACTTTGTCAAGTAAAAAATTAAAATTTTTTAATTAAAAAATCTTTTTTTATTGACAATTTATGAATTATCTATAAAATTGAATTAAATAATGCATAAGATGTATTTAAATTTATTGAACTTTTCGAATTTTAATAAAAAAGGAGAAAATCGAAAATAATAGGGGGCATACCAAATGACTATAAAAATTAAATACTTACATCTTTTTTTATTTTTCTTTGCCTTATGTTTTATCTCCGTTAAAGTTTATGGTTTTAACAAAGAAGACTTTTTGAAGTTAATGAAGACAAATTCTTGTCAATACTGTGACCTGACAAAATTGGATTTGACGTCTAAAGACCTTACGGCATCGGATATATCAAGGGCAAACCTAACGGATGTTGACTTTGCATGGACAGAATTGTACTTTTCCAATATTGAAATGGGTTGCCTTGAAAAGGCAAATCTTCACGGCGCAAATCTAACAGGGGCTAACCTGGCAGGGGCTAATCTTTCAGGGGCTAATCTTTATGGAGCCAATCTAACTGATGCAAACCTTGAAAATGCAAATTTAAAAGATGCAAATATTGTAGCCGCACATCTTTTTAATGCAAACTTATCAAGGGCAGACCTCTCCAATGCAAACATGTCAAGGGCAATATTATCAGGGGCAAATCTATCAAGGGCAACCCTTATTAAAACAAATCTCAATAAAGCCATAATAAGAGAGGCAAACTTAAGCGGTGCAATGCTTCATCATGCTGATTTGACAGGTGTTAATCTCAGTCACTCAAAGCTATTGAGAACAGATCTATACTACACAAATGTAAGCGGCTCAATCATACACGGGGCAGACATGACAAGGGCAGACCTTACCTATGCAAACCTTTCAAATACAGATTTAAACGGTTCCAATTTGGAGGAGGCCATCCTTCGCTGCACAGATTTTTCAGGCTCTAATGTTACAAATGTTAATTTTTTTAATGCGGATATAACACAGGCCATTTTTTCCAATACCACCATTTTTACAGGCTCCATACTGGCTAACGGTAAAATTTATTATCCTGGTGCAAATCTAAACAAGGAAATATTAATAAAAGAGAAAAAGAAATAGTGAAGGACACATTAAATTCCACCAATAAGTCACAATATTCTGTTTTATTATCAGTTATATCCTTTATCATTATCGGCGGTCTTATTTATTCCCTTATTCTCGGGGATAGGTTACGTTTTCAGGATGAAGGCCATTATTTAAGAATGGCGAATAACCTTATAAAACACAAAATTTATTCTTACGATATATACGCAGTACATCCAACAGCTTTTCATCCACCGGGCTATGCATTAATAATCGCAACATTCTTATGGTTTGGCGGCGGAATTTTATCTTTAAGGATGGTAAATTTTATATCCCTTATTATCTGTGTTTATCTTTTATTTAGCATTTTAAAAAGGCATGGCCTTGATACTGGAGCAAAATGGACACCGGTAATTATTCTTTGCTATCCTGTACTTTTTTTTACTGCAAGCACCATTTATCCCCAGATTATTGCAACAACTATTTTTGTATCCATCATCTATCTTACAGATAAATATGAAGCCAAAACATCTATTGCTTTATTAAAAGGCATGCTTTACGGAGTACTTATACTTATAAGTCCAAGTTTTACTATGGTTTTGCCGATTATGCTTATTGCTCATTTTATATTAAAAAAAAGGCTTTCCCTGATTTATATCCTGTGTTTTTTCTTGGGTATTGTTATAATACTCACACCCTGGGTTATAAGAAATTATTTAGTATTTCACCGTTTTGTTGTGCTTTCAAACAACGGGGGTAAAACATTTATCCTTGGGAATTGTGAAAACAGTAAACCCAACAAAGGTGAAGGGATAGATATATCCAGATACGACAACGAGATAAAACGCTTAAATCTCGATGAGGTGGATACAGATAGATATTATAAAAAAAAGGCTTTTGAGTGGATTCAGAATAACCCCAAGGATTTTATAAAATTATATTCTTTGAAACTTCTTAACTATTTTAATTACAGAAATGAACTTGCAACTAAAAGTGAAGAATCTAAACTAAGGGATATTGTTATGTTTTTAACCTACTATCCCATCCTAATACTGGTATTAATTCGCATTTTTTTAATAAAAAGATATCCGTTAAAAAATATAGAGATACTGTTTCTTTTGTTTTACCTCATGAGCGCCTTCACAAATGCCTTATTTTTACCAAGAATTCGCTATAGATTACCCTATGATATGCTTCTAATAGGTGTTGCTGCAACCTCAATACATTATCTCACAGATTTACTGAACAAAAAAAATAATAAAAATTAACTTGATGAATCCAGTGAAAGCCTTCTGGCCTCTAAAGAAAAGATTTTATAACTCTTTAAGCCCCATTTTTGTAACAAAAATTGCATAGATGTTTTTAAGACCCCGATTCCATATATTAAACTTCTTTTAAAGTTTATGGATGAGGCCTCTTTAAAGTATTTTGTCGGACAGGATATTTCACCTATTGTATAACCACAATATATAGCCTGTGCAAGGATCTGGTTATCAAAAACAAAGTCATTAGAATTTTCTTCAAGGGGTAATTCCATTAAAACTTTCCTTGAAAATGCCCTGTATCCTGTATGATATTCCGATAATTTTGCGCCAAGGGCCAGGTTCTGAATGAACGTTAATATTCTGTTAGAAATATATTTATAGAGGGGCATCCCACCTTTTAGGGCTCCACCACCCAGTATACGGGAACCAAGCACTATATCATAAAGACCTATGGCTACAAGAGACGCCATGGCAATAAGTAGTTTCGGTGTATATTGATAATCGGGATGAAGCATTATAACAACATCAGCACCTAATTTTAATGCCTCTTTATAACAAGTCTTCTGATTTGCGCCGTAACCGAGATTTTTAGGGTGCACAATGGTTTTAATGCCCAATCTTCTCGATAATTCTGCTGTTCTGTCTCTGCTTGCATCATCAACAAGTATTATATCATCAATAAAACCGGGGGGGACTTCCCTGTATGTCTGTTCTAAAGTTAGTTCCGCATTATAAGCTGGCATTACGACTATTACCTTTTTCCCGTGTATCATTTTTCCTCAATAACTGAAAAATGTGCCCTTCTATTTTTTGCCCATGCCTTTGGATTATGCCCAGGATCAAAGGGTCTTTCCTTTCCATAGCTTATTGTTTCAAGGAGTTCTGGATTAACACCTAATTTAATAAGATATGTCCTTGCAGCCTCTGCCCTTTTCTGACCCAGTGCAAGGTTATATTCTATTGTACCTCTTTCATCACAATGACCCTCAATTAAAACCTTTTTGCCTGGATTTGCCTTGAACCATTCAAGATTTTTTCTCAAGATCTCTGCATCTTTCGGTCTAATATCGTATCTGTCAAAGGCAAAATATATGTCATTTAAAACAACTGTTTTTGGTCTCGGGACAACTTTAGGCACCTCTTTTTTAACTATCGGCGGAGCCGGTTTTTCACAGGAAGCATCCTTTAAAGAAGGCATATCTACCTTTGTTTCTGCGATATATTTAGGTGGCTCTTCTGGTCTTAAAAAGATTTGATTTGATTCACAGGCATAAAGAAAACATAAAAAGAAAAAACAAAAAAAGTAAAATTTAAAAGATATGGATTTTTTTATAATAACCCCTCTTTTCAATTTTTTTAAGGCTAACAAAAGCCTTTTTTGTTGTCAAGGTAAATATTTTTCTTTGATTTATAAAAAGTAATACCCTAAAATAAGGTTTTAAAATCTAAAAAAGGTGATGTCATGAACGAGGCATATGATTATTTTCTCCTGTTTCCTGCCATACACGATGTGTTAAAGGCAGAAAAAAGACTGAAATCGGAAAAAATAAAATACGAGCTCGTCCCTATTCCGAGACAGTTAAGCTCTGATTGTGGGGTATGTATAAAAGTAAAAAATTTTGAAAATGTCTTGAATCTTATAGGAACAGATGCCATAGAGGCATGTTATATTTACGATGGCAGGGAATTTAGAGAAATTAAAAAATAGAAATCATATATTGGAAATCATATCTTTATTGCATTATTAAGACACATCTCCAGACAGCAATAACACATTATACATTTTTTATAGTCAAATTCAATATGTTCTTCTGAAAAATATATTGCAGAGGCAGGACACACCCTTTTGCAAATACCACACTTCTTATATGCATCTTTTTTTAATTTTGGTTTTTTTATAAAAAGATTTCTAAGCACTGTTTTTATATCTGCTATTTTTGTTACAGGAAGCATGAATGGTAAATCAATCATTTTTTCAACATAATGGTCTAAAGCAAGGGCATTTTTTGATCTGCATAAAATCCCCCATGTCCTTACCCTGCTGTTTGACGGACAATCACCGTCCATGCCTATAATACAGTCCAGTACGGTAATATGAAATGAAACTATATTGTGTATGTCAATTAAGACCTTAGCAAATAAATCCCTATCCTTGCCTGCCCTTAAATGCCATTTTGCCTTATCAAAGGCATGAATAAAACCGAAGGTATTCTTCACACCAAGGGTAAGTCCCATCATAACGTGGGTTTTCAGTGCTTTTTTTAGTACCTTTTTTGTGACTCATAGCCAGGACTATCTCCAATAAAAATCTCACATGAATTGTCCTTTAATATTTCCGCTATGGCACAGACAATCATTGGATGGGTTGTAATTGCCTTTTCATACCTTTCAATCTCACATACTACAATCTTTTCTAATGTTTTTATTTATTATTACCTTGTAAATTTTGCCTCAATAAATTTTATACAGATCTTGCCCTCTATGGCCTCCCAGCATATAGTATTCTCATTCTTTAATCTATAAATAATTCTGTATCTATCCTTTTTTATTTCTAATTCCTCACTATTTTCACTTTTTGTATGAACTACATTTTTTAGGGCTAAATCGTCTATAAAATCCCTTATATTAAGATTGAACTTTTCTTGAAAACCCTTTTCGCTTGTTATCCTTTCTTCACCTGTTAAAAGCAAAAAATGATTTCTGTATCTGTTTAAAAAAAATACAGTATCACCGAATGGACTGTAAGCCTCTATGGAAAGTCTATCTGGATATTCCATGACAAGTGACATAGATCCTGAATAGTTCATATCCATCCAGGCCATATCCAGTTCACATATTGCTTCGATATATTCTATATGCTCAGGCCAATTGATTTTTTCTGTTATTTTCTGTAATAAGGCGCATGAAAATAAAAGAAAAAGGCATAAAGCCCATAAAAAAGACCTTCTCATTTGTTATCTAATATGAGCTTATCAAGCTTTTCTTTTATAGAATTCTTTTTTTTCTCATCTTTTTCAAGGTTCATAGCCTTTTCGTAAAATTGTCTTGCCTTTTCCATTTCATTTAATTTTATGTATACATCTGCCAGATGTTCTGCAATTGTAGGGTCGTCAGGCAATTTTTCATGCGCCCTCTTAATCTCCTCAAGGGCCTTCTTAAAATCACCTTTTCTGTAATAGACCCAGCCCATACTATCAATAATGTAACCATCTTCTGGCTTTTTCTGTAAAGCCTTTTTGATCATCTCCTCTGCTTTATCAAGATTTACCCCTCTGTCTGCCCATGTATATCCAATAAAATTCAGGGCATTGGCATGGTCAGGGTCTATCTTTATCACTTCCTGCATACTCTCTACGGCCTTATCTGAATCTCCTATTTTTTCGTATAAAACCCCAATCTGATAAAGAATCTCTGTATTTTTTACATCATATTTTTTTGCCTCTTCAAGGGTATCTATTGCCTTTTTAAATTCCTTTTTTTCTTCGTATAAAACTGCAAGCATGATATAAGATTCTATATTATCTTTTTTCATGTCTATAAAACTCTTAATTATATTAATACCCTCATCTACGATATTAGATTTTATAAATAAAAAGGTCATATTTCTTATAGCATTATTAAATTCTTCAGATGAAGGGTCGATTTTTGAAAATTCTTCAATTGCCTTTTTTATATCTCCCTTTTCCTTTAAGGCAATGGCAAGATAAAGCCTTACATTACTTTCATCTGGCTTTGTGGCGAGGATAAGATTAAATTCCCTTATAGCTTCATCATAACGACCTTTTTCAAGGTGTAATAGCCCTATTTTTGCCCTTATGGAGAGGTCTTCCCTATCTATATCTGAGAGCTTTTCAAACTCGTATATTGCCCTATCGTATTCCTTCTCCCTTATAAAAATGTTTGCTACCCTTGAACGGGCCTTTTTATTGAGAGGATTTATGGATATGACCTTATTATAATTTTCCAGTGCCTTTTTGTTATTACCTTCTATTTCGTAAACCATACCCATATCAAAATATGCTGATTCAAAATTTGGTTTTATTTCTATTGCCTTTTGATAATATTTTTTAGCATTTTCATAATCTTTTAATTCAGCATGTAACCTGCCTAAATAATATATGGCTATGATATTATCTGGCTCAAAGGAAAGTATTTTTTCATAAACAGCAATGGCATCCTTGTATTTCTTTTCCGTCATATAAACAGCACCGAGATGGAGATAAGCATCGGTATCATCATCTTTTATTTCAATGCATTTTTCGTACAATGCTTTTGCCTTTTCAGGCATATTACGGGCAGAATAAACACCTGCAAGCAATTTAAGAGCATCAGTATTATTCTTATTCAAATCTATGGTTTCCTTTAAAACCTTCTCTGCCTCGTTGAGATTTCCCTTTTTAAGGTGTGCAACGGCAAGCTCTATCCTTAAGACAGATGATGAGGGATCCTTTTCTATGGCAGACTTATAGCATTCAATAGCATCGTCGAGCTTTCCCTGGGTTTCACTTCTATAACCCTTTAAAAAAAGAAAAATAGAGGAGTTGCTGCTACAACCGAAAAGTGTAACAGGTGTAAAAAAAAGTATAAGGAGCACAATAAAATATTTCATAATAGCTTATAATAACACAGGTTTTTTAAAACATCTACTAATTTAAAAGTGTTAAAACATATAGCAATCATTTAATTAACATGCCGATTCTACGCCATCTTACATAATCAAATATACCTTCAGGTTTGTTATTCCATGAGAAATAAAGAATAAGGGCCCTGCCTACGAGATGTTCCTTTTTTACAAAACCCCAGAATCTACTATCAAGGCTTCTATCCCTGTTGTCACCCATAACAAAATAGGCACCTTCTGGAACTATTATAGGCCCTAAATTGTCCTTAGGTGATATGTGTCCCGGTAGTATGTTATTGTCACTAAAGTGTGCCCATTTATCCTCAATCTGTTTACCGTTTATATAAACCCTTTTATCCTTTATTTCTACTATATCCCCGCCTTTTGCAATGACCCTCTTTATAAAATCCTTACTCTTATCAAGGGGGTATCTGAACACTATTACATCCCCCCTTTTAGGTTCTCCGAGGTTTAAGATGATAATGTCTGTAAATGGGACTTTCATTACATAACTTAACCTGTTTACAAGTAAATGATCGCCTATAAGAAGTGTAGGCTCCATAGAACTGGAGGGTATCTTAAATGCCTGAACAAAAAAACTCCTTACAAAAAAGGCTATTAATGCCGCTATTATGAGAGATTCAATGTATTCTCTTGTTTTACTCTTTTTTCTTTCCATGTTTAAATGCACAACCTCCTACATTTTATCCGGTGCTGAAACTCCAAGCATATCAAGGCCTTTTTTTATTATTTGCTGAAGAACGAATAATAAAACTAACCTTGCCTCTGTATATCCCCTGTCTTCTCCTAACACCTTTACCTTATTATAATAGCTGTGAAACCTGCCTACAAGATTTATTAAATAGAATGTAAGCCTATGGGGTTCAAGGCTCTTTGCACTTCCCTCGATTGTATCATAAAAGTGAATAATACCTTTTACGATGTCCATCTCTTCCTTTAATGTGAGAAGCCCTAAATTTAAATCTTTTTCCCGGTTTAAACCTTCATCTGCAATACCTTTAATAAGTATGCCCTGTTCCCTGGCATTTCTAAATATGCTTTCTATCCTTGCATTTGCATACTGAACATAATATACAGGATTTTCATTGGATGTCTTTTTTGCTAAATCAAGGTCAAACTCAAGGTGAGCATTGCTCTTTCTCATAAGAAAGAAAAACCTTGCTGCATCTTTACCCACTTCATCAACGACTTCTCTTAATGTGGTAAATTGCCCTGCTCTTGTAGACATACCTATTGTTTTTCCGTCTTTTATAAGGGTTACGAATTGTATAAGTATTACCTTTAGCTTTTCTTTATCCTCGCCCAATGCCTCAATTGAGGCCTTAAGTCTCGGTATGTAACCATGATGGTCTGAACCCCATAAGTCTATAAGCAGGTCAAACCCGCGTCCGAGCTTTTCTCTATGATAGGCAATGTCTGAGGCAAAATAGGTTGTTTCTCCATTTGATTTTATAAGCACCCTATCTTCATCCTTTTCAAAAAGACTTGTTTTAAACCATAGGGCACCGTCTTTTTCATAGGCAAATCCCTTTTCCTTTAGGATTTCTAATGTCTTATCCACCATGCCTGACCTGTATAATTCGCTCTCTCTGAAATAATTATCAAAATAAACACCAAAATCCTGCAAATCCTTTACAATACCTTCCATGACGATACTGCTTGAAAATTCAGACAATCTTTTAATAGCATCTTCTTTTGTCTCAGGAAGATTGTTACCCTGTTCGATGAATTTAGAGGCAATATCTTTTATGTAATCGCCTTTATAAAAGTTATCGGGAAATTCTATTTTTTCACCTCTTAATTCCTTTAGTCTCAGGTATGTGGATTCACCAAGGGTTGCAATCTGTCTACCTGCATCGTTTATATAATACTCTTTTACAACATTAAATCCTGTACATTTCAAAATAGTTGCGAGAACATCGCCCACTGCTGCCCCTCTACCATGCCCTATATGTAATGGTCCTGTGGGGTTGGCACTTACAAACTCGATAAGTATTTTTCTACCCATCCCCAGATCAGGCAAAAAGGCATCAACACCCTTTTCGAATATGTTTCTTAATGCATCCCTTAATACATCGTCTTTGATAAAAAAATTGATAAAACCCTTCCCTGCAATTTCAATCTTTTCAACGATGTCTGATTCTTTAACCTCTTCTACAATGCTTTCTGCAATTTTTAAAGGGCTCTTTTTTAATTTAGGCGCCAGTATGAAGGCAAGATTTGTAGAGTAATCGCCGAAATCTTCCTCTCTTGGTATTTCAATTATTGGGTCTATTTCACCTTCAAAAGAAAAAATACCCTTTTTCTTACAATTATTAAACGCCTCCCTTATTATCTTTTGAATCCTCTTTCTTATCACTTTCATTCTCCAGATTTTTAATAGACAGATCCCTTGTAAAATCAGGACATCTCAACTTTATTTCACTGCTCATGGAAAACTTTTTTTGGCAGTCTTTTCTCCACGCACATACCACACACAATGTAACCTCATCGGTCATGACCATTCTCCTTAATTAAATCTTTATAAAACTGGGGCATCCTGCCTTTTAAAATTGGCCACTCCCTTCTTATCTCCTTTAGATAATCAAAATCTATATCAGCAAGGAGGATGCCATCGTTTCTTCCTGTGGGACCCCCTATCAATTCACCTTCAGGATTAACACAAAAGCTCATGCCGTAGAAATCATGGAGTTCTTCGCTACCTACCCTGTTGACCCTCATGATAAATACGCAGTTTGTTATGGCATTACCTGAAATTACAGACTGCCATAGATGCTGGGATTTGAACGCACATGAAGTAGGAGAAAACACAATTTCCGCACCATTTATGGCAAGCACCCTTGTTGCTTCTGGATACAGGTTATCCCACGATATCTGAATGCCAATCTTTCCGTAATCTGTTGTGAAAACAGGTATACCTTTATCTCCCACGCTGAAATAATACTTCTCCTCCCATAATGGTATATCGGGAATATGAATCTTTCTGTATATACCTATGACCTTTCCGTTGTTACCTATTACAGCACAACTGTTAAAATACCTGTTACGATGCCTTTCAAATATGGGCAGTATAACTATTACATTATGTTTTTTTGCCTTTTCCCTGAATGCCTCAACCACATCACCCTTTAAGGTGTCGGCAAGATTAAAGGCATTTTCGTTTCTATCCTTTGGAAACCAGTACTGGTTAAAGAGTTCTTGAAAACATATAATCTTTGCCCCTTCTTTTGCAGCGATCTCTAAAACCTCAAGGGCCTTTTCAGTATTGGTCTTTTTATCTGTTGAACATGCAAATTGTATTCCCGCTATCTTCACAGTTTTCTCTTAGCAATCTCAATCTTTTACGGCTAAATTAACAAAATTGAGTACATCATTTCAAGGAAAAACAATTAACAATAACTTAAAAACCTCATAAAAACTAATAATTTTCTGCCAGAAGCTCGTAATACGCCCTTGGATGTGCACAGGCAGGGCATTGTTCTGGTGCTTCTGTGCCTTCATATACATAACCGCAATTTCTACATCTCCATTTTACAGGGTTAGGTCTTTTGAAAACAGTGCCTTTTTTAATATTCTCAAGAAGGGCACGGTATCTCTTTTCATGTTCCTTCTCCACCTTTGCTATCTCTTCAAATAAAACTGCTATCTCTTCAAAACCTTCCTTCCTCGCCACCTCTGCTGCTTCAGGATAGAGTGTTGTCCATTCCAAATTTTCACCGTTTGCTGCCTCTTCAAGGTTTTCCATAGTATTTCCTATTTTGCCTGCAGGATAAGAGGCAGTTATCTCAAGATCACCGCCTTCGAGAAATTTAAAAAACCTCTTGGCATGTTCTTTTTCATTATCGGCAGTATCGGCAAATATCCAAGAAATCTGTTCATAACCCTCTTTTTTTGCCTGGGAGGAAAAGTAAGTATATCTATTTCTTGCCTGAGATTCGCCGGCAAAAGACTTTAGCAAATATTTCTCCGTTTCAGTTCCTTTTATGCTTTTCATTTTACACCTCCATCTACTGTATTATTGTTTATGAGGATAATACAGAACTCCTCTATTGTCAATACAGGCATAAAACATTGATTAATAGTATGCTGGATGTTACAGTTATTAAACAGGATGAAAGGAAATGTATTTATAAGTATCGGCTCAAACTTAGGTAATGGTCTCCAAAATTGTATAACTGCCATAGAAAAGATAAGGGCTGACTTAAGGGTGCAACTTATAAAACAATCCTCCTTTTATAAAACATCTCCTGTGTCAGTTATAGCTCAAGATGACTTTATAAATTGTGCAATAAATATAAAATGGAATTCCTCTCCCTTTGAATTACTTTCATTTCTTTCTAAAACAGAAAAAGAAATGGGTAGAAAAAGATCAATACCAAAAGGTCCAAGAAAAATAGACCTTGATATAATTTTTTTCGATAATCTCATAATTAATACCCCTCAACTGATTATACCCCATCCAGAGGCGCATAGAAGAAAATTTGTTATAATCCCCTGCATTGAGATAGAACCTGATATTGTCCATCCATCATTTAATAAGAAATTGAAAGATTTTTTAGATGACATGGACGATGAACAAAGGGTAGAATTAATAGAAAAACTTGCATAAAAATTTTCGGAGGTTGCCATGAAATTTTTTATCGATACTGCAAATATAGAAGAGATAAAAAAGGGTATTGAGATGGGACTTGTGGATGGCGTAACAACAAACCCCACACTTCTTGCAAAGGAAAAAAAAGACCCCAATATAGTTATAAAGGAAATAATGTCCATCGTAAGGGGTCCTGTGAGTCTCGAGGTTATTTCAAAAGATACTGAGGGGATGTGCAGGGAGGCAAGAGAATTGTCATCCCTGGGTGAAAATGCGGTTATAAAAATACCCATGACAGAGGATGGAATAAAGGCCGTAAGGATTTTATCAAATGAAGGCATAAAGACAAATGTGACCCTTGTCTTTCAACCGCTTCAGGCTTTGATTGCTGCAAAGGCAGGTGCCACTTATGTAAGTCCCTTTATAGGCAGACTGGACGACATTTCATCGAGGGGTATGGGTATTATAGAAGACATAACCACCATATTCAATAACTACGGGTTTGAAACAGAAATAATAGTGGCAAGCATAAGAAATCCCCTTCATGTATTGGACGCAGCCTTACTCGGGGCAGACATAGCAACAATTCCCTTTAATGTATTAAAGCAACTTATAACCCATCCTTTAACAGATATAGGGCTTGAAAAATTTTTAAAAGATTGGGGGAGGATAAAAAAATAAACTTCAATGAAGTTCTTTTCTGTTATCTAAAGAGCTTTTAATGGTCTGGGGGTCTGTATAGATTATATCCCCTCCTATGGGGATACCGAATGCTATTCTTGTAATACGGATGTCGAAGCCTTTTAAGACCTCACCGATATAATAAGCCGTTGTATTCCCCTCAATATTAGGGTTTGTGGCAATAATAATCTCTTTTATTTGCTCCTTCTTTATCCTTTCTTTTAGTTCGTTTAAACGGATATCATCAGGGCCTATACCCTCTAAGGGATTTATAACCCCGTGAAGTATGTGAAACCTGTAATGGTTTGGAAAAGACGATTCTATAACCATCATATGTGAAGGCTCTTCCACAACACACAAAATATCTTTCTCCCTTTTTTCATCTGTGCAGATTTCGCACGGGTCTTTTTCTGTGAGATTAAAACATATACTGCATAGCCTTATCCTGTCCTTTATATCTACCAGACTCTTTGATAGCTCCAGCACATAGTCTCTATTAGCATTCAAGAGAAAAAAGGCAAGCCTTGTAGCCGTTTTTCTTCCGATGCCAGGAAGTTTTGTCAGATTTGTAATGAGATGTTCTATTGGCTCAGGATAATACATAAACTACATTCCAAAAGGCAAGGGCATTCCAGCAAGGCCTGTTATCTTTGCCATCTCTTCCTGGAGCATCTCCCTTGATTTGTTAAGCCCTTCATTAATTGCTGCAATTATCAAATCCTCAAGGAGCTCTTTATCTCTTTCTTCCCATATTTCATCAGATATCTTGATACTTACCACCTCCTGCCTGCCGTTAACAACACAGCTCACCATTCCACCACCGCTTTGTGCCTCTACTGTCTTTGTCCCCATTTCTTCCTGCATCTTCTGGAGTTTTTCTTGAATCTTTTTTGCCTGACCCAACAATTGGCTTAGATTCTTTGACATATAAATTCCTCCTCCTTTAATTTAAGAACTGAAGATAGACTCAGCCTCTTTTACGTAATCGTAAATATCTTCCCTTTTTTCCCCTTGCGGTTCAAAAAACTTTATTGCAATATCTCTTTTAAAGAAATCATCGGTCAGTTTCTTTATGTCATCCTTTATATTTTTATCTTCCTTAATAAATGTATAATTTCCATCAAGGAATATTTTGATACTATCTTCCTCCATTGTTAATTCAAGATTTTCAAACATGGCGCCAATAAATGGTTTTTTTTCCTTTGTATATCTTATAAACTCCTTTAAATCCTCTTTATTTTTCAAGCGTTCATCGTAAAAACTATCTTTATCAGACTCGATTCTTTCCTGGAATTCAAAGATTTCATGTGTGCTGTATGTGTCTTTTTCTATTGTTTCTTTTCCTTCCAACCTATTTATTTTATTAAAAAGATTAATAAAAAGTATCTCTAAAGAAAGCCTTACAAAGGAACCTTTCAGGGTATCAGAAGCCTTAAACAGTTCATTTAATATTTCCTGTAACTTAACATAATCAATTAAACCTGCCAGGTCTAAAAACCTTGTCCTTTCATTCTCTCCTATGGAGACAAAAGATGGAATTTCTCCACAGGCCTTAACAAGCATAAGATTTCTGAAAAAGGACACAATACCGTTGTAAATTTGTGTTATGTCATAGCCCTCATCTATGACAGCCTCCAGTATTTCAAAACCTTTTTTCAGATTATTTTTAAAGATTGATTCTACAATCCTGTATATCACATCCTTTTCTATAATGCCAATTATACCTATCACATCTCTTTCGTGTATAAAGTCTCCACAGTAAGATATTATCTGGTCAAGGAGAGATTCTGCATCCCTTAAGCTTCCATCTGCCTCATTAGCTATATGTTCGAGGGCAATCACTTCATAACCAATACCCTCTGCATCACATATCCTTTTTAATTGTTCTACAATATCCTTTTCAGAAATCCTCCTGAAATCGAACCTCTGGCAGCGCGACATTATCGTATAGGGAATCTTATGTACCTCTGTTGTGGCAAGGATAAAGATATTGTGGCCTGGCGGTTCTTCAAGGGTTTTAAGGAATGCATTTCTTGCCTCTGTTGTAAGCATATGGGCCTCATCGAGGATATAAACCTTATATTTACCCTTCATGGGCATATATTTCACAGTTTCTGTTAGCTCTCTTATATCCTCTATCTTTCTTGCCGATGCAGCATCTATTTCTATAATATCAACAAAACTATTATTATCAATGGATTTACAATTTTCACACACACCGCATGGCTCTTCCCTTGGACCATCCTTGCAGTTGAGTGCCTTTGCAAAGATTCTTGCCAGAGAGGTTTTTCCAACACCCCTTGGGCCTGTGAAAAGATATGCATGGGCAATTCTATTAGATTTAATGGAATTTTTTATTGTGGTGGTTATATGGGTCTGACCCACTACATCTTGAAATCTCTTTGGACGCCATCTTCTTGCTATAACCGTGTAAGCCATTTTAACTTTTCTCTATATGCCTTTAATAAAAGCCAGGCTTACTGCGGCACATGGGAAAACTACTACCGCTGCTTTCTTCCGAACCTGACGGGGTTTGTAGCCTCCACATTGCGCAGGGCCTGGCGGATAATTATATTTTACCCGATTTTATTTAGAGTTTTTATATATTTTTTTGATTTGGTTGTCAACTTAAATTGGCCTTATTCCCATAACTCCATTCTGGCCTTTTTGTAAGGATAAGATTATCTTTTGAGTATATGCTTTGCTTTAGTAGCTGCAAATTCCTTGTCTATATCCATACTTTTCAAAATAATTTTAATGAAAAAAAATAATAGTTTATAATTTATTTGTAAAATAACTATTGACAGCAAAAAAATTGATTTTTAAAATTTTTTTAAAATAAAAAGGAGGATTTTAATGAAAATTTTATGTTCTTTAAAATTTTTTTTCACATTATTTTTAGCCATTCAGATGGTATTACCTTTACCCGTTTTTGCAGAGACCATCGGAAAATTTGCCGATGTAAGAGGTGATGTTACATTAGAAAGGGCAAGGGCAAAATTAAAACCTAATGTAAACGATAGTGTTCAGACAAAGGATTTTGTTGCCACAGGTAATCTATCAAGGGCAAGGCTTTTGTTAACAGATGATAGCCTGTTAAATATCGGACACAACTCTAAGGTCGAGATTACAGAGTATCTTCTTGAAAAAAACAAAAGACAAAGCATTGTTTCTGTAAAAACAGGGGCACTTCATACAAAGGTAGAGAAGTTTTTAGACCCCAATTCAAAATTTGAGGTTCACACACCTACGGCAGTGGCAGGTGCAAGGGGCACAGAATGGTTAACTGTTGTTACAGATAATCCTGGAACTACCATCTATGCCATATCCCAATCAGTATCTGTATTTAATCCTGCTTTTCCCACACAGGTTGTGACAGTTACTGCAGGTAATTTTACAACTGTCCTTGCAGGCGCCATCCCTACAGTACCTGTTCCATTTTCAGCTGCAGCCCTTCAGGGTATAATGAACCAGTGGAATTTAGTTGCATTTCAACCAGGTGCAGCAGCCCCTGGCGCAACTCCAACAGGTACAACACCAACAGGTGCTGCACCAACAGGTGCTGCACAAACAGGTGCTGCCACAACAGGTACAACAACTACCGGAGCTGCCACAACAGGTGCAGCAGCTGGTGCAGGTGAGGCAGGGGCAGCTGCAACTACAGGTGCTGCCACAACAGGTGCAGCAGGAGCAGCAGGGACAGCAGCTGGCACAGCAGCTGCAGCAGGTATTGGAGCGGGCACTGTTGCAGCAGGTATAGCTGGTGCAGCAGCAGTAGCAGCAGGAATAGCAGCTGCAACAGGTTCAACTGGCACCACTACTACCCATACAACGCCGTCCCACCATTAAAATGTCGTGTTAAGATGGAAGCCACCTTTTATTTAAAGACTAAGATAAGCCAGAGGACAAAAATTTGGCTATACTACAAGGATAGCCTCTGATTTTATGACATCATGAGAGATATTACTTCTGAAAGAGAAAATAAATAGCCTTTTTTCCTTTTCTACCTGGCTCATCAATTCTTTTATATCTCCGCCAAAAAGTGTGATGTCTCCCTTTTGTTCAAGCTCTCCATCTGGATATGCATCCTGTAGAAGCTGTGCCTCTTTTTCTAAATTCTGTCCATTACCAGCAATAATTAAGGGCATCTTTTTATAAATATGCCCTTTTAGATAAAATCCTATGGTGTCCTTTATTGTCCTTTCATCAAAGGACCAGATAAGATGATACATTTTATCTGATTCTATAAAAATAGCCTTTCTATCCATACGAGAACTATTAGATAAAATATAATGATACATGGATTCTTCATCCATTGGAGAAAAGATGTTCCATTTATCCTTAAATCGTCTGAGGTTGCCTTCATATGCATCCTTATAATCAGTCTCTTTGGAGCCAAATGTCTTATTCCCGAAATGATATACAAAGACCCCCATAGATATTACTGGCTTTAGTCCCATAACATGGATACGCATGGAGAGGTCGGCGTCCTCAAAATTTCCCGGATAGAACCTCTCATCAAAACCGCCTATTTCATCGAATAATTCTTTTTTTATTGCCAGACAGAGCCCCATTACCACCTCGGTAAATATATAGGTATTTTGTTTTTGTTTTGAGAGATTTAATGCATAAGATGCTAATCTCCCAAAATCAATATTAAATGGTGATCTAAAATCAATGGGACAGCCCTTTAATTTCTGCCTTCCATTTACATAATTAGACATAGGCCCTGTTATCCCGATGTTATCATCTGAAACAAGGGGCTTTAATAGTCCTTTAAGCCAGCCTGGAGTAACAAGGGTATCGTTATTTAAAAACACAAGATAATCCCCTGAT